>Ga0187771_10001805_pt1 | contig 14643 bp, 16 predicted proteins | sample 0116_SJ02_MP15_1_FD_133139 | JGI IMG/M metagenome (GOLD analysis project Ga0187771, IMG submission 133139) | Tropical peat soil microbial communities from peatlands in Department of Meta, Colombia - 0116_SJ02_MP15_10_MG | ecosystem: Environmental > Terrestrial > Soil > Wetlands > Peat | place...
AAAACATGAAAAAACCGTTCCAGTTGCGGACCGAGAAGGCCAGAACCAGACAGACAATTGCGCTGATCATCAGCAAGACTGCCAACACGACCACGCTGGCCTGGGTGGCAATCGCGTTGTACAAAATGCAGACCACGCCCAAGGCAATGGTCACGATTCCAAGGGCCAGAAACCGGCCCCAGTAGCTGCGAATCTCGTTGATCGTCGCAGAAATCGGGTTGTCCAGGAACGCGTTCGACGACATATTTCCTCTCCTTATCTCGTGCAAATTTCCGAAACTGCTTCTTTCCGTAGAATCGAAAAGCACGTCCCACGCCAATGCTGTTTTCTTGGATCCACCCGCGGAGCTGGCGCCGAACCCATAGATTTCATTAAGTTTTCGACCCAGTTTCGACCTCAGATGAGCTGATCCAGCTCTCCCCAGCTATCGTCACAACGGCGGAATAACGTCTCCGCCGCTAGTCCGGAGAGGATAGGGCCTTTTGTAAGTCCACCGATTGGTAGAAAGCAGGGACTCGATCATCCATCGCCGGACGGAACGACGCATGCATGTCCCCGCAACGGAAAGAAATTTGGAGGAGAGGCCGAATTGGCCGAAACATAGAATTGAACTCGTGAAATTCACGAAATTTGCTGAGTTCTGAATGTCATTATTCGTGAATACCCCAGTGGAGATCGTCCCATGCGGCCTTTTTCAACCGTGAAAACTTCGACTCACCCGGCCCACTCGTACAGCATCAGTTTGAGAATTCATGACATTAGTCAACTCTTCAATTCCATGGACCCTTCCCCATTCATCGAGAAGGATCTGGATGACAAGGCAGAGGCATTCATTGTGGGTTGGGCGCAGGAGTTCCCGGCTAATGCCAAGATCAAGCTGCGAGTTCACCTGGAGCAGTGGCCAAGCGAGGGCGATCCAAAGGAACTGATCCGGCAGGCAGTCCACAACCATTTCGCCCATCTGACTGAGCTAAACCGCCTGGAATTCAAGGCTTTGATGAAGCAAGGCCGCACGAGCCTGCTGATCGGCCTGTGCTGCCTGGCCATTTCTCTCGTCTCCAGCAAGATGTTGACGCATGGTGAGGCTGGTACGTGGGCGAGCATTTTGCGGGAGAGTCTGACGATTGCGGGTTGGGTTGCGATGTGGCGCCCGATGCAGATCTATTTGTACGATTGGTGGCCCTTGCGTCGCCGCGGCAGGCTCTATGACAAACTAAGCCGCATGCCCGTTGAGGTCATCCAGAAAGGGGGAAGAGCTGACGAACTTCCCCCGGGAAATACCGCGGCGGCGTGAGCTCGCTACGTTATCGCCGCCGAATGGCTCATCAGCAAAACGGTGGAGCGTGGTTGGACTAAATAGCTGGAAGTTACCCTATCCGTTGGTGTATCCACAATGTCTCTCGGAACTGGCAAGAAAGTATCGATGACGCGCACCCATGAGGCATTCTCGGGCGGCGCAGGCACGGCAAAGTTCAAGGCCTGCCAGAACGCATTCAGCATTAAATGAAAAGCAGGTCCATTTTCGATGTATCCGCTCGCCGCGAGCGTGTGGGAATCTTCGGAGAGATCGGGACTGAACAGCTTTACTCCATGCCAGTCAATGCGGGCTTGCGCTAGAAATTCAGGTAAAGAAAGCGATTTCCCGCCAGCACTCAGGGCAAAGTGCTTTCGAAGCCGATTCAGGAAAGTCACAAACCGTCGCAGGCCGCTGTTTTTCGCCAGCAGGTCCCAGTCAAACCAACTGATGAAGGTATTTTGACAATATGCATTGTTGTTGCCCAGTTGCGTGCGCCTCACCTCATCGCCCATCGTGAGAAGCGGGACGCCGGCGGCAAGCAAGGTCAGCGCATAGGCGTTGCGAATCTGCCGCTCCCGAAGGGATTCGATCGCAGGATCGTCGGTGGGTCCCTCCCACCCACAGTTCCAGGACAGATTGTCCCAAGTCCCGTCCCGGTTCTGTTGCCCGTTGCTCTCGTTGTGTTTCTTGTTGTAGGAAACAAGATCATTCAACGTGAACCCGTCGTGGCACGTAATGAAGTTGATGCTCTGCTCGGGAGGATGAGATTGGGTGCCGTACAAATCGGGACTGCCCAGAAGTCTTTGCTGAAGATTGAGCACCCTGCCTCGATCCGACTTGAGAAACGAGCGCACGTCGTCGCGGAAGCGTCCGTTCCATTCCTTCCAGCGGTCCTTTGAAAAAGAGCCGACCTCATAAAGACCGGCAGCGTCCCACGCCTCGGCCGTCAATTTCGCTCCGGCGAGCACTGGGTCGGAATCTATATCCCAAAACACAGGAGAGTTGCTGATGGGCGTGCCATCCTCGTCGCGGCTAAGCACTGCCGCGAGATCAAAACGAAATCCGTCGACATGCATCTCGGAAATCCAGTAGCGCAAACTGTCAACAATCAGGCGACGCGCGACCGACTGGTTCGCGTTCAAGGTGTTGCCGGTTCCGGTAAAGTCAACGTAGTTGCGGCGATCTGGGGAGAGTCTGTAGTAGATGCTGTTGTCGAGCCCTTTCAGACATATTGTCGGGCCGTCCGCTCCACCTTCCGCTGTGTGGTTGTAAACCACATCCAAAATGACCTCAATGTTGGCACGGTGCAGTGCCTTTACCATGTCGCGGAATTCGTCCAGGCACTGCAAAGGCGACTGACTGACGCTATAGCCAAGATGCAACGCGAAGAAGCTCACCGGGCTGTATCCCCAGTAGTTCTCCAAGCCCGGCGGCGCGTCTTGCCAGTCGAATTGACACACGGGCATCAGCTCAACGGCTGTGACGCCGAGTTCCTCGAGATATGGAATCTTCTCGACCAAGCCGGCATAGGTGCCTCGTTTCTCTTTTGAAATCCCCGAACTGGGGTTGCGCGTGAAGCCGCCGACATGAAGCTCGTAAATGACCGTTTCACGAAACTCTCGCCGGAGAGGCTGGTCCCCTTCCCAGTCATAACGGTCGAGGTCAGCGACTACACTTCTCATCGAAAAGGCTTCGTTATCCCCGCGATTAATGGCCGCGGCACGACTATAGCGGCTCACGCAAACCGCTTTGGCGTAAGGATCAAGCAAGACTTTCTCAGGATCGAACCGGTATCCGTACTCGGGCGCATAGGCGCCATCCGCGCGGTACGCATAAACCTGGCCCGGCAAAATGCCAGGAACCTCTGTGTGCCAGTAATGGCCGGTACGGTTCAGTTTCGGATCAAGCGAAATGACACGGCTAGCCGCGGTGGCATCTTGGCTATCAAAGAGCAGCAGATGTATTGCCTTGGCGTGCGCCGAGAAAATGCTGAAGTTGACGCCATCATCGCTCAGCGTCGGACCCAGCGGATATGGTTTGCCCTGTTTCATTGCAGGACCCGCGTGGTCTGCCGGATTCTTACGGTGCGTTGGCAACCACACGCCGTGCAGCCAGTGAAAGCATCAGCCGAGAAATGCCGCTGAAAAGAATGCTGACTCCTATGAGTACGCCGATGACCCACGATGCCGACCAAGTCCGCCAAATCAGAAGTGCAAGAACCAGCGTGACGAGGCCGTCAATCGCCAGCCCTCCCCAACCAGGAAGAGGGTACAGGCGGTACGACAATAGAAATTCCAGGATTGCCTCCGCCAACAGATAGATCCCGAGGATGACCGTAAGGGCTGCGAGAGCGGCCGAGATGTGAAACAGCAGGTAGCACCCGATAACAATGTAAAGAATGCCCAAGAGCAGTTCCCACGGAAGTACGCCTGTGGTCCGCCTTTCCCAGCCAAATACCAGGTGCGCGATACCGCTGAAAATCAGCAGCCAGCCGGCAAGAACCGTCACTGTGATTCCTGCCACCGCGGGAATGAAGATTGCCACGATGCCTGCCAGAATCATCGCAATGCTGAGAACAACGGACCACTCCACCGCACGTTTCGCGAGGGTTGCTGTTGATGTTGTGTTCATGATTTCCTCCTTTGGGCCCGTTCAAACCACTACAGCTTTCACATCTCTTTTCGTGAAGTATCGTTATCGGTTCTTTTAGAACGGCAAGCTTGCCGCTTCGTTTCCAATGCGTCGATGAGACTACGCCGCATGGAACTTCTTGCGCCGTTCTAACGCCTGACGAAGCTTCTTAGCTCGCATGCGGTATTCAGCTCGAATGTCCTTCAGCCGCTGGTCGATTTGGACCTTTGCCTCGTCGTTAGCAGTGGTCATCTGGCCCTGCAGTAGGGCAATCTTCTCCTCGCCTTCCTCCCTGACGGACCTGATCCGGTCGGCCAACCGGTTCTCTTTTTCCTGGATCTGGCGCTTTGTGGTGGCGATTTTCGCCTGGAGCCTGGCATTTCTCTCTGCTGACTCCTGTTTTTCTGCCATCCTCGCGTTGGCCTCTTTTTCGCTCTCGAGCCTGGCCAGCTCGGCCTGATGAGCTTCGATTTCTTTTTCGAAGAATGCATCTTCGAGTTGCATCTTCGTTTGCCGGAAAACAGTCCCGCCGAGCGGCTCCATTCTTATGTCGATCGCGGATTCCCACTCCTCATCCACTTCTGCGATCACTCCCGTCTTCCCAGCTGCGAGCTCCTTTTGAATTGTTTGGAGAAACTCCGGGGTGATTCCCGCCTTAGCGGCGTCGATTGCCGCACCGAGAAGCGCGCCGCTGCCACTATCAATCGCCACTGCGGCTGGTCCGAGCAGACCGACCAGATTGCCCAGGAGCAGACCGGCTAAGGTCGAGGCCGGACGATCAACAATGGACTGTCGAACAACTACTTTTCCATTTGGGTCTTGCGCGATGATCGCACCCGCATACAGAACGTTCGTGTGCACTTCGCTCATCGCCCGGGCGCCTTCGTGCGCTTGCTTCTCGTTCTTGAAGCTGACAAAAATAATCTTTTGCATAGCACCTTCTTTCTCCCTTGATCGACAAGGGCCGCAGCCGCGTTATCTTCCTCCGGTGCACTTGCATGACCAAAGCCACGGCAAACACCGGCCAACTACTGGCCGCGGACGCGCTTGAAACACGCAGTTATGCCGGGTTGAACTTGTCAGCAAGATCCGCACGCCCCTTCGTTCCCGAATGGACTCGTCATTCTGACGGGATGTCGTCGGAAACGCTCCTGCAATGCCTTAGCCCAAGCAATTAAGTTCTTCCCTTGCTTGTCTTTATCCAAATAGTGTCCTCCACCCTCAGTGGTGGCTGGGATGCACCTCCAATGGAGCGAAATCGGAAATTGAAAGCGAGTATTGGCTCGATCGCAGACGCTGAAAATTTCATGCAGAAAGACCGGTTTGCTGAGCATAAGCGCCAGTATGAATTCCACGCGGCTGCGTGGCTGGATGCCCGTGCTCGCGGCGATCAAAAGCTAGCGCGGAAATCTGCGCAACAAATGCTCCGGCATCTGCAAAAGATGTATCGGTTGGCACTGTCTTCCAAATCCTGAAGGCTGAGCCCGGTGGACTCGACTATGGGCACTTATCAATGGCTGTCGCCCGAAGTTGTAAAGATTCTCGTCGCCTTCTTTTTGTCTTTTCTGATCGGGCTTGAGCGCGAAGAACACAAAGCTACTGCCGAACACTATGCATTCGGAGGCGTGCGGACTTTCCCGCTGATTGGCCTGGTTGGCTATTCGATCGCGTTACTCTCCGGCACCCAGATCATGCCTTTGATGCTCGGGTTTCTGGTGATCGGCAGTTTCCTTCTGTTGTCGTATTGGCGCAAGCTGTCTGCGTCCGGAGACACTGCTGGCGTAACTTCAGAAATATCCGGCCTTGTAACCTTTCTGGTCGGTGCGCTCGCCTCCTATGGGCATCTTTGGACCGCTACCTTCCTGACGGTTGCGAGTTTGTTGCTGCTCGAGCTCAAGGGAGCCTTGGAGAAACTGCCCACCCGGATTCCGTCTGACGAGATTCTCACCTTTGCCAAGTTTCTCTTGCTCACAGCGGTGGTCCTGCCGATTGTGCCCCGAGAGGAATTTGGGCGCTTTCACATCAGTCCCTTCAAGACCTGGTTGATCGTCGTTGCTGTGAGCACGATCTCCTATGCCAGCTATGTGGCACAGAAGCTCACTAAAGGACGTGGCGGAGTCCTCCTGGCCGGGTTTCTTGGCGGAGCATACTCCTCCACCGTGACAACGGTCGCGCTCTCCCGAAGGGCGAAAACTGCGGAGCGCCCGCATCTTTTCTCGGCAGCGATCTTAATGGCATCCGGCGCGATGTATCTTCGTTTACTTGCTCTGCTCGCCCTCTTTAATCGCCCTCTGGCATCGACTCTGCTGCCCTCATTTCTGGTCCTGGGCGGACTCGCAATCGCGGTGAGTTGGTTCTGGTCCCACAAGCCCGACGCGACGAGTGCAGCGGCGCAACCCGGTATTGAGCCGGGCAATCCCCTTGAACTCACGACCGCATTTGTTTTTGCTCTCGTATTCGTGACCATGCTTGTAGCCACGCAATTGGCAGTCACACATTTGGGAAAGGCTGGCCTCAACGCGCTCGCCGCCATCATGGGAATCGTCGATGTGGATCCATTCGTAATGGGAATGACCCAGGCGACAGGCACTGTGATCCCGCTCAGAGTTGCGGCGGCGGCGATTGTTGTCGCAGCATCGAGCAATAACCTGGTCAAGGGGATTTACGCTTACAGCTTCGGGGATAAGAAGACTGGCCTGCAGAGCTTCTGGTTGTTAGCAGGTCTCGCCGCGGTCGGTCTCATTCCACTGATATGGCTCTGACGATTGACGGGAAGAATTGGTCAGGGATGAACGGAGGCGCTATGAGGCCTTTTTCTGGCAATTGCGGTGGCCGCGGCCGGTAATGGCACGACTCTGGCGTCCATCCCTTTCTCGGTAACGACGGTCATCGTGCGACAGCAGGAGCCACACAGCCAAAAGCAGCCGACTTGATGAGGATGCTCCCCATTCTCGTGAGAACCGCCATCGAGTTCCCGTACAAACACTCTCCCATCCCGGAGAGTATGGAATTTCGCAGAACACGTCGGATTGAGGCATTTCTCAACCATTGTCATTGTTACTTGGTACTGACCCGCTGATCCAAGCCAGCCACCAGCTGATCAACGCTGCTTTGAACGGCGCGGTTCATTGCTCTGACGACGGAGTCCACGTTGCGGTTCTCGACGTTCAACGTTGCCGGCGCGTCGCCTGTCCACTCGGTGGCGCCGGTTCGCAGATTCACCAACTCAGCCGAAACTTTCGCTTCCACTCGAATGGGGCCGCCGTAATCAATCTCTTCAAGCCGCTCAAGTCGTCCATTCAGAAGATAGTCCTGCTGATTATGACCGTCGTATCGCTTTACGAATGAGAACAGTCGTGAGGAACGGAGAGCATCGATCATTGCCGTCGTGACCGTCTCGGCGGGCTCAGCAGCCCAGCGGTGATACTCGTAGAAGCCAACTTCCTCGGGGGTTTCCCGGTATACGATCCTTCCTTGTCGCAGGTACGACGGAGTCTCGAACCGGCAGACCGCTACGGTCCCGGGAAACCGGGGATTGCTCAGTGCGCGGTCTGGCGCAGGAGGAATCTCGAGCGCGTAGTAGTGCGGACGCCGTCCTCCGCCGCAACTGGCGACGAGCAGCGTTAACGCGCAGACGCTCATTTTCACCCGAGATGTCATCATTTGTCCCCCGCAACCGGCGGAATCTTTCGATCCTTCGGCTCCCTGATCCGTACCAGGCTCCATGGGCGTTCTTTCAGCGACTCCGTCAGTTCGTTGAGATTGTCCGTAATCATGCGCATGTTCTCGAGCGTGTAGGTGATGTCCTGGTCTTTTGCCCGCATCTGCGCCTGCAGTTCGGTCAGCGTCTTTCTCACCTCGGCGAGGTCTGCCTGGGTGGGCTGGCGCAGCGAAGAGATCGTCTCGTTGGCATTCGACACGGTCGCGTTGACGTTGTCCACAGCCGGGCCCGCCTTCGCCATGACGCCGTTGGCCTCGTTCGTTAGCTTCACAAGCTGGTCGCTGATTTTGTCGATTTTTGGCGACGTCCGCGCAACCATAGTGTCGGCGTTTGCCAGAATGTTCGCCACTCGCTGCTGATTCGGTTTGCCCGTAATATCGTTCAAGTTCGCGATCAGCTGCTGCGCGTCCTTCACGTCCGTCTGCAGCGCATCCATGAGGGTATGGGCGGAATCAGCCAGGCCCGCAATCTTCCGCTCCGCTTCGTCGACGCTCATCGTTTCCTCGGAAGGAATCACGCTGCCCGACGGCAACCGCGGTGCCTCATTGGTTCCAGTACTTAGGGCAATGACCGGGTTCGTGACGAGTGTCACGGACTCGAGACGAGCCACGCATTTGGCGTTTACCGGCGTACCCAGCTTCACATCCATCAGAATCTCAATGCGGGTGGGGTCTTTCGGATCGGGCCCTACGGATGTCACCGCGCCGACTGTGATCCCGCCGAACAGGACATCTGCTCCCGGCTCCAGTCCGCCTGCATTCCGCAAGTAGGTCTTGTAGGAAACGCGGGCTCCCCTGATCTGGGCGCTGGTAATGCGATAGACACTAACCAGGAGTATCGCCGCACAGATTAGGACGAAGGCGCCGACCTTGGCTTCGGTTTTCATGTTCTTGCTCCCGCCAATCCCGCCAGCTCACGAATGTGGGCCTGAACAACGACGCTTTCCGTAATAGGATCGGGTACGCGATCGAGAAACTGCCGGATGCGCGGATGCGTACTCGCGCGGAACGCATCCTTGCTGTCCACGGCGATGAGCGAGCCCCGATCCAGCAACGCCAGCCGATCGGCGATGCGGAACGCGCTCGCCAACTCGTGCGATACGACCAAAATGGTCATCTGAAAGGCTTTCTTCAGAAAAAGGATCAGTTCGTCCAATCCGGCCGCGACGATGGGATCAAGGCCTGCGGAGGGCTCATCAAACACCAAGATTTCGGGGTCGAGTGCGGTGGCCCGGGCCACGGCCGCGCGCTTTTTCATGCCCCCGGATAATTCCTGCGGCATGAGCTTGCCTGTTTCCCCCAGGCCTACTGCCGCGAGTTTCATGTAGGTCATGATTTCGATCACAGGATCTGCAAGATTTGTCAGTTCGTGAAGCGGAAGCTCGACGTTTTCTTCAACGGACATCGAATTGAACAGTGCGCATTCCTGAAAAGCTACTCCCATCGTCCGTCGAATCGCCATCAGCTCTTCCTTCGAGCAACGATTGATATCAACTCCTCGCACCCGAACCGTTCCAGAGGTGGGCCGCTCCAGACCGATAATGTGCCGCAGCATCGTGGTCTTACCGGAGCCGCTGCCGCCGAGCAGCACCATGACTTCACCTCGTTGAATGTCCAGACTGACATTGTTCAGCACACGCTTGCCGTCGTATTCAACCGTCAAGCCATCGACCGAGATCATCAGTTCCGTCATGCGCTAACCCTTATGCACCAGATAGAAAATCGCGGTGAAAAACGCGTCTGCCAGGATAACCAGATATGTGGACCTGACCACGCCGGAGGTTGCTGAGCGCCCCACTGCATCCGCGCCCCCTCGCACCCTGAGACCCTCCATGCAGCCTACATTCACAATGATGGTCGCGAAGACGAGACTCTTAAGCAGTCCGGTCCAGACGTCGTGCAACTCAATCGAGTTAAAGATGTATCGCATGTACATCGGAAACCGAATGTTTGTGGTGATGCGCATGAATACAGCCCCCGCCAGAATGCCAAACGTGTTGCTCATGATGGTCAGGCAGGGAAGGGTGATCATTGCCGCGACGTATTTCGGCGTGAGCACCATCTCGATGGGATCCATTGCCATCGTTTTCATGGCATCGATTTCGCTGGTCACTACCATGGTCCCGATTTCGGCTGAAAATGCCGACCCCGATCGGCCGCAGACGATCAGGGCTGTCAAAAGCGGGCCTATCTCGCGCGTGAAACCGACGCCGACGACGTCCATGACATACTGCAGCGCTCCAAACCTGCGCAGCTCCGATCCGGTTTGCATGGCCAGAATGAATCCTGCGCACACCGACATGATTGCGATAATGGGCAGTCCGTCGACTCCGATCGCCGCCATCTGGCGGATCGCAGTTTTCCAGCGGCCGCGCCTGCCCGTGAGCGGCAGTACCCGGGGCGAGGCACGCAGCTCAGAGAACAATTGCATCGTGAGTGAACCCACATAGGCAAGTCCCTGGATCACGGCGTTTCCGATGGCCTCCAGCACTTTCATGAGGCCGCCTCCTGCCCCGCGATCTCGAATAGACGATCGAGATGCGTGATCTCGAAAAAGTAGCGAGGCTGATCGTGCATGCCGCTTAGGATCAACCGTGTGCCCTGATTGCGGGCGATCCCCACCGCCTCTATTAGCGTCGCTAAGCCGGAAGTGTCGAGATAGGAGACGCCGGAAAGATCGAGGGACACGGTCGCCGGCTTCGTGCCTAACGCATTAGCCAGCGCTGTGCGCATCTCGGCCGAGTTTGAGACGGTGACTCGGCCTTGAACGGTGACGGTTCTGTCCATCTCGCTCCCTCCGCTAACGATATCGAGGCCAGCGGACATCCTGTTTGCGTTACGCGCCGGCGTGGTGATGCTTCCTTATTTGCCAGAAAGCCAGCCCCGCGACGATGAGTGATGAATACAAAGCAATGTGAGAGGGCCTGAGAAATGATTTCTTAGGTTTTTCCTCTGTGTGCTTGTGTTGCAGCTCATCGAGTCCAACCAGAGTGGCTGCCCCGAGCTTCAGACCAAGTTCAGCAAGTTTTCGTAGCTTCATTTTTCCTTACCTCCCAAGAAGATGAATTTCTTATCGAGCCCATACCCTGCCGGCTAACTGCGAATGACCTCAACCGAGCAATGAGCATGCATGGCTACCGCCTCAGACACGCTGCCAAGAAGCACGCGATCAAGACCATGTAGGCCATGTGAACCAACCACCACCAAATCGGCACCCCATGACTTTGCCTCATCTAACAAGACGGTGCGAGGGTCGCCGAGCAAGGTTTCGGACGAATCGCAAAGCTTCAAGCCTGCGCAGCTCAATGTCTGTCGTGCCCTTGCAAGTGCATCCTCGGCACGGCGGCGTTCGCGCTCTAAAATCTCATCCACAAGAACCGGGTCATAAGGCATGGGCGGGACTTCACTTGGGGGAAAGACAGGCTCTCGGACGCTGATCACTCTAAACAAGGTTTCTGCCGGCCATGGACGACTGGCAACCGCGTGCGTAGCTTTTTCGGAGCAGTTGGAGCCGTCCGTGCCAACCAGGATCTTCATTCCGCGAGAGAAAGCAGGAACACCCCGCGGACTGGGACGCACGATCTCGACCGAACAGAGCGCTGCGCGAAGAACGGCTTGGGCAACGCTGCCGAGCAGAAAGCGGGCCACGGCGTTTGATCGGTGGGAACCAACCATGATGAGATCGGCTCCCCATTCCCTGGCATACTCTGGAATGGCTTTCTTGGGCAGGCCTGCCTGGATTTCCGAGACCACTTCATGGCCGGAGCGGCTAAGTTCGGATGTAGCGGCCATCACGAGCGTTCTTGCCAGATTCTTGGCGTCTTCAGCAACCTCGGGAGACCCAGCCCATTCCCAAAGATCCACGATGCACTGCACGCAAAGCACAGTGCCGGACGGCCACGGACGGGCCGCGGCTTCCGCGATCACATACTGCGATGCACCTGAATCATCGACCGCTATTAAGACTTTCATACCCTTTCTCCCGAGCACCTTCGTGCTTTCTTTGGCGGATACTTCTTGAACATCTTCTTGATCGCCTTGTTGAGCTTTTGCTCATTCTTCTCGCTCTTGTCCGAAAGCGTGTCGGTGGCCATACCACGCCAGACCATGTCTTTCCCGGAGGCATCGACGAGCCCGACGACCAGGCTTCCGTTCTTCTCCACTTCGCTTACCCAGGAGCCAGGTTGCGGCCAAAAACGGGGTGGGCCATAGACCTGGTTGAACAGGTATTCAGCTAAGACGCACCCGTAATCGCAACCTGCAGAGATGGTTCGCTCCTTAATGTCGGAGTTGTAGACAATCTCCAGGTCCGGACTCGTGCTCCCGTCTACCTTCTGGAGTCCCTTTCTGATTAGCTGCCTCTCGATCGCCGTCATTACCCGCTGGGCCCAGGGTTCGTCTGCAGGATGCTTGCTCTCAAGCCACGTGTAGGTCTTGAATCTGCAGAAATCAGCACTCTCGTCAAACACAACATGCACCTTCTGGGCGATGGCGGCACTGGCGGCGAACACCATCAGCGTTGAGAGGGCCACACGACACAGTCGCCTCACAGATCCGGATGTTCTAGCAGTCAGGCTCATGGCGAAACCAAAACTCGGACCGATACAACGTCGTCCACATCATCGAAAGCAGTCCGCCTGCCAAAGGCGGTAGCCTGAAGGTGGCGGAAACTGTGCGAAATCTTAGAGATCCCGGCTTCACAGGGATGGAGTATTTCCTGGCAAAGCATGTCCAGACTGCATTTCGCCACTGTGACGAACGAATCGAACGGCAAAACGGTTTCGCCTCTTAGCGCGGGCAGACCGGGGAAGCGGGCATTACGAGACGAATCGTCGTCAAATTGCCTTAGCTTTATGAGCGGATTTCAGGCAGCGACTAGCACCAACAATGCCTAGCCTCAATCCCTGGGAGGTCCTTACGGATTGAAGAAATCCCTCATGAGCAGCGACACGGAGGCAGACCGCAAACCGTTCATGAGGGCTCGATCTGAAAGACTTGTTGCCGGCTTCAAGCGCTATGGCGACGAAATTGTAGCGGCCGACGAGGATGAAGCCCGAGCGCGTCTCCGCACGATTAACCCCTTGAACTTGCCGGAAATTTCTCCAGGAGCCAATCGAAAACGGCTGCGTGATAGAGCGTCAAGGCACCCGGCTGGCAGTGTCCAGCGCCACCCGATGGTCCATCGAAAATCCTTGTAGTTACGCTGCGTGCGTTGACCAGCGCTTTCTCGAAGTCCGCGGTCTGGTGGAACGGAATAAAATGATCCTCCATACCTTCCAAAATCAATACGTCTTGCCGGATGCGATCGGCGACGGGCGCGAGAGTGTAAGCAGCGCATGCCCTAAAGGTTTCGTCGGCGTCCTTGGTACCCATGGTCCACCGCGCATTGTAGTACGCCCACGAAACGCCAATATTCTTCAGCGCCTCAGGATTTTTCGCTGCGGAAATGATTCGATTCGCCACCTCACCGAAATCGTAGCAGGTGTCGTACGCTACTATCCCGTCGATGCGTTCTTCAAAGGCAGCGGCGCGCGGGGCGAAATAGCCGCCCATACTCATGCCGATGAGCACAATCTTCGAAGGTTTGGCATGGGTACGGAGGAATTCATCCAGCACCGCTTTAACTGGCTTCTCCCATTCCGGTATGTATGTAAGGCCGTACTTGCGCAGCGCCTGGCCCTGGCCTGGTCCTTCGTAAGTCAGCACAGAGTAGCCACGCTTAAGTGCGGCATCGGCAAAATTTGGGTAGTACTCTTCGAGAATCGAGTCGAAGCCGCCGCCAAACATCATTAATGGCTTCCTCTCAGCCCCTTGCGGTCCCGGGTAGTACAAGGCCCGCAGGTTCCCCGTGCCGTACGGTATAGTGATGGGTTCGTACCGGACGCCGAGCGTGTCCAGGCCCTGAACGAAATAACTGCATGTCTTCTCGAACGATTCGGGACGCCTGGGGTCGTCAGGCCGGAGCAGAAACTCAGCCGTGCGTTGGTACCCAGAAGCGCGCATGTAAGCCCCACCTTTGCTGAGGGTATCTTGCGTGCGCTCGGCCAGTGCGAGTACGCGATCGGCCGTAGCCTTCCAGCCGGTGTACCAGCTCTGTACATCGCCCTCGGTGATGACCTTCACCGTCTCCAGAACCTCGCTCAGGTCGGCACAGTTGGACACGATGTAGCCCGCATTCCGCAATGTTTCAAAGTGGAATGTTTGGTCGGCGAAGAAACGGCCCCTTGGGTTGACCGCTTGCGCCGGACCCGCTTCTTCAAGTGCAATTGTGTTCGTCATGTAATTCTCCCTTTGTTTGAGGTTGGCAGATTCGGCGGCTGCGTCTTGAAAGCAGACGATTGAACCTCGCTGCAGCAGGTGGGGTGCCAAAGGACGGCATTCCTGTAAGCAGCAGAAGCGGTGGAAAATCTTGAGGATTCGGCCTCGCTGGGGAGGGGGTCGACAGCATGCGGGTCCAGCCTGCATTTCGCCACTATGACGAAACGAGTCCTATGAATGCGCTCTCAATTCCGCACTGTGAGCACGGAGCAGCCTGCATCGCACGCGACCTCATAGGCGGTGGCCCAAGGCATATGGGCAGCTGCGCCGATGCGGGTTTTGCGATGCAATCCCAGAATGATTGCGTCGGACTTGAGCGTATTTGCCACCTCGAGAATTTTCTCAGCCGGCGTGCCGAGCTCGACCACAAATTCAGGCACGACCGCCAACTTGGCATGGTCAGATGCCAATTCCTTAAGCCGACAAAGACTGTTCGCTCGAGCCTTTTCCTGCATCTGCACGACATCGCTGGCAGTGGGCAAAAGATTGCTCGATATCGGGATCTCAGACATTACGTTGAGCAGGACAAGTTGTGTTCCAAAGTGATTCGCCGCTGAGATGGCATACGGTAAGGCTCGCATCGAAGGCTCGCTGAAGTCTGTTGCGAACAGAAAAGGGCGAATCGCGCGGCCACTTCCTACTGGAGAGTCCTGCAGGGAACCGGGACCAACGGTCAA
>Ga0187771_10001806_pt1 | contig 14641 bp, 10 predicted proteins | sample 0116_SJ02_MP15_1_FD_133139 | JGI IMG/M metagenome (GOLD analysis project Ga0187771, IMG submission 133139) | Tropical peat soil microbial communities from peatlands in Department of Meta, Colombia - 0116_SJ02_MP15_10_MG | ecosystem: Environmental > Terrestrial > Soil > Wetlands > Peat | place...
GAAAAATATGAGCCGTGAACTTCATATCGTGGGCTTTCAGGTGGGACGCGAGACTTATGGCGTGCCCATCACTTCCCTGCACGAGATCGTGCGCGTGCCGGAGATTACGGCTGTGCCCGACGCTCCCGACTATCTGGAGGGCGTCATCAACCTGCGGGGCAAGATTGTCTCCGTCATGGACCTGCGCAAGCGGTTCGGACAGAAGCAGGTCGCGCTCAAGAAACAGAACCGCATTCTGGTGGTCGAGCACCAGAGCCGGCTGGCCGGCCTGATCGTGGACTCGGCTTCCGAGGTGCTGAAAATTCCCGCCGACGCCGTGGAACCCCCGCCCGCGGCTTTTCAGGAAGGCGGCTTGAACTGCGTGACCGGGCTGGGCAAGGTGGCGGGGCGTTTGGTGGTACTGCTCGACATGAGCAAGCTGCTGGCCCCGGGCAGCCTGCAGGCGAAAAGCGAGAACGGGGAGAAGAAGGCGGCAGCGAACGGTGAGGCTCGTGGCGCGGCGGCGCGCTGAAGCGGTAATCGGGTCCCCCGCCCGTGGCAGTGAGTTCGGCGTCAGCCGAGAACGAGAGCGAGCATGAGCGCATCCGGAGCAGCACCTGCTCCCATATTGACGGAAGCGGAACTGAAGCTGTTGCAGGCGCTGATTTACCAGGAGTGCGGCATGCACTTCGACGAGCGCCGCACGCACTTCCTCCAGGACCGGCTGCTGCGCCGGTTGAAGGAATGCCGTGCCGACTCGTTCTACTCCTATTACCGCCTGCTGATCAGCAAGGAAGGCAAGGAAGAGCTGGCCCGGCTGCTGGAGAACCTGACTGTCAATGAGACCAGCTTCTTCCGCCACAAGGCGCAACTGGATTTGCTTCAGAAGTACGTGCTAGAGGAGTTGTTCCGGCAGAAGAGCGTGCGACGCGAATACTCGATCCGCATGTGGAGCGCGGGGTGTTCGACCGGGCAGGAACCCTACACTCTGGCGATGCTGCTGACCGACGCGCTGGCCTATTACTACCTGCGCAATCCTCTGCCGGTGGAGTTGCCGCTGCCCAAGCCGATGATTCCCGCCCCGTGGCGGGTGGAGATTCTGGCCAGCGACATCAACTACTCGGTGCTGCGCACCGCGCAGGAAGGCACGTACAGCGAGACCCAGATGGCGGCGGTGGACTACGGTTTCCGTCTCCGCTACTTCGACAAGGTGGGGGACCGCTACGCCGTCAAGAAAGCGCTGAAGGAACTGGTGCACTTCGACTTTCACAATCTCAAGACCGAGTACCTGCCGCAGCGCAATGATGTCATCTTCTGCCGCAACGTGATGATGTACTTCGATGAGGCCGAGCAGAAGCGGCTGATCGAGAAGTTCTACCGCTGCCTCAACAGCAACGGTTATCTGTTTGTGGGACACGCCGAGAGCCTGCTGGGCCTGACCAAGAAGTTCCAGATGGTCCACAAGGATAGCGGCACGGCGTACCAGCGAGTCGAGGTGCGAGAGTGATCAATTCCCCCGATGAACGCGGCGCGGAACTGCGGGAGCTTTTTTTTGAGACTTCCCAGGAACTGCTGCAAGCGCTCAACGATGAAGCGCTGGAACTGGAAAAACATCCCGGCGACGAGGAGATCGTGCGCGCCATCCGGCGGACGGTGCACACCCTGAAAGGCGACGCGGCGTCCTGCGGCTTGCGCGAACTCAGCCAACTGGCGCATGAGTTCGAAGACGCACTTTCGCTCGAGGGCGCGGCGGCGCAGACCGCCGTAGCTGAGATTGCCTTTGCCTCCGCCGACGTCTTTGCCGAAATGCTCGCGGCTTACCGCGGCGGGTGCAAGCTGCCTTCGACCAAAACCCTCAGCAAGAAGATTCAGGATCTGACGGCTGTCCCTGCGGACAGAAAGAATAGCCGCGGCAAAAGGACGGCGGGCAAAGCTTCCAAGGCCGCGCCCAAGTCCTCGTCCAAGACCACTCCCCGCGCAACCGCCAAGTCCGTCGCCCACTGGACCGAGTACGAAAAACTGGCGATGACCAAGGCGCAGGCCGAGGGACTGGCGGTCTATCACGTGGTCGCCAAGATCGATCCCCACTGCGCCATGCCCATCGCCGGGCGCCAGTTGATCCAGAATGCCTTGGCCAGCATCGGACAGGTTCTGGCCCTGCGCCCCGATGCCACGTCAACAGCGGCGGCGAAGCAGGTCGATTTCGTGCTGGCCAGCGCGCAGCCGGCCGATCAGATCGCCGCTAAGGCACGCATCCCGACCATCACTGAAGAAGTAAGCGCGGAGCTGATGCTGGCGCCTGCTGTAGCCACGCCGACAAAAGCCGCTGCCGCCAGCCCGGAAGGCGGGGAAGAGGACGCCGGGGAAAGCTCGCCCGAAGACAAGGCGAGTTTGCCCTCTGTTCCGGTGCCGGCCAGCAGTTCCGCCCCAGCCGTCGCGCCCGCCGCAGCCCAGGAGAACATCCTGCGTGTCGAAGCGGGGCGCATCGACAACGTGCTGAACCTCGTCGGCGAGCTGATTATCGCGAAGTCCATGCTGCAGCAGGCGCTGAACGAGTTTTCCAAGCGCTATCCCAAGGAACTGCTGCGCGGCCGCTTCCTGGACGCCATGGCTTTCCAGGCGCGCGTGCTCAACGATCTGCAGCGCTCGGTGATGAAGATCCGCATGGTGCCGGTGGATCAGTTGTTCCGGCGCTTCCCGCGCATGGTGCGCGACGTCTCCCGGCAGTGCGGCCGCGACGTGGAACTGATGGTCAGCGGCCAGGATACCGACCTGGACAAAGGAATTCTGGACGCCATCGCCGAGCCCCTGACTCACATGGTCCGCAACGCCATCAGCCACGGCATTGAACCCCCCGAGGAGCGCCGTCGCTCGGGCAAGCCGCCGCAGGGAGTGCTCAAGCTGAATGCCTATCACCAGGGTAACCAGGTCGTGGTCGAGGTCTCCGATGACGGCCGCGGCATCGACGTGAACAAGATTCGTGCCAAGGCCATCGAACTGGGGGTGACCACCGCCGAGGAAGCGACGCGACTGAGTGAGGCCGAGACCCTCGATTTCATCTTCCGGCCCGGCTTCTCGACCGCCGACGAGGTCACCGCAGTCTCCGGTCGCGGCGTGGGCATGGACGTGGTGCAGAGCGTCTTGCACCGCCTGAAAGGCTCGATCAGCGTGGAGACGCGGCCCGGTCAGGGCACGGCGTTCCGGCTGAAACTGCCCCTGACTCTGGCCATCATTAAGGCCCTGCTGTTCTGGGTGGAGCAGCGGCTATATGCCGTCCCGCTCAATGCCGTGGTAGAGATCTCACGTACGGCCGAATCGGAGGTCCACCAGGTCGACAACTACGAAGTCCTGCAGTTGCGCAACCAAGTCCTGCCTCTGCTGCGGTTGGGCCGACCGCCCGCGGCAGATTCCAGGTCCAAGCTGTTTGTGCTCGTGATTCTCGTAGGAGAGAGAAAGTACGGCTTGATCGTCGATGCCCTCGAAGGAGAGGAGGAACTGGTGATCAAGGCTCTGGATGACCAGACTTTCTCGACCGATCTGGTGTCAGGCGCTTCGATTCTGGGCGACGGACGCGTGGTGTTGATTCTCAATCTGCCAGCCGTGGTCGAGCACGTCTCGCGCTGGCGGCCCGAAGAAACGGGACAGGCCAATTCCGGCCTGTTGCTGACCTGCACGGACCGCATACGGCTGGCTCTGTCTTCAGCCGCCGGAGGCCAGGCATGAAGAAGAACAAAGTGCGCGTGCTCGTAGTGGACGATTCGGCGCTGATGCGCAAGCTGATTCCGCAGATGCTGGTCGCCGACGAGTCTCTCGAGGTGGTCGGCACAGCGATGGACGGCACTTTCTGCCTCAAGAAGATCGAAGAGTTGAAGCCGAACGTCGTGACCCTCGACCTGGAAATGCCCGGCATGAACGGCATTGACACGCTGAAAGAAATCATGCGCCGCGAACCGCTTCCGGTCATCGTCTTCAGCTCCCACTCGACCGAAGGCGCGTCGGTCACAATGAAGGCCCTGGGCCTGGGTGCATTCGATTTCCTCACCAAGCCCAAAGACGCCTCCGCCCACATGGCGGAGACGGCCAGGGATCTGATCGCCAAGGTCAAAGCAGCGGCCGAGTGTAAGCTGAAACCGCGCATGCTGACCGGCGCCAAGCCCACACAGGCAAAGGTTTCGGTCCCCCCGAGCAAACTGACGAAGCTCGTCGGAATCGGGGTCTCTACCGGCGGCCCGCAGGCCATGGAATATTTGCTGTCCCAGCTGCCCGGGGATTTCCCGGCTTCGATCGTAGTGGTGCAGCACATGCCCGACGGCTTCACCGACATGTTTGCCCGGCGCCTGGACGAGACCTGCACCTTGCGTGTGAAAGAAGCGCAGTCCGGAGATCTGCTGCAGCCGGGGCGCGTTTTGATCTGTCCCGGGAGCCGCCACATCAAGGTTAAGCGGCTGCCCCTGGGCGACGTCGCAGTGCTCAGCGATGAGCCCCGGGTCAATGGCCACCGTCCCAGCGCCGACGTGCTGCTGCGCAGCGTGGCCGAAGAATTCAAGACCCAGGCTATCGGTGTCCTTATGACGGGGATGGGCGACGACGGCGCCGAAGGTCTGGGCGCGGTGAAAAAAGAAGGCGGCATGACCATTGCGCAAAGCGAGGAATCCTGTGTAGTGTTCGGCATGCCGAAAGCAGCGATCGAACGTGGATATGCCATGCGAGTAGTCTCTTTGGACGTTCTGGGGGCCACACTGCAGACAGCCTGTGGCCGGGGAAAGGGATCTGACGCGGGTTCCGCCGGACGGGCGGTTCGCGTCGGTCATTGAAACTTAGGCCCGAACCCCGTGACCAGCGTGATCTGGCTTCGGGGAGCCGGGCATGATAAGCAGTCGAAAGGGGGAGTGTTATGGAGCAGTTCGCACCTGTAAAGCGAAGCAAGGATGGGCAGCCGGTCCGCTACTTAATCGTGGATGACTCGGTGTTTGCCCGCAAGAACTTGGCCCGCATGATCGAGTCGTTCGGCGGGCAGGTGGCGGCGGAGGCCGGCGATGGCTTGACCGCCATCAGCGAGTTTGACCGCACGCATCCCGACATCGTGCTCATGGATATCACCATGCCGCAGATGGAGGGCATCGAAGCGGCCGAACGCATCGTGCAGCAGCATCCTGAGGCGCGCGTCGTGATGGTGTCCTCGGTTGGCTATCAGGAGAACATCGTCGCAGCCCTGCAGCGCGGCGCTCGCCACTTCGTGCAGAAGCCGGTGAAGCCGGAAGTACTTTACGAGGTCATCAAATACGTGCTGGGCGAAGACGGCGTCGTAGCCACCACGGCGGGAGCGGGAGTCTAAACCGATGAAGATGGAACTGATCCAGCCTTTCATCAACGCGGCGGACGCCGTGTTGTCGCAGGGCATGCAAGGCGCCACCCAGGTGGGCAATCTCACCATGGAAGAGGAAGCCTACCGCCGCAAGGGCGTGGCCGGCATGGTCACGCTGTCGGGCGACATTGAAGGCCGGATCATCGTCGATCTTGATCCCCAGACCGCAGTGCGCGTAGCCAGCCACTTCGCCGGCGCCGAATTGCCGGAATCGGATGAGCTGGTCAAAGAGACCATTTTCGAACTCGCCAACCAGGTCGTGGGCAACGCCATTTCAGCGCTCAACGACCAGGGCTTCCATTTCCGCGTGCACCCCCCGCTCCTCCTTACTGCTCAGGAGGGCGACAAAACTAGCGAAGATACAGAAGCTCTGGTGATTTGCTTCGAGACTCCCCTTGGCAACGTGTTTATGAACGTCGCCCTGCGCTACAACCGCAGACGCTTGGCCGATCACGCGGCCGTCGGGGCGTAGGGGCAGGTCTGCACTAGTAAAGCCATAGGTTGTCATTCCGAGCGGAGCGAGGAATCTGCTTTTCTCGCCCCGAACTTTCCCTTTGCGGCAGTCAAACAGCCTCGGCTCGCCCTAGCCACTTCGCCCTCTACTGCAGTTTCGCATACTCGGCTTTGGCCTGCTTATAGATGGGTATCTCGGGATCGGCGTCCTTCCAGAGGGTCAGGAATTCCTTGTACGCGGCCAACGCCCGCACGCGGGCTGCGTCAGCGTCCGCGCCCTGCGCATTGCGCGACTGAAGAGCGTTCGCGCGCGCCACGCCAAGATGGGCCAGCGCTCCCGTCCAACAGTTCCAGACGATCCCTCTGTGGTCAATGATCTTCTGGAACTCGGTTGCGGCCGCGCTCCCTTGGCGCGCGGCCAGATATGCCTCACCCCGAATGTAAGGCCCGTAAAGGCAGGAGAGATTGCTGACGAACGTGATTTGTCCCAACTCGGTGCCGGAGGCGGCTTCCAGATCCTTCAATGCGGCTGCCGAATTTTTCTGCTGCAGCGCGATTTGCGCCTGAATCTCCGGCAGCCACATGGACTGCATCTGCGTGTCCAGCGGATAGCTTGCGTTCAGCTCCTTGGCCAGCGATTCTGTGTGCGCTGTCTCACCCGCCATGGCAAACGCCAGCGCCGCTTCGCTCTTGACGCCCTGACTGGTGGGAGCCAGCTTCAAACCTTCCGCCGCTGCCGCGCGCGCTTCCCTGGAATTGCCATAAGCGGCTTCGCGCAGGGCGCTATTCTCCAGCCAGATCGCGCCGTTTTCCTTGCTGTCAGCGCGAATCGCGGATTCTGCCGATCGTCTGGTCAGTTCGCGCGCCTTGCCCAGACGCCCGAAATTCGCTTCCGTGTCCGACGCCAGGGAAAGTCCATCGTTTTCTTCCGGCTTGCCCGCGAACCATTGCTGCTGCTCCGCCATGGCAGCCGAGTCCGACGAGAGAAAGGCCAGCGCATATAGAGCGTTGCGCGTGATGTAGTCGTCCAGCTTTTTCGTTTGAGCCTGACGGATGACTTCCCGCGCCTCGTCAAATCGTTGCAGCGCCAGATCGGCGTTCGCCAGATTGTCGTATGGCGCAACGTTATCGGAACTCAGCTGCAGCGCCCGCGCGGTTAGTTCAGCCGATTTGTCATGCTGACCCAGTTCGGCATAAACAACGCCCAGATTGAGATAATTCTGCGAGGCTTGCGGATAGTTCTCCGTCTGCTCCTGATACGCCTGCGCTGCTTTAGCTAGCTCTCCCGTGACATTCAGATAGTAGTTAGCGGCTATCGTGAGCTTCTCCCGCTCGCTGGCATGGTTAGATAACTGAAAGGCCTTGGTCATGTACTCGCTAGCCCGCTCGGGTTCGGCAAGTGTGAAATACTCCTGCCCCACAGCCAGATAACCCATGGCGAAATTCGGATCGAGTTGGATGGCGTGTTGGTCGTAAGCCAAAGCTGCCTGCGGGCCTTGCTCGCGATCTGCTTTCTGCCCCAGCGTGTAGGCCCTGAGCGCATCCAGCGAGGATGTCGTAGACTGTTCCAAGGGAACGTCAAACCGCTGCACGGTTGCCAGTGACTCGCCCAGTTCGCCGCGCAGCTTCGAAACCGCGTCGCCCAATACATCCAGAACCTTTTCCTTGGCCGGAGCTGTGACCTGCTCCTGCGCCAGCGTGTCCCCGTTCTGGCAGTTCACCGCCTTCAGCCCCAGGACATATTCGCTGCCCAGGCTACCGATGGAGCCTGCAATGTAGGCTTTGCTCCCGGCTCGCTGGCAGAGCTCGCGGACCACTTCGGCGGTCAGTTTCGTGCCCGGCGGACGGGTCATCTGCTGCAGTGTGTCCGCCACTTTATGGTCCGAGAGCACATTGAGAAAAGGCGATTGATTGAGCGCAACGCTGAGCGCGGTCTTGAGCGTGTCGTCAAAAACGGGATCGCCCGTGCTGTTGGAAAAATCGGCCAGCACGACTGTGTCTCTCTCACTCAGCGGTTTGCCGCGATGCCAGCGATAGCGGACTCCCACCACGACCAACGCCGCCAACAGCACGACTAGCGCGGCGTAGGAACTAAATTTTGCCCACCGCGACCGGGCCGTAGTCGCTTTTCTAAGATCCGCTGAGGGGATCGCTGCGGTCACGTGCGACTCGGTGTCGCGCTTCAGCCGCTGCAAGTCGGCCCGCATTTCCGCTGCGCTCTGATAACGCAGAGTGCGGTCTTTCTCCAGGGCCTTGCTGATGATCCTTTCCAGATCGGCGGGCACATCCGGATTCAGCCGCACCGGCGGGATGGGCACCGCATCCAGAATCGACTTGAAGATCACCGCCGAACTTTCTCCGCGGAACGGTAGCGTGGCCGTCGCCATCTCATAGAGCACCGCTCCGAACGAGAACAAATCACTGCGCGCGTCCAGTTCCTTGGCCCGAGCCTGCTCCGGCGACATATAAGCCACCGTGCCCAGCGTCGAGCCGGGACTAGTGAGATGCGATTCCTCCACCGTCGCGCCGAGCGTGGCGGCCTCCACCGAACGCGACGAAACCGGCGCCACTTTCACTTTCGCCAGGCCGAAATCCAGAATCTTGGCATGTCCGCGCTTGGTGATGAAGATGTTGCCCGGCTTGATGTCGCGATGAATGATCCCTTGGCTGTGCGCCGCATCCAGCGCGTCGGCGATCTCAATTCCCAAGCCCAACAGCAGTTCGATATCGAGCGGTTTTCCCCCGATACGGTTTTTCAGCGTCAGGCCATCCAGAAATTCCATGACGATGAACGGCTGACCCTGCTGTTCCCCGATCTCATGGATCGTGCAAATATTGGGATGGTTCAAGGCAGAAGCTGCCTGCGCCTCGCGCTGAAAGCGCGCCAGCGCTTGCGGATCTTTGGCCACTTCATCCGGCAGAAACTTCAGGGCGACAAAGCGATGCAGCGTGATGTCCTCAGCTTTGTAGACCACGCCCATGCCGCCACCACCTAATCTCTCGATAATCCGGTAGTGCGAGATGGTCTGCCCGATCACGGTTTGGAAATCTTAGGGCGATGGGTCAACCAAGTCAATCAGAGGGGGTATATACGGTGGGACGCTAGGTGCCGCCCTTCCCTTGGCGCGCCATCCTCATCTCACCCAGTGTTGATGTGGGCCGGGAACCATTTCAGCCGGTGTCCGCGCGAATTTTCGGCGCAGCCCGGTGCACGGACAGCTTTCTATCGAGGACTCAAGTCGTCCGCGCCTAAGACATAGATAATTGCTTTGTCCAGTTTGATATTCGACTTGCTCGAGGTGAGAACAACCGTGCCATCGCTGCTGGAGATGGCTTCCACATTTTTTATTGGCACACGCTGGGGAGAAGCCAACCCACCAGAAGAGCTATCTGGGTTCTCCATAACTCGACCCGGCTGTTCCTGTGGATACGGGGCGCGCATGCCGATCACCCCGTGCTCGTAGGGCTGCGCCGGGCCCTGCTCATTGCCTATTCCTCGGAATGGGTGATACCAGTGCGTCAGGTAAAGCGTAATTGCGAGTGGGCTAGCGTCTTTCCACTGTACCTGGTTCATACGGATGGCGAGCCTTGAAGGTGCGCTTGCGGATTTCGGCTGCGACTCAAGAACCTCTCCGGACAGGATGGCTCCCGCAGGAACTGTTGTTCCGTTGACTAGAGTTGCGACCAATAGTTTGGCCTGCACCTTGGTGCCCACTGCCGTCATTCCAGCAGCGATGTTTTGCACAAAATTGACCGGCCATTCAACTGCAGCGGAGGCCGCCGCCGTCGCGGGTTTCGGTGCGGTCTGTTGCGAAAGAGCTGTTAGACAAAGTGCAAGCAAGATTGCACAGCGGTAAGTGATTTCGGTTACCCAGTGCCTTCTGAATCTCATGGAATCCTCCCTCGAACCCCTAGCTCTGGTCAGCATAGCACTTAACGTTCCAGTGTATATAACCCCGTCAATGAGAGGGCTCGGTACCTGTGATGTCGTCAGGCGGCTTGGCCGTTGCTCTGTTCTTGTTTCTTGTTGACGCTGGCGCTGCTAGTGCGCTTCATTGTTCCCGGAAGCAGCATTCAGTTCACGAAAAGTGTCTTTCATGTATCTGGCTACCAGATACTTTCTACTGCACTGATCACAGGTGCGGCGGGGCGGATCTACGTTCGCCGGCACAGGCGACTTGCCGAATACCGCGTCACGCGCGCCATCCTGGCGGCTGTGGTTCCGCAATCTTCCCGAGCCTCAGCATGCGGGAGGGAAAGCAGAATCGGCAAAAGGCGGCACCGCGCAGTAATCTGCCGCGCTCGCCTGCGCTCCCGCCCCATCGCTGCCAGCCTTCGCCGAATTGCACACAAAATGTTGCCATAACGGTTTTCCCCGTTCATACCAGCCTGCGTCGCCGATGAGAGGAGGAGGTCTCGTCGCTTGCCTGAGCGGGTGCGGGTACACCGATCACGTGCCGTCGCGACGTAGCCTCAGTGGTTAGTCCGGCGTTGATTTCACCGCTGTGTCAGTTTTTCACCTTGACACATGCCGTAATCCGGGCCATAATCGCCGCCCATGTTGGCGCCTTCGTGCTGCTGGGGAATGTCACGAAGCGCCTAGCCCGCTAGTAGTGCAATTTCCCACGATCGACAAATCCCAGAGAGGTGTTTATGCCTTCGAGCAGAATCGCGCTATGCAGCGTCAGAGCAGTATTGATGTTGATGATATTGGCCGTGTTAACTTCCGGGCTCGCCGTCGGCCAGGAATTACGCACGACAAACACAGAATTCACTGTTGACCTAACCGCAGAAATCTCGGTCCCCGAATTGGCCGCCAGTGAAGCCAATCGCCAGGCCCTGGAAGAACAATATTACATGCCGCCGGTTGAGCAACCCGTGCATCGCTTGCCCAACGGCGAGCTGACGTCCGAGCCAAGCCAGGACGTCCTCGATCGGCTACCCTGGGTTGGCGAGCCGAATGCTGTCACGCTCGGAGCAGATAAGATCACTCCGTCGTTCTCGAGCATCAAGGGTTTTGTGGGCGTTGTCGAAGCCGATAATGTCACCGTCAATCACTTCGAGCTCGAACCACCCGATCAGGGTTTGGCGGTAAACAACAATGTCGCCGTCGAAATCGTGAACAATATCGTGCAAATCTTCAATGCCACGACCGGAGCTTCGCTGGCTGGACCGATTGCCGCCTCAAAGTTCTTCAACGCCCCGTCTGGCACGGGTTTGACCGACACCCAGGTGTTTTACGATCCCACCACCAAGCGCTGGTTCCTTACCGAGATCATCTCGAACAGCAGCTCGATTGAGGACATCGCGGTCGCGGTAAGCAAGACGAGCAGTGCGACCGGTTCGTATTTCATTTACCACATTCGGGCAGTCAGCAGCGATCTGTCGGGCTGCGGCAGCGTCGACTGCTTCCCGGACTATCCGAAGGCTGGCTACGACAAGAACATCCTCATCGTTGACGTCGATCTGTTCAACTCCGCCCCGAAGGGGAAATTCGTCGCCGCCGCAGGTTATGCCATGCCCAAGTCTAAACTCGAAGCTGGCGCCGCCTTCACCTATGAGCGTCTGGTGTTTCCGGGTGACTTCGTCGTGCAGCCCAGCGTACCGGCACCAGGAGAGCCGTTCGCTACCGGAGCCAATGGCACCGAGTATCTGATGGAGGCGCGCAATATTGTCGATGGTTCGACTAATGTTCGCGTCTGGGCGATCTCGAACACGAATAACATCGTCACCAGTCCCTCATCCTTGCGGGGATCTGGCGTCGATGTGAAGGGGGAGAGTTATGGCGCAGCGGTCCCCTCGACGCAGCCCGACGTCGTCGGTCCCTACTGCAAATCGAAGGGTGTTACGTCGGCGCCGTCAATCGACGCCGGCTACAACGGCTTCCAGGCCACCGTTCAGAAGGCCAATGGCAAGCTTTACGGCGCCTTGGCGTTCGGCTCCAAGGACAGCACTGGGTTCAACCGCGACGTGATCGCCTGGTTTGCGCTAACGCCGTCGGTGACTAGCACGGGCACTGTCTCGGCTACCATCTTTAAGCAAGGTTATTTGGTTCCGGGCAATGGCTACAGCCTGACTTACCCGGCATTCGGCTTGAACAAGACCGGGGCTGGCGCCATGGGATTTACCGAGATCAACAAGAGCAAGAGCGTGGTCGGCGGCTATCCCAGCGCCAGTATCATCCAATTCACCGGAACCGGCGTAACGGGAGCTATCCTCGTTACCGGCCAAGGCCAAACATCGGACGACGGCTTTACCGGCTGCCCGGGCGCAGGCCCGGGAAAAGTCGGCCGCTGGGGAGACTACGGCGCTGCAACCGTCGATGCCGCAACCGGGTTTTTCTACACCGGCAACGAGATGATTCCCTTCAAGACGGTGAAAGCCGGCCAGTTGGCGAATTGGGGAACATTCATCACCCAACTGCACTGAAGTGATCGCGAACGTGGGACCGCAGCCTACGCGAGCAGCGGAAGCTGCGGTCCTTCCCCTGATTCCTCCTCCGGATCGGCGAATTTCCTTAACTCCGGATACTTCTGAATCAGCGTTGGTGGGGCGAACACTCGCTTGCCGCTGACCATCGCCTTCAACTCCAGCGCGTTCACCCCGGCTTTGCTCTCGAAGTGATTGTTCGTGATGACGTAAGTCGTCTGCGCTTTCGCCGCGACGTTTTTGATTCGCTCCTCCCAGCCTTCCAGCTCTTTTTCTTTGTAGAGATAGTTGTAGCGTTGGTCGCGATTGTCGGAATCGGGCGTCTGATCGACAAACCAGTCGCTGTAGTTGCGTCCATGCAGGCGAACGTAGGCGATCGGCGAAGTGACGTGCTCGGTGGGAGCAAGCGAGCGCCCGAGCAGTGGCTGGTCGATGTTGCAAAAGCCAACGTTTTTCTGAGTAAACGCAGCCAGGGTCGCGGCGTGGTTCCAGCTCGAGTGCCGGATTTCCACTACGCGTGGATATTCAATGAACTGGCGCAGCAGGCGGTCGAGATATTCGCGGTTCAGCGAAGTATTCTTGAACGACACCGGAAACTGAATCAGCAACGCGCCTAGCTTTCCTGCGTTGGCAAGAGCGTCGAGGCCCTCGCGCGTGCGAATCTCGTCTTCGTCGGTCGGGCGAATCGTCGCAGCTGACGTCGGTTCCATCACGGCGAGTGGCGAATGTGTGAATGCGCGATAGAGCTTCGCTGTAAACAGAAACCCCGGATTCACGGCCGCGACTTTGCGGCACCAGAGCTTCGCCAGCTCCGGCTTGAGCGGCCCGTAGAACGAAGTGTTAATTTCGGTCGTGTCGAAAAAGCGCGCCAGATACTCCAGAGGATGAATCTTGCGGCGCTGCATCCCTGGCGGATAGAAAATGCCGTCCCAATCCTTGTACGACCACCCCGCCGTACCGACGCGGATATCCCGCGAACCGAGGTCGGGCGAGCGGACGGGAGGTGAGCCTTCCATAAGCAACCGCCGTCGAAGGATGGGGCAAGGGTAGCACAGGCTGAGCTTGGGCGTTAATTCCCCGACATTATGCTTTACGTAACGCATAAAGCACGTTATACTGAATTCTGATCCTCAGCTACCGTGACAAGCGGACCAGCGACTTCGCGGTCGGCAAGCGGGTCAAGGCGTTTGCCGGAATCCACCGTGTCGCCCGCCTGAAACTGGACCGTCTGGAAGCCGCGGTCACATTGCGCGATTTAGCCGTGCTGCCCGGCAACCACTTTGAAACTCTGAGGGGCGACCGAAAAGGACAGTACAGCATTCGCATCAATGACCAGTGGCGAATCTGCTTCGAGTGGGTCGAGGGTGCGCCGTGTCCATCGAACGTCGAGATCGTTGATTATCGCTAGGAGAATGAAGATGGCCGTCGTCGCAATTCATCCCGGCAAGCACCTCGCGGAGGAACTCCGCGAGCTTGGCATGAGTGCTGCTAAGCTGGCGCGGCAACTTCGCGTTCCCACCAATCGCATCACCGCGATTCTGAACGGGCGCCGGGCGATCACCGGGGACACGGCTCTGCGTCTCGCTCATTTCTTCGGCACCTCGGCAGAATTCTGGCTGAACTTGCAGAGCCTCTATGAAATTCGCCTTGCCCAGCGCAAGTCGGGCAAATCGATCCAGGCGTTGCCCACGCTGAAAGTTGCGCGTGCTTCGGCCTGAAGAAGCATTGCCCCCGGTGCTACGCTAGAGGGTGACATTGCCCGCGTCCATAGAACTCGCGATTAGTGGTGCGCTTGGCCTGCTGCTCGGCGGCCTGCTGACTTGGCTGGTGCTGCGTTCGCGCACGGCCGCATTGCACGCTCGCCTGTCCTTGATGGAAAGGGATCTGGCCACTGCAAAAGAAAATCTGGTGCGACTGCAACAGGCGCAAACCGAATTGATCGCGAGCAAGGCACGGCTCGAATCCGCCCTCGATTCCGAACGAAAGACCAACGCCGAAAAGATCGAGCTGCTCACCCGCGCTGGCGACGACTTGCAGAATGCCTTCAAAGCCCTAGCAGCCGATGCGCTCAAGAGCAACAATTTGTCGTTCTTGCAGATCGCGCAGGAAACTCTCAAGCGCTTCCAGAGCGAAGCCAAGGGCGATCTTGAGATGCGCCAGAAAGCGGTCGCCGATCTCGTCGCTCCGGTGCGTGATTCGCTGAACAAAGTAGACTCCCAGATTCAGCAGATGGAGATTGCCAGAGGCGAGGCCTATGGCGATCTCAGGGCGCAGGTTCAATCTCTAATCGCGACGCAAACCGAGCTGCGCTCGGAAACCGGCAATCTGGTGCGCGCCCTGCGCACGCCTAACGTACGCGGACGCTGGGGCGAAATTCAATTGCGGCGCGTCGTGGAAATTGCGGGCATGCTGCCC
>Ga0187771_10001807_pt1 | contig 14639 bp, 11 predicted proteins | sample 0116_SJ02_MP15_1_FD_133139 | JGI IMG/M metagenome (GOLD analysis project Ga0187771, IMG submission 133139) | Tropical peat soil microbial communities from peatlands in Department of Meta, Colombia - 0116_SJ02_MP15_10_MG | ecosystem: Environmental > Terrestrial > Soil > Wetlands > Peat | place...
CTTTTAAAACCATAATAACGCATGGCTGGACACTCGATGAGGAGGGTCATCCGATGCATAAAAGCCTTGGAAATGTCATATCTCCGAAACAGGTTTACGATAAATTCGGAGCAGATGTTCTGAGGCTTTGGGTTGTCTCAGAAGACTACAGAGACGATATGAGGATTGGCGAAAACCTGATTCAAAAATGTGCGGACAGCTACCGGAAGATCAGGAATACATTCCGTTATCTTCTGGGAAATCTTTCAGATTTTGATCCGGGAAATATTCTTGATTATGAAAAGTTATTTGATATCGACAAATACGCTCTCGGCCTCCTTTATAAACTTGACAGAAATGTCGTAAATTTCAATGACTGTTATGAATTTTACCGGTCTTTCAGGGAGATATACAATTTCTGTGCAGTGGATATGAGTTCTTTTTATCTTGATATATTGAAAGACCGTTTATATATATATCCGAAAAAATCTGTCGAGAGGCTTTCAGCACAGACGGCCATGCATCATATTCTAAAAAGTTTAATGACAATGCTTTCAGTTTTCCTGCCATTCACAATGGATGAGGTTTTTCGGTCATATTTCACCGGTAATGAGAATGACAGCGTTCATCTGCAGGATTGGAAGGATTGTGATCCGGTCTGGAATAACACCGGCATTCTCAATAAATTCAGCGAACTTCTGAAGGTCAGGGATGTTGTACTTAAAGCCGTAGAAATAATAAGAAGCGGTACAGGGGGGGAAGAAAATATAGGCTCAAGCCTCGCAGCCGGGGTTAAAATAAAACCTTGGAATGATCATTACAGGGAACTGCTAATGGAATATAAGGACAGCCTTCGTTATTTATTTATAGTATCTGAAGCTGAAATCACTGACAATATTGACCAGCCGACAGCCTTTTCGGATGATGTAAGCGTAAGAGCCTTTAAAGCAAAAGGGAAAAAATGTGCAAGGTGCTGGAATTATTCTGAAGAGGTAGGATCATATGCTGATTATCCCGACCTCTGTGAGAGGTGCCGTCCTATTGTCAGTAACATAAAGGAGGGATAAATTGAAAAAAATCTTATTTATATCCTTATTGTTGATTGCTGTCGTGTCAATTTCATTTGCTGATGATGAGAACAATCCCTCGAAAGGATATCTTGAAGCGCAGATCGGATTGATGAATCCCTGGGACACAGGTCTGGGGTTTGATGGTGGAATAGTTGCCGGACTCAGGTTAGATCAGGTTGTTTCGCTTAACGCAGACATTGGATATTACAGAGCCAGTTTCGTAACAACCGTAAACCAGACAAATACTTCGGGAGCAATCATAGCAACTGGGCTTGCCAGCCAGACAACTGCTAACCTCTATCTTCTCTTCGTCAATGTGAGGATCGATATCCCGTATGTCATAGCTGATATTATTCAGCCGTATGCCCAGCTTGGGGTAGGTTATGATTTGATGTATAATACATATCAAACAACTTCCGGAAGCCAGACTGATCTTTTTGCAGGCGATTTTCTTGCCTTCCGGATCGAAATCGGGGCTCAGCTCACGCTTGGCGAAAAGACATACCTTTTTCTGAATCTGGGATATATGTTTTCAACGGTGGAGAAATCCTCTAACCCATCCGATACTCTTGAAATCGGTGAATTGATCGATGCCAGCGGGTTTTCTGTCCTTTGCGGTGTTGGTTTCAAACTACAATGAGTTACAATAATGATAAAAAAATACAGGGCTGGAATAATAGGCCTGGGGAGGATTGGATTTACACTTGGCTTCGATAAAAAGAGGGAACAGCCGTCTTCACACTCAAGAGCTCTCAGCGAGAGCAGGAGAATTATTGTGGATGGCGGCTTTGATATTGATCCCCTAAAGAGCCGGGCATGGGGAAAACATTTCAAAAGGGCTAAAGTTTATTCAACTGCTGAGGAAATGCTTGCCGATGGTGTGTGGGATATAATAGTTATCGCTGTCCCGGAAGAACATCATCTTCAGGTATTCAGGAAAGTTGTGGGAACCAGACCGGGACTTATAGTGCTTGAGAAACCTGTAGCTCCAACAATAAAAGAGGCATTATATATAAAACAGGAGTCCCAGCAGTACGAAGTGCCAGTCCTTGTTAATCATGAAAGGAGATTCTCCAGAGACTACCTCCTGATGAAGAGGATTTTATCGGGAATGGTACTTGGAAAGCCTTTAATTATAAATTCCTCTCTTTTCACGTCTTCCCCAGCCTGGATGGGCGGAGATGAAATGAAGGGTAAAGGAGCACTTGTAAGCGATGGTACGCATCTTTTTGATACTGTTAGTTTTTTGCTTGGTGAAAGACCGTTCATGAGGCATGCTGAGGCTTACGGACTTGATAAGAATGGAAATATCGCCGGTCTTTCATGCCTTGGAAGCACCATGGGAATTGATACGGTTTTTAATATTGGTTATGGGGCAGAACATTTTACATTCGAAATAGATCTGATATGCAAAAAGGGCAGGGCAAGGATTGGAAACGGTTTGTTCGAGATTTCGGTTTCTAAATCCAGCCCCTTCTATGAAGGTTTCTTTTCTCTTATAAGGGAAACTCGTTATAAGCCGTTCAGGAGAACTGGCTGCTTTTCAGCGATGACAGCCAATTGTATAGAATTTCTGGACGGGACAGCACCTCTTCATTCTACTCTAGATGACGGGGTTGGCGCTCTCTTGAGTATTGAAGAAATAAAGGAAATATTGAGGGGGCAAGGGATAAAGCTCAATTGATAATATTTCAGTTCTAATTTTAAGATTCCGAATTAATAAATAGTTCACGGTTGACTTTATTCTGCCTGATAAACAGCAATGAAGGATTAAAATGCCTGTTGAAAGAAGGTATACAGAAGGTTCAATAATCTATTTCGACCATGAAAGAGGCGACAGCATATATATTCTCAAGAGTGGAAGGGTTGATTTAAGCTTTATACAGCCTGAAAGCGGTGAAAAGATCACGAAAACCCTGAACCAGGGAGAATTTTTCGGGTTAAAATCCGCAATAATCAACCATACCCGTGACGAAATAGCAGAGGCTGTGAGCGAATCCCTGACTATAGAATTTAAAATCGCCGATTTTGAGTCCTATGTTTCAAAAAATGTTGAGCTTATGAAGCGTTTGCTGAGAGTATTGTCCAATCAGCTCAGAAATCTTGGAATAAAAGTCAACAATTACTTGGGTAATAACGTGCTTTATCCGCCGAACATCGGACTTTTCAAGATAGGCGAATATTATATCAATAATAAACTCTACAGGCAGGCTCTCCAGGTATATCAAAGATACATTGAGCAATACCCTCAAACAAATATCGTGACTGAAGCGAAATACAGGATTGAACTTTGCGAAGAGGCTATGAAATCAGGCTTTATTAAAGAATTTAAACCAATTGACCAGATCATTGGAGAGGATATTTCAGGCAACATAACAGCTGTAGCCGATGTTAAAGAGAGCATGGAAAATGTCCATTCCAAACTTGGAATACGGGAGGTAATGGATAAGTACTATAAAGCTCAGGCGTTCTTCAGAGGAGAAGATTACGGAAATACTGAAAAACTGTTAAGAGAGCTTTTTTCACTGGATTCCCAGATAGTGAATCCGGATATGATAAACGATGCAAAGATCATGTATTTTACTTCTCTTTTTAAGCTGAATAAATTAAATGAATGCAGCCAGGAAATAACTGATTATTTGAAGGCTATAAAAGACCAGGTTATGATCAAGAAAACATTGTTTATACTTGCTGATATTTATCAGCATCTTAACAACAGGGAAGGAGAGTTGTCGATACTTCAAAAGATTGTTATGATGAGCCCGGTAGATGAATTATCGAAAAAGGCGAGGGCTAGAATCGAATCTTTGGAATAGGGTAAAGTGATGGGTGAAGAAGTACTGGATAAATATGAAAAATCTTATGAACCCGGCGATATAATATTCTGCGAGTATGAAAAGGGCGATGAGTTTTATATAATCAAGGAAGGCAAAATCCGTATTACAAAGATACAGGATAACAAGGAAAAGACACTGGATGTGATGGAGCCTCCTGCGATATTTGGAGAGATGGCCATTATTGAAGATGCTCCAAGAAATGCGACAGCAATAGCAGAGACCCATGTAAAACTTGTTGTACTTAAAAGACATAATTTCAACGAGCTCCTTATTTCGAACCCGATATGGTCGCTTTCTCTGATAAAAATACTATCTAAACGTATTTTCGATGCACAGCGAAGACTGGAGATCCTTTCACTCAGGGAAAATGAATCGAAAGTGCTCGACACCCTGCTTATGCTGGTCGAAATGAAGGGAATCATCCCGGCAACATACCAGGACAACAAACCCATAGAGCTGGATAATGTCAAGGCTGAGGATATAGCTCACTGGTGTGGCCTGGACTCAATTGAATGTGAAAAGTACCTCGTTCGTTATTCAAACATGGGAAGGATAGAAAGATACGCCAACAAGATAATTATAAAAAGCCTTGCCGATATCTACAGGCTTGTCAAGAACAAGAGAAGGCTTCAGGACAGTGACTTATAAATTAAGAATCCCTCTCAAGAGGATGATATTTCTTATGGGTTTCTTTCAGTAAATCAGTTGAAACATGGGTGTATATCTGCGTTGTTGTAATGTCGCTGTGACCAAGCATTTCCTGCACACTCCTGAGATCGGCCCCATTTGCCAGCATATGGGTTGCGAAACTGTGCCTTAGAGAATGCGGGGTTATCTCCTTAACAATCCCTGCTTTTATAGCTCTTTGTTTAACATAAGTCCAGACAGATATGCGCGTCAGTTTTTTACCGAGCCTTGAAATGAATAACTGATCGGGAAGTGTCATTTTCCGGGAGATTTCCATCCTGAATAGTAAATATTTTTTAATTGAGAGAACTGCGACCTTACCTATAGGGATAAGTCTTTCCTTTCCGCCTTTGCCTAAAACCCTGATAATCCTTTTTTCTAAAAAGATATCGGATAACCTCAGGGAACAAAGTTCACTGACTCTGATCCCGCTTGAATACAGGAGTTCTACGATACAGGAATCCCTTACTGATTTCGGATCCTCTCCACCCTGGCTGATCATTCTTTCTACCTCATCCAGAGAGAGATAATGAGGGAGCTTCTTAGGATACTGAGGAGAATCAATATTTTCAAGCGGATTTTCATCCGTCCTTCCGGTTTTAAGAAGAAAGACAAAGAACGATTTCAAGCTGCTTATCTTCCTGGCTATGCTGCGGTTGGATAAACCCTTTTCGTTGAGACTTATAATGTAATCAAGAACATTGTCCTCCGTGATCTTTACAGGAAAGGATCCTTCTTTCATGAAAAATGAAAAATCCATGACATCTTTGATGTAGGCTTCTATTGTATTCCTGGAAAGTCTTTTTTCATATGTCAGATAGATTTGAAAATCTTCAACCGTATCTGTCATATTTCACCGCTAAGTATTTTTTTCCTGCCTTCCAATTTAATGATTTCATCTCGGATTTCGGCAGCTTTCTCGAATTCCAGATTTTCAGAATACTGATACATAAGTTTTTCAAATTCCTTCAACAGTACTCCTTTTTCAACGAATTTTTCCCTGTATTCGGATATTTTATCGACCTTGTCTATTTCTTCCTCCATCTTCCGTTCAAGGATATCCGTAATTTTCTTTTCAATTGTCCTGGGTGTTATATTGTTTTTCCTGTTATATTCAAGCTGTAATTTTCTTCTCCTGTCCGTTTCCCTGACTGCCACCATAATCGAATCAGTCAAGTTATCAGCGTACATAATGACTTTACCATGAATATGTCGTGCGCTTCTTCCGATTATCTGTACAAGAGATCTTGCAGACCTTAGAAAACCCATTTTATCCGCGTCTAAAATTATTACAAGAGAGACTTCCGGAAGGTCAATACCCTCCCTCAGTAGGTTTATCCCGACAAGAACGTCGTAAGTCCCGAGGCGGAGCTTTTTCAATATTTCTACCCTTTCAATTGTTTCAATTTCGGAATGGAGGTATGCTACTTTCAGTCCGTTTTCGGCCAGATATTCAGAGAGGTCTTCAGCCGATTTCTTTGTAAGGGTAGTAATCAGCGTTCTTTCTTTGATTTTAATCCGCTCTTTCACCTCGATCATTATATTGTCGATCTGACCTTCTATTTTTCTAACCTCGACCTCAGGGTCAACGAGTCCTGTGGGTCTTATAATTTGTTCGATTACTGCACTGCTTTTTTTCAACTCGTAATCTGCAGGAGTCGCAGATACATAAAGAACTCTTTTAGCCAGGCTTTCGAATTCCTCAAAACGCAGTGGACGGTTATCAAGGGCTGAAGGCAGGCGGAATCCGAAATCTACAAGGGTTTGTTTTCTGGAACGATCTCCGTTGAACATTCCGCCTATCTGAGGAATGGATTGATGGGACTCGTCAATAATGGTTAAAAAATCTTCAGGGAAATAATCAAGCAGAACAAAGGGTCTTTCTCCGGCTTTTCTGAAAGAAAGATGGCGGGAATAATTTTCAATCCCGCTGCAGTAACCCATTTCCTGCATCATTTCTATATCGTAACGGGTTCTTGATTCGAGCCTGTAAGCTTCAATATTTTTTCCCTGATTTTTAAGTTCCGTGAGCCTTAACGACAATTCTTCCTCAATTGAGGAAATAGCCGCTTTAAGTTTATCCTCAGTGGTTAGAAATAATTTAGCAGGGTAGATAATTATCCTTTCAAGTTCTTCAATAAATTTGCCTGAAATTAAATTTAGCCTCTTTATGGATTCTACCTCATCACCAAAAAAATCTATCCGCACGATCTCACGTGAATAAGCTGTGTGAATATCAATAGTGTCTCCTTTGACCCGAAATGCAGCACGGTTGAGGTCAAAATCACTCCTTTCGTATTGGATCCTGATGAGGTGTCTTATGATCTCGTCTCTTCCCGCATTCATCCCCTTTTTCACTAAAAGCATTAATTCCTTGTAATCAACAGGGGCACCAAGGCCATATATACAGGAAACAGAAGCTACAATAATTACATCATGTCTGTCCATGAGAGAAGCAACAGCTGAAACTCTCATCCTGTCAATTTCATCATTGATTTTGGAATCCTTTTCAATATATAGATCCCGCTGGGGCACGTATGCTTCAGGCTGGTAATAATCATAGTAAGAGACGAAGTATTCAACGGCATTGTCGGGGAAATATTCCCTGAATTCTCTGAAAAGCTGAGCCGCCAGTGTTTTATTATGCGAAAGGATAAGCGTCGGTTTTTGCAGATTCTCAATTACATGAGCCATCGTAAATGTCTTACCGCTTCCTGTAACGCCAAGAAGGGTCTGGGCATTGGCGCCTTTTATAAAATTATCGCTTATACTTTCTATCGCAAGCGGCTGGTCTCCGGAAGGTCTATAGTTTGCATGAACCTTAAATCTTGTCATCCTTTCCCCTTTTTTTAAGGATAATATATATTTCTTATTTCTGCAAATAACGAATTGTACTGACATTTGCTTCAGCTGAAATTAGACAATCGGCATTCGAGATGTTAATATTAGCCAATAGGAGAAGGATATTTTGTTAAAATCACAATTAAAAGATCTGGCCGGCATCCTTCCTGTACATCCGGGCATAATCGGAAGGGATGAGTATACTAATTCATCAGTCTTGATTCTGATGTTTGAAAAGGATAACGAACTCTCTTTTATCCTGCAGAAAAGATCCGCCAATGTCAGGCAGGGAGGCGAAATCGGATTCCCTGGCGGAGTATTTGATCCAGGGAGGGATAGAAATACTGAAGATACTGCCCTGAGGGAAACTATGGAGGAAATGGGGATACCACGAGATAAAATACATTTGATCGGGCAGACTGATTCTCTTATTACCATGTCAGGTATGATCGTGGACGGCTTCATTGCAGTAGCAGAAATAGAAGATCCTCAAAAATTAGATATAAATCCCGCAGAAGTTGAAAAGGTACTGAGCGTCCCGGTATCTTTTTTCGAGGAAAATGATCCGGAAATTTTCAGCGTCAATGCTGTTGTGCAATCATCTGTAATTGACAGCAGCGGCAATGAGAAGATCATTTTCCCCGCTAAAGAACTTGACCTCCCTGAAAGATATCACAAATCCTGGGGAGGCTCGCTTAGGAAGGTATACCTTTACAGGTACGGCGGAGAGTTGATATGGGGAATGACTGCAAGATTTATTTTTGATCTGGCAGGAATGATAAAAGAATTAAAATAATGCCGGCTTTACTGGAAATCACCCCTTAAGTACTTCCTTAAGCCTTTCCTGTGCCCTTTTTATGCTTACTTCAAGAAAATGAACTGAACCTTTAAGTTCCTCCCTGTCCGAGCTATTTTCATTAAACTTCTTCACCAGAGAATTTCGAAGATCGGTTTCAAGGCTTATTACCAATTTCAGAAAATTATGATAATCTTCGGAACCAGGCATAATAGTTTTATAAATTGTTTCAAGCCTGGCGGCCTGGCAGAGAATTGAATAAGAACTCGACTGAGCGATTTTACATATAAGAGGATGCATTTCTTTTTCAAGTATTATACCGCCGCCAATAAACAACTCAGAGGAATTGATAATACCTGAATGGTCAAAACCGGCCGGCGACTTGATAATTCCGATTTCATTCGAGATTACGGCAAAAGGGGCGGAAATGTACGTGGAAGGCAATGCTATACCCCGAACTATCTGTTTAATGATATTCAAGGAATTAAGCGAACGTATGGAATTCTGATAAACCGTTCTGAAATTGCCGGGCTGGAACATCACGCCCATTTCCTGCGCGAGTGTGTTAAGGCTTTTCAATGGGATTGTACTGTCGCGAATCGGGATAGAAATATCCGGGAGATCGTTCAGGCTGAAAAAAGGTTTATAAAGAGCGCATTCCATCAGGATCAGTATAATTTTGAATTTTGAAAGTTGCTGCAAAGGACCGGAAATAACACTTTTCATCAGTTCCAGGTCTGTTACCAGTCCCCCCGAGATTTCATTTTCAACATCGCTTTTCCATTTATCGATCCATATCCTTTTATCGGCCTTTATTTTTGGGTCTGATGTGATTTCGATGCTTTCTAAAGCAAGTGCGTGATAGAGACTGAATAAAAACCGTGATTCCTCTACATCAAGTTTGAAATTCGAGATAATCGAAGTTTCGGGAGGAGTTTTGAAACGGAAGGGGTCGTCACCTGATGGAATTTCTCTGATTTTTTCTTTATGGCCCTTTAAAAATTTCAATCCAAGGCCTGTCAGGAATACTGTAAACAGGAAAATAGACAAAAGTATCCCTGTCATTTTTATAAAAATCATAGAGGCCGGTGCCAATATGGAAATTAATAGAATAACTGGGGCTGAAACACCTGATATAACGGCTGAATTAGGTATCAGCATTTTTTCCCTGTCGGGCGTAAGCTGCTTTATATCGTATAATTCCAGACCGATTAGTCCGCCGACACCCATAATAACACCGCATTTCAAGCGGCCCGGTGCGAAAACCTTAAGCAGCAGGTACGGGAGAGGGCCGATAAAAAGGGTCCCTATGGAGAGCCATGATGCTGAAACAGCCGACGCTATTGAAAAAAGGTCTCCTGCCTTTGAAATGGAATCCATTGTATTCATTGTTTTTATTACTGTGTTAAGGGAAATACTTTTTAAAGAAGGGTATTTTTCTGTGATGCTGGTTATTGTCCTTTTCAGGTCGCTTAATGTGATATCTGCGTTAAAGCTCCTGCCCGAAAGGTTTCTTATCTCCGTTATCATCTCCATAAAAAACATTCGGAATTCAAGTGACATGGGATCATTCATCCATAATGCTCTCCGGATAAATTTGCCGAGTATCCTGTCGTATTTCATAAGCATAATTTGACCCTCCGGCAGTAACAGGACTCTATTTCAACAATCATTCCAGAATCTCCTATAAAAATTTAATTCTACAGGGCAGATTTTAAAATGTCAAAAGACGGGCTGTAGTACCGGTCGAGCTGTTTTGAGGGTATTTGGAAACGGAGTAATCTAATTTGACTATTCCTCCCTGCCTTAATAAAATAATTAAAATGATTCTTTAATAAAAATTTTTGGAGGATAAATGAAAAAAGCTGTATTGATTGCATCTGTGATTATTTTCGGACTCGCATCGCTTTCATGGACCCAGGAGAGAAATTTTCCCAGGCTAATCAGCGTCGCCGGTGAGGCTGAAATTAAAGTGGTCCCTGACGAGGTTGTGATAGTTCTTGGAGTTGAGACTTCAAACAAGATATTAATAAAAGCTAAAAACGAGAATGACAAGGCTCTCAGAGCCATAATAGCGGTAGTAGAGAAGTATGGGGTAGACAGGAAAAATGTTCAGACGGATTATTTTACCATAGAACCGACATACGAGGAAGTACTGGTTTCTAATGTTTACAGAAATGTGTTTGCCGGATATTTTGTAAGAAAAAATATTGTCATAACTCTCAATGACCTGTCTAAATACGAGGATGTTTTAAGCGGGGTTCTGGAGGCGGGTGCGAATTATGTCCAGGGTATTCAATTCCTTACAACTAACCTTAGAAAGTACAGAGATCAGGCCAGGGAGACGGCCATAGAGGCGGCAAAAGAGAAAGCGGAATCTATGGCTGGAAAACTCGGCATCACGATCGGCAGGGCATATTCAATAAATGAAGAGTCAGGATCGTGGTATTATGGGAATAATTACTGGCAAAGCAGCAGGACGTTCAGACAGACGCAGAACGTGCAGCAGGTTCAAAATGCCGCCTCATATTCGGAAAATAATAACTATGCAAGTGAAGGAAGCACCATATCACCGGGCCAGATAAGCATTACAGCCAGGGTTTCAGTGAGTTTCGAACTTGAGTAACCAGGAAAGGCCTGTCATAAAAAGTTTTTTTGACAGATGAAGCGCTTCATCGTATAATATTTTCCTTTATCAAGCCTCAATATGCCCCCTTCGTCTAGTGGCTAGGACACAGGGTTTTCATCCCTGCAGCGGGAGTTCGATTCTCCCAGGGGGTAATTCCTTACCAATCAATAGTTATGTGGTGATCCTTATTTGTCATTTGATAAAAAACTCGGAGCTGGAGATGCAATAAATTTAGTTACAATGCGTCATTACTATTGTCTTATTCCTATTAACTATGTATTATTATACTAAAAAATATGTGATATCAATAGAGGAGGCAAAATGAATATCATCGAGTTAAACGGAGTGAAGAAAGATTATCCCCTGGGCAATACTACAGTTCATGCGGTAAGGGGTGTAGATCTTTGCGTGGAGGAAGGAGATTTCTTCTCGATAGTCGGACCATCAGGAAGCGGTAAAACGACCCTGCTGAATCTTATAGGGTGTATAGACAATGCGACTGAGGGGAGTATAAAGATCAACGGTGAGGAGATCACCGATATGGCGGATAAACAGCTGACAGATATCAGGCTTTTTAAAATAGGGTTTATATTCCAGACCTTTAATCTTATTCCAGTTCTTGATGTCCGGGAGAACGTCGAATTTCCGCTTCTGCTTATGAAAAAATTTTCTAAGGAAGAGATAAGGAAAAAAACTGATAAATTTATTAAGGAAGTAGGCCTCAGGGAATATGTGAGGCACAGACCTGCTGAACTTTCCGGCGGGCAGAGGCAGAGAGTGGCTATAGCACGGGCGCTTGTAACGAATCCGGATATAGTTCTTGCAGACGAACCAACAGCCAATCTTGATTCTGAAACCGGTGCTACAATCCTCGAACTTATGCAGGAGTTGAACAGGATTGAAAAAACGACCTTCATATTTTCCACTCATGATCCGGATGTGCTGAAATATGCAAAAGATGTAGTAAAGATAAAGGATGGAATGATCATTTCAAGAGAAATTCTTAATCACTGAGAGGGGAAAAAATGAGTCTGATTATAAAAATAGCCGCGCGTAACATCCTCCGGCATAAGGGAAAAAGCCTTATAATAGGAATAATCATTTTTCTCGGCGCACTTCTTATGACGCTCGGAAGCGCGGTAGTTACGGGCATGGAAAAGGGGCTTCATGACAATATAGTCGAACGTTTTACAGGGGACTACGTAATTATGTCTACAAACCAGAAAAATGAGGCTGTCGTCGCAGGGGGTGGTATCGATCCGACAGAATCTATTTCTGATTATACCAATATTGATAATGTTCTGAAGACTTTAACTTATATTGACAGCTATATACCGGTCTGCAGGGGTGTAACCATGGTACTCAACGACAGGGGGGACATGGGTTATACCGCCCTGCTCGGAGTCGATATAGACAAGTATGAAAAGATGTTCAAAAGCAATATCGAAGCTGTTGAGGGAAGGCTCCTCTCTAACGGCATGAAGGGATGTCTTGTGACAAGAGGTGGGCAAGCTGCAATGTACAACCAGATGGATGTCTGGCTTACTCCGGTGGATGCGCCCTTTATAGAGAGTAACCTCAGCCCCGATGCGAAATCCAACCTCCAGTCTCTTAACATACAATCAAATATTGTTTTAATGGGTATGAATTCATCCGGTTCTCAGATGGATATAAGGACTCCTGTTGTCGGAATAATAAAATATAAAATACTTGATAATTTCTGGGGCGGCGGAAACGGAAACGGCGGTTACAGCATACTGGACCTGGAATCATTCAGGGAATGTTTCGCTTACAATAACGCGGAGGATACAGTTACCAATATCACTGGTGAAAAAAAGAAAATATTCAGCTCCGAAGACAATCTGGACAGTCTTTTCAATGAAGGCGGCATTGTTAAACAGGTTGAAACAGGGAATTCGGCCTATAAGATCGGCAGTCTGAAGAGGGGGGAAAGAAAAACGGTAGCCAATGTCAATAATGATATTGGAGTTTATAATCTTGTCTTTGTTAAGATCAAGCCATTTTATAATCCAAACAGATATATAGAAAAGCTGAATACGGTCTTATCGAACTCAAATCTTGGCGTAAAAGCAGTAACATGGAAAAAAGCCTCCGGGACGATTGGCGACCTTGCAACGATTATGAAGATAGTGCTTTACGTATTCGTGGGCATACTTTTTTTTGTAGCCGTCATAATAATTACAAATACGCTGTCCATGGCCGCGCTTGAGAGAACAACTGAGATCGGTATGATGCGTGCAGTGGGCGCCGGTAAGAATTTCATATCTGGCATGTTCCTGGCTGAAACAGCCATACTTTCGGGGATTTTCGGCGGGTTTGGCATAGTAAGCGGGGGGATTATTGCCTGGCTTTTCACGAAGGTTAAAATAAGCGGGGGAACGAACGGCGCACTCGAAGTCCTTTTCGGAGGCGATGTTCTGAATCCAATACTTAATGGTGCAGATATATTGGGGTGCATTGTACTCCTCGCACTGGTGACTTTTATGGCTTATATCTATCCGAATATAGTAGCAAGAAATATTACACCGCTTGAAGCTATTGCCAGAGACTGAAGGAGAAATCTATGGGTTTACTCATTAAAATAAGTTTCAGAAATCTACTTAGACAGAAAAGGAGGAATTTTTTCCTGGGCCTTGCCATTGCAATAGGCATGATGATCCTCGTTGCGACAAGTTCTTTCACTAAAGGTCTTACCGATGTTATTTTAAACAAATGGCTCGTCTATTCCTACGGACATGTCAGCATCAACGGATATGAGAATGGATACCGCCAGAATTCAGTTATAAGAGACAGGCAAAGGATAATCAGCCTGATAAAGAGCGTCAAGGGAGTAAAAGAGGTTAATAATTACCTTGCCGTTTTTACTAGGGTTGTGGGCAATGGAAAGTCGACAATGATGGCACTTGTAGGCATGCCTGACAGCGATGCAATAGATTATTTGAGGAATACCTTAGACAAGGGGAATATTTACGATTTCACCAATCACACGATAGAAAATCCTGTAGTAATGGGCATTGAAAAGGCAAAAGACCTGAATGTAAAAGTCGGAGACCAGCTCAAGGTCCGTCTTACAACTGTCGAGGGACAGGTTCAGTCGGCAGACCTTACACTAGTTGCGACATCTAAAGAATTGACCGGCGGAGCCGGTATGGCGTTTTATACTCCGATTAATATGATGAAGATTCTGAGAGGGCTCAAACCTTATGAAAGCGGTCCCCTTCAGGTTGTACTAAACCGTATGGACGATCCTCAGGCTGCTCTTGTAGCTGCCAATAAGATCCATGAACTGCTGAAGCCAGGTCTTGCAGGTTATTATGGAGATTTCTATTCGGGGGCATATAATGTTAAAGCCGCAGCCCTGACTTTCTATACGAATAGTGATTCGATGGACCTGATAATCAAGAGTCTCCCTGTTACTCAGGGAAGCTGGGCTATGGTGACCAATACGAATTCGGCGGCTTTGAGCATCTCTGTCTTTGAGAAACTCCATACCGTGATCGGCGCTGCAATTAAGGGAATCTATCAAAACAAATTCGGCGGCAGCACTACAAATGTATATAAAATAGGAGCTGTTTTTAAACCGGGAAAGGGGATGGCGAAGGACCTTGTCTTCATAGGTGAAAATAATTTCTATCACTCATTTTTGAGAAATCTACCTCTGGACACTTCTCATGTCAGCAATTCTTATAATAGCTCAATTAGCGATAAACTATCAGTAGTGCTTGGCACCGAATGGAAGCTCCTGCCGAGGACATCAACAACTGACGGGCTCCAGAAAA
>Ga0187771_10001808_pt1 | contig 14637 bp, 9 predicted proteins | sample 0116_SJ02_MP15_1_FD_133139 | JGI IMG/M metagenome (GOLD analysis project Ga0187771, IMG submission 133139) | Tropical peat soil microbial communities from peatlands in Department of Meta, Colombia - 0116_SJ02_MP15_10_MG | ecosystem: Environmental > Terrestrial > Soil > Wetlands > Peat | place...
GCAAACCATCTTGGCGCCTGACCGGTGATAATATCGTCCACCATTACCGTGGTAAAATCATCGGCTGAGGGCAGAGAGGTTACATTCTTTAGAGCCACCCAATTGCTACCCGGATTATCGGCGCGGCCAAAGGCTGGAGCGGTGTCGGAGGTGCCGTTATGATAGAAAAGTCCATATTCAGCGCCAGCATTTCCAGATTTGCCATACTGAAAAGTGAACCACCATCTTTCCGCGTTTCCCGCGGCATTCCAGCCGGGATTGGGGACCGGAGTGCCAGGGGTACCGTTTGGCCCTAATAAATCATTTTGATAATCAACGGAGGCATCGATCACTGATAGATTGAGGATTCCAATTTTGAATAATTACCGTTGCTAAAAGGCTGGATATAATAGTTGACAATATCATTGGTTTTAATGGAAAAATTAGTATGATTATCAACGGTAACCGGATTCCAGATACCAGCAGGATAGGTTATTTAAGGCCAATGAAAATCTCCGTTACGCACCAGTTCGGGAGATTGTTTGGCAGTGGCGTGTTATAATCCGCCATGGCCGGCACCGCTATTAGGGCCACGCAAATACTGCGACCATAATTTTTACCGTTCTCTTCATTTTCTTTATCTAATTTAAAGAATTTTGGTTGTGTCATGCGTTATTCCCTAACATTCAGGTAATCCAGCACTTTTACTCAAACCAGTGGGTAGGCATCAGCACTTCTATACTTAACTCAGTGTTTAACAGTGATCAAACTTTAAGGCATCAAGCTCAAGTTGTCAAGAGCAAGACTATATAAATTTGTTTTTTTTAAGTTTATCTTTTATTATAATTAAACTATAAATATTAAATAAATGTTTTAGCCGTTAATTTTTTATTATTATTACCCTGGTGTGGGCCCAAAATTGTTTATTGGCCTTTTCCAAGTGACTTCCATCTTTCCCTGCGGCATAATCCAGGATACTGCCAATAGAAGATCTGCTAATAATGCGCTCTCCAAGAGGATTTAGAAGGATTTTGTTATCCAGAACATATCTGGAATTTTCCAAGTCCCGGCGATAACTTCTGATCCTGGCAAGTTAGCCGCTATCTCAGTTACATAAGAAAAAAAAGACAGGGTCAGCCATCCCTGCCTTGGTTTGTTTATTAAGGTAAGACTCTCCAAACCGTGCTGAACCTCCTCAAGTCACCAAGGTTTATGAGGACTGCAGCCGAGTTTTGTGGCAAGGGCTCCGAACGGAACCTGACTAGGCCACCACTGCCATCTATTAAAAAATCCTTAAACTTCCTCAAGGTCCGGTGAGTAAACCCCATTCCTGATAATCCTTTCCCATTTCTCTGACCTTTAGGGCAGGAAATTTTTGAAAAATTCTGGGGGAAAATAATAAATTTTCCACTATTCATTCTACCTCTCAAGTTCATAAAAAAATAAACCCTGTTTTCCAATAGTTACCTTCCGTTCCCTGAATGCGCTTGTAACTAAATTTTAACCCCAGCGATTTATATAAAGAGCCAGGTCACGTAAGAATCTGAAATGATCCTCCCTACATTAGCCCTGGGAGGATATGAAGATCATTTCTGCAATTTTTATTGGCTGGGTGATAAGGGAAGGGGTTGGCAAGTAAGTGAAACAATCTCTGACATGGATTTCTGAAATGAGCTTGTCGCTTGAGCTGTGAAACGAAAAGAAATCTCCGCTGCCCGCCGGCGACTCCGATGAGGATTTCCGCGGAAGGAGGTTGAGATGAGTCTTAGTTCCCTTGCAACAGATGAGATCAGCCGGAATGAACCGCAGTTCCTTGAAAAACAAGCTATGCCGCTTGTTCATGAGGCAACCACGAGAATCGCTTCGACGCTAGGTTTGATAGGTCCACAGATGGAAATACTGAGGGATGGTATCGTGCCCGTGGCAACGGCACAACCCATTAAACCAGGGCCATCATCCAATGTGTTAGATGCCTTGACGAAGTTCATTCCGACCGAATCCGTCACTTTATATGTTGCAGCTACATCGGCTATGGCTGCATTCCGGGAAACCTTCGGCATATCGGAAGCCACAATATATTGGTTTTTTGTAATCTTTACTCCAATCATTTTTCTCCTAATATTCTGTGGCAAGAGACGCGAAGCCGAACTCCAACTCCTCCCATCATTCAAGAAATGGCCGTGGTTTAAGCTCGTGGCATCATCGGTGGCATTTGCCTTCTGGGCATTGGCAATTCCAACTAATCCTTATCTGCATGGTGCTGCAGGTGGAACTATTGGCGCTTTCTGCGCCCTTTTTGTTTCGACGTTTTTGACACTACTGCAACCGTTCTTCGAACGCTAGGCAAAATATAGAAAAGACAAAAAAAGAATTATTTTAGAAACCTACGTTAGGAAAGTGGGTGTTTAAGTTTATAATTTTGATGAATCTCGGACAGACTAAGCTGCCCGTTTGGAGCAGCACCTAAAACATTTTTTAATTACTGCAGCATTGGCTATCACATAATCTCGGTTTAAAAACCTTTTGTTGCCAAAGGGTTCTATAAACAGCAATCACTAATTTGAAAGGAGATGAAAAATGAATAGAGCACTGTTGGTTGGCATTAATAATTATCCTACCTCGCCCTTGCGCGGGTGCGTTAATGACATAACGGATATGGCTAATTTTTTGGTGAGCGCAGTTAATTTCGATAAAGCCGAAATCCGTTTATTAGTTGATGAACGCGCAACCACCGATGCAATAAAGGAAAGAATTTCCTGGCTTACATCTGGATTAAAATCTGGAGACCGCATCTTTTTTCATTATAGTGGTCATGGAGCTCAATACGCTCCACGAGACGCTAATGGTAATGTAACCTCACTTCATGATGTTATATGCCCGGTGGATTTTGATTGGTCACCACAGCGAATGATAACAGACATTGATTTTAAGAATTTGTTTGCTAATATCCCCCCAGGTGTTGAATTTAATTGGGTTTCAGATTCGTGTCATTCAGGAGACCTAGCGAGGGCTATCCTGCCTGAAAATTGCCGCCCACGGCTTTTCCCAACGCCTGCGGACCTGCAATGGCGGATCGATACAGCAATAAGCCAAGGCATAAAGTCTTTGGGGCTGGGTGTGATAGAGCATCTTAATGGTGCCTTACTTGCAGGTTGTCAATCAACCGAAACATCGGCAGATGCATATTTAAATGGTCGGTACAATGGAGCTTTCACCTTTACATTAATGAAGGGGCTCCAAGATCCTCAGGGGCTTAATATCCCGCTCACCTCTTTAATCACCGAGGTTCAGAAAGCGTTAACAAGCATTGGGTACTCTCAACAACACCCGCAGCTCCGGGGAGCCCCATTAATTACGGGTAAGTCATTTTTGCATATTTGATCTTGCTCTGACAACCTCCAAAAAAGGAGGTAATTCCAAAAGAAGGATGACACAAGGTTACCCTTAATGCTCCCTCCATATTCAAACAAATGAGCGGAACGAAGTTATCCTTAAACCCGAAATATGAAACTGATCTGCCCCCAGTAGTTGTACCAAGTTTTAAGTTAGAGTGGGGGTCAAGTCAAGCCAGAGATCCTGGCGGAGCTGTGCTCCGCCAGGATCTCTGGGAATCGGCTGTATGGCCTCGGGTGCGGGTGGCCTAGAGCCCAAGGTATTGTGAGGCCTTACCGTTTATTGACCTCCCCTCAAAAACTGATCCACATGATAAGTTAGAGTAGTGGATCGAAGGGAGGCAGGGAGATGAGCAGGAAGCATTAAAACTCGGGTGGCCAAAAGACCATAATGAAAGATTGGCCAAAAAGAACCTGAGTTCTTATAGACTCGCCGGAATGGACCTGCGGTGGGCCCGCCTCTCTGAAATGAACCTCAAGGGGGCGGACCTACGGGAGGCAAACCTCCAGGAAGCTACCTTCAAGGAATATAACTCCAAGGGAGATTTACTGGAGGCCAAGGGCCTTACTGTCGAGCAGTTAGCAGAGGCTTTTTGGGATGGGACCACGAAATGGCCAGAGGGGTTTTCGCCTCCTGCGCTGCGGAGACTGCCACAAAAGACCAAAGATGTGCTCGGCGTGGTTCAGACTTAGGGTGGACACGGCCCACTATTTGCCTAGAAATGACCTTCTTGCCAAGGCCTCCCTGTCTGTAATTCTGAGGTAGCCAGGCGGGGGTGAACAAGAGATTCCCCCTGCCCCGCCATGATTCAATTTTCTGAAATTGACGCAATGGGGTCCCTTTACCAGTTGAAGCTTGAGATCAATCTTGGCTAAATTTCTGCACAAGGAGAATGCTATGAACGGCACCAAAAGAGCATGGATCAGACCTTCTCAGATAGCCCTCCTCGCCTTGCTGGCGGTAGCTGCGGGTTGCGGCCCCAAATTGCTCAAGTATTACGACTCGGCCACTTGGGCTGATAGGGATAACCAGGTGGAGGTTAAGGCATTCACCATGGATTCCCCGACGGAGGAGTCCAAGACTTTGTTGCTACTGTTGGGACCTCAGGGGCAGGAAGCCCTAATCCAGGAAATTGGCAAGAGGACAGATAGCAAAGACCCCTCACAATTAATTGAGACACTGACCGATCCGCATATCCTCAAAGGCAAGGAAGTCATTGAGAAAACCAGTTTCAAAAAGAGTGTGATCTTCTCCGTAACCAAGGACCCGAAGGCTCATTTTACCCCGGCGGATCGTATCAGTGATTTAAAGGTAACTTTGGTTACCGAACCTAAGAGGCCCATTTTCGAATCCTGGGACAAATTTGTGACGCAGGAGGAAACCATCGAAGCCGGAACCATGAAAAAAACTCAGGGTTTGACTGGAGAGTTGGGCATGCAGATCGGCCCGGGCGCGGGTGCCGTAATCCCTGTATCTGCCGAACCCAAGCTTACCGCCTCCGAAAATTTAGAGGAGGATTTGACTTTAAAAAAGAGACGGGTCAAGTTATCGGGTGCCATTGACCCGGATAAAACCGGGGCGACTTTATATCAAGAGGGCGCTCCTGGAATTGACTTGAACGGCACCTTTATGGTTGATTTCAAGATACGGGTACCGCACTCCGACCTCGCATTGCAAAGGCTGGTAACCTTGGGCTCCCTATACAAAGGCAAGGTCCCCGCTGCCTCCAAAGATGCCGAAGTGAAATTTAGTTACCTGAGAGAGCCGTCCGTCAAGCAGCCGATTAAGTGCAAATTAGACTATGAATACGTGGTACGAAAGGTCGTCGGCCGAGAGAAAATTATTAGCGAGGGGTATCACCAGGTGCAATTTCAAAGGGGGCATGGTGAAGATGCAATTACCCTGGTATCAGGCCGCGACCTGCAGACCATGGTTTTTTGCATTGCCCGTAGAGTTGGCCAGAATGACCGCTTGATATACCTGGCAGGAGGCCCCGAGGAAGGCAAGGGGGCAATGTATTTGACCTCTTTGGATAATGCCAGAAGCTTTTTAAATTGGCTAAGGCAAACCAAGAGCCAGACCATAAGCAAGAATGAATATGACATTACCTTGCAGGGACAACCTCTTCGGCCCGAGGATTACCCGCACTTATATATCAAAATAAAGAGAATTCCCGAAATATCCGAATAGGGTAGCAAAGTGACCAAAGAATCTCTGGAATACGAGTGTTTAAGGGACAGGATTTAGGGGTTGGCTTTAACTGATCACTGCTAATTATTCGCCCCTGCCTAAAAAGAAAATCGTAGTTGATATGAGGTTCATAACTACATTGGATATCATGCCACCTTTTAAATTTCGCCCTCAATTTGAGGTTAAATCTGATCCCAATTCGATGGTTGTCAGGTCAAATCCTGCCCAATACAATTAATGACCCATCCCCCTAATCTTAATTATGGAGATAAAAGAAGCCAGATCATTTTTGGTCTAAGGGGCCACATATCTGTAACTCGTGCACAGGATGTGCACAGAATTGCTATAAATATTAGATAACAGCCTTAATATACTTATAAAGTATATCAGCTATCCACGGAATAAGAATCCGTGGGCCTAACACTTTATACCTGCTTGGTCGGCCACTCGGACTGGGACATGAGGAGATGGCCGAAAAGATTTAGATACTCATTTTACCCGTCCCTTAGAGCCTCCATTATCCTCCTTTCCAGATGTCTCCCTGCACTTCACAACTCGACAAAAATATTGACCCTTACCCTCGATTTGAGGCATCATAGAGTTACTGAACCCATCGGTACCTGAATTGAAGTGGCCTATAATACCCTAGTACGAAAAGGTGTTGAACCGTGCATGTCCCTGATCGGAGCCGATCCTCGACAAGGAGCTGGATCGAAGACCTCAATAGTTTGGCCTGAAGAAAGGTGAAAACCCTTGATTGACGGTCAATTCACGCAGCTTATCGGTCAACGAATTTCTCTACCCGGACACTTCGAAGGTTCCGTGATCATAGAAGGAGTCCGTTCCCTTCCCAATGGCTATGAATGCCGAGTTCGACTCGGAGACGGGAATCTTGAAGAAACCATCATCACCCGGGCAGAGGCTGACCTACTTCTTGAGAATCTGCCGAAAATTGATGTTTCCAGAACTTTAGTAGATGGTGATAAACTCCGCCTATTAATTGAGTCAGCCCGTATTCGGTTGGCATATGCTCATGATCGGCAATTTGCTGTCAGCCTATCTGCAATCAGGACCCTACCCCACCAAATCGAAGCCGTTTATCAAAAGATGCTCCCCCAGCCACGGCTCCGATTCCTTTTGGCCGATGATCCAGGTGCCGGTAAGACCATCATGGCCGGCTTGCTGATCAAAGAATTAAAACTTCGGCAGGCCATCGAGCGCATTATTATTCTTTGCCCCGCCCCCCTTACTATCCAATGGCAAGACGAAATGCTCCGCTGGTTTGGGGAACCTTTTGATATCATCTTCTCTGCCGTAGACCAGCAGCAGTTGGTCAATCCCTGGCAGAAATCTTCCCAGGTTATTGCCTCTATTGACTATGCCAAACAGGACGACGTAAGGGAGCGTGTCTGGCAGCAACATTGGGATTTGCTAATTATCGACGAAGCCCATAAATGTTCTGCCCGGACGACTTCGGGAGGGGCTGGCAGAGACCCCAAGGTGGACGCCACTAAGCGGTATGACCTTGCTTCTCGACTCACCTCTCAAGCTGACCTCGTTTTGCTTCTCACCGCCACCCCACATCACGGCGATGAGGACAAGTTTGCTCACTTTCTCAGGCTGATTGATCCGGACCTCTTTCCCGAACCCCACCGTCTAAAAAACCAGGCCACAGAGATTCGCAAGTCCGTTTTCCGTCTTGGACAAGATTGCCCCTGGGCCTTGCGGCGCTTAAAGGAGGACCTTAAGGACCTTAGAGGAGGACGTCTCTTCCCGGATCGTCATGCCCGAACGGTAACCTTCCATCTTACCAGCCAAGAATATGCCCTATATAAAGCGGTTACCGCCTATATTAATGAGTTCATGGCCCAGCAGACCGGACCGCGTCGCACCTCCGCTGCTCTGGCCAGGACCGTATTCCAGAGGCGATTGGCCAGTTCTACCTGTGCTATCCATGATTCCCTCAAGAACCGGCTTAAGAAACAGAAGGATTTGCTAGAAGAGCTGCAAAGCCTCACCCCTCAACAACGAGCCAGGCGGCTGGCCTTGCTACAAGGACGTTTACCAGACCCAGAGCAAGATGAGGATGATCTGGATGAGGCTTCCAGGGACCAACTGGCTGAAGAATTTACTGCTGCTTTGGAGCTTGACCACATTCGCATGGAGATTGCCTCCCTTCAGGAACTCGTGGAACAAGCCCGTCATGTCCGGGAGCAGGCCAATGACTCCAAACTAGCCGCCATACGCACTTGTTTGAAAGAAGTCCAGTTTGCCGAGTTGCGCGATGGTCGCGGCAAGCTACTAATCTTCACCGAGCATCGAAGCACCCTGTCCTACCTCCAGGAGCATTTGCAAGTCTGGGGCTACCACACCTGTGAAATCCATGGCGGCATGAACCCCCATGAGCGCAAACATGCCCAGGAAGTTTTTCGCAGCCGGGCGCAAGTGTGTGTGGCCACAGAAGCCGCTGGCGAGGGGATTAATCTCCAGTTCTGTCATTTGATGATCAATTACGATCTGCCCTGGAACCCTACCCGCCTGGAACAGCGCTTGGGGCGGATTCACCGAATAGGACAGGAACGGGAGTGCTACGTCTTTAATTTTGTGGCCACCGAGTCCGAAGAAGGCTACCCCGTCATCGAGGGCCGCATCCTTCAGCGCCTATTACAGAAGCTGGAGCAAATGCGAGATGCTTTATCGGATCGGGTTTACGATGTGATAGGGGAGGTTTTGTCCTTAAACGACATAAACCTTTTGGAGATGCTCCGCCAGGCGGCTTATGACCCCCGGCGCTTAGATGAATATATTGACCAGATCGACCGCATTGACCCGATAAAACTTAAAGAATACGAAGAAGCTACCGGGATCGCCCTGGCCCGGTCTATTGTGGATTTTTCTGATTTTCAGCATCGGAACCTGGAAGTTGAAGAAAGGCGGCTCATGCCCTGCTTTGTGGAGGGTTTTTTTCTAGACGCTGCCCGTGAGGTGGGTCTTAAGATGGACCTGCGGGCTGACGGCCTCTGGCGCCTTGAGCACGTTCCCCTGGATTTGCGCTCCGAGCGCCTACAGTCGGTCAACCGCCTGGGCAAAGCCGATTCCTATTATCGCAAGATCACCTTTCACAAGCAGCACCTGGAACAGGATGCCCATTTGGATGCCGTCCTCTTAGGACCGGGACATGCCCTTTATGCTGCGGTGGATGAACGCCTTAATGCGCGGTTGGCCCCTTTGCTTGGTGGATTAAGTTTCTACCTAGACCCCCTTTCCTCAGGTTCTTATCGCCTCCACTTTTTTGAAATCTCCATCAGAGGGAAAGATGTCAGAGGCAGAGATGTCACCTTATACGGAGAACTCGTTACCATTCGGGAGGAGGCAGGTGACTTCGAGGTGGTGCCCAGCGATTTGATCCTCAACCTCCCTCCCCATCCCCACCCACCCACCCATATTGAGCCGGTGGATTGGCAGCCTGCGGCTGATTTTTTAAAAGGGGGCTATCAGCTTGAATGTCGGACTCGATGCCAGGAAGAACGTCAAGGCTATGCTCAAATAATCGAGAACTATCTGAAAACTTCTTTTCGGGTGCGGATTAATAGAGCTCAAGAGCAAGCTATGAGGCTTTTGGGGGAGGCCGGGGAAAGACCCGAGTATAGGTTGGCGGCTGACGAGGCTTCCCGGCGAGTTGAGGAATTGAGACGGGATCGAGACGACCGCCTGGCGGGATTGGCAAGGCTCACGGTAGCCCGCACCGGGCCGGTGCGCCATCTGGCCACAGCCCTGGTCCTGCCCCCCAGCGACATGGCTGAAACCCAGGCTTTGGGACTCATTGATGAACCCGAACCATATATAACTCGGAAGATTGAATTAGCGGCGGAAGAACTGGTCATGGCCAATCTGCATCAGGAAGGGTTTCCCCCTGATCGTATTGAACGCCTGGGGCACCTCAAGCTGGGTTTTGATCTACGGGCGCACCGCATCTCGGATGAGGCCACCGGAGACATCGATGTCCGCCGGGTGGAGGTGAAGGGCCGGGCGCGAGGCCAGCCCATTCGCTTGACGGTCAACGAATGGTATAAGGCCCAGCAATTGGACGACACCTACTGGCTCTATGTGGTCTGGGACCCCCTGGGGGAAAGCCCTGAATTAGTATATATTCAGAATCCAGCGGCGCGGCTTGACCATGCCAAAAGGGAAATCACAGGAGCGAGATGCTATGAAATCTCTGCCGAGGCGATTTACTCTCTGACCATAGGTGGTAAGTAAAATGGCGAAAGCATTTCATGAAATTAGAGATTCTATCCACGTATTTATTAGATTAAGTTCAGATGAGAGAAAGGTGCTTGATTCCCCCCCCTTTCAACGATTACGGCATATACACCAATTAGCACTTACTTATTTAGTATATCCTGGCGCTACACATAAACGTTTTGATCACTCTTTAGGTGTAATAGAGTTGGCAGGAAGGGCTTATGATGTAGTAACTGAAAATATTAATTCTGAAGTAAAAGAAATGCTTCCTGACATTTCTGATCCACTTAAGCGTGTGTATTGGAGAAGCGCTTTAAGAATGGCTGGTCTTTGTCATGACTTAGGACATTTGCCATTTTCCCATGCAGCAGAAAAAGAATTGCTTCCGGCAGGATGGTCACACGAGAAGTTAACTGCTGACATTATCCGATCAGAAATGATGCAACCTATTTGGGATGAGATGAAGTTGAAGCCTGATGACATAGTAAAACTTGCGCTTGGCCCAAAGGAGGCTACCGACTTAAAGTTTTCTAGGTGGGAAACGATATTGTCTGAGATAATAGTAGGAGATGCTTTTGGAGTGGATCGAATGGATTATCTCCTTAGAGATTCACACCATATTGGGGTTCCATATGGCAGATTTGATCACTATCGCTTAATTGATACTTTACGTATCCTTCCCCAGGCACCGCCCGATAAAACAGGTTCTCCTAAAGAGTTATTTTTGGGGGTAGACGCAGGGGGGATCCATTCAGCTGAAGCATTAATGCTCGCAAGATATTTCATGTTTTCACAAGTATACTTTCATCCTGTTCGCCGCATTTATGATATCCATTTAAAAGACTTCCTTAAGGAAACTCTTACCGAAGGAATGTTTCCTACTGACATTAGTCAACTCTTGTTAATAACTGATAACGAAGAAACAGCTAAACTCTTTGCTGCTTTCAGAAATCCATTAGAAAAAGGGCATTTAACTGCCAGAAGAATTATTTGCCGAAAACATTTTAGAAAATTATGGGAAAGAAATCCGAGAGATTTTGAAATTAATCCTTTAGCAGGAGATTATATTTTCAAAGCAGCGCAGGCTAGGTTCGGTCCAGATGAATTTCGATATGACCTTCATATTCCAGAAATAGGAGCGCCTGATTTTCCCGTAAGATTGAGCGATGGTCAGATTGTCTCTTCATTGTCAATTTCAAAAACTTTGGCGGACTTACCCGTTCCAGTAGTAGATTATGTGTTTTGTAATCCTGATATCTTAGCCGAAGCTAAATCATGGCTAAAAGATAATCATGATCAAATAATTCAGCCAAAAGGGGAGGAAGAAGGAGATGAATAGCCTTAAAAAAGCCGCAATAATTACGTCTCTTATTGATTCAATGCGTCTAAAGGGGAGTTGGTGCGGCGAAACCCATCTCCAAAAAGCGACATACTTTCTACAAGAATTATTAAATGTCCCACTTGGATTTAACTTCATTCTTTATAAACATGTTCCCTTCTCCTTTGATTTGAGGGATGAATTAACCGCCTTACGCGCCAACAAGATGATCAGCATAGAGCCTCAGGCATTACCTTACGGGCCAAGAATTAATTCAACAATGATAAGCGAAAAAATTCAAAATAATTTTCCTAAGACAATTAAGAAATACCAAAAGCGTATTCAATTTATAGCTGATACACTCGACGCTAAAGGAGTTTTGGATTTAGAGAAATTGGCCACAGCCTTATATGTGACTCTTCAAATGGGTCGCAAATCAAGTATCGAAGAACGTATTGATGAATTTAGAGATCTAAAACCTTATTTTTCCTCTTCCGAAGCCTCTTCTACTTTTGACGTGGTTGATCATATGATCGAGGATTCCAGGAAGATTGTAAAATGATGGAAAGACTGAGATGAAAGATTCACCTCGGCTAATTGAAGATTACCTCCCGATTAAGGCCATCAGTGCGGAGGCGTCCAGGGAGAAGTCCGTCCGCAAGGGGCATATATCCACGTTGCATCTTTGGTGGGCCAGGCGGCCCCTGGTGGCCTGCCGGGCCGCGGTGTATGGGGCGCTGGTGCCTGTTGGCAGGTTTCGGCCTGTCAACGGCCCAGAGGAAAAGCGCGCCAGCCTGGGGCGGGCCAATGCCGCCAAGTTTGTGACGGAACTATGCAAGTATCCTGGGAATCCCAGGGTTATCGCTGAGGCGGAGTGCCACATCCTGGAGGCCCATGCGGAGCGCCTGACAGAAGAGACTGGGAAAAAAGTTACGGTGGCCGACATCCGGGAGGGGCGGGCGCCTCGGCCCAAGGTCTTGGATATGTTCGCCGGGGGCGGCTCAATACCCTTGGAAGCCCTGCGTCTGGGGTGCGAGGCCTATGCCATGGACCTGAATCCTGTGGCCTATATCATTCTCCTCTGCACCCTGGTCTATCCCCAGAAATATGGCAGGCCCGACCCCACAGCCCGGGGCATGACCGGCCCGCCAGGGCCGGACGGTAAGCCTACCTGGGGTGGCCTGGCTGCAGAAGTGCGCTACTGGGGAGAGTGGGTGCTGAAAAAAGTCAAGGCGGAGATTGGCGACCTCTACCCCTTGATTCCGGACCCGGAATATAAAGGGGCAAAAGCGGGGTCCCAGGCCCATCTGTGGGAAACGGGAGCCGCGGACCAGGTGCCGCCGGGATACCTGGTGCCGGTGGCCTATCTCTGGACCAGGACAGTGAAGTGCAAGAACCCGGCTTGCGGCGCCATCGTGCCCCTGGTGCGCCAGACCTGGTTATGCAAGAAAAAAGACCGCCATGTGGCTATGAAGATGATCGCCCCTGCCGGTGAAAAAAAGGTGCGCTTTGAGATAGTGGAAGCCGCCCAGGAGCACGACCTGGGCTTTGACCCCGCAGCCTTCTCCAAAGGGGGCAACGCCACCTGCCCCTTCTGCGGCGCGGTGGCGGACAGCGACTACGTCAAGGCCGAAGGCTGCGCCAAGAGGATGTGGCAGCAGATGATGGCCGTGGCCTGCACCCGGCCCGGCGAACAGGGTAAAGTCTATCTGTCGGTGGACGAGGTTCTTGAACTACTAAAAAGCACCGACGAGACTCCGTTGATTCCACCAGATGAAGAACTCAGGGGGCAAATTGAGAGCCTGTGCGTTAGAGCCGGGCTAACTGTGCCAAACGAGATTATAATTACAGACGCAAAAAATAGCTGCTGGACATATCTATATGGTTTAACAACATTCGGCGATTTATTTACTCTGCGGCAGATGCTTACATTACTTACGTTTGTTGCATATATTCGTAAGGCACATTCTGAATTAAATAAATGTAATAATGGAGGACAATCACAAGCGGTCGCTACGTATCTTGGAATAATGCTAGATAAATTTTCCGATTTTTGCTCGACACAGTGCCTTTGGAATTTTACAGGAGGACGAGGTGTAAAAAATTCATTCGGTAGGCAAGCAATTCAAATGACTTGGGATTTTAGCGAAACTTATCCATTTAATGATGCGGGTGCAAGTTGGGTTTCAATTAATAATGATATACCGATAACTATTGAATTAATTTCATTAGGTAATAAGTATTCCCCACAAGTCAATAGAGGCTCTGCAACTTTCCTTCCATATGAAAATGGAATATTTGATGCGGTTATTACCGACCCACCTTATTATGATAACGTCCCATATTCCAATATTTCAGACTTCTTTTATATTTGGCTCAAACGCACCGTAGGGTCTTCATTTCCTGAACATTTTTCAACAGAAGCGACTCCGAAAAAAAAAGAAGCCGTTGCTGATGCTACTCGATACGGTGGTAATAAGATGAAAGCCAAGCAGGCTTACGAAGAAATGATGGCCCAATCGTTTGAAGAGGCTCTCCGGGTGCTAAAACCTAATGGGCAAATGTCAATAGTCTATGCTCATAAGACTGCCCTGGGTTGGTCCACATTAGTCGATGCACTCAGAAAGGCCGGTTTTACGGTAACCGAGGCTTGGCCTTTAGATACCGAAATGAAGGGTAGATTGCGTGAGCAAGAATCCGCTGCCCTGGCTTCCAGCATCTTTTTAATGGCCCGGAAACGGGAGGGGGCCGAGATCGGGCCCTATGAAGAGGAAGTCCGCCCGGAGTTGGAGGCCATCGTCCGGGAGCGGGTGGGAACCCTGTGGCAGATGGGGGTGGGGGGGGCCGATCTGCTCATCGCCGCGGTGGGCGCAGGCCTCAAGGCCTTTACCCGCTTCGCCCGGGTGGAATACGCCAACGGCGAGGAGGTGCCGGCTGATAAGTTTCTGGCGGAAGTGGAAGGCGTGGTCCTGGAGACCTTGTTAGAGAAGATTTTCGGGGTGTCCCGAAGCGGGGTGGCGGGGGTGGACGGCCCCAGCCGATTCTATGTGTTGTGGCGATACACTTACAAGACCACTGAGATGGACGCGGGCGAAGCCATCGTCTTCACCTATACCCAGCACGTGGAGCTGGACGGTCCCCATGGCTTGTCCAGCGGCAGGCGTTCTCTGGTGGAAAAGAAGAAGGACAAGTATCGCCTCAAGGACTACACCGAACGGGGTGATCAGGAGAAGCTAGCCCTACCCGGGGCGGACTTCGCTGCGGCCCCTCTAATCGACATCCTTCACCGGGTCCTGTGGCTCATGGAAAACCAGCCACGGAAGCTTCCGGAATTTCTTCAGGAGGCCCGGCCTGACCGGGAGCGCCTGCGCCTCTTGGCCCAAGTCCTGGGGGGCGTGGGCCTGGCCGGGCCCAATGGTGAGAAATCCGAGCACACAGTGGCCACCACTCCTGCAGAAAAGGTGGCCTTAGGAAAACTCCTGCAAAACTGGCGGCATTTAATTGAGCAGAGC
>Ga0187771_10001809_pt1 | contig 14637 bp, 12 predicted proteins | sample 0116_SJ02_MP15_1_FD_133139 | JGI IMG/M metagenome (GOLD analysis project Ga0187771, IMG submission 133139) | Tropical peat soil microbial communities from peatlands in Department of Meta, Colombia - 0116_SJ02_MP15_10_MG | ecosystem: Environmental > Terrestrial > Soil > Wetlands > Peat | place...
GATCGCCGATCCCGGTCGCGCCACCGTTGCCCGCGTTCAGGTTGAACCAGAGCACGACGGTGTTGCCGGAGGCGAACCAGGCATGGTTGGTCTCGGGGTTCAGGTCGACGTAGTCGGAGTAGATGTTGGGGATGTCGTTGCCAGCCCAGTCCAGCTGGGGCGGGTTGGCGGTCAGATCGGTGACGACCGTGGTGTTGCTCTGGATCGAGGGCACATCCACCTCGGACTCCGGCGGCGTCCCACCCCAGTAGTACTTGTTGGGAGTGAACTTGACCACCGAGGTCGAGTAGCTGGTCGGCACGAACGGACCGCTGCCGACCGCCTTGTCATGGCTGATCGTGACCGTCGGATTGGCGGCGATCTCCTGGGCGATCGCAGCCGGCAGGACGTAGGTGCTGCCCAGGATGTTCCAGAGGGCGGTGAAGGCAGGGCTCTTGAAGCTGAGGGTCACCGTGTCGCCGCTGACCGTCGGCGCCGCAGCTTGGGGCGGGACGCCGGGGAGGTTGGCCGCGGAGGTGGTCATCATCAGCTTGAAGGTGGCCGCAACGTCGGCCGGAGTCATCGCCGAACCGTCGTTGAACCTGACCCCGGCACGGAGGGTGATGGCGAGGCTTTCGCCACCGTTGGAGAAGGAGTAGCCGGTCGCCAGCCAGGGGTTGTTCTGGTTGGGGTCCAGGGCATCCATCTCGTAGAGCGGCTCCCAGATCAGGGAGCGCATGTTCATGCCCCTGGCCAGCGAGTTGGCGTCGTAGGGGTTGAAGTCATCGGAGAAGGTGACGCCGGTGGTCGCCTCTTCGATCAGCGGCGGGCCGACGGGCTTGGCACCGCTGCTGCCCGGCGAGGTGGTGGCGCCCCCGCTGGGCGCGCTGGCGGGCGACGTGGTGGATCCGCATGCCGCGGCGGCCAGCGCAGCCGCCCCGAGCAGGGATACCAGGACTTTCCGATTCATCGATGTCTGGTCTCCGTTGGAGCACGGCCATGGAAGCCGTGCGCTGATAGCGCTATCTCATGGTCACCGTGGGTGCGATGGCGGGGCCCGGAATGTCACAGGGTTCATCTCTGCACGTCCTCCTCGGGATTGTGAATGCGTGGAGCGGCCACGGCCGCGGCACGAGACCCATGGTCCGCGCCCAGGTGGATCCGCGTATTGGAGGATCCGCGTTCAGCGCGGCATGCACATATGTAGGTGCGGCCGCTGACGGGTGTCAATCACTCCGGTGGGTGATTTCCCGATAAATCACTCGCGCGGGTGAGTTCCTGACAGCTCTCACCCTAACGGGTGAGCCGTCATGAGCGGCGGCGGCGGCCAGTCCGCCGACTGCACTCACCCGGCCGGGTGATTGCAGTTGCAGGCTCACCCCGCTGGGGGAGGCGAGCCGACGTCGCGGCTCATGCCCACGGGGGAGAGGCGGGCGATGCGCGCAGCGCGGTCAGCTGGGCCGGCGGGCGGGCGGAGGCGGCGGCGGGGATGGAGCCGCCACCGTACCCTTGACCCGAGGGTGATGACCGTTGCCGCTGGTGGCCGCGGTCACCGCCACCGTCGACGCCAGCTTGAGCTCCCCGGCCATGCTGGCCTGGCTCCCCGACGCCATGGCCAGATCCTGAGCGGTCGTCGACACCTGCTCGCTGGCCACCCTGACCTGCTCCATGGCCTCCACCACCTGCTCGGTGGCCGACTGCTGCTGCTGGGTCGCCAGCCGGATCCCGGAGCTTGCCTCGGCGACGTGCTCCATGAGGGTGAGCCCGTCCCTGAGCTGCTCCGCTCCCTTGTCCATCGCCATGACTGTCGCGCTGGTCTCGAGCTGGACGCTCTCCGTGATGTTGGCGATGTCGGAGGCCAGTGACTTGGAGCGGTCAGCGAGGCGCCGGACCTCGTCAGCCACCACGGCGAAGCCGCGCCCCGCCTCTCCGGCCCGGGCGGCCTCGATGGCGGCGTTGAGGGCCAGCAGGTTGGTCTGGTCGGCGAGGTCGTTGATCAGGTTGAGGATCCGGGTGATGTCACGAACCCGCTCGGTCAGGTTCAGGGTTCGCTCGGTGGAGGCCAGGATGTCCTCCCGGGCCCTTTCCAGCTTGTCGCGGGTCTCCGCCGCCTGGGCGGCAACCCTCTCCACGGTCTCGGCGATCTGGCCCGAGGTCCGGGCCAGCTCCTCCATGCTTGCCGAGGTCTCGGTCGCGCTCGAGCTCTGCCGCGCGGTGGTCGCGGCCAGCTGGTTGGAGGCGGCCGCCAGCCGGGTCGCCGAGTCCGAGAGGTCGGTGCTGGTGCCGCTCACCCGGCCGATCAGCGCCTCCAGTCGTTCCACCATCAGGTTGAAGGCCTCGCCGAGCGTCGCCACCTCATCGGCGCCGCTGGGCCGGACCCGAGCGGTGAGATCCCCAGCGGAGACGCGGCGGGCGGCTCGCGCCAGCGCGCGGATCGGCCTGACCTGGAGGCCGGCCACGAACCAGGCGAATGCCACCAGCAGGATGACGCCGCCACCCAGCACCACGAGGCCCCAGTTGCGCAGCGTGGTCACCCCGCTGAGCGCCTGGCCAGCGTTCTCGCTGACCAGGATGCCCCAGCCACCGAACTGGCCAGGCGTCCCCGGGACCTTGGCGTAGCCGGTGATCGTCGACACTCCGTCGACCTGGACCGTCTTCGAGCCCGGCACGCCGCTCAGCGCCTGCGGGACCAGCGGGTTGTCGACCTTCGCCTGGAGGGCGTGGTACTTGTCGACCATGGCCACCTCGGAGGCGTTGCCCATGGTCGAGCTGTAGACCAGGAGGCCCTGGGCGTTGACCGCCGTCACGGTGGTGGCCGAGGTGGTCAGGCCGTTGACGCCGGAGAGGAGGAGGTTGAGCTCGTTGCCCTGCCCACTCCAGTTCTGGAGGTCCACAACCCCCACCAGCACGCCGCTGAATCCGGCCGTGCTGACCGGGTAGGCCATCAGCCACTGCAGGCTCGGACCGGCTGACGACTGCACCAGCCGGATGTCGCCGACGTAGGCCTGGTTGCTCAGCTGGATGGCGGTCATCCACGGATCGCCGGCCACGCCCACCCACTGGGCGGTCGACGAGTTCAGGTACACGTTGCCGGCGCTGTCGGCGAGCTCCAGGGTCACGAACGGGTCGTTGAAGGTCGCCTGGGTCAGCAGGTGGGCCGCAGCCTGGCCGCTGCTGGCCCCGGACTGGTCGATCACCGCGGACAGCTCGGTGATCTCGCGCTCCCGCTCCTGGATGAAGTCACTGACCTTGCTGGCGATCTGCTTGGCGAGGTTCTGGACGCCGAGCTCGGTCGCGCTGGTCAGGCTGTCGCCGGCCATGTTGCTGAGGACCAGCACCATCACCCCCATGATCGGAACGCATATCACCAGCAGGCCGGCCAGGAAGCGGGTGAAGTAACCGCTCCAGATGCGGTTGAAGAGGGCACGAGCCCGATTCAGCAGGTCCACCTCGCAGTCCGCGGTCTCCACGTGAAGAGGGGCCGAGCGCACTGCGGCTCACCCCGACCGCGGCATCATCCCTCCGCCCCTGTGACAATGCCGCTGCACCGTGCCGAAGTTGGGTGACAGCGGTTGACGGCGAGGGGCAGCATGTGACATGGGGGATGTCAGGCATCACCGAACTGTCACGCCGGTGGGGCGACTCTAGGACAGTGCCCGCGTTCCGCCTGTGGGAGGGCTTCGCGGGCAAGGGCTGGGTTTGCCGCTCCACCCTCCCCGGCTGGGACACGGGAGACGCTCGACCGCCAGCCTCCGACGGGCCCGCGATGAGAGCGTTTCCACACTCTAGGCACCGACGCCCGGCACGTCAAGTGGCGGTCACCTAATGTCGGCGAGCGGGGAACGCGACCGCGGCCGGGGCGGCGGACGAGCCGGCCGGGACCACCCTCAGGCGGCGGCAGCCTCGTCACTGCCGAAGATCTCCATCAGGAGAGCTTCGAGGAGGAGCCGCGGCTGGGCGTTGGCGGCCACCCCCGCCACCGCCTGAAGCAGCCCATCCAGGATCTCCGAGGGGCGCGATCGCGAGAGCGTTTTCGCCCAGCGCTCCAGCTCTTCCCGGCGGCCGTGCCAGCGGCACAGCTCGGCGGCACCCCAGGCCAGGCAGGCCAGATCGCGGGCGAAGGATGCCCAGATGGAAAGGTCGAGGAGGAGGCGCTCCCGGCCCTCGGCCCCTCCGCTCGGGGCCAGCTCGGCGGCCGCCGCCAGAGCGGCGGCGACTCCCCCACCGCGGATGGCCAGGAAGCGGTCGAGGATGGCCAGCTCCGTGGCCAGCGCCGAGGGGTCGGTGGCCAGGCGGAGAGCGCGCCCCGGCCTCCCCGCCGAAAGCTCCGCGGCCTCGACGGCTATGCCGGAGGCGACGCCGTGCCGCTCGGCGAGCCAGTCCGACACGACGGCACTGGCCACCGGGCCCATGCTGATCCGCTGGCAGCGCGAGACCACCGTGGGGGGCAGCCCCTCCTCACCGCGCGCGGTGAGCAGCAGATGAGTCCCGGGAGGAGGCTCCTCGATGGTCTTGAGCAGGGAGTTGGCCGCCTGCTCGGTGAGCCGGTCGGCCCGGGCGAGCACCGCCACCCGCAGATCGCCGGCGTAGGGCCGCAGGCTCAGGAACTCCTGGAGGCTGCCCGGCTCCCGGCCCGCCCGGACCCGGTCGATCCGGATCGACTCGGCGTCGGAGTCCTCGAGCCAGAGGTCCGGATGGGTGCTGAGGGCGCCCGGCCACGGGGAGCCCGCCAGGAGCTCCGCGGCCAGCGCCATGGACAGGGTGGTCTTGCCGACCTGGTCAGGCCCGGTGAGGAGCACGGCGTGAGCGAGCCGGCCCGAGGCGACCGCGGTGCCCAGTCGGGTCACCGCCTGCGGGTTGCCGACCAGGTCCGCGAGGCTCACGGAAGCCCAGTCTACGGATGGGAGCACGGCACAATGGGCTGGTGCTCGACGACACGCCGGCGTGGATCCAGCGGGCCGCAGGGGCCCTGCGCCCCTCCCCCGGTCGCAGCCGGCCAGCCTCGACGGTTCCCTGGGACTGGACCGACATCGCGCTGTTCTTCGCCGTCTTTCTGACCGGCTGGCTGCTGATCAGCGCGCTGGCGCTGTCACCGGCTGTCCAGTCATGGGGTGACAGCCTGCTCCGGGGGGTGCCCACCGCGGAGCGGACCGCGGTGGGCAGCCTGACCCTCCAGACCGCGGTGTACGTGATGGGCCTCGCCGTCATCCTGGTGCTGGCCCTGGGGCGGCGGCACGGCCGTCTCGCCGACCTGGGCTGGCGATGGCCCCGCTGGTGGTGGCTGCCGCTCGGCGTCGTGGCCGCGGCCGCCAGCTACGAGATGCTCACCCTGATCTCGGATGTCCTCCAAGCCCTGTTTCCCCAGGTCACCAACGGCCAGATCCCGGAGGTGCAGGGCGAGTACGGCACCTACGTCGGCTTCGCCATCCCGGCGGTCTCGGTGGTGGCCCCGATCGTCGAGGAGACGTTCTTCCGGGGCTTCGTCTACGGCTGGATGCGGCGCCAGCTCAACGTCCCGGCGGCCTCCGTCCTTTCCGGGATCTTCTTTGCCCTGCTCCACTTCCAGCCGATCATCGTGCTCCCCCTGGCTGTCCTCGGCGTGGGCCTCGCCCTCCTCTACGAGTACTCAGGCTCGCTGCTTCCGGGGATGATCGTCCACGCTCTGTTCAACCTCGTCGAGATCGTCAGCATCGTCTGAGCCGGAGCCCGTCCGGCCGGCGCCGGTCGGTGGCGGCTCGCCGGCTCAGCCGGCGAGGTCCACGGACCCGGTGGCGGCGCGCAGCGCGTCGCGGATGCCGTGGTGGACGTGGTCGGGACCGACCAGATCGACGATGCCGTAGCGCTGCAGCACGTCGACGATGTCCTCACAGTGGGCCAGGTAGACGCTCACCGGGCGCCCCTTCAGATCACGCAGCAGCGAGGTCAGCATCTTGCCACCCGTGTAATCGATGTCGGCGACCGGCGACAGGTCGAATATGAGCCAGGTCACCGGGTGGGGAGCCGCCGCCACCAGGGCGAGCACCCGCTGCCGGAAGTGGTCCGCGTTGGCGAAGAAGAGGGCGCCGTCGAAGCGATAGACGATGCCTCCGGGCACCGTCTCGAGGCCCGGCCGGGCGGGCTGGGGCGTGATCCCCGCCTCCGCACCGGAGCCGAGCACGACCACCGAGTCGCGGGGCCGGTAGGCACGGCGGACGAAGTCGAGGACGGAGAGGGCCACCGCCAGCCCGATGCCCGCCTCGACACCGATCAGCACCACCACGAGCGCAGTCAGCGTCGCCACCGCGAGCTCGTCCCGGCGGAGCCTCCACAGCTCACGGAGGTGCCGGACGTCGATCAGCCGCACCCCGATGACGAAGACGACGGCGGCGAGGGTGGCGTCGGGGAGGAAGTGCAGCAGCCCGGTGGCCACCACCAGGATCACGATGGTGACCGCGGCCATCACCAGCTCGGCGAGCTGGGTCCGGCCGCCGGCGCTGTCCACCACCGCCGTCTTGGTGGGGCTGCCGTTGACGCAGAAGGTGCCGCTGAAGCCGGCCGCCAGGTTGGCCACCGCCAGCCCGAGCAGGTCCCGGTTCTCGCTCAGCTCCTCGTGGTGCTTCTGGGCGAAGCTGCGGGCCGTGGCCGCGCTCTGGGCGAGGATCACCACGAAGATGGAGGCCGACACCGCGGCCAGTCCGGGAACCTGCGACCAGGTCACGTTGGCGGGAAGCTTGGGGATGGGGAAACCGGACTTGACGGAGCCGACGATGGCAACCCCGTGCCGGTCCAGGCCGAGGACGGCGGTGAGAGCTATCGATGCGGCCACCACCAGCAGCGCCCCGGGAATGCGCTCCGCGACCGCACCCAGGGCAAACAGGGCGACGACCGCCGCCACCGCCAGCAGGACGTCGGGAGGGACGGTGGAGCCGAGGTGGGTGAGCACCTTACCGACCTGGTCGATCACGCTGCCCGATGCCCTGATCCCGAGCATCGCCGGCAGCTGGGTGAGGGCGACCTGGATGCCCACCCCGGTGAGGAAGCCCACCAGGGCGGTGCGGGAGAGGAAGTCGGCCAGGAAGCCGAGGCGGAGCAGCCGGGCCACCACCAGGTAGAGGGCGGCGAGCAAGGCGATGACCCCGGCGAGGCCGATCCACTCGGGGCCGGCCACCGGGATCCCCATCCCGGTGAGCGCCGCAAACATGATGGCGGCGGTCGCCGAGTCCGCCCCCACCACCAGGTGCCGCGAGGAGCCGATCAGGGCAAAGACGATCACCGGCAGCGCCAGGGTGTAGAGGCCGGTGATCGGCGGCATCCCCGCGATCCTGGTGTAGCCCATCGACTCGGGGATGGCGACGGCGGCGAGGGTGGCGCCGGCCACGGCCTCGGCGAGGACCGTCTGGCGATCGAGGCCGGCGAGGCTGGGGAGGAGTCCCATGAGCCGGGACCTCCACCCTCGCGGGGCCACGCTGCCGGCCGGGGGTCCGGCGACCGCTGTCATCTCACGGGTTGGGAGCCGTCACCGGGTGGCGAGCCTGGCGCCAGACCAGAACGATGCGCTGCAGGGCGGTGACGTTGGTGAGGACGGCCAGCACCCAGAGCGCCCAGATGAGCGCGAGAGGGACGACCAGGCCGACGACGATGATCACCACCCGTTCGGGACGGGCCAGCAGTCCCCCGTCACAGCGGAAGCCCAGCGACTGGGCTCGGGCCCGGACGTAGGAGACCAGCAGCGACCCCCCCAGCGAGAGCACCACCAGCATGGCGGCGAGCTGGTTGCCCGGATGCGACACGAAGTGATAGAGGAGGGCGGCGTAGGTGACCACCTCGGCGTAGCGGTCGGTGGTCGAGTCCAGGAAGGCGCCGTACGGCCGCACCTTCCCGGAGACGCGGGCCACGGCGCCGTCCAGGATGTCGAAGACCCCGGCGAAGAGCAGCACCAGCCCGCCGGCGAGCAGCCAGCCGACGCTCACCAGCACGGCCGCGACCACGGTGACCACCAGCCCCGAGAGGGTGAGGATGTTGGGAGTGACGCCGCGCAGGTGGATCGCCGTCACCAGCCGGCGCGCCATGGCGCGAACCCACTCCTGGAAGCGCGCGGTGAACATCGGATCCTCCCCCGCCGCTCAGCCCGCGACGCCCGAGGGCTGCGCCCGGGCTCGATCCTGGGCTTCCGCGTACACGCCCAGGACGCCGTCGATCACCACCCGCCAGTCGTAGCGTGCCGCCTTGAGCAGGCCCCGCTCCCCCATGGAGCGGCGCAGGCCGGCATCGCCGACCAGGGTCCCGAGGGCGTCGGCCCAGACATCCGGCTGAGCCGGCGGCACCAGCAGCCCTTCGCGACCGGATTCGACGACGAGGCTGAATCCGGGGATCGCCGAGGCGAGCACCGGCACCCCGCTCGCCATCGCCTCGAGCAGCACGATTCCGAAGCTCTCACCGCCGGTGGCGGGCGAGCAGAAGATGTCGCTGCTGGCATAGATGCGGGGCAGGATCGCCGGGGAGACGTGGCCGAGGAAGGAGACGTCGGCGACCCCGGTGGCCTCGCACTGGCGCTCGTAGGCCCAGCGCATCGGCCCGTCGCCGACCACCACCAGCCGGGCGTCGTCCCGGCGCCGCCGCAGCCGCCCATAGGCGTCAAGCAGGGTGGGCAGCCCCTTGCGCTGGTCCATCCGGCCCACGAAGAGGATGGTGGTCTTGCCCTCGGAGCGCAGCTCGGGCACCACCGGGAGCGAGGGATGGAATCGCGAGGTGTCGATGCCGTTGGGCACGATCCGGTAGTCCCCCTCGAAGTAGCGGCTGACGAACTCCCGGGCCGGCTCGCTGACGCAGATCAGACCGTGGAGCCGGCGGAAGTAGCGCTTCAGGACCGGGCGCCCGTAGTAGTAGCCGAGGTTGCGCCGGGCAGTGGCGTGGAAGGTGCCGACGTTGGCGCCACGATGCAGCCTGAGGGTGGTGATGGGCAGCCCTGGGACCAGCGGCTCGTGGTAGTGGACGACGTCGAAGCCTTCCCGGCTGAGCAGGGCCCGGACCCGGCGAACCAGGTGGAAGGAGAGGGCGATGCGAGCCACCGAGCCGTTGCCCCTGACCGGGACGCTGCGTCCGATCCGGACGTAGCCGGGGATGCCGTGCTCGTCGGGAACCCGTGAGGACGGAGCCAGGATGGTGACCTCGTGGCCGCGGCGCCGGAGCTCGTCGGCGAGGTGCCGGACGTGCTCGGTGACCCCGCCCGGATGCACGAAGTCGTAGGGAGAGACCAAGCAGACCTTCATCGGCGTCGGCTCGCTCAGTCCCCCCAGATCGGGTCGAGGACGTGCCACTGCTCGGGGTACTCCCGGATGACCCGCTCGAAGAGGCTGAGGATCTCGCGGACCACGCGCCGGATCTCCGCCTCCCGGGGGGCGGCCGGGTCCCACGGGATCTCGGGGTGAACGATGGCCGCGCACCCGGCCGGGATCCGGGGCAGGATGACGGGCAGGATCACCGACCCCGCCCGCATCGCCACGTCGATGACCCCGACTGGGATCCTCGCCTCGGCCCCGAAGAAGGTGAACGGCTCACCATTGCCCACCAGGTCGCGGTCCATCGCCAGGGCGATGGACCCGCCCCCCTTGAGGATCCTGAGCACCTCGCGCATGGCATGGGCGCCCAGGCGCCGCCGGGTGGCGCTGTCGCCGCCGCGGATGGCGGCGATGTCGATGGGCACGACCCGGACTCCCTGAGCCACCCGGGAGCCGACCACCCGGTCGAATAGCTGGGGTGGCCGCAGGTACTCGGCGAGCAGAGCCATGGGGTAGCCGACGCTGTTCCCGGCCGCCAGCCCACGCTCCCAGGAGCCGAGGTGGAGAGAGATGACCGCCACCCCCCTGCCCCTCTTGAAGGCCTCCGTGTACCGCTCGATGTCCTGGACCACCAGGCCATCGCTGACCCGGTCGCCCTCGAAGCGCATCGCCATCACGTCCACCCAGGTGCGCCCCAGGTCGCGGAGGTTGCGCCGGGTGACCTGGCCAAGCTGCCGGCGGTTCAGCTCAGGGAAGACATGGCTCAGGTTCGCCCGGAGACCCCGCACCGATCCGGGGTTGGCGAGCCGGAGAGCCTCCACGCACCCCACGGCAAGCCCATACGAGACCTTTCGGGGGAGGACACGGACCAGGGACTCGGCCACCCGGTAGAAGTAGTAGGGCAGCATCGACCCGCCTCCGCCGCCCGCCATCGCGGCGCCGACGGGCGCCGTGCCGTCGGAGCCCTGCTCGATCTTCTGGCTGACGGTGCTCACGGACCAGGCCTGGACCCCCATGCGCTTCTCGTCGCCGCGGCGGCCCGGCAGGGGTCACCAGCGTGACGGTGAGAGGCTATCAGGAGACGGGCGGTTCCGCCCCCCCAGCGGCGACCACGACCTCGGGCACGGCGGCGACGTGACCGTTGCCGCCGGTCGCCCCGGCGATGAACGCCTCGGTGAGCTCCCGGGCCCGGTTGTCCGAATACTGCTTGGGCGGCGACTTCATGAAGTAGGAGGAGGGGCCCTCGAGGGTGCCGCTGAGGCCGCGGTCGAGGCCCAGCTTGCAGCAGCGGACCGCATCGATCACGATCCCGGCGCTGTTGGGGGAATCGACCACCTCCAGCTTCAGCTCCAGGTTCAGCGGGATGTCGCCGAAGGAGCGGCCCTCCATCCGGATGTAGCACCACTTCCGATCGTCCAGCCAGCGGACGTAATCGGAAGGTCCGATGTGGATGTTGCGGTCCTCCAGGGTCTGGTCGAGCTGGGAGCGCACGCTGTTGGTCTTGCTGATCTTCTTGCTCACCAGGCGCTCGCGCTCGAGCATGTTGAGGAAGTCGGTGTTGCCGCCGAAATTGAGCTGGTAGGTGTTCTCGATCTTCACGCCCCGGTCCTGGAAGAGCCGGGTGAGCACCCGGTGGACGATGGTGGCGCCGACCTGCGACTTGATGTCATCGCCGATCACCGGCAGGCCCGCCTTGCGGAAGCGTCCCTGCCAGTAGTCCTCGCGGGCGATGAACACCGGCATGCAGTTGACCATGCCGCAGCCGGCGGCCAGGATCTGCTCGGTGTACCACTTGACAGCCTCCTCGCTGCCCACCGGGAGGTAGTTGACCACCACGTCGGTGCCGGTGTCCTTGAGCACCTGGACGATGTCAGCGGTGGGCCCGGGCGCCTTGGTGATGACCTCCTTGAGGTACTTGCCCAGGCCGTCGTGGGTCATTCCCCGCACCACCTTGACGCCCTTGGGGGGAACATCAGCGAACTTCACGGTGCAGTTGGGGCCGCTGAAGATGGCCTCGGAGAGGTCCTTGCCCACCTTCTCGATGTCGATGTCGATGGCCGCCGAGAACTCGATGTCGGAGATGTGATAGCCGCCGAGGTCGACGTGCATCAGCCCGGGCACCATCTCACCGGGCTCGGCATGCCGGTAGTACTCGACGCCCTGCACCAGCGACGAGGCGCAGTTGCCCACTCCCACGATGCCGACGCGTACCTTGCTGCTCACGGAACCACCTCACTGACGGGCGCCTGGGGCACCCCCACTGGCCTGACGAGATCGGGAGGGGCGCCGGGCGCCGCCTCCCCATCGAGGATCCGGACGAAGCTCTGCAGATGGCGGGTGATCGCCTCCCGGTCGAGGCGGCAGAACACCTCGCGTCCCTCCCGCCGGGTGGAGACGACCTGGGCGTGGCGGAGGATCCGGAGATGCCAGCTCATCCGCGGCTGGCTCACCTTGCACAGCTCGGCGAGCTCGGAGACGCGCATCTCGCCCAGCCGGGCCAGCAGCTCGACGATGGCGAGCCGGGTCGGGTTGGCCAGGCCCTCGAAATGGACCGAGAGGTCGAAGGCCCCGGCGGCGATGGCCCCCGGGACGGCCCGCCGGGGCGGGCGCGGACGCATAAGCGACTCTTTCATAAAGGAAGGATGAATAAAGAGTAGCTTATGCGTTCTCCGCGCGCAAGGTCCCCGGACGGATTCGCTCGAGCGGGCGCGGTTCAGCCCGAGCTGGCAGCGGCCCCAACTGCCGCGCCGCCAGCCCAGGTCGGGACAGCGACACTAGGCGGATGAACGCCGTCGAGGAGACCGGTGCCCAGCCAGGGGGAGGCACTGCCCCATCCCTCCGGATCAGCTTCCCGGCGCGACGCCCCACCGCCCTGGTGGTCCCCCTGGCCCTGGTGACGGAGGTCGCCGGGGCCCTGATCCTGCTGGTCCTCCATGCTCCGATCGGCTGGTTCGTGATCGCGGCGCCGGTGGGCGCCCTCCTGGTCACGGGTCTGGTGTTCCGGCCCAGCCTCCAGCTCACCCGGGAGGGCGTGCTGCTTCGCCAGTACCCCTTCTCCAGCCTGACCAGGTGGGAGGTGATCGCGGCGGTCGGACTGGCCCGGGCCGGCAACCGGGTGATCCTCGGCTACCGGCTGGTTCCGGGGACCCCGCCTCCCCGCCGCCAACCGGCGGCGGCGCTGCTGCGCGCCGCGGGGCGCCCCTATGACGGCGGTTTCCTCGTCGACTCGCTGGCCGGGCGGCCCGAGGAGGTCCTGGCCGCGGTCTCCGCCCACCTCGCCGACCCTGCCCGACGGGCCACCCTGCCGCCGACGCGGCGGAGCTAGAGACCGAAGCCGGCCAGCTGCTCGGAACGGAGCTTCCGGCGGGGGGCTGGGAGCGGAGCCGGTCTCAGCGCGGGCGACGTGCGCCTCGGGCTCATCTGGGCCCCGCGGAGGCGGAAACGCCGGGGCGCTCCCGGCTCACCACGGTCACCAGCTCCCCCTCCTCCTCGCCGGCCGGCTCCGGCTCTCGGGCGAGCAGCAGGAGGGTGGCGATGAGCAGGAAGGCGGAGAGCGCCATGTAGGCGATCGAGATGAATCCGAAGATGTTGAAGTAGGCCGCGGAGCAGACCGGCTCCCCGATCCCGCAGGAGACGGTCGGCTGGGTCGGGAATCTCTCCAGCTGGTAGTGGTAGACGGAGAGCAGGGCGCCGCAGAGGGCGAGGGGCGCGACGAAGCGGCGTGCGGTGTAGAGGTCACGGCGGAAGGTGGCGATGCCGAGCAGCAGGGTCTCGGGGTACATGCAGATCCGCTGGTACCAACAGAGGGCACAGGGGACGAACCCGGCCCCGTACTGGAAGTACAGGCTTCCTGCACTGGCGACGACCGCGACCGCGAACGCGGCAGGCAGGGCGTAGGGCGCGAGCCCGTCGCGAGCCCGCTTCCAGAGGTCGCGCCCCGGGGCGGTCAGGCGGCTGATCAGGAACCCGGCGAGGGCGGTGAGGACGAGGAGGTCAGCGACCAGGGCCAGGACCGACAGCGCGTCGGCGACCTGCGGCCAGCTCATTCAGCTCCCGACCGCCTGCTCGGCCTCGAGTGTCTTCTCGATCCCCTGGATGACCGAGGTCGAGCAGACCCCTGAGGGCTGACCCCCGGTGGTGATGCAGATCGCCGCGGTCAGGTAGTTGGCGTTGCCGACGATGGCCTGGGTGACCGGGTTGGAGGGATCCGAAAGATCCCCGGCGATCTGCTGCCAGGTCAGCCCCTGGAGGATCGCGGGAGAGTACTGGACCTGGTAGATGGTGAAGCGGTTGCCGATGTCCAGGAAGGGCACCCCGGAGGAGGCGGCGTAGGGGGGCTGGTCGTAGGTCTGATAGATCTGGCTCACCTGCGAGCTCATGGGCTGGAACGGGTTGTCGTTCCGGTCCCACGCCTCGGTGGCCACGAAGTCGACGTACTGGCTGGAATAGGTGCTACCCGCGAAGGTGAAGCTGTGGGTGTTGGGGTAGACGTCATTGGGGGTGGAGGCCATCTCCTGGAGGTTGGCGAAGGTCCCGAAGCGTGACAGGGCGACCACCATGCTCCAGCGCTCGGCGGCGCAGTAGGGGCAGTACTCGCCGCCGACGAAAACCACCTCGGGACGGCCGCTGGAGCCGTCGAGGGTGCTGGTGTTGTTGATCCTGATCATGTCCCCGGGCTGCCCGCCCGTCCCCACCTGGGAGTAGACGTCCGGGCTGGGGTCCGTGACCGAGGCCAGCACCGACGCGGGGACCGGGCCGAGGCTGATCGGGGCCGGCGTCAGCAGGTGGGCGACCAAGACGATGACCAGCACGATCACGACGATCGCGCCCACGCCGCCTCCGGCCAGGAAGCCGGGAGACTGCCACCACGGCCGCAGCATGCGGTCGATCCGGGTCGCTCCGCGGCGGCGCTGCTTCTTGGTGGGGACGCGCCGGCCGTTCGGCTGCGGGCGCGGCGCCGGCGGACGGGACTGCGGGCGAGAGGCTGGACGGGCTGTTGGCATGGTTCCTGTTCCCTCACCGAACGGGCTCGCCGCAAGCGCGACGCCCAGGAAACTACCGGCGGGGCTCGGTCGCCATGGTACCGAGTCGGGGCCGGTGGACCCCGGTATCCCGATCCTCTCGGCTCGGCCGGGAAGGGCCCTTCTGCCTACAATCGGGTGGCGCCTCCTGAATCTCCGACGGGGAGGGGGCCGCGCCCAAGGAGGGGCAGATGGCGAGGCTGGGGCTCACCGGTGACGATCGCGACGCGGCCTGAGACTGCCCACCGGGGCGGCGGGAGGGGCACGAGGCGGGGGTCGTTCGCGGTGACCCCCCTGGAGACCACCGCCCTGGGCAATCGGTGCTACGTCGCCAGCGATGGCGCCGTGGCGGTGGTGATCGACCCTCCCCGCGACATCGA
>Ga0187771_10001810_pt1 | contig 14635 bp, 14 predicted proteins | sample 0116_SJ02_MP15_1_FD_133139 | JGI IMG/M metagenome (GOLD analysis project Ga0187771, IMG submission 133139) | Tropical peat soil microbial communities from peatlands in Department of Meta, Colombia - 0116_SJ02_MP15_10_MG | ecosystem: Environmental > Terrestrial > Soil > Wetlands > Peat | place...
TACGGTCGGCATATCGGGTTTCCAGGGCGGGCAAATGAAGTCCTTGTGTGACATCTGCGTGGTTGTTCCTTCGAATAACATGCAAGTCATCGAAGACCTTCACCTTGCGATGGCGCACTCGATTTTCCGGATTGTTTACAGCCGCATGTCGCGTCGCACGATGACTGCTTCCGCCTCGGAATAGACCGCAGACGTGAAGCTTGCTGTTCACACCGCACCCTCAGCATGAACTTGAATTTTCCAAGCGAATGTCGGCGCAGTGTGGTCTCAAAGTGACGCGGATCAGGCGCTAGGAAATATCTGCAAGAATCCGGAATTGCCTAACTAGCTCAAAATGAAAATTCAAAACCTTCGAAACGGGATGTTGGCCGCTGATCTGTTGTGGGTCTTCGCTTCTTTGGGCATTGCTGTCGGTCTGCGATATGCAGGAACAATTGATGCGACTGATTTCCCCACCTACTTTCAGAGATACTCGCATTTCCTCCTTGCTGCTGTCGCGATATGGATTCCTCTCTACTTTGAAATGAACCTCGATGGTTTCAAAGGAGGCTGGCATTTTCCCGCGATCCTCTCAAAGCTCATTGTAGCCATTACTTTCTTAATGGTCGTTCTGTTGGCATTCGCCTTCCTAACGAATCATTTCTATTCCCGGCTTGTTCTACTCTATTTTTCGATCCTGTTTCTTCTTGGGACAATTGCTGTGCGTTGCTTGGTCCGTGTGTTGATAACTTCTCATCTGAGCAGTCTGGCTGAAAATCGCTGTGTCATTGTCGGGCGAGGGTCGATAGCGCGTGAATTAGCCAGTAAGATTGCCTCGCATCCCGAGTTTCCCTTTCACATTGTGGGGTTCCTCTACCCTGGTCAATCGGACGGCTCTAATGGTTTTGTAAATTCAGCCGGGACGCCTCACAGTTCCATCAAGACTTTGGGTGTGTTAGATCTCCTGACACGCGAAAGAGTACAGAAGCTCATCATCGCGATGCCGCAGCCTAATGGGACAGAAGTAAGAAAACTGATTTCCCAATGTCGTAAGGCATCGATCCAAGTTTATCTGGTTCCCGAGCTATATGACCTGTATCTGTCAAGAGCGGAATTGACGGAAATCGATGGCCTCCCTCTGCTCTCGTTGTGGGAGCACAATCCCCGTGCAGTAAACTTTATTCTCAAACGAGTGCTGGACGTTGTCCTGAGCGTTGGTATTCTTCTCTTGCTGTCTCCAGTGTTCTTGTTGGCGGCCCTTGTTGTTTATGTCAAAAAGGGAAGAGCGTTTCGGATGGAGCTGCGCTGCGGTAAGGACGGTGTTCCGTTCCAAATGTACCGGCTAAATATCGATCGCCACGGGAATCACCCGCATTCATATGAGCGGTTGTTCGTTCGCTGGAGCCTTACGGAACTGCCACAACTGTGGAATGTTTTGCGCGGCGATATGTCCCTCGTCGGTCCTCGACCCGAGTCACCTGACCGAGTGAAGCACTATTCCGACTGGCAACGACAACGCCTGAAGGTCCGTGCTGGCGTCACTGGTTTGGCGCAAGTACATGGGCTTCGGGATCAGCATCCTTCGGAAGACAAGACCCGCTTTGATCTTGAATACATTTTCAACTGGTCGCCATTTTGGGACTTGAGCCTTATTGTGCAAACGGTGTGGACCTTGCTCTCTCGAGGGCTTTTCCAGGTGCCAACTCCTTCTGAAGATCCTACTTTTCGCTACCGAGAGCATAAGGTCGTGATGGAGGAGGTTACGGATGTTAATCGTTCGTAGCCCGGTGCGGATTAGCTTTGGAGGCGGCGGAACGGATCTTCCCTCCTATTACGAGAAGTTTGGGGGAACTGTGCTCAGCGCAGCCATCAACAAGCATTTCTACACGGTCCTCGAGCAGAGAAGTGACGGTAAAATCCAAATTATCTCAGCCGACCTGCGCACGGTCGAGACCTGGCAAGATATTGCGCGAATGGACGTTCGGGGCCATGCGTTGGAAATTCCCCTCGCAGTTCTCAAAGAATTCGGCGGCGGTGCGTCAGTAAATTTGTTTCTTGCTTCGGAGATTCCACCGGGAACGGGGCTTGGATCTTCGGCAAGTGTGTGCGTGAATCTTATAAAGATGCTCTCAAGTTACAGGCATAGTTCCCTCTCGAAATATGAGCTTGCCGAGCAGGCTTTCCATATCGCGCGCAATGTCCTTGGCAGGCCCGTGGGGAAGCAAGATGAATATGCTTCTGCGTTTGGCGGTGTGAACTTCATATCATTTAACCCGGACGGAACGAGTCTCGTTGAGCCTCTGAATTTGGAAGCTGACCTCGTACGAGAACTCCAGTCAAGTCTGATGCTGTTCTTCACCGGAGGTTCCCGCCACTCGTGGACAATTCTGGAGGAACAAGAAAGGTCTACGCGACAAACCGACACTGGGACGGTCGAACACCTCCACGAGATTAGGAAACTAGCGGAGTCAATGAGAGCTGCTCTTCTTGGCGGGTCCCTAACAGATCTTGGCTTTCTTCTGCATGAGGGGTGGGAAATCAAAAAGCGGCTCTCCTCAAAAATCACCAATGATCGAATCGACGAAATGTACCATTCGGCGATTCGCAGCGGCGCCCTTGGTGGCAAAATCACCGGTGCCGGTGGTGGTGGGTTCCTTCTCCTGTTTTGCCCGCAACAGAACCAACAAAGGGTGCGCGAAACTCTGACCTCGATGGGCGCCCGCGAGATGGGATTTGAGTTTGATTTCCAGGGCGCTCAAATCGTTGCGGATGATCCATTCATCGATGGAGACACCAATGGCGGTAATCGATGGACGTTTATCCCAGTTGCGAACAAGTTGTTGATCAATAAAGACCCTGCAGCGAAGAGACCTTCATGAATCTTTACCGGACATTGCAAAGACGAAGCAAGGTGTTCGAATGAAGGGATTTCTCTTGGCAGGCGGTCTCGGGACCCGATTGCGACCCTTAACCGACTCCACGCCAAAGTGCCTTCTACCTGTTCAAGGCACGCCGATGTTGAAGATTTGGTTCGAGTTGTGTCGCCTGCACGGGATTGATGAACTTCTGATTAATGTCCACTCTCATGGCGATGCTGTGCGCAGGTTTGTCGATGCAAGCAAAGATGGTTTAGGTGTACGCCTTTTCGAAGAACCAGTGCTTCGAGGCAGCGCCGGCACAGTTCTGGCCAATCGAGATTGGGTCCGCAACGACGACTTGTTCTGGGTCTTCTACGCAGATGTGCTCACGACTACAGATTTGAGAAAAATGTTGGATTTCCATACTAACCGTGGCCAGCTCGCTACGATAGGCGTCTATGAAGTGCCGGACCCCTCACGATGTGGCATCGTCCAGGTGGATGAGCCTGGCATTGTCCGTGATTTTGTTGAAAAGCCGCAAACTCCTGTTGGCAATTTGGCCTTCTCCGGCCTAATGTTGTGCACGCCACCTCTGCTGGATCTGATTCCGGAAAAGTCTCCGGTGGATTTCGGATTTCATGTTCTGCCGAAAATCGTCGGTCAGATGGCGGCGTACAGAATTCCAGATTTTTTGATTGATGTTGGCACGCTAGAGACATACAAGATTGCCCAGGCGACTTGGCCGGGACTATCCCAATCTCAAAGTACAAGATAAGGCCTATGCTCCGCGGCGTGATCTTCGACTTCGACGGTGTGATCGTGGACAGCCACCCCGTGCACAAGCGCGCCTGGAAAAAGTTTTTCCAATCCATGGGTAGAACTGTCTCCGAGGAAGATCTGCAATACCTTTTGGATGGCAGAACTCGTGATGATATCTTGCGGCACTTTTTGGGCGAATTAGACCGTGAGAAGATCATTGAGTACGGTCATCGCAAGGAGGAGATGTTCCGAGAAGAATCAGCGAGTGTGCAAATCGTAAGCGGACTAGAGACATTCCTAAGCGATATGGACAATGCACAATTTGCTTTGGGGATCGCCAGTTCAGGAAGTAGAAGACGGGTTAACTTCCTGTTAGCCCAGCTCGGTTTGGCGAAGCGTTTTCAAGTCATCGTCACGGGAGATGATGTGGAGCATGGTAAGCCGGATCCGGCGGTATTCCTTGGAGCCGCCCAGGGTCTACAGATGGACCCCGCTGACTTGGTGGCATTTGAAGATGCCGCCTCGGGGGTAAAAGCAGCAAAAGCGGCCGGCATGATGTGCGTGGGAATTGCCCAGCCACACTCCTCTTCCATTCTGCTCGATGCTGGGGCAACGCATGTTGTGGGGGATTTTCGCTCCCTTTCTGTTTTGAAACTCCAGCATTTATTCTCTTCTGCCTCAAGATCGTACTCCTGACTTTTGGCGGTGACTGGGATTCTCTTGAAGAAGAATGGGATGCGACTCTATCTCTGGGGCTGATCAGTCGTTCGATTGCCCTAAAGATTGAGGACGCCTCGAGAGTCGCGCATTGCTATTTTCATGAATACGAAAGACAGGTTCGCATTAGCCAAAAACGCTTTCGCTAATGTGGCGCGCGGCGGTGCTGCCGCACTCGTTTCCGTTCTTCTGCCACCTTTTCTGGCCAGACTAATGACGGCTGATGCTTACGGAGCTTGGTCACTCGTTCTTCAGCTCAGTGCGTTCGTTGGTTATCTCGATTTTGGAATTCAGACGGCAATAGGCAGATTCGTTGCCCACGCCGGCGAAAGCGGAGATACAGAACATCGCGACCGCATTGTAAGCACATCGATGGCCGCGCTGACCGTAGCCGGCGTTGCTGGTGTTCTTGGGTATATGGGATTGGCAGTTTTAATGCCACACGTATTTCACGAAGTGTCCGGCTTGCTGTTAGTAGATGCCCGTAAGGCCTTCCTCCTTGTTGGCGTTTCTTTGGCTCTCGGTTTGCCATTCTCCGTCTTCAACGGCATCTTTGTCGGCCTTCAACGTTATGAAGTTCCCGCCGCGATCATTGGAGGCTCGCGCATCATCAGTGCTTTTTTTCTTGTTCTTATCGTGAGGCAGGGTGGCAATCTAACTCAGATGGCTGCGGCGGTGGCTTCAGTCAACTTGGCGTCGTATGGTTTACAGTACATGCTATACCGCGCAATCGCTCCGAGGGTGCAGTTTTCATCGAGCTTTGTTTCTCGATCTGCCGGCCATGAACTCTTCGATTATTGCCTGAGCCTCAGCGTCTGGTCTTTTGCAACGCTCTTGGTGAGCGGACTTGACGTTCCCTTGGTGGGTTATTTCGAATTTGGAAAGGTTGCCTCTTATTCCGTCGCCGCCACCTTAACTGTTTTCTTGGCTGGCCTCCAGAATGCCTTATTTAATGTCATGATTCCTTCAACGGCGGTGTTGCAGGCCCGAGGGAACTCCATCCAACTGGGTCAAGTCATGATCGCTGCCACACGTTATGGTAGCTTTGTTCTCTTGCTCATGGGTTTGCCGCTCATTCTTGCAGCTAGAAGCATTTTGACCGTTTGGGTTGGGCCAACCTACGCTGCCCAGGGCACACGAATTTTGCAGGTGTTGGTTGTCGCCAATATCATTCGACTCTCTGCTGTACCATACGTGATGACTCTCATTGGGACTGGGCAGCAGCGGCTCGTAACGATTACCCCTTTGTTGGAGGGCGTCTCTAATCTCCTGGTGAGCCTGATTGCCGGGTACCTCCTTGGGGCGATCGGCGTAGCAATTGGCACTCTCGTTGGTGGAATCGTCGCCGTTTTGGGTAATTTCGTATACAACATGAAGCGAACAGTAGAGATCGAGTTCCGGATCGGGGATTACTTGCGCGACGGCTTACTCCGCCCATTAGCTTGCGCACTCCCGCTGACCATGGCTATTGTCACATTAAGCCTCTGGGAATCCCCAGTTGTGATCCGCGGTTATCTGCTGATTGGCATTGCCGTGGTGGGCACCGCACTTCTCCTATGGCGTTGGGGGTTGGTTGGTTCGGAGCGCGAGAAGCTTCGCTCTTGGTGTATGTTGTTGACGCAGTCGTAGACTTCTGGCCGATCAGGATTGGAGGATCTGACCGACCCCAATACGGCGCACCACTTCTGGAGGGCCGCGGCCAATAATAAAAGGTCCTTTATGGATAGCTGCTCTGAGTGGAGGTTTAAAAACGTTCCAATGACACATGCGCGACCTGCTAGAATTCGCACGAGCGGGAGCTTTCCGCTGGACGATCCTAGGCCAAAGACAGAGAAACAACCGCCCGAAGACGATTTGCCTGAAAGGCTGTATCTGGAACTCTTGAAAAGGTGTCTGACGCGTACCGCTTTCCCCGAGCGGTACGCCCCGATCCGGCAGCAGAAGACACTTCCAAGAAAAATGGTTTGGGCACTATGTCAAAGACTGCTGGCTCCTCTCAAACTGGAAATCGTGCGTAGCAAGGAGTTTGACCTTTGTGCGCGGGAAGAAGGTCTCGATTGGCCGGGAGAAGCGGAAACGATGGTGGGTCTCAAACGCCTCGACAATCTCGAATCATGTATCACGGATGTACTCCGGCATGGGGTGCCGGGAGATCTGATTGAGACAGGGGTTTGGAGAGGAGGTGCGTCGATTTTCATGCGTGCTGTCCTAGAGGTATCTGGTGACACGCAGAGAACGGTCTGGCTTGCAGATTCGTTTCAGGGCCTTCCTAAGCCTGACCCCAGAAATTTTCCCGCCGATGCAGGTGACAAATTGTGGAAACACGCCACGCTAGCCGTCCCTTTGGAAGAGGTCCAGATGAACTTCCGCAGATACGGTCTGCTTGACGACCAAGTACGTTTTCTTGTGGGTTGGTTTCGCGATACGTTGAAGACAGCACCGATCGAAAGACTCGCAGTGCTGCGCCTAGATGGCGATATGTACGAATCGACAATCGAAGCTTTAACCTGCCTTTATCCAAAGCTTTCCTGTGGAGGCTACGCGATTATAGACGACTACGCACTCCCGGGCTGCCGCGCTGCTGTCGATGACTATCGGACCGAGCATCAAATCAAAGAACCTTTGGTTCAAATTGATCGCTATGCTAAGTTCTGGCAGCGGCTTTCCTGATGCTCCCTCGCTCAATGCAGTTTGATTCCTCCAACCGTGTTGGCGCGTCCGGAACTCGAAGCACCCGGAGGCCAGAATGCGTGCGGCCGTAAAGATGCTAGTGTGCGATACGAAGCTTGGGTCTTTTCACCTTATCCGAGGATGTCCGAGTTTTGGTTGATTGCAGCGACTCTCGATGTTTGGCACTGTAAGCCCAAGCGAACACCTTCAGGCGACTTCTAGGGTCCGCACCCTCTTCTGCGGAATGCTCGAGGGATTCAAGCGTTCCTTCAGCAACAAGAGTTCTTGAAAGCCTTGATGTGTCGGAAACTTTTTCTCCGCCTCCAGGAGCCCTGTAGCGGTCCAACGCAACGGCTGATCTCCTTCGCGCCAGCGCTTTACGTTTCGCGCCACCCACTGTACCGTCGACAAGCACGATTCGATCGGGTTGGTCGTGGCTAGTTTTCGCCGCAACACCGCTCCTATACCCAAGCGATGGACGGTCAGCATCTCTTTCAGCCCTTCCCCCCAGGCTTCGGGCACGGATTGATCCGTTCCAGCTGTCGGAAGATTTTCTCCAACGCCGTTTTAGCTTCCATGTAGTTGTTCATCGCATACGCGTTGCGCATGCGTTGGTCGTAGTCTTTTTGCAGTTGTCCGGCAGGTACTCCTTCACATTCCGCCGCGGCCCGGAGTCGGCAAGATAAGATTCTTCCTCAGCCAGCCAAGCCCCGATCAGGAGAGCAAGTGGGGGTGGAGCAGGGAGCACGTAGTATTCCTGGCGTGTCGAAAAGCTGAAGAAAAGCACAACAAAAAAGCACAGAAGAAAAGGACAATTCGTGCCCGAGCCTGGCTGGAGCCCGCCGTTTCTGAAATTCGGGAAAGCGGAAGACCGGCCAATGCCTGCGGGAGAAAACTAGACCAGGGGAACAGCCAAGCGAACACGAGACCCCAAAAGACAATCAACGGCACAGTCCCGTAATCCCGCGGCTCGCGCTTGTTGAGATAACGCAGGAAATGCTCGTTGACGAAGTAGAACCAGAAAAAGCCGCGCACATTTCCTTGGGTTGGGTTCCGCAATCCAGCAAGGATGTGCCAGGGTGCAGCGACCAGCAGAAAAGCGCACGTGCTGCTGATAGGGCGCATCTGGAGAAGGGCGAGTCAGCAGGAGATATAGGCTTATCGTTGCCAGTGGGAAGACCAGTCCGATCACTCCTTTCGTAAGCACATTTAAGGCGCAAACCAGGGCGAGACCCCAACAGGAGAGCCGCGATGGCGCCGGCCCATCGAAGGTACGGAGGAAGAAATCCAGGCTCAAAAGCAGCCAGAGACCCACGAGGACATCGGGGATCAAAAAGCGAGTAAAAATGAATGTCCCCAGAGCAAAACCCGATGCCAGCGCCGCATAGAATCCTGCTTTTTCACCGAACACGCGCCGCCCTGAAAAATAGACCGCCCAGAGTAAAGCGAGCACACCAAGAGCCAGGGGCAATCGAGCCCACCAATCGTGAACGCCAAACAAGCGAAAGCTAATGGCCATCGCCCAATAGAACAACGGAGCCTTCTCCAGATAGCGGATGCCATTGGCATGGAGAGTCACCCAGTCATGCCGGGTCAGAATTTCGCGAGCCGCCTCCGCATGCACTGAGTCTGCATCGTCGAGTAGTGGTGGTCGGAAGAGCGCTGCGCCGTAGACAACAACCCAGAGCAAAAAGAGGGCCGCAAGATAGATCGGTGTGCGAGCAAATTGACGCGATTCAGACGGCATGCAGAGACCGTTGCGAGGCACCAGGATAAGAGCCGACTGATAAGAGTACTCGGAGCATAATCACGAATTCTAATAAGTACAAAGCGGAACGTCGGCATAATGGGAGCGCTATCCTGACGGCATGAAATAAAATTTCCTCAGTTCTCCTCGGGCCGGTCGGTGCCAGCTAAGCCCGAATAGCCGGCCTCTAATGGTCCTTTCCCTATCTAGAGTTCCCCACCAAACTCAACGCTTTAATCTCACCACCTGCCCCTTCGCAAATAATCGCACGGATTAAAAGTCATCAAGTGGCGTTCTCTCGAGGGGTTCACGTTGGAATTCGTGTTTTCAAAGTCTTCCACAGCCTCTTCCGGACCGGGGCCAAAATCTGGGCCACTTGATGAGGGACGTCAGTGGAAGTGGCTCTGGGTCTGTGAAACTGGCTGCACTGAATTGCGATTGGAGTTGCAGGACTTTCTTCAATTTGAAGATAGTTGCAATTCTGGAATTTTGTAAGCGTCCGAACTTAACCGTGTGGACAAGCTGACCGGGTTATGCAGTGGGAGACGGACCTGCGGCAGATTCGGGGACGAGGTTCCAGGGCAGGAGTTCCTCGATGCGGTTGATGGGGTGGTCGGCGATGCGCGATAGCACGTTCCGCAGATACGCTTCGGGATCCAGGCCGTTGAGCTTCGCGGCGCCGATCAGGCTGTAAATTGCGGCGGCGCGTTCGCCACCGCGGTCAGATCCGGCGAACAAGTAGTTCTTGCGGCCTAGCACGACCGTGCGCAACGAGCGCTCCGCCGCATTGTTGTCTATCTCGACGCGACCATCCTCGCAGAAGCGCAGTAACGCGTCCCACCGGCCCAGCGCGTAACGCACCGCTCGCGCGGTGTCCGATTTCTTCGAAAGCTTGCCCAAGGTTTCTTCCAGCCACTGCTTCAGCGAGTTCAGCAACGGCAAGCTGCGCTGCTGGCGCACCTCGCGCCGCTCGTCGGCGGAGCGGCCGCGGATTTCTTCCCCGATGGCGTACAGTGCCGCGATACGCTCCAACGCTTCTTTCGCTACCGGCGATTTGTGCGCTTCGTAGAGATCGAAAAACTGTCTCCGCACGTGGGCCATGCACGCAGCTTCTCGCACTCGGCCATCTTCGTACACCGCATCGTAGCCCGCGTAACCATCGGCCTGCAGCGTGCCGATGAATGTGCTCAAGTGCACTTTGGGATGTTCACCCTTGCGGTCCGGCGTGTAGGCGAACCACACTGCGGGAGGTGTGGCATCTCCCGCGGGTCGATCGTCGCGCACGTAGGTCCACAAGCGCCCGGTTTTTGTTTTGCCATTGCCGGGCGCCAGCACCGGAACCGGCGTGTCATCCGCATGCAGCTTTTCCCCGGCCATCACGTGATGTCGCAGCGCTTCCACCAGCGGCTCCAGCAACGCGCTGGTGCTGCCCACCCAGTCGGCCAGCGTCGAACGATCTAAGTCCACTCCTTCGCGAGCATAAATCTCCGACTGGCGATACAGCGGCTGGTGGTCGCAATATTTCGAGACCAGCACATGCGCCAAAAGTCCCGGACCCGCCAGGCCGCGCGCGATCGGGCGACTCGGTGCTTCCGCTTGCACGATCTTGTCGCAACACGCACACGCCAGCTTCGGACGAACTTGCCGAATTACTTTGAAATGCTCCGGGACGTACTCCAGCATCTCGGAAATGTCTTCGCCGAGAGGCTTCAACACACCGCCACAGTCCGGGCAGGCTTCCTGCTTCGGCAAGATCTTGTGGTTCTCTCGCGGCAGATGCGGCGGCAGCGGCTGGCGCATGCGTTTCGTCTCCGCTTTGGGCGTGGAAACCGTTGGCGTGTGCGAGACCATGCTGCGTTCGGCTCGCGCCGCTTCCAACTCGTCCAGCCGCAACTCCAACTGCTCGATCTGCCGCTCCAGCTTCTCCGACTTGCGTCCAAACTGCATGCGTCGCAGCTTGCCAATCAGTAGCTTCAAATGCTCGATCTCCGCATCGCGCGAAGCCAGCTGCTCGCGCTGCGTGCTGATCTGTGCGTCTTTGTTGAGCAGTTGCTCGTGCTGGAGAAAAATCAGCGCTTTCAGTGCGGTGGGTTCGAGGGAATCGAGCTCAGGAAGCGCTGTGCGCTCAGTCATCGTGCGCGCAGTATCGCAATGAACGAATTCCTTGGCAAATCAATTCTTCGCGAATTTCTGTTCACACGGCCATCTGCGGTTCTTGCGTGCGCACCGGCCGCCTCCAGTCGATGCCTTCGAGCAACATCGAGAGCTGCGCCGGCGTCAGCGACACCGTGCCGCTCGTGGCTTGCGGCCAGATGAATCTCCCGCGCTCCAATCTCTTCGCGAACAAGCACAACCCGTCGCCATCCCACCACAGCACTTTGATCAAATCGCCGCGTCGGCCCCGAAAAATGTACACCTGGCCCGAAAAGGGATTTTCTTGCAGCGCCGTCTGCACCATCCCACTCAAACCCGTGAAGCCGCGACGCAAGTCCGTCACCCCCGCCACGATCCAAATGTGTGTGCCCGCCGCCAGCGCGATCATCCCAGCAGCTTCTCCAGCACCACGCGCAGCGCCTCCGCATCCACGCGCCCGGCGATCCGCAAGTGTCCTTTGGGAAGTTCAACCTGAATCATGCCTGAGGACGTGCGCTGGCTCGGCTCGCTCTTTGCTCGTGTCGCTTCTTTCACCGCGGCTGCTTCGACCACACGAACGGTCAGCAGCCCCGTTTTGTCGCTCGCGTTTTCCAGCAGCCCTTGCCGATACAATCGTCGCCACGCGAACACCTGGTTCGCATTCACTCCATGGGCCCGCGCCACCCGCGCGACCGATGCCCCTGGCTGCAACGTCTCTTCGACAACTCGCCACTTTTCCTCCAGTGGATGCCGCCGACGCTGCGGCACTCTCTTAATCGCTGCTCGCTCCGAAGTGTCCATTTATCCCCAAGTGGACACAACCGGAAGTGCCCACATAGGGCCTATCTTCGTCAACTAAACATAGTCTGTCACCACGGCCTTCAGATAACGCTTACGGAATTTTCGAATCCCAAACGGCTAATAGTCTGTAGGCCATTTTGCGGCAGTGATGTGCTTATTAACCTTGAGGGTGGTGAAGGGAACAGCGCCTTTGTGATTAGGCGTTCAATCAACATTTGTGTAGATAATGCGGTCGCCCTGCATTGTCCGCAAAACTGCACTTGGCCTCAACGCCGCTTCCTCTTGGCTTGCAGCGTAGATCATCTGCACTCGTCGCACGTAGTTCCGTGTTTCCTGATAGGGAGGCACGTCTCCCCACGTTGCGACTGCTTTTTCGCCGGCGTTGTAAGCGGCGAGCGAGTATTTCAAATTCTCATGAAATTGATTTAGGAGGACCCTGAGATAGCGCGTCCCGCCGCTGATATTCTCCCTGGGATCGAAAGGATCTCGCACGCCGAACCGAACTACCGTCTCAGGCATAAGCTGCATCAAGCCCAGCGCGCCTTTCTGGGACCGAGCCCGAACGTTCCACGCCGATTCCACATCAATAATCGCGCGCACGAGCCGTGGATCGAGTCGCTGCTCCAATGCCGCTTGTTCAATGAACTGGTCGATCCCTACGAGCGCTTGCTTGCGCGTCACGATCACCTCGCGGGCCGCTGCCACACCCTTTTTCTTCACCAATGCGCTCAGTTCGCGGTCATCGCTGTTAACGTACACACACCGGCCGTCGGCATCCCGGAAGGCCACAATGTCTCCAGCTTGAACATGCACTGCAGCCGCACTCAGAAATAGCAGCGAAACAATGACGACCGCGCAGTTACGGCGCACAGAACTGCTCTTGCGAGGTCGCCCACCTTCCGAAACTCGTGCGCCACAATTCATTTTTCGTTCCTGCTGTAGTATAGAGCCGTTCTTCACGCTGTCAAGTTCTAGGCCTAGGGTTCTAGCAATACACCCCCTTTCGTCTTCTGTCCGCTGATTGGTGTTTCGCGTATACTCACTCCGGACCCAAGAAAATTTTTTACCCCTTCGACTTTTTCCAGGGAGCCTGCGTCTTTAGGAGTAGAAGCGGTTGGTACAGGAAGAGACAGATAGAGAACTGGTCGAGCAAGCTCTTGAAGGCCATGTCGAAGCCTTCAATCTCCTCGTGTGGAGATGGCAGCGCCATCTCTATAACTTTCTGCTTCGTTTGACGGGGGACCGCAGCCACGCGGAGGACCTGTGTCAGGAGACGTTTCTGCGCAGCTACTTGCACCTCAAGGAGTTGCACGACCGCGAAAGGTTTCGCTCGTGGCTATTTCGGATTGCCGTAAATCTGTACCGTTCCGACCGTCGGCGGCGACCTCCCCTTGCCGCCGACGCACCGGAATCGGACATTGCGGACGGTCCTGTGGCTCCTTCGCATCAGATGCCGCGGGAGACGCAGCTTGCTATCCGCACGCTGATTGGCCGCTTGCGCCCCGAGTTGCAGGAGGTAGTTCTCCTACGTTTTTTTCATGGCTTCCAATTCGACGAAATGGCCGAAATCCTCGACTGCCCCGTTGGTACGCTGAAGTCCAGGCTCTACAAAGCGATGGAAGAGCTGCGGGTCGGCTTGCAGATCCAAAAGTAGCCTCCCTCTTCCATTTCTCGGAAAACTTTTGCCCAGTGCCTTCGATCCTCGTTTGCATGAATTTCAGGAGATACATCTATGAACTGCTCTGATTTCAAGGATCTGATTGCCGAGCGCGTGGCCGGGGAGCTCACTCCAGAGCTGAAGGCGGAGATGGATGCTCACGAAAAAGTTTGTCCTGTCTGTCAGCAAGCCGTCGTGGACTGGCGACAGATGGAGTCCCTGCTTCGGTCGAGTTGGCCGGCGGAAGACCCGCGTCGCTCGTTTCTTCTGCCTTTCCCGCCTTCACGGACGGGTTGGATCCAGACCGCCCGTACCTGGTTTAGCTTGGCAAGCATGGCCGCTGTCACTGCTTGCCTCTTTCTGTTCGCCCTCTTGCGGCCCTCTGTGCATGTCGATCGCAGCCAGCTTTCCATCAACTTCGCTCCGGCGCGTACCGAATCTGGCGCTAGGCCGTCCCAGGTTGTCACGGAAGCCCAAGTGCAGGCTTGGGTTCAGGAAGCTGTCGTGCAGGCAACTTCCCAAAGGACAGAAAAGATGCCCGAGGTTACTGCCTCGAAAGCCACCTCTGGTGGTAGCGAAGAAGCGAATCGCACTGCCCAATTGGCAGTTCAGATCCAGATGCTAAAGGAAAACCAGGCCTCACTTTGGCAGCAGGTACAGCAGCATGGTCTGTACTTGCAAAGCTCTTGGCGTAGTCCTTCCGATCAAGGGGATTTGTACCGGAAGCAGCACTCGGTTCAGCCGTGAGGAGATGATGCGCAACACAAAGTTCCAAGTCATCCTGTGGGTTGCCGTTCTTCTTTGCGGCGGTAGCTTGGCTTCCCACGCTCCGCAGGGGAAGACCAATCTGGCGGAAGTGAAGAAGGGCATCGAACTCTTCGACTCCGTTCTCAATCAAAGTCTGGCGCAGGTCTTCGGCGGTCCGTTCGAAACTCTCGATCGCGCCCGCGGAGCCTACCTCCCTGGCTACGGTGTTGTCTTTTCCTTCGAGGTGAATCTCACACCACTTCAGAACTTCGGGCCCTTTTCTCCCGCACCCTCACCCAAGACCGAACAGGTTCAACGCGACGAGGAAGTTCGCCGTCGCGACAAGGCCAAAAACTCCGCTCTGGAGGTCTTGGGAAATTATGGTCAGGCCCTTGGTCAGCTCGCCCCAGACGAATCGATCACGATCGTGATCTACACCGTGGCAGCGCACCCCAACAAGGTGGATCGCTCCACGATTGTGATCTCCGCTGATAAAAAGTTGCTCGATGCGAGGGTAAGCCACTCCATCGACCAAGCACACTTCGTTCAGAAACTATCGATCACGGA
>Ga0187771_10001811_pt1 | contig 14633 bp, 14 predicted proteins | sample 0116_SJ02_MP15_1_FD_133139 | JGI IMG/M metagenome (GOLD analysis project Ga0187771, IMG submission 133139) | Tropical peat soil microbial communities from peatlands in Department of Meta, Colombia - 0116_SJ02_MP15_10_MG | ecosystem: Environmental > Terrestrial > Soil > Wetlands > Peat | place...
GGTGCTGGTGGCGCTGGCCCGGCTTCTCAGGCAGCGGCTCCGCAAAACCGATGTGGTCGGCCGCACCGGCGGCGAGGAGTTCGCCGTGGTGCTTCCCGCATGCTCCATCCAGGAGGCGGGCCAACTTTTGCAGCAGATTCTGGAAGATTTTGCCACCATCAGCTTTCCGGCCGGGGAGGGCTCTTTCAATTCGACCTACAGTTGCGGGGTCGCTTCCTTTGACAAATACGACACAGCGGCAAAGCTCTACAAGGCAGCGGATGAAGCGCTGTACCTGGCTAAGGAGGAAGGCCGCAACCGCGTGGTAGCCGTTGGTTTTGACTAGGAGCCTGTCGGGCTTAGGAGAAATCTGCTGCAAATCCGTCTGAACGGCCCATATTTCACCGATTTCTTGGTCAATAGAGCGACTACATCAAGGAGCCGCAACGACGGCAGCGGACAAAAGAGCCAGAATTACAACAACGAATTAACCGCGCAGCACACTAGTGATATTCAATCTTTTTGCAGCGCCCCCTTTCAATCTTTCTTTGTCCTAGGGGATTGAAGGGGTAAATCAAGATGTTTGCTTTGTGCCGGACCAGGGGGACGTGGCGGGACGAAAGGAAAGGGAACCATGTCGTTTTCCATTACCGGCGAGTACATCAAGCTGGACAGCTTTCTCAAGGCGGTCAACGCCGTCGGTTCCGGCGGGGAGGCGAAGTTGATCATCGGGGAGGGCGCCGTGCTGGTGAACGGCGCCGTCGAATTGCGCCGGGGGAGGAAGCTCCGCCCCGGCGACCGGGTAGAGTTGGGGGGGCATGCCTATCTGGTGGAGCGGCAACCGTGATGAATGCTGTACCGTTGCAAATAAACCTCAAATTGATTTGACTTTTCCGGTGGTGTAGAACTAAAATTCTTTTTTGTTTTGCCATGCGTCATGCAATTTTTTTACACAGGGAGATGATATGAATACTCGTTTTCTCGATGCTTGCTGGGGTAAGCCGGTGGACCGTACGCCGGTCTGGCTTATGCGCCAAGCGGGTCGCTACCTGCCGGAATACATGGCGGTGCGCTCGAAATGCACCTTCCTGGAATTGTGCAAGACCCCGGAACTGGCGGCCGAGGTTACCATCCAGCCGGTGGATATACTGGGGGTTGATGCCGCCATCCTGTTCTCGGACATACTCACGCCGGTCGAACCCATGGGGATGAAGCTGGATTTCGTGCCCGGGCCGGTGTTCGAAAACCCGGTCAGGAGCATGGCTGACGTGGACAAGCTCCGCATTCCCCAGATGGAAGAGGACGTGCCCTATGTCCTGGAGACCATCAGGATTCTCCGCAGCGAACTGGCGAACAAAGTACCCTTGATCGGTTTCGGTGGCGCTCCCTTTACCTTGGCCTGCTACATGGTGGAAGGGAAGGGGTCCAAGGATTTTGCCCAGATCAAACGCATGATGTATTCTGCCCCCGACGTCTATGGGGCCCTGATGGAAAAGATCACCATGATGGATATGGAATACCTCAATGCCCAGATCAAGGCAGGGGCCCAGGCCATCCAGATATTCGACACCTGGGGCGGCATCCTGGCTCCGTCGGATTACGAGACCTATGTCCTCCCCTACACCATGAAGCTGATAAACGGCCTGAACCGGTTGGAAACTCCGGTGATCCACTTTGTCAAAGGGGCCGGCAGCATGATGGAAACCGTCAAGAAGGCGGGCGGCGATGTCATGGGCCTGGATTGGCACGTCAACCTGGGCAAGGCCCGTGATCTGCTCGGACCGGGGATGGCGGTGCAGGGCAATCTGGATCCGACCGTGCTCTACGCGCCGAAGGCGCACATCGAGGCGGAGGTCAAGCGGGTGCTGGACGAGAACAATGGCCGGCCCGGGCATATCTTCAACCTGGGACACGGCATCCTGCCGACGGTTCCTCCCGAGAATGCCATCCACATGGTGGAGTGCGTGCACCGGTTGTCGCAAAAGTCTTAACTCGGATAAATGGAAATTTCATGACCGTATCGATGAAAAATGTGGTTGTTTTCGTCACCGACCTGGCAAAGGCCCGGAAGTTCTACTGCGACCTGCTCGGCCTCCCGGTTGCCGGGCAGAGCGAGATGATCGTGGAGTTCTTCCCCGGCGCGTCCACCACGTTCGGCGTGTCGCTGGCGCTCCATGAGGATGCCCGCAGGCTGGTTGGGCGGCATACCGGCATCTCCCTGAAGGTTGAAGGAATCGAGAAGCTGTGCGAATCCCTGCGGGCAGGGGGGGTGAACTTTGTGGAGCCGCTGGAGTCGAGTCCGTGGGGCAAGATGGCGGTGATCGCCGATTTTGACGGGAACCAGTTCGCCCTGGTGGACCGCTGAACCGTCTCGTCGCACGGTTGTCACCTTACGGCTTCTTGATGAAGTAGTGAACCACGGAGAATTGAGCAGATGAAGACAGTCACCACCGACCTGTTGCGCCGGCTTTCCGAACAGGCCGGCGCCTCCCCGCGCCTGCGCAAGAATCACAACTTCCACCGTTGCGACGAATCCCGTTGCCATCGACTGTTGAATGCTGTTGAACCGGCCTCGTACATCCGTCCCCACCGCCACCTGGACCCCGAAAAGGACGAGGCGTTCATCCTTATGAGCGGCAAGCTGGGCGTTGTCGTGTTTTCAGACGATGGGGCCGTCGCGGAAACAGTCCTGCTCTCCCATGAAAGCGGCACTCTTGTTGCCGACATCCCCAGTGGCATCTTCCACACGGCGGTAAGCCTCGAACCGGGTACGGTCTTCTTTGAGGCCAAGGCCGGACCCTACGTGCCCCTCAGCGACGCCGAGAAGGCGTCTTGGGCGCCGGCCGACGACGACCCCGCGGCAGCGGCATACCTGGAGCGGCTGCGCGGGCTCTTTTGACAGGTTGTTGAAAAACAGTCATCTCGCCGCGTCCTCGAAAGCCCCTTCGTGCGGCGTAGCGTTGCTACGCCTCCTTGGATCTTTTAGCAAAACCGTCCCGGTTCTGTCCTTGGGGGATGAACTCCGCTGCGCTTCGTCACCGATAATCGCCGGAGGCGATTATACTGCGGGTGCGACGATCTGACTATTTTTGAACAACCTGAGTTTTGGTTGTGAAACGGATTTGGCGATGAAGTTGTGTGCAATGGCGATCATTCTGCTGCTCTCTGTTGCCACGGTAGCGGGCTCCCAGCAGGTTTCCCCGCAGATGCGCCCGTACAGCGGCATCGGCGTCCTGGTCCTAGCGGCGGAAAGCGGCCCGGATAATGACTCCCGGCAGCCGCTCTGCCTGTACGGGGAACCGGCGGTCCTGCGCATCGGTGCCCTGGACCGGGGGCAGGCCCCTCCCTACGAATGGATTTTCATCCGAAATGCTTCATGGCTGCCGCTTATCGTGGCGGCGCGCAAGGGTGACTGGTTGAGGGTGGCCTACGACGATGCCGGCCGCCTGGCGTGGCTCAACCTGCGGGAACAGGGGCTTTTCCTGTCATGGGATGCCCTGCTGAAAGGCAAGTCGTGCCGCCTGCTGCCCGGCCTGCGCAAGCAGTATTACCAGGTATTCCGGCAGCCGGGAGAAAGGCCCTTGACGCCGTCCCCGTCGCCGAAGCAGTCTTTCAAAGTCCTTAAGCTGGACGGCGATTGGGCGCTGGTGATGCCCGACCAGTCCATGCTCGCCTGGCTGCGCTGGCGGGATGAGGACGGGCGGCTGCTGATCTCGGTGGATATGGCTGACGGCTTACAAAAACGTTGACGCTCACGGCCCGGCTATGGTACATAAAAACCGTTATGTGGACGATCCTTACCGCCATTGCAGCAGCACGAGCTATCAGCGCCGCGGCGAACAACGCCGCTGGAGTGACTTCTGCCCGGTGATCGTGTAAGCTACCGAGATCTTTAACAGCCGTGGGCAGAACAGCCCGCGGCTTTTTTGTTTTTCAGCGGCCGTGCCCGGAGTTTCGGCGCGGCTGCGCCGGCGCGCCGCTTCCGGGCCTATGGTACTGTTCGAGATGGATTTCAGATAAATACTTTTTGAGAGGAGACAGCAATGCGTATTGACCTGGTAAGCCCCGGAACGGGGGAACTGACCTACGAGATCCGCAATATCGTCAACGTGGCTGAAAAACTGCAAAAGCACGGGGTGAAGATCAACTGGGAGAATATCGGCGACCCGATCGTCAAAGGGGAGGTCATCCCGTCCTGGATGAAGGAGATCGTGGCCAAAGCGGTTGTGGACGACGCCACCTGGGGCTATTGCCATACCCGCGGGGTGCTGGAAACCCGCGAGTTCATCTGCGGCATGACCAACCGTCGCGGCGGGTCGCAAATCACCCCGGACGACATCATCTTCTTCAACGGCCTGGGGGACGCCATTGCCAAGATCTATGGCTGTCTGCGCCCCGAAGCCCGCGTGCTGATGCCGTCTCCTTCCTACACAACCCACACCTTGGGAGAGATCGGCCATGCCCATGCCGCTCCGGCCCTTTTCCGGCTCAAGCCCGAGGACAAATGGTATCCCGATCTCGCCGATCTGCGCAACCATATCAAGTATAATCCCAATATCTGTGCCATCATGATCATCAATCCCGACAATCCCACCGGCATGGTCTATACCGAGGAGACGTTGCGCGAGATCGTGGCGGTGGCCAGGGAACACAACCTCTTCATCATTGCGGACGAGGTCTATACGAATATCGTGTATAACGGCGAAACAGCCGTTCCGATCAGCGATGTGATCGGCGATGTGCCGGCCATCTCGTTGAAAGGCATTTCCAAGGAGTTCCCCTGGCCCGGCTCGCGCTGCGGTTGGATCGAGGTGTATAACGGCCACGAGGACGAGCAGTTCCACAAATACGTCAATCTGATCCTGACCAGCAAGATGAACGAGGTCTGTTCCACAACCCTGCCCCAGACCGTCATCCCCGCCATCATGCAGCATCCCGGCTACGCCGGCTACCTGGCTGAACGCATCGCCAGCTACGAGAAGATGAGCAACATCACCTACGACTTCCTGAAAGAGGTGCCCCAACTCATGGTCAACCGCACCAACGGCGCTTTCTACATGGCCGTGGCTTTCAGGGAGGGCCTGCTGACCAACCGCCAGTCGGTCCCCATTGCCAACAGCGAGGTGCGCGACCTGGTGAACAATCTGGTCAGCCAGCCCGGCGTGTCCCCGGACAAGCGTTTCGTCTACCATATCCTGGCGGCGACCGGCATCTGTATCGTGCCGCTCTCCTCGTTTTCCACGCCGTTGCAGGGGTTCCGGGTCACGCTGCTGGAGAAGGACGAGAACGAGTGCCGCCGAATCTACAGCACCCTCGCGGAGAAGATCAGCGAATACCTGGCTTCCTGAGGGTGCATGGCTGAGGCGCAAAAAAAAAGGGGAAAGGCATCGAGCCTTTCCCCCCTGGCGTTCCAACCGGAATCGGCGAACCGTTCTCAGGCTTTTTTGTCGTCCTCGCCGTTCTTCCTGGGCTTGATCTCGATTTCGTCCTTGCCTTCGGACGCTTTCTTGAAGTTGCGGATGCTCTTGCCCAGTGCCCCGCCGATTTCGGGAAGTCTCCCTGCGCCGAATACGACCAGAACGATGACCAATATGACTATCAGTTCGGGCATGCCAAATCCAAACATGTGATCCTCCAAAAAAATTTGGTAAACGAGTTGTGCCAGTATCGCACCGGCGTCCAAAAAAATCAAGCTTTGCCGAGCGTTCCTTCCCCCGATCCCCGCAGTCCTGATTTTATCTGTGCCGTGAGCGTGGCAGTATCCCATCTCTTTGAAATTAAAGATATTGTTCCTTCCTCATTCGTTGACAGACCGTGGGCGGCGTGATACAAGCAGGAAAACAGTGTTCCGCAAGGGTGGTCATTATGTCATATGGACGACGGACAAGCTTATCGGCAATCAAAAGAAAGATGGTGGCCGTTTCGCTGGTTATTGCGGTTGCGGCCGCAACGGGGATAATGGTTGCGGGAAGCGGCGCCATTGTGGTCATTGTCGGCGTCATTGCCGCGGTGCTGCTGAGTTCGCTGGCGTGTGCCGGGATTGTGGCCGGGGCGATCGCCGACGCCCGGTTCGAACAGCTCGCCCTCGTAAAAAGGCTTGGCCTGTCCGACGAGTTGACCGGCTATGTGGATGAACATGATGAACTGATGTCCCTTGCATCGCGCTACGCCTTTATCTTGGAAAAACTGGGCGGGTGGATGTCCGGGCATCAGCAGCTTCTGGCCGGGGTGCTGGAGGCGGAAGAGAACCTCAAGGCCGTCATACGCGGCCTGACCATAAGCGATGAGAAGGAACTGGTCCAGGTGCGCGATGCGATTGCCGCCATGACGAGCTTGGATGGCGCCTTTGCCTCGCTGATCGGCGACATCGACGAATTGTTGGAGCGCAACGCCGAACAGGAATCCCTGTCCACCAGGATGAGCGCAACCACCGATGGTATTGCGGACAATATCAGTCAGTACTCCAGTTTTGTCATCGAGGCGTCAAGCTCGATCGAGGAGATGGCCCGCACGATCCGGGAGATAGCCGACAACATCCGCGGGTTGTCGGCCTCGACGGAAGAGACGGTATCGTCCATCAACCAGATCAGCGTCTCCCAGACCAAGGTGCGCAACAATGCCGAGCGCGGCGCCCTGGCTTCCGAAAGCGTCTGCGAGCAGGCCCAGCACGGATTGCGGAACATGGCGGCCACGCTGCGGGCAATGCAGGAGATTGAAAAGAGCAACGAAGAATCCTTTACTGCCATTAACCGCCTCTCCCGGTATTCGGCCCGGGTGGGCGAGTTCCTCAATGTCATCCAGGAGGTGGTGGAGCAGACCAAGCTTCTCTCATTGAACGCCTCGATCATTGCCGCCCAGGCTGGGGTGCGGGGAAGGGCGTTTGCCGTGGTCGCCGAAGAGGTCCGTTCCCTCGCCTCCCGTACGTCGGCATCGACTCGCGAGATCGAGGAACTTGTCCGCAATATCCAGAAGGAAACCGCTGCGGTACAGCGTTCCGTAACCCAGGGCAAAGACAAGGTCAAGGAAGGGGTGAAGATATCTTCACTGGCCAATGATGCCTTGGTGAAGATCGAGAAGAGCGCCGGCGAGGCCTCCCACCTGGTCGCACGGATTGCAACCGAAGCGACCGAACAGACGGACGGTGTTCAGCGTATCACCGAGGAGGCCGAAAAAAATCTCGAACGGCTCCAGCAAATTACCCTGAACACGGAAAACCAGCAGGAAGGGGCCAACCTGATCGTCAAGAACCTGGAGCACATGCGGGACCTGTCACAGCGCATCAACGTATCGGCCCAGGAGCAGGCCAAGGAGAACCGTCTGTATCTGCAAGGGGTCATAGAGCACAACGAGCGGACCAAAGGGCTGAAGGACAGTGTCTACGAACAGCTCGTCATCGTCGAAAAGGCCGTTGATACCATTTTCAAGGTGGACGATATGGTTACGGTCAATATCACCGAAACCCACGGGGTCTTGGAAGCCGTCACGACCCTGATGCGCCTGATCGACCAGTGCCGCATCGAGACGGGCGGCGAAGCGGGCGAGGGAATGGCCGATCAGGCCTAGTTCCTTGTAACACTTAATATTTTGCAAATGGTTCCCCTCCCCTGGCGGGAGGGGAACCATTTTTGCGTCGATTTAAGTGTTACAGCACACTAGTGTGCTGCGCGGTTAGTTGTTGGAAGTAATTCTGAGCTATTTTGGTCGGTGCCGAGGCGCGGCGACGCAGGTGTAGCAAGGTCTACATCAAGGAGCCGCAACGACGGCAACGGACAAAAGAGCCAGAATTACAACTACGAATTAACCGCGCAGCACACTAGGGTGCGGGATCAGTATTTGCTGTCGGCGTAATCGACCCAGCCGCCGGCCAGCACCAGGGCCTTGTCAAAGGGGGACAGGTCGAAACCGAAGGTCTTCTGTGTGCCGCCGCCGCTCACGGTCAGGCTCTGGGCCTCGATGTCGATGGTAATGGCGGCGTCTTCGTCGCCGGCATGGGAGAAGATCAGATCCAGTTCCGCCGTGGGGATCTGGATGGCGGCCATGCCGCAGTTGAACATGTTCTGACGGAAGATGCGGGCAAAGGATTCGGCGATCACGGCGGTGATGCCGTTGACCTCGAATACCCACGGGGCATGTTCGCGGGACGAGCCGCAACCGAAGTTGGCGCGGGAAACGATTACCCGCGCCGATTTCGTTTTTTGACCCTTCGGGTCGAAACCGGGCAGTTTCAGGTCTTCCAGGATATAGGGTTTCAGGTCTTCCTTGGTGATCTCGGTCAGGTACTTGGCCGGGATGATCTCGTCGGTGTTGATGTCGGAACGGTCGAGGAAGAGGGCCGGGCCTCCAAATGTTTTCATATGCTCAACTCCTTTTAAGGGATGTTCGTTTAAGAGTTATTGAAAAACTCAGGTTGTTCAAAAATAGCCAGATTGTCGCCACCCGCAGGAAGCCCCGCGGAGGCGTAGCAGCGCTACGCCGCACACTGGGGCTTTCGAGGACGGCGGCGAGATGGCTGTTTTTCAACAACCTACAGGTACTTGCGCGGGTCGGCGATCTTTCCTTCGATGGCTGAGGCCGCTGCGGTGGCCGGCGACATGAGGTGCACCATGCCACCCTTGCCCATGCGCCCCATGAAGTTGCGGTTGGTGGTGGAGGCGCAGACCTCGCCTTCTGCCAGGACACCGTTGCTCATCCCCAGGCAGGCGCCGCAGGTGGGATTGGTAATGCAGAACCCGGCCTCCATGAAGATGTCGATCAGTCCTTCGCTCAGGGCATCTTTGTAGATCTTCGGCGTGGCAGGGGAGAGGATGCCGCGCACCGTGGGAGCGATCCGTTTCCCTTTCAGCACGCCTGCGGCGATGCGCAGGTCTTCCAGGCGGCCGTTGGTGCAGGAGCCGAGGTATATCTGGTCGACCGGCGTGTCGGGCAGGTCGGCGACGAACTTGACCTGGTCCGGTTTGTAGCCGAAGGTGGAGATCGGCTGGAGCGTGGCGACGTCGATGTCGATCACCTGATCGTACTCGGCGTCCGGATCGGCGGCCCATTTTGAGTATTCGGCCAGCGCGGCCTCTTTGGAGGCGAATTCCTCCTGGATGAAGGGCCACAGGAAGTCCACGGTGGTCATGTCGGGCTGGCAGATGCCGGAGGTGCCGCCGGCCTCGATGGCCATGTTGCACAGGGTCATGCGGGATTCCATGGTCATGGCGCTGATGGTCTCGCCGTGGAATTCCATGACCCGGTCGGTGGCGCCGTTGACGCCGATCTTGCCGATGATATGCAGGATGACGTCCTTGGCGTAGACTCCTTTGGGCAGGGCGCCGTTGACGTTGAACCTGATGGTCCTGGGTTGTCGGAATGCACAGACCCCTTTCAGGATGCCGACCTCCAGGTCGGTGGTGCCGACACCGGCGGCAAAGGCGCCGAATGCGCCGTGGGTGCAGGTGTGGGAGTCGCCCATGATGACCGTGTTGCCGGGGCGGATAAAGCCTTTTTCCGGAAACAGGGCATGGCAGACGCCGTTTGCGCCGATATCGAAAAAGTCCTTTATGTCGTGGCGCCGGGCCCAGTCGCGGAGAATCTTGGCCTGGGTGGCGGTCTTGGTGTCCTTGCTGGGGGTGACGTGGTCGATGACGGCCTTGATCCTGGATGGGTCGAAGACCCGGTCCTTGCCGCGCCGTATCAGGTCGTCGATGGCGATGGGGGTAGTGATTTCGTGGCACAGGACCACGTCCAGTTTCAGCACTTTGGTCCCGGGGAAGGGCTCCTCGACCAGGTGCGCCTCAAAGATTTTTTCCGCTGTGGTCTTACCCATGTTCATACCTCGCTTAGTACAGTTGATGGTATTCTGTATACCTTATTCGCCGTGACAATAAAAGCAGTATCTGGTGAACTTGCCATCGCGAACGGCGATGACAAGGACCTATGCCCCCGGTTTTGCGAGATGATCCACCAGCAGTTTGGCGGCGGCGTGCAAGGCGTCGCAGGAACGGACACAGATCTTCAGCTCCCGGTGGGCCCAAGGCTCGTCCAGGACCACCGGGCGAATGCGCAGCCCTTTGAAATACGGCTTGGCAGCCCCCTGGGGGACGATCCCGATACCGAGCCCGGCCTCCACCATCAGGCACAGGGCATCGAAACTGTTTACCTGGATGCGCAGCTTGGGGGTGCTGCCCAGTTCCTGGGCCGCCCTGAGGATCTGGTTGTGGAGCGCGCTTCCGACGGTCAGGCCGACGAAATCGAATTCAAGGGTCTCATGGAAGGAAACGGATTTCCTCTTCGCCAGGGCATGATCCTTGGGGGTAATGACGATGAGTTGGTCGGAATGGTAGGGCAAAAACTCCAGTTCCTGGCGATAGGCGCCCATGGTGATGATGCCCACGTCCGCCGCTCCCTCGGTCACGAGCTTCATGATGGTTTCGCTGATAGCGCCCTCCAGGTGTACGTGTATCTGGGGGTGCAGGTCCAGGAACGACCTGATCTCCGCCGGCAGGAACTGATTGATGGCGGAGATGTTGGCGCACAATCTGACATGGCCGCGCACGCCGCTGGAGTATTCGCTGATCTGCACGAAGAGGTTGTTCATGTCGTGCAGGACTCCGCGCGCCAGATGCAGCAACGTGATCCCGGCGTCGGTCGGCGCAATCCCCTTGTTCGTCCGGCGGAGCAGTTGGGTGCCGAAGCTCTCCTCCAGTTCGCTGATGCGCTTGCTGACGGCCGACGCGGCTATGTGTCCGCGCTCCGCCGCCCCTGCAATGGTGCCCTCTTCCACAATGGAGACAAACAGTTTGAGCGATAAGGGGTCGATAATCATGGATTTCCCCCAGTCCGGCAGATTCCCGGCCGCCGCGAGCCCGGCGGACCATTGTCCTCATACACTAAACCACTCCCCCGGCATTCAACAACAATTTTCATTCTGGAAAAAACAGTTCACCACAAAGACACGAAGGACACAAAGGACATAATAGAATAATTTCGGTGCCGTATATGGCAATTTCATAATTGGCTGGACTTGCCTTTCGGGATAACGTCTTTCCGATGCCAACCTTTTGAATCCTTTGTGTTCTTTGTGTCCTTGTGGCGCGTAGGCGCCGTTGTTGAGCTGATTCGTATTCATGTTATGCAGCCTGGAAATATATCCCGCCATTTTCCGTGGCTTCAATCAAAGGAAATTTCGGGTGGAAAGCGTTTGGAGCGTGGTGTATAAACAGTGATTAAGAGGTGAAAGACCATGAACCCTGATCAACTGAAACAACTGCTGGATTCCGTCAAGCAGGGCGCCGTACCGGTGGAGGAAGCCGTTGAGCGGCTGCGGAGCCTGCCGTTCCAGGATGTGGGCTGCGCCCATGTGGATCACCACCGGGAATTGCGCCAGGGCATGCCCGAGATCATTTTTGGCGAAGGAAAGAAGGATGAGCAGATCATCGACATCATGGCCGCCATGGCGGAAAACGGCAGCAACGTCCTGGTGACGAGGATCGGCGAAGACAAGGCGAAACATATCCAGAGGACGTTTATCGGCGCCCTGTATCATGAAAATGCCCGCTGCCTGACCCTGGAACAGAGGCCGGTAAAGGTCAACGGCAGGGGGACGGTCCTGGTGGTTTCGGCCGGGACCTCCGATTTGCCGGTGGCGGCCGAGGCCCTGGTCACGGCCCGTTTTCTGGGCAACAAGACCGACCATGTCTACGATGTGGGCGTGGCCGGCATTCACCGCCTGCTGGCCCGGCGGGAAGAGCTTGCTGCCGCTTCGGTCATTATCGTGGTGGCCGGCATGGAGGGGGCGCTCCCCTCGGTGGTCGGCGGGCTGGTGGACAAGCCGGTCATCGCGGTGCCGACCTCCGTCGGTTACGGCGCCGCCTTCGGCGGCATCGCGGCACTTTTGGGGATGCTCAACTCCTGTGCTGCCGGGGTAACGGTGGTCAACATCGACAACGGTTTCGGCGCGGCCTGCGCCGCGAGTTTGATCAACAGGGCATAGCATGAAAACCATCTACTTCGACTGCTACGCCGGCATCTCCGGCGACATGACCGTGGGGGCGCTCCTGGACCTGGGTGTGCCGCTGGAGCACCTGCAAGCGGAACTGGCCAGGCTTTCCCTCCCTCCCGGTTCCTACCGCCTTTCCGCAAGCCGCACCGAACGGCGTCACGTGGAAGCCCTCAAGTTCGACGTGGCCGTGCATGATCACCACACCCATCGCCACTATGGCGGCATCGATGCCATGATCGCCGGTAGTTCCCTGCCCGGCCCGGTACAGGGGAAAGCCCGCAGCATCTTCCGCCGGCTGGCTGAGGCCGAGGCCAAGGTGCATGGCGTGTCCGTCGAAGAGGTCCACTTTCACGAGGTGGGGGCAGTGGACTCCATCGTCGATATCGTCGGCACGGCTATCTGCCTGGATTATCTCGGCGTCCGTGAGGTCTATGCCGCGGCCTTGCCCCTGGGAGGCGGTTTTGTCGAAACCGCCCACGGCCGGCTGCCGGTTCCGGCGCCGGCCACGGCTGAACTGTTGCGAGGCTTGGCCGTGCATGGCGAATGCGGCCCAGGGGAGCGGGTCACCCCCACCGGTGCGGCCATTATTGCCGCCCTGGCCGCCAACACGGCGGGGCGCAGACCCTCCATGCGCCTGGAACGGGTCGGCTGCGGCGCCGGAGAGAAGGATTTCAGCGATTGCCCCAACATCCTGAGGGCCTTTCTCGGCATGGCCGGACAGGGGGGGGGCGACACGGTCATCGTGGCCGAAACCAACATCGACGACTCCACGCCTGAAGTCCTGGGATACGTGATGGAGCGGCTTTTGGAGGAGGGGGCCCTGGATGTGTTCTTCTCGTCGATCCAGATGAAGAAGAACCGCCCGGCCACGCAGCTCTCATTCCTGTGCCGGCCGCAGCAGCTCGACAGCCTGGCCCGCCTGGTGCTGGCCGAGACGTCGGCCATCGGCCTGCGCCATTACGATGCCGGCCGCATCATCCTGGAGCGGAAGGTGGAGGAACGCCAGACCCCGTTCGGTCCCATGCGTTTCAAGCTGGTTTACGATAACGGTCTTTTGCTGCGGGCGGCGCCGGAATACGAGGAGTGCCGCCGCATCGCCCGGGAACGGGGCCTCCCCTGCCGCGAGGTCATGGAGCAGGTGGCGGCATGGCAACATGCCGGCGGGACGGCGCAATGAGGATATCCACCCTGAGCATCGGCAGCGAGTTGATCTGCGGCGAGGTGATCGACACCAATGCCGGCCATATCGCCGAACTGTTGCTGGGGTGCGGCCTTCGCGTACAGCGCCATGTGGTCGTGGGGGATTGCGAGCAGGACATCGGCGAGGCCCTGCTGGATCTGGCGCCGAAAAACGACGCCGTCATCGTTACCGGCGGACTGGGTCCCACGGTGGACGACGTGACGGCCCTGGCAGCCGCTCATGCCACCGGCAGGCGTTTTGTGGTCAGCGAGGAACTGAAGGAACACCTTCGCGGTTTTTCGGCCAGGCTGGGCGGTTCCTGCGGTTTCCAGCCCTCCGACAAGCAGGCCATGATCCCCGCCAAGTCGACGGTCATTCCCAACCCCACCGGGACCGCCTGCGGTTTCCATTTCATCCACGGGGGCTGTTTTTTCTTTTTCCTCCCCGGCGTTCCGTCGGAGATGGACAGGATGCTGCGCGAAACGGTGGTGCCGTTCCTGCATGTGCGGGTGACGCACAAAAGGGTGGTTCTTGCCTCGTTTCTGAATGTCTTCGGTTTCTCCGAGCCGGAGGTCGATGGCCTGCTGGCAGGGCTCTTCTCCGGCACGGATGCCATACGGATGAGCATCTGCGTGACCTTCCCCTGGATACGCATAACCCTGCGGGCCGAGGCGGATACGGAGGAAGCGGCCCGAACCGGCCTCCGGGAAGCGGTGGAACTGGTGCGGGAACGGCTGGGGGATGTGGTCTTTGCCGAAGGGGATGAAACGATTGAACAGGTTGTGGCCCGACATTTTATCCGGCGCAACCTGACCCTGGCCCTGGCCGAGTCGTGCACCGGCGGCCTGATTGCCAAGCTGCTCACCGATGTGCCCGGCAGTTCCGCATTTTTCATGGAGGGGGCGGTAACCTACAGTAATGCCGCCAAGATGCGTCTTCTAGGGGTGCCGCTGGATATCCTGGATGCCCGGGGAGCGGTCAGCGCCGAGTGCGCCGCTGCCATGGCCGCCGGGGTGCGCCACGCGGCGGGAAGCGATCTGGGGCTGGCCGTGACCGGCATTGCCGGACCGGACGGCGGGACGGACGACAAGCCGGTCGGCACGGTCTTCATCTCACTGGCGGCGCCGGATGGCTCGTGGACCAAACGCTTCCGTTTCGGCAACAGCCGGGAAGAAATCCGCACCCTTACGGCCTGGACGGCCCTGGACTGGCTGCGGCGCTACCTGATAGGCAGCCGTCCTTTTCCCGCATGAGCCGCAGGTCATGACATCCGCGATGAGCTCCAAGGCTTCGCGCCCCAAGCATAAAGCCTTGCGGGAAAAGCACCGGATATGATACGCTGAACCCCTTTTCCATCCCTTTCACGTAATCCCACTTTCAGGAGACAGACAGCCATGCAGGAGAAAAACAAGGCGATTGAACTGGCCTTGAGCCAGATCGAGAAACAGTTCGGCAAGGGCGCCATCATGCGCCTGGGCAATGATGAGGTAC
>Ga0187771_10001812_pt1 | contig 14629 bp, 18 predicted proteins | sample 0116_SJ02_MP15_1_FD_133139 | JGI IMG/M metagenome (GOLD analysis project Ga0187771, IMG submission 133139) | Tropical peat soil microbial communities from peatlands in Department of Meta, Colombia - 0116_SJ02_MP15_10_MG | ecosystem: Environmental > Terrestrial > Soil > Wetlands > Peat | place...
CATGGTCGATTCTTTGCCGTCGACCTTGACCTTGTCCTTCTTGCTCCAGACCACGCGCGACAGATATTCGAGGTTGACCTGGTGGCAGATGCCGGTGCCGGGCGGCACCACGCTGAAATTGTCGAACGAACGCTGCGCCCACTTGAGGAAGCGGTAGCGCTCCTGGTTCTGCCGGTATTCCTCTTCGACGTTCTTCTTTAACGCCTGATTGCTGCCGAAGAAGGTGACGGCGACCGAATGGTCGATGACGAGATCGACCGGTACCTGCGGATTGATCTTCTTGGGATCGCCGCCGAGATTCTTCATGGCATCGCGCATGGCGGCGAGATCAACCACCGCCGGCACGCCGGTGAAATCCTGCATCAGCACGCGCGCGGGGCGGAAGGCGAATTCGTGTTCCGACGTCTTGGTCTTCAGCCATTCGGCGACGGCCTTGATATCCTCCTTGGTCACCGTGCGCCCGTCTTCGTTGCGCAGCAGGTTTTCCAACAGCACCTTCATCGAGAACGGCAGGCGGGAAATGCCCTTGAGGCCGTTTCTTTCGGCGGTAGGGAGGCTGAAATAGGCGTAGGTCTTGCTACCAACCTTAAGGGTCTTGCAGCAGCGAAAACTGTCGAGCGAAGTCATGTCGGAGGTTTCCATTCCCGAGCGGGACAAGGGCGCCGCTTCGGCCTAAGCTCCTGATAAGACGAAGCTTTTATCGCAGGAGAAGACGTGCGCCCGCATTCCACGAAGTTAGCGTTATAACGGCGGGCTTATAAGGGCTTTTTGCGCCGGACGCCATATTAACGATAGTACAGCGAAAAAAATGCGCCGAGCGTCCCGATTTTCGCGGCCGACATGGCTTTCCCAGCGGTGATTGACAGGCTAAAGCGCGCCCGATGCAGCTCACAGGCAACAATCTGACTTGCGTCCGGGGCGGGCGTGAGGTGTTCGCGGGCCTCAATTTCGGCCTGGCGGGGGGAGAAGCCCTGGTGGTGACTGGACGCAATGGCGCCGGCAAATCCTCGCTGCTGCGCGTGATCGCCGGGCTGGTGCGGCTGGCCGGCGGGGCGTTGGAGCTCACCGGCGGCGAGGCGGACGCCAGCATCGGCGAGCAGGCGCATTACGTCGGCCACCAGGACGCGGTGAAGCCGTCGCTGACGGTCGGTGAGAACCTCAAATTCTGGGCGCGCTATCTCGGCGACGTCGATTTGCCCGTCGACCTCGCGCTGGAGGCGGTCGACCTTGCCGGGCTCGTCAACCTGCCGGCCGCCTATTTGTCGGCCGGACAGCGGCGGCGGCTATCAATCGCGCGGCTGGTCGCTGTACCGCGGCCACTCTGGCTGTTGGACGAGCCGACCTCGGCGCTCGACGTGCCTTCGCAAGGCCGGCTGGCCGAGCTGATGCGCAGCCACCTCGCCAGCGGCGGCATGATCGTGGCGGCCGCGCATGGGCCGATCGGACTCGAGCGCCCCCGTGAATTGCAAATGGGTCGGCGATGAGCACGCATTTGACATGGAGACGCGCGTGAACGCGCTTTTGGCCATCATGCTGCGCGACATGCGCTTGAGCATCCGTGTCGGCGGCGGCGCGCTGATGGGCGCGCTGTTTTTCCTGATCGTCGTCACCATGATGCCGTTCGCGCTCGGCCCCGATCTGAACCTGTTGGCGCGCATCGGCCCGGCAATCCTCTGGCTCGGCGGCCTGCTGGCCACCCTGCTCGCCCTCGACCGGCTATTTGCCACCGACCATGACGACGGCTCACTCGATCTCTTGATGATGGGCCGCATGCCGCTGGAATTGGCGGTGGCGGCCAAAGCCGTCGCGCATTGGCTGACCACGGGGCTACCGCTGGTGGTGATCAGCCCGGTGCTCGGCCTGATGCTCAACGTGGAACTGAGCGCAATGGGTGCGGTGGCGCTCACTTTGCTCGCCGGCACGCCGGCGCTCACCTTTATCGGGCTGATCGGCGCCGCGCTGTCGGTCGCGCTCCGGCGCGGCGGCCTCCTGCTCGCCGTCCTGGTGCTGCCGCTGACCGTCCCGGTACTGATTTTCGGCGTGGCGGCGGCCAATGCCGCCATCGTTGGGCCGGCGCCCTTCGGCCCACCTTTCACCATTCTTTGCGCGCTTTCCTTGGCGAGCTTGGTGATCGGGCCGCTCGCCGCCGCGGCCGCGCTGCGTTACGGTCTAGAATGATCGGTTTTGCCGGCCACGAACCCGCCGGCTTCATGATGCAAATCAAACCGATAGGGCGCGCGAGCGGGCATATCTGCGGCGCCGGGCGGCATTGTCCGGCCCGATGCGTCTGCTAAAAGGCTGTAAATGGCTATTATCGATCTCGCCAATCCGACGCGTTTTCTGGCGCTGGTCAACCGCGTGCTGCCCTGGCTCGCGGCGATCACGCTGCTGCTCTTTGCCGTCGGCCTGCTGCGCGCCATGAACGCCCCCGACGACTATCAGCAGGGCGCCACCGTCAAGATCATGTTCCTGCACGTGCCGGCGGCTTGGCTAAGCATGATGGGCTGGGGCCTGATGAGCGTCGCTGCGCTCGGTACGCTGGTATCGCGACATCCGCTCGCCGACGTTGCCGGCAAGGCGGCCGCGCCGGTCGGTGCCGCCTTCACCTTCATCTGCCTGATTACCGGCTCGCTCTGGGGCCGCCCGACCTGGGGCACCTATTGGGTGTGGGATGCGCGCCTGACGTCGATGCTGGTGCTGTTCCTGCTCTATCTCGGCGTGCTCGCGCTCTACTGGACCGCCGAGGATCCCGGCCGTGGCTCGCGCGCGGCGGCGGTGCTCAGCCTGGTCGGCGCGGTGAACATCCCGATCATCAAATTCTCGGTCGATTGGTGGAACACGCTGCATCAGCCGGCTTCGATCCTACGCATGGGCGGCTCGGCCATCGATCCCTCGATCCTGTGGCCGCTCCTCATCATGGCGCTCGCCTTCACCGGCCTGTTCTTCACGCTGCACCTTGCCGCCATGCGCAACGAAATCTTACGGCGACGCGTGCGCAGCATGCGCATCATGCAAGCGCAGGAGGCACGCGCATGAACCTCGGACCGCATGCCGATTTCATCGTCGCCGCTTATGCGGTAACCGTTTTCGTGGTGGCCGGGCTCATCGCCTGGGTCGTGCTCGACTATTCGGCACAGCGCCGCATCCTGGGCGATCTCGAAGAGCGCGGCGTGACGCGGCGCTCGCAACGCAGGGACGAGTGATGAGCTCGGTGACGAGCGAAAACACCGGCAAGACGCGGCGCAATATCCTGGTGCTGCTGCCGCTCACCGTCTTTCTCGCGCTCGCGGTCCTGTTCCTGGTGCGCCTCGGCAGCGGCGATCCCTCGCGCCTGCCCTCGGTGCTGATCGGCCATCCGGCACCGAAGACCGATCTGCCGCCGCTCGCCGGGCTCACGCGCGACAGCAAGGCCGTGCCCGGCCTGTCTAATGCGGCGTTTCCGGGCGAAGTGACGTTGGTCAATGTGTGGGCGTCCTGGTGCGTGCCCTGCGCCGACGAGGTGCCCTACCTCGAGCAATTGTCGAAGGACAAGCGCATTAAGCTGGTCGGCATCAACTACAAGGATCCGACCGACAATGCGCGGCGGTTCCTCAATCGCTACGGCAATCCCTTCGTCGCCGTCGGCGTCGACGCCAACGGCCGCACTTCGATCGACTGGGGCGTCTACGGCGTGCCGGAGACCTATCTGATCGACCGCACCGGCACCATCGTCTACAAGCTGGTCGGGCCGCTCACCGCCGAGAACCTGGCCGGCGCGGTGGAGCCGGAGATCGCCAAGGCACTCAAGCCTTGAAGCCGCTGCCTCTCGCCGAGGTCTACCAACTGCTCGAACCGGGGCCGGTCGTCTTGTTGACGACTGCGCGCAAGGGCCGCGCCAATGTCATGACCATGTCGTGGCACATGATGGTGGAGTTTGAGCCGCCGACGGTAGCCTGCATCTGCAGCAGCGCCAATTACAGCTACGAGGCATTGCACGCGACCGGCGAATGCGTGATCGCGCTGCCGGCGCGCAAGCTGGCGGCGAAAGTGGTCAAGGTCGGCAACTCTTCCGGCCGCACGCTCGACAAGTTTGCCGCCTTCGGCCTCACCCCGCTGCCGGCCGAGCGCGTGCAACCGCCGCTGATCAAGGAGTGCTTCGCCAATCTCGAATGCAAGGTGATCGATCGCCGGCTGGAGAACCGCTACAACATGTTCATCCTGGAAGTGCTCAAGGCCTGGATCGATCCCGCGCAGAAGAACCCGAAGACCATCCACCACCACGGCTACGGTAAATTCGTCGTCGACGGCCCGACGGTTCGGCTGAAATCGAGGATGCGCTAGCGATAAATGCCGTCATGGCCGGGCTTGACCTGGCCACACCAGTCATTGCGACCGTTCTTGGTCCTGCGCTTGATATCTGTTGATCAGCGGCATTTGCAGCGCGCCGAATAAGAAGGTCAGCGGCACCACGCCGAACAATTTGAAGCTGACCCAGACATCGGTCGAGAAATTGCGCCAGACGATTTCGTTGAGGACCGCCAGCGCGAAGAAGAATAGCGCCCAGCGCAGCGTGAGCTTGCGCCAGCCTTCCTCGCTCAAGTGAAACATCTGGTCGAACAAGAGGCCGAGCAGCGGCTTGCCGAGCATGAGCCCGACCGCCAGCGTGCCACCGAACAACAGATAGATTATGGTCGGTTTGAGCTTGATGAAGGTCTCGTCGTGCAGCACCAGCGTCAGCCCGCCGAAGATCACGACGATCACGGCGGTGATGATCGGCATCGCTTCGATGCGCCGCGTCACCGCATAGGCAACACCAAGCGCGATCAGCACGGCGACCATGAAGGCGGCGGTGGCGGTGAAGATGCCGAATCTCGAATTGGCGGCAAAAAACAGCACCAGCGGCCCTATATCGAGCACGAGCTTGAGGATGGGATTGAGCTGTTGCTTGTCGGGCATGGGGGCTTCTAGCGCGCGCTTCCTGCTTTGTCATGCCGGGACCCGAGCAAAGCGAGGGGGCCCGGAATGACGACTATTCCAGCCCGACGATAGCGCGGGCGAAATCGCGCGCGGTGAACGGGTTCAGGTCCTCGACGCCCTCGCCGACGCCGATAAAATGCACCGGCAGTTTGAACCGGTCGGCGATCGCCACCAGAATGCCGCCGCGCGCGGTGCCGTCGAGCTTGGTCATCACCAAACCGGTCACGCCCGCGGTCTTGCCGAAAATCTCCACTTGGCTGAGCGCGTTCTGCCCGACCGTGGCATCGAGCACCAGCAGCACGGCGTGCGGCGCCGCCGGCTCGACCTTGCGCATCACGCGCACGATCTTCTCCAGCTCGCTCATCAGCTCGGCGCGGTTCTGCAGCCGGCCGGCGGTATCGACCAGCACCACGTCGACGCCTTGCGCCTTGGCGGCGGTGAGCGCATCGAAGGCAAGGCTCGCCGCATCGGCGCCCGGCTCACGCGCGATCACGCTCGCGCCGGTGCGCGTGCCCCAGATCTTGAGCTGATCGATAGCGGCGGCGCGGAAGGTATCGCCGGCGACCAGCAGCACGGTCTTGCCCTCGGCACGGAACTTCGCCGCCAGCTTGCCGATGGTGGTGGTCTTGCCGGAACCGTTGACGCCGGCCACCAGAATGACGAAGGGCCGCGCGGTCACCTCCAGCGGCTTGGCCACCGGCGCCAGTACCTTCTCGATCTCGCCGGCAAGAACCGCCTTCACCTCGTCCGGCGTGATCGCCTTGTCGAAGCGGCCTTCGCCCAGCGCCGCGGCGATGCGGCCGGCGAAGTCCGGCCCGAGATCGGCGCGGATCAGTTCATATTCGAGTTCCTCGACCGTCGTGGCATCGAGCTTGCGCTTGGTCACCAGGCCGGAGATGGCCGAGCCAAGCGAAGACGAAGTGCGCTTGAGCCCGCCGGTCAGGCGCCCCCACCAGCCTTTCTGGGTATTGTCGTTCATAGTGCGTCCTTGGCGCGCCCGTGATAGCCGTTTCGGCATGACACCGGAAGAGATGCTCGCCCGCCTGCTCTACCGCGACGGGCTGATGCTGGTGATCGACAAGCCGGCCGGATTCGCCGTGCATCGCGGGCCGAAGGGCGGCGAGGCGCTGGACGATTATTTCGACGCGCTGCGTTTCGGCCTGCCGCGCCCGCCTGCGCTGGCGCACCGGCTCGACAAGGACACCTCCGGCTGCCTGGTGCTCGGCCGCCACCGCAAAGCGCTGGCGCTGCTCGGCAAGCTGTTCAAGCAGGGCAAGGTCGGCAAGACCTACTGGGCGGTGGTCGAGGGCGCGCCCCACGCCGATGAAGGCCGCATCGATCTTGCGCTCGGCAAACTCGACGAGCGGCGTGGCTGGTGGATGAAGCCGGATCCGCACGGCACGCCGGCGGTGACGACGTGGAAGGTGCTGGGTCGTTTCTCCCCTGGCATGTCGTCAGAATTGACCTGGCTCGCGCTCGAGCCGCTGACCGGGCGGACGCATCAGTTGCGCGTGCATTGCGCCGAAATGGGCTGGCCGATGCTCGGCGACAACATCTACGGGCGCGCGCCGCGCATCGGCGGCCCGCCGCTGCATCTGCATGCGCGCGAAGTGGTGGTGCCGATTTCCAGGCACAAGCCGCCGGTCGTCATCACCGCGCCGGTGCCGCCGCACATGCGCGAGGCGTTCACGGCGTGCGGGTGGAAGCGCGACTCAGGCGGCCAATAGCTGGCGGCCATCGTGGCCGGTCATCGTCAGATCGAGGATAGTGCCGGGCACGGCCGGCGCAGCCAGCTTCACACACGTGAATTGCTCGGTGTGGCCGACACCCCCGCGTTCGGCGAGTACCAGCCGCCGCTCCCCGACCTGCGCGTCGAGATGGGAGCGGAGCGCGGCCTCGCCCTTCTCGCGCAGGCGGCGGGCGCGCTCTTTGACGGCGTCGCGAGGAACTTGCGGCATGCGCGCGGCCGGCGTTCCGGGCCGCGGTGAGAATGGAAACACATGCAATTGCGTGAGCCCGCATTCGTCGACAAGATCGAGCGAGCGGGCGAACATGTCTTCGGTCTCGGTCGGAAAGCCGGCGATGATGTCGGCGCCGAACGCCACGTCCGGCCGCATCCGGCGCACCTCGTTGCAGAAGGCAATGGCCTGTTCGCGCGTGTGCCGCCGCCTCATGCGCTTGAGGATGAGATCGTCGGCGGATTGCAGCGACAGATGCAAATGCGGCATCAGGCGCGGCTCGCTGGCGAGCGCGTCGAGCAAATCGGCGTCGGCTTCCACCGAATCAATCGAGGACAGGCGCAGGCGCGCTAGCTCGGGGATTTCCTTGAGGACGCGCTTGACCAGCGCGCCCAGCCGCGGCGTGCCGGCGAGATCGGCGCCGTAGCTGGTGATGTCGACGCCGGTGAGCACCAATTCGCGATGGCCGCGCGCGACGAGCCGGCGCGCCCGCGCCACCGCTTCGTCCACCGGCAGCGAGCGCGAATTGCCCCGCCCGAACGGGATGATGCAAAAGGTGCAGCGATGGTCGCAGCCGTTCTGCACCTGCAGGAACGCGCGTGTGTGACCTTCGATGCTGTCGACCGCATGCCCGACGTGCCGTTTCACGGCCATGATGTCGCCGACGGCGATGCGCCGTTCGTCGCCCCATGCGCGCGGCTCGAGCTTTTCCGTATTGCCGATGACGCGCGCGACCTCGGGCATGGCCGCGAACTTTTCCGGCGTGATTTGCGCCGCGCAGCCGGTGACCACGATGCGCGCATCGGGCCGCTCGCGCTTGAGGCGGCGGATGCTTTGCCGAGCCTGCCGCACCGCCTCGGCGGTCACCGCGCAGGTGTTCACCACTACGGTATCGTCGAGCTCGCCCGCCGCACGCCTGATCACTTCCGACTCGGTAATGTTCAGCCGGCAGCCGAAGGTGACCACGTCGAGGCTCATGCGACGCCCGCTTGGCTAAACAATGCGGGATCGAACTTGCCGGCGAACTCGAACTCGACCGGCCCGGTCATCAGCACGTGATCGTCGCTTAAGCGCCATTCGATGGCGAGCTCGCCACCCGGCAGCGTCACTTTCACTTTGCGCTCGGTGCGCCTGAGCCGCGCCGCGGCGACCGCGGCGGCGCAGGCCGCCGAGCCGCAGGCCTTGGTCAATCCGGCGCCGCGCTCCCAAGTGCGGATGACGATTTGCTCGCGCGAGACGATATGCGCCAGCGTGATGTTGGCGCGTTCGGGGAAGATCGGGTGGTGCTCGAGCAATGAGCCGAGCCTGGCGAGATCGTAGGCGTTGACGTCGTCGACCCAGAACACGGCGTGCGGGTTGCCCATGTTCACCACCGAGGGCGAATGCAGCACCGGCTTGTCGATCGGCCCGATCTGCAACTCGATGGCGCGGGTATCGCGGAATTCCTCCGCCAAGGGAATCTCGTTCCACTTGAAGCGCGGCGGCCCCATGTCGACCGTGAACATACCGTCGGCGCCCTTCCAGCAATTGAGGATGCCGGCTGAGGTCTCGAAGGTGAGTGTGGTCTTGCCGCTCTCTTTCGCCACCAGATCGGCGACGCAGCGCATGCCGTTACCACAGGCGCCGGCCTCCGAGCCGTCATTGTTGTAGATGCGCACGAAGGCGTCGGTTCCGGGCGTGCGCGGCGGATAGAGCGCCATGAGTTGATCGTAAGGCGCGCCGGCCGGCGCAGCCGCCGCGCGCGCCTCCTCCGGCGCGATCGGCCCGCCGCCCGCGCGCAAATCGACCACGACGATCTCGTTGCCGATACCGTTCATCTTCACGAAGGAGTGGTTGGCGAGCGCGCCCAAAGAACCGCCTCTGACAGTCGGCTAAGCTACGGCTTTTGCCGGGGTTTCGCCCGGTTTATATGGCGAATAAACACCGATTGGCCAGGGCCCCGTGATAGGTTACAGCGAGATGGCGGGACCGTCGCCCGCAGAGGGAGAACCTTGATGTCGCGCATGCGCATTGCGGCGCCGATATTGCTCGCTTTGGCGCTCGCCGCGGCCCCGGTTTGCGCGGAAAACGCGCCGCCTGCCGACCTCGATTCGCCAGCGCCGCTACGGCCGGGCGATGCCTTCGGCGAAAGCGTCACGCTGCCGGCGCGGACGATGATCTACTTGAAGGGCCACAGTAAGTGGGATGACGCCTTCGCGACGCTGGTCGACGCCTTCAAGTCGCTCGACGAATATCTCGACAAGCAGGGCGTCAAGCCGACCGGCCCGGCCATGACCATCTACACCGAAACCGACGACAACGGCTTTTCCTTCGAAGCGGCGTATCCCATCACGGCGGCGCCGGCCAATGCGCCGAAAGGCGACCTCGCCGTCGGTCCGGCGCCGTCCGGCAAGATGCTCAAATTCGTCCACCGCGGCTCCTATGACGCCATGAACTCGACCTACGAGGCGATCACCAATTATCTCGACGACAAGCATCTCGAGGCGCAAGGCTTGTTCATCGAGGAATATCTCACCGACCCGGCGAAGACCGACGCGGAAAAGCTGCTGGTCAATGTGTTCGTTCCGGTAAAATGATGGTGAAGCGACAATGGTAAAATCGCGTGCTGTCTTGATCTGTGCCCTGCTGTTTGCCGCCACGCCGCCGGCGTCCTTGCCCGCAGGCGCGGCCGAACGGGTGGAAAAGCTGGTCACCGTCACCGGCGAGGCAACGATCGCAGCTGCGCCGGACAGCGCTATTATTCGCCTCGGCGTCTCCAGCCAGGGCAAGACGGCGCGCGCGGCGAGCGACGCCAATGCCAAGGAGATGACCGTGGTACTGGCCGCGATCAAGGAGAGCGGCGTGGCCGATCGCGACATTCAGACCACCGCGCTGTCGCTGCAGCCGCAATACGAGCCGAACAAGACCGGAGCCCCGCATCTGATCGGCTTCCAGTCGAACAATCAGGTGACGGTGAAGATCCGCGACATCGACCGGCTGCCGTCCGTACTCGACCGCGCCATCGCCGCCGGCGCCAACGAGATGTCGGGGATCGAATTCGTCGTCTCGGACCAGTCCAAGCTGCTCGACAAGGCGCGCGCCGCGGCAATCGCCGATGCCCAGCGCAAGGCCGAGCTCTATGCCGGCGCTGCCGGCATGAAAGTCGGCCGCGTCATGTCGATCTCGGAGGAAGGGTCCATTCCGCCGGCGCGGGCCTATCAGGCGCTGCGTGCGGGCGCGGCGACCCCCATCGCGCCGGGCGAGCAGACGCTGCGGGCGGTGGTCACGGTCAGCTACGAATTGACATCGTAGCGGCCACCGGCCCGCCTTGACTTAGGGCCCACCCAACCCTAGCTTCCGCGCGTCTTTCGCTAAGACGTGGAATTAACGTTCCGCCGCCCGGTCCTTAAGAGGCCGGAGGCCACCGCCCGACAGCGCGATGCGCCCTCGGGCGCCAATTGTGTTTGAGCCCGTCATTGCCGGGCTCGACCCGGCAATCCATCTCTTCGCAAGAGGATGGATGCCCGGGTCAAGCCCGGGCATGACAGGAAGAGGTTCGATGTTCGACACGTTGTCGGAAAAACTGGGCGGCATTCTCGACCGCCTCACCCGCCGCGGCGCGCTGAGCGAGGCCGACGTCGATGCGGCGCTGCGCGAGGTACGCCGCGCGCTGCTCGAAGCCGACGTCGCGCTCGACGTCGCGCGCGACTTCACCGAGGGCGTGAAGAAAGAAGCCATCGGCGTCGAGGTGATGAAGTCGGTCACCCCGGGCCAGATGGTGGTCAAGATCGTGCACGACCAGCTCGTGCACACGCTCGGTAGCGACAGCCAGGGCATCGATCTTGCCGCCGCGCCGCCGGTCGCCATCATGATGGTTGGCCTGCAGGGCTCCGGCAAAACCACCACCACCGCGAAAGTCGCCCGCCGTCTCGCCGACCGGCAGAAGAAGAAAGTGCTGATGGCCTCGCTCGACGTGCGCCGTCCGGCCGCCATGGAGCAGCTCGCCGTGCTCGGCCGCGATGCCGGCATCGACACGCTGCCGGTGGTCGAAGGCCAGCAGCCGCCGCAGATCGCGCGCCGCGCGCTGGAAGCCGCCCGCCTCGGTGGGTACGACGTGGTGCTGCTCGACACCGCCGGCCGCACCACGCTCGACGAGGAGATGATGAACGAGGCGGCCGAGGTCAAACGCGCCGCCAATCCGCACGAGGTGCTGCTGGTCGCCGACAGCCTGACCGGCCAGGACGCGGTCAATCTCGCGCTCTCGTTCGACCAGCGCGTCGGCCTGACCGGCATTGTGCTCACCCGCGTTGATGGCGACGGCCGCGGCGGCGCCGCGCTTTCCATGCGCGCGGTCACCAACAAGCCAATCAAGCTGATCGGCACCGGCGAGAAACTGGAGGCACTGGAGGAGTTCGATCCCGCGCGCATCGCTGGCCGCATACTTGGCATGGGCGACATCGTCGCGCTGGTGGAGAAGGCCGCCGCCAATATCGACGCCGAAAAGGCGATGCGCGTCGCCGAGAAGATGCGCAAGGGCAAGTTCGATCTTGCCGATCTGCGCGAACAATTGCAGCAGATGCAGAAGATGGGTGGTATGGGCGGCCTGCTCGGCATGATGCCAGGCGTCGCCAAGATGAAGAACCAGATCGCCGCCGCCGGCCTCGACGACAAGCTGCTGAAGCGGCAGATCGCCATCATCGACTCGATGACGCCGGACGAGCGGCGCAATCCCGATATCCTCAAGGCGAGCCGCAAGAAGCGCGTCGCCGCGGGCTCCGGCACCACGCCGGAGCACATCAACAAGCTTTTGAAAATGCACCGCGGCATGGCCGACATGATGAAGGCCATGGGCGGCGCCAAACGCGGGCCGCTTGCCGGCCTCGGGCAGATCATGGGCTTCGGCTCGGCCGGTGTGCCGACGCCGGAGCAGATGGCGGAGATCGCCAAGAAAATGCCGGGCGCCTCGCTGCCTCCCGGCATGCCGGGCAGCTCACTGCCGCCGACCATGCCGAAATTACCGCCGAACATTCCCGGCCTGCCCGGTCTCGGCGGCGGAAAGTTTCCCGGATTGCCGGGCTTGCCCGGCGCGGGGAAGAAGAAATGAACGTTTTTCACGTCATTCCGGGACGCGTGCGCCAGCACGCGGACCCGGAATCCAGAGCCCTGATTTCCGGGCTCGCCGCTTCGCGGCGCCCCGGAATGACGCGGAAGTAATCGTCAACACAAGTCACGTACGAAAGGACTGAATCAAATGTCTCTCGTCATCCGCATGGCCCGCGCCGGAACCAAGAAGCGGCCGGTCTATCACATCGTGGTCGCCGACAGCCGCGCGCCGCGCGACGGCCGCTTCGTCGAGCGGCTGGGCTATTTCAATCCGCTGCTGCCGAAGGAAAAGACCGAGCGGCTCAAGCTCGATCTCGACAAGGTGCAGGGCTGGATGAAGAAGGGCGCGCAGCCGTCCGACCGCGTGATGCGCTTCCTCGATGCCGCCGGCATCGCCAAGCGCACGCCGCGCAACAATCCGGAGAAGGCGATTCCGCGCAAGGAGCGCAAGGCTAAGGCGGAAGAAGCCGCCAAGGCCAAGGAAGGCGCGGCCGCTCCGGCGGCGAGCTGATGCCGTAAGCCGTGGCCGAGCGCATCCGCGTCGCCCGCATCGGTGCCGCGCACGGCATTCGCGGCGAAGTGCGGCTGTGGTCGTTCACCGAGGACCCGCTCGCCGTCGCGCAATACGGCCCGCTGGAAACCGAGGACGGTGCGCGGCAATTCGAGATCGAAGCGCTGCGCCCGGGCAAGGACTTCCTGGTCGCGCGCATCGCCGGGGTCACCGACCGCAGCGCGGCGGAGACCTTGCGCAACGTCGACCTGTTCGTGCCGCGCGACCGGCTGCCGCCGCTTGAGGAGGCCGACACCTTCTATCACGCCGATCTGATCGGCCTTGCGGCGGAGAGCGAAGACGGCGAAGTGCTCGGCAGCGTCATCGCCATCCATAATTTCGGCGCTGGCGACATCATCGAAATCGAACCGGCCGGCGGCGGGCCAACGCTGATTGTGCCGTTCAACGAGACGACGGTACCGACAGTGGACATCGAAACGGGGCGCATCGTGGTGGTGCGCCCGATCGAAACCGAAGCGCGGGGCGAGTGATGTGGCGGGCGTCGGTATTGACCATCTTCCCGGAGATGTTTCCCGGCCCGTTGGCCGTGAGCCTTGCCGGCAAGGCGCTCGCTACCGGCATCTGGTCGCTCGACACGCACGACATCCGCAACGCGGCGACCGACAAACACCGCACCGTTGACGACACGCCGGCGGGCGGCGGGCCCGGCATGGTGATGAAGGCCGACGTGCTGGCGCGCGCGCTCGACACCGTGCCGCACGATCAGCGCCCGCGCCTGTTGATGAGCCCGCGCGGCGCGCGGCTGACGCAGGCGCGCGTGGCGCAGCTTGCCGCCGGGTTTGGCGTCGTCATCTTGTGCGGCCGCTTCGAGGGCGTGGACGAGCGGCTGATCAAGGCGCGCCAGCTCGAGGAAATCTCGCTCGGCGATTTCGTGCTGTCGGGCGGCGAGCCGGCGGCGATCGCGCTGATCGATGCCTGCGTGCGGCTGTTGCCCGGCGTCATGGGCAAGGAGGCCTCGATCGCCGAGGAAAGCTTCGCCGACGGGCTTCTGGAATACCCGCAATATACCCGGCCCCCGGTCTTCGAGGGCGAGCCCATCCCGGAGGTGCTATTGTCCGGCGACCACGGCAAGATCGCGGCCTGGCGGCGCGCGGAAGCCGAACGGCTGACCCGCGAGCGTCGGCCGGACCTGTGGGCGCGCTATCGGCCCGACAAGAACAACGATACCTGAGCTTGCTCAGTCCTTCAGATCGTAGGTGAAGTCGGCTGCCGCTTCCGTGTCGACTTCGCTGAACTGCTTGCTCAGCTGGTCGCCGGCTTCGCAATCGATCGTGTCGCCCTTGGAAAAATCTCGGTTGTGGAAGGTGAATTTCTGCTTGGCCACGCAGAAAACGCCGCCGTCCTGCTCGCCTTTGTGAGCCGCCCACAGGCCGCCATTATCGCCGGCGGCGCAGACGTAATAATAGCGCTGGTCGAGGTCGCCGTTGACGGTGCGCGTGCAATCGCCCGGCTCGACGCTCCACCAGCCTTCCGAGGTCCAGCCGTAATCACCGCTTTTGTAGCCGATCGAGACGCTCACCTTCTCGCTCGATTTGTTGCAGACCTTGGACCCGACCCAGCTGGCGGTCGAGGTCAGCAGCAGTCCGGTCGCCGCGACCGCGGCGCCCACCCCCAACGCCGTATCATCATGCCTCTCCTTGGATGTGCCCTGAAGGCAACGACCTTATTGCCCGCGCAAAGCACCCCTACAACGCGAAAATGCCCAATTTCCCAAGTAAAATCGGTAACGTAGGTGCCCCCGAATGCCACCGCCCGGTGACATGAATAAGACATGACAATCGCCCGGCTTTGTCGTAGAAGCTCGCGCGAACCCATTCAGGACGAGACAGGACCGCGCGCCGGTTGCTGGCGCTGCCGACGGAGATTTGAGCTATGAACATCATTCAGCAAATCGAAAAAGAGCAGGTCGAGAAGCTCTCGGCCGGCCGCGAGATTCCCGACTTTCAGCCCGGCGACACCGTGCTGGTCAACGTCAAGGTGATCGAAGGCGACAAGACCCGCGTGCAGGCCTATGAGGGCGTCTGCATCGGCCGCTCCGGGACCGGCATCAACGAGAACTTCA
>Ga0187771_10001813_pt1 | contig 14626 bp, 10 predicted proteins | sample 0116_SJ02_MP15_1_FD_133139 | JGI IMG/M metagenome (GOLD analysis project Ga0187771, IMG submission 133139) | Tropical peat soil microbial communities from peatlands in Department of Meta, Colombia - 0116_SJ02_MP15_10_MG | ecosystem: Environmental > Terrestrial > Soil > Wetlands > Peat | place...
AACTGGACGACGCGGAGAGGGATTTCAGCCGCGTGGTCGAGATCTACCGGTCGGTGTACGGGGACCGGCACTATTTGCTTAGCCTGGCGCAGTCCAATCTGGCGGGCGTGTACGCGAAGCGAAAAGAGTATGTCCGGGCAGAGCGGCTTTTCCAGGAGGCGCTCCAGCGCTACAGCAAAACGCTGCCCGCCGATCATTTGAACGTGGGGATCACCCGGGTCAGGCTGGGTGGCGCCCTGCTCGGTCAGCATCGCTACGCGGAGGCCAACGCCGAGAGCCTCGCCGGCTACGAAATTCTAATGAAGCAAACCAGCCCTTCGATGAGCTGGGTTAACACCGCCCGTGAAGACCTCGCGAAAGAGTATGACGCGTTGAAGCAGCCCGACCAAGCCGCGAAGTTCCGAGCCGAAATGGCAAAGTCAGGAAACCCAGCCCCCTCCCTGGCCACAAGGTAGCGTTCTTCCCAGCCGAAAATTCCCCTCTGCCATGACGGTTTTTGCGCTCTTTTTGCGCAATGCGTAGTGGAAGGGCTCAGCGTGCACGCGGGTAGCGGGAAACGCGGGCCGGGGCAAAACGCCGTATTGGGATAGGCTAATCTTTTCTATTTCCGTTGCACTATGTGCTAGAATAGCGGGCCTGCGCTCTCTGGGGCGAGCATAGCAAACACAGACTAACGCTGCGGTTGGGGATACACATTCCGCCGGGAGGCTCGTGATTGGCCTCCTGGACTCGACCGTGGCGCGAAGCAGGTAGCTGGGTTGCCGCCTCGGGAGAGCTTGTAAGGGATTCTGAAACTCGCGTAAAGATTTTGGAGGTCAACCCATGAAAGCCATGCGCTTCGTCTGGTGCTTACTCGCCGTGATGGTGTTCGCCGCCTACGGCATGACCCAAACCGCCGGGGCCAGCGCTCAGGGCCAACCCGCCCCGGCCCCAGCCCCTGCTGCCGGCGCCCCCGCACAACAGACCACATACTGCGGCAACCTGCCCCTCTGTCAGGAGACTTCCGACTTTGGTGTCATAATCATCAACTTCCGCACCAGCAAGGACCAGCACAGCGGCGGGAACATCATCTCTACGACTCTGCGCTTTCAGAACAAAACCAACCAGCCCATCATCCTCGCTTACGTGGATGGCTCCGCATTAGCCCTCGATGACCAGGGCAACCGGTATGGTCTCGCGGCGGGCGGTTACGGACTCCGCGGCATGGGGGTCATTAACGGCAACAACCTGGATCCCAAGTTCATGCTGCAACCAGGGGGGGTCGGGGAGGCAGTTTTCCAGCTTTTCTGGCTGCCTCGCGGCGAGATCCAGGGCTCAACCTTTGAACTTGACCTGACCATCCGCGAGGCCAACCCGGTGGCAGGGAAGCAGTTCACTCTGGCCGGAGAATTTCCTTTGCAATTCCTAGGGCTGGTGAACGGGGCTGGCAGCACCGCTGCCCCGGCTGGTGCGCCGGCCGGAGCGCCACAGGCAGGATACGTGGGGTCGGCAGGCGCAGTACCTGGAACCGTGGTCAGCGCCCCGGGGGACGTGCAGCAAGTCGCCGGCGCGATTCCAGGAACCCAAGCACCCTGCGACCCGAACGCGAGCACGGGAACTGCTACCACAGGTCAGACCGCCTCCACCGGGACCACGGGCGGGCTGGCCAATGCCGCCTCAGCGATTTCCAACCTGGGTTCGCTGTTCTCACGCAAGAAGGCGAACGCGGCAACACCGGCGGCCGCCGCCGGGGCGAACCCGTGCGTTCCTGGGACCACAGCTGCTGCGACGTCACCCACCAGTCCGACGCCGGCCGTCCAGACTGCCACCCCCCAAGCACAACCAGCGGTCGCTGGTGCGCCTGCTGCAACAGCGCCTGCCGTTAGGCAGGCCGTGCCGCAAGTTCGTAGCGCTACTCAACCCTCCGCCGCGGCACAAGCTCGCAGCGCTAATCCTCCTGCCGCTGCGCCTGCCGCCAGACCGGCGACCGCGACCACGGTGAGCACTGCCGCTAAGCCCGCTGCAAAACCCGCCGCGCCCGCACAACCGGCTAAGGTGGTCGCCAAGAAACCTGCAACTACTCCACCACCAGCAAAGCCGGCGACGACGCAATGAGACCGTCTTCGTAGTCGGCGCTTAAGCCTATGACGAGAGGCCACGCTTGGGAATCATCCAAGCGTGGCCTCTTTCGCTTTTCAGGGGGCAGCAAGGCTATTAGGCGAGCCTTGCGCTACCAGTGGGGTCCTTAGCGGGCGGCTAGTCCTTGGCGGTAATTTGATAAATCTTGGCGTCCAGGAAGAGTTGGAACAGGACAGGGTCGAGGAGCTGGGACTTCACTTCATCGCCGATGATGGTAAGGGCGCGATCTCTCGGCACGGCTTTCTTATACGGGCGGTCGCTCGCAGTCAGAGCGTCGTAAATATCGGAGATGGTCATCATCTTTGATTCAAACGGAATCTCCTCGCTCTTCAGTTGGTGGGGGTAACCGCTGCCGTTGAGCTTCTCGTGGTGAGCGCGGGCGATTTCGGGGATCTTTTGCAATTCCTTGCTCCAGGGAATCTGCCTCAGGAACAGGAAGCTTTGCTCGACGTGTGACTCTATCTCCTTGCGTTCCTTTTCGTCCAGGCTGCCCTTGGGGATGGAGAGCAGTTTCACTTCCTCAGGGCCGATCAGGGCTTCGCTGAGCCCGGAAGGATCCTCGAACGTCCAGCCGGCGATCTCCCCCAGCTTCTCCGAGGTCTTCTCGGGCAGCACGGTGGGCTCATTGGCCTGGAGGATGTTGTTGAGATACTCATCCAGGGTCTGAAACTGCCGGGCCTGATCGCCGTCAATGCTGGCGAAGAAGTCCTGGAAATTCTGGTTGCCGTTTCGCAGTAAGAAATCGAGTTTCTTCCGGAAGGAATCCAGCTCAATCGCCTTGCGGGCAAAGAGGAACCGCTTCCTGACGAGCTCCATCTGCCAGTGGAAGAACGGATAGATACTGGTGCTTTTGAGCTTTTTCGCCTTCACCAGCACTTCTTCCCGCACCCCGACTTTGCCGAAATCGTGCAGGATCGAGGCATATTCGATTTCCCGGATCTGCTCCGGCGTGAAGTGCTTTTCCTTGTACGGACCCGAGTCGGTGCGGTCCACGACTTCCGCCAGTCCCTTGGTCAATTTTGCCACACGCTCGGAGTGACCTTTGGTAGTCGGGTCTCGGGATTCAATGGCATATACGGAGGCTTTGACGAAGCCCTCGAATTGCGTCTGGATTTGGTCGTAAAGCAGCTTGTTATCGAGCGCCACGGCGGCCTGGCTGGCCAGTGAGGAGGCCATCTCCTGGCTGCCCGGAGAATACGCAATCACTTCTTTCCTCACCGCGCCCGGGGTGGTCAGCTTGGCTTCTTTGTGACGTTTGGCGTTAATGAGCTGAAGAACCCCGATCACCTCGTCCTTCTGGGTTTTCATGGGGACGACCAGCAAGGATTTGGTCCGGTAGCCGAATTTCCGGTCGAAGTCGCGGTTATGGCGAAATGGGAGGTTGCGAATGCGGTAAGCGTCCTTAATGTTCAACACCTGGCCGGTGGCGGCGGAATATCCGGCCATACTGCTGGTGTTGATGGGCAAGGTGAATTGCTTGAAGGGGATGACCTGGCTGTCGCACTGGGTGAGTTTGAAGACCAGGTGCTCGCCGCCGCCAGGCTCCTCTTCCCTCAGGTACAAGGAACCCGCGTCACTGGCTGTGATTTCGCGGCTCTTGGTCAGGATTAACTCAAGCAAAGCGTCCGTATTGCGCTCGCTGGAGAGCTTGACGCCGATGTCGTTGAGCGTCTGGAGCTCCGAGACGGCGCGGTGAAGCTCCTGGCGAGTGCGCGTGCGTTCTTCCTGCGCCTGAAGGTTCTCCGCGGCGCGCGCGATGGTTTTCGCCAGCACGACGCCCGGGATTTTCCGAGGCAGCACGGCAAAAACACGCTGGTCCTGCTTGGCGCGCGGCGAGGCCCCGCCATTGAGCAGGCAGACTACGCGCCAGGAGTCCCCTTTCGGGGCAAGCTTTTCCAGGCGAGCCAGATCGTGCCGAGCTTCATCGGCAATCCAAATCGCCGGCAACTCCCAGGTAAGTTCTTTGCCCGCGTCCCGATCCACAGGAATCAGCTTGTAGGAACTCCCTAGGGTGCGGAGAGTGCCGGACATGGCGAACGGCCGGAAATAGTAGAGGTTAATTGACATGTGGATCCTTAGCTGCGTGCCGTCTTAAACATTATACCTTTTTCTCGCTGGAAAAAGAACGGCTAGAAAGTCGCGGGGGAGGAACGCAGTTCGACGTCAGGCGCGGCGCGCTGTGCCCTCAATCCTCCTTGCCGGGCGAAGACTTTCAGTCACCGGCGTGTCGCGTAACCTTTTCGAAAGGGAATGAATCTAACCAAGTGGAGAACAATGAGGAAAGGACGTTAGGCGATGATGGGGTCACTGTTAGGGGCGTTGGTTACAGGATTTCTTAAGTTGCTGGCAGTTGCCGGCGTGTCTGTGTATACGGCTCTGGTCTTCAAGAGTTATCGAAGTGAGGGCCCGCATTCTTCGGTGCGCTGGGAACGTTCGGCTCCGGCGCGTTCGGCCGAGCGGCTGGGAGTCTGGCTGGGGGTAGAGGCCCTGGACATCAGCCTGCGGGCTGCAAGAGGGGTCTACAACACGCTCGTCGAAGCGTCGGCGGAAGTCGGGGAGTGGTACATTCGGCACCGCAGCCCCGAGGTGCAAGCTTCCGTCCGCTCCCGCTTTAAGGTGTAAGCCCACTGGCCGTTGCGGCGGGCTTTTGGCCCGTGCGCGATCGGGGGTGGGCCTGTGTTCCAATTACAATTTGCCTTCCAGAACATAACCTTAGCCTGGCCGGCGTCTCCTCAACATTAAGCTGGCCAAGTTGCTTCACGCCTTCGGATGCGTCTTATCGTAAACATCCATTAGCTGCTTGATAGAGACCTGGGTGTATTTCTGTGTGGTGGCGAGGCTGGCGTGGCCAAGCATCTCCTGGATGGCGCGCAGATCGGCGCCCTCGCTCAGGAGGTGAGTGGCAAAGGCGTGGCGCAGGGAGTGCGGGCTGGCCGGCACGTTCGGCCCGAAGGTCACCACGTGCCTTTTCACCAGGCGGTCCACGGAGCGCGTGGTCAGCCGTTCGCCGCGCGCGTTCAAGAACAAGGCCGCGCGGTTGCCCTTTTTGTTGTCAAGCAAAACCCTTTCCCGAACTGGGAGATATTCGTGAATCGCCTGCCGGGCCTTGGAGCCGAACGGCACCAGGCGTTCCTTGCGCCCCTTGCCCCACACCAACAGCATGCCGTCGCCGAAGTTTACGCTGCGCAGGTCCAAGCCCACCAGCTCGCTGACGCGCAGGCCGGAAGCATAGAGCAGTTCCAGGATCGCCCGGTCGCGCCGCAGCAGCGGGTCGCCGGCCTTGGCGGCCTCCGCCAGGCGGTCGAGAAATGTGTTCATTTCCTCTTCGGTCATTACCCGGGGGAGCGTCTTTTCAAGCTTCGGAGTGGAAACAGTGGCGGCGGGATTCTCAGCCAACACGCGCTCCCGCGCCAAAAACTTGAAAAACGCGCGCACCGCCGCCAGCTTCCGCGCGATGGAGGCTTTCTTCTTTTCCCTGGTAAAGAGATAACTGATGAATCCGCGGATGCGCAGGGCGTCGATGGATTTGGCGCTCGCGCCTCCGGATTCTTCTGAGAGGTAATCTCGAAACTGCCGGAGGTCGCTCAAGTAGTTGCGGATGGTGTGCGGCGAGGCGTTCCGCTCGTATTGCAGGTAATGGCCGTAGCGCTCGATCAGTTCATCCATGAACGCTGTCCGTGGCGCGTTGTACGTCGTCCGTTGTCGTCCGCCCTGCCGCGGGCAGGGCCGCGGACGAGGAGCGATGGATGCTTCCTAACCAATTCCGAAGATCGACCAGCGCGCGCTCACACTGCTTCTCACGCCGCGCGCGCCGGTCGCGCTTCAAGTGCTTGGGCGCGTCCTCTAAGGGCGGCAGCAAATCGAAAGAGATGTTGGCTGGCTGGTAATGGTGCGGGTCGGCGCACGTGATGTAGTGCAGCAAAGAACCCAGGGCCGTGGTGCGAGGCGGCGGCGCGAAAGCTCCTTCCTCGCCGAAACCCCGAGCCACCCGATGGGCCAGCGCCCAGGCGGCCACGAGGCCGGTGGCGATGCACTCGACGTAACCCTCCACGCCCGAGAGCTGCCCGGCCACGAAGACGTCCGGCCGGGCGCGAAGACTCAGATCCGGCCCCAATACCTGCGGCGCCTTGAGGTAGGTGTTGCGGTGGATCTGGCCGAAGCGCAGGAACTCGGCGTTTTCGAGGCCGGGAATCATGCGCAGGATTCTTTTTTGCTCCCCAAACTTCAGGTGGTTCTGGAAGCCCACCAGATTGTAGCTCGCAAAGCGCAAGTTCTCCGGCCGCAGTTGCACCACGGCATAGGGTTGTTTTCCCGTGCGCGGATCCGCGAGGCCGACGGGCCTCATGGGCCCGAAGCGTAGCGTGTCGAAGCCGCGCCGCGCCAACTCCTCGATGGGCAGGCAAGCCTCGAAATACTTCACGTCTTCAAAGCAATGTATTGGCACGCTCTCGGCGCTCCTCAGGGCAGTATAGAAAGCGCGGTACTCTTCCTCCGTGAGCGGGCAGTTCAGATAGTCGTCGCCCCCCTTGCCGTAGCGCGATGCGCGATAGAGGCGGTCCAGCTTCAAAGTCTCGGCGTCCACGATCGGGCTGATGGCGTCGTAGAAGGCCAGGTTCTCACTGCCGGTGAGCGACTGAAGCTGCGCGGCAAGCGCGTCGGAGGTGAGTGGCCCCGTGGCGATCAGTGTCCCGCCGCACCCCGGCGACGTCAGGGGCGCCAGGATTTCGCAGAACTCCTCGCGACGAAGCGTGATCAGGGGATGCGTCTCGACCGCCGACGTGACAGCTATCGCAAATCGCTGGCGGTCTACCGCCAGTGCGCTGCCGCCCGGCACGGCGCATTCGTCGGCCAGGCGGAGGAGCAGCGACCCGGCACGGCGGAGTTCTTCTTTGAGTAGCCACGACGCGGAACCGGGCGTGTTCGACTTGAGCGAATTGCTGCACACCAGTTCCGCCAGGCGGTCGGTCTGGTGGGCGGGCGTCCGGCGCGCGGGCCGCATCTCGTAAAGCGTGACGGGGATGCCATGCTCCGCCAGTTGCCATGCCGCCTCGCTGCCCGCCAAGCCTCCGCCGACGATGATGACTGCTTGCATCCACGACCCTCTCTGAGTTGAACGCGTCGCCCTAAGGCTTTCGCTGTGCTGACGGAGGTGGTTCGAAATCCTGATTGAATAGCACGAAGATGGGCGACCCTTTCCTGAGTTCGATTTCGTGCCATCTTAGCGCAACGCACGGTACCACTATTACCGCATTGAGCCCTCCGCCGATAGCGACCCCGACCACAGCACCGGAGCGACCGCCGGCGAGCCCCCCGATTCCAGCTCCCAAGAGTGCGCCGGTCACCGTGACGGTGGCGAGCATACGTTTCCGACAGGGATAAAGTTCGCCCCAACCTGTTTCTTCTGTGGATGCCTTCGCGGGAAGAGTTCGCCCATCCGGTAGAATGACCTCACTGAACTCCATCTTGAGATGCGCCGCGACTTTCCGTTTAGGATCGGCCGAACGAACCGCCGTAATAGTCCCGCGAAGAAGAGACCCTTTCGGCAGAACGACTGCTCCGTTATGTTTCGCCCCCTTGACCAGCGTAGCTTCGACCTTCTCGCCAACGCGTGAGGCCTTTGTGCTGACCGCGCCGTTGAGCTGTGCAGAGATGCTTGTTCCCGCCGTGATCGAGGCGGCCGCCGATTGGGCAGAGGCGGCCTCTGCGCCAACTGCGACCGCAAGGGCCAGCGACGCTACTGTCGTGCATATCCAATTCCTCGTCGAGGCGACCAACTTGCAAGTCAGCATCCCGCCATCCTTCCCGCGCGAACCGTGGCAAAGATGGCGACTCGCTTCATTTGAGCTCTTCCAGACGGCCAATAACCTAACGGCTCTAAGGCCGCACGCCGGCAATCTTCAGACGGACGCGGTAAAGGCTGGAGCTCGCCGTGATGTAGAGTGTCTTGGCGTCGGCGTCGCCCCAGTTCAAATTGGCCATATTCTCGGGGAGCTTGAGCGTCCCCAGATGCGTGCCTTCGGGCGAGAAGATCCAAAGGCCGCCGGGGCCGGATCCATAGAGATTGCCTTTGCGGTCCACCTTGATGCCGTCGGGCGAGCCTGGCGCCTTGTTGGGCGTCGAGTCGTAGAAGACTCTCCCATTCGCGACGGACCCGTCCGGCTGCACGTCATAGCGCATCCAGACTTTGTGGGCGGGGTCCGAAACCGCGATGTAGAGATACTTTTCATCGGGCGAGAACGCGATGCCGTTCGGGCGGGTCAGGTCCTTGATGATGAGTTGGAGCTTGTTGTCGTCGGGCGGAGCGCCGGCGCGATGCGCACCGGCGTTCGGGATGCGAAACACTCCGTTGAATGACAATTCCTTTTGCGGATCGTTGTCGCCCTGCGTGGGCAGGCCGTAAGGCGGGTCCGTGAAGTAAAGCGAGCCGTCGGACTTGTAGACGAGGTCGTTCGGGCTGCTGAGCCGCTTGCCTTCGTATTTTTCGGCGAGCACCGTCAGCGTGGCGCCCTTCTCCAGGGATTCCAGCCGGTAGACGTTGCGGCGCGCGTGGCCGGCGACCGTCAGGCGGCCCTGCGGGTCGAGCGTCATGCCGTTTGAGCCGGACTCCGGGCCCTTGAAAGGCTCAGTGCCCGTGTAGCCGCTCGGATGCATAAACACGCTCATCCCGCCGCGCGGCGACCACTTCATGATTCGGTTGCTCGGGATCTCCGCGAAGAGCAGGTAGCCCGCGTGAATCCAGACAGGGCCCTCCGTCCATTTGAAGCCGTCGCCGAGTCTCTCAATCGCCGCGTCCGCGGGGACGATGGCGTCGAGCCCCGGATCGAGGCGCTCGATGCCGCCGACTTTCTCATGTTGGGGCTGAGCGAGAAGCATAGCCACACCCAAAATTAGCCAGGGAAGTATGTATCGCAGGTTTCGCATGCGCGGGATTCTATCAAAGGCGATTGCCGGTTGTCAGTGGCCTGTTGTAAGCGGGTTGGCGCAGACCTCCGTCCGTGAGGTCTGCGGCCATGCGTCTCACGCCACGGCGTGTTCGTACTGGCAGGCCTCGTTGGGGCAATAGCGGACGGGGCCGGATTTCTTCGTCACTTTCTCAAGCAGCAGGGGATAGCCGCAGGTGGGGCAAGGCTCGGCGATGGGCTTGTCCCAGGCCGTGAATTTGCACGCGGGGTAGCGCCGGCAGCCGTAGAACGTCTTGCCGCGTTTGGTCCGGCGCACCACCAGTTCTCCCGTGCAGCCTTTTTCGGGGCAGGCGATGCCCAGGGTCTGGTGCTTCACATACCTGCACTTGGGATAATTGCTGCAGGCGGTGAACTGGCCGAAGCGGCCGTGCTTGATGACCAGGTGATTGCCGCACTCGGGGCACTTCTCGTCGAGCGGCGTGTCGCCCACCGCGGTGGCGGCGCCTTCTTTCATAACAATCTTTTTGGTATTACGGCATTCAGGATAGCCCGTGCAGGCCAGGAAGTAGCCGTAGCGGCCTCGCTTGACGGCCATGGGCCGCCCGCATTTTTCGCAGTTCTGCTCCGGCACCTCGGGCGCGGGCGGGGTGGCGGGGGCGTATTGCGCGGCCAGGTCGGGAGGCAGGTCGCCGGTGTTATCGCAATCCGGGTAGCCCGTGCAGGCCAGGAACTGGCCGTTGCGCCCCAGGCGAATGACCATCGGCTTCCCGCACTTCTCGCACTTGAGCTCGGTGGGGATGCCCTCGCCCTTCACGTCCGCCATGTCCCGGTCGGCGAGGCGGAGGTCGCGCTTGAACTTCTTGTAAAACTCGTCCAAAGCGTCCGTCCAGGAAAGCTTGCCTTCCTCGACCTCGTCCAGTTCCTCTTCCATGCGCGCCGTGTAAGCAATATCGAAAATATCGCTGAAGTGCTTGACCAGCAGGTCGGAGACCAGCATGCCGAGCTCGGTGGGGTAGAACCGCCCCTGGTGCTTCTCCACATAGGCGCGATTCTGAATGATCGAAAGGATGGTGGCATAGGTGGACGGCCGGCCGATGCCTTTCTCCTCCAGCGCCTTGACCAGCGTGGCTTCGTTGAAGCGCGGTGGCGGTTCGGTAAAGTGCTGCTCGGGCGTCAGCCTCCGCAGCTTGAGGCGCTCGCCTTCCTCGACCGGGGGCAGGCGGTGCTTTAGCTCCTCGTCCTCTTCCATCTCCGTAAGGGCCTGGGGAGTGCCCACTACTTTCTCGTCTCGAGCTTCTTCGTATACGGCGCGGAAGCCGTAGAACTTCTCCACCGAGCCCGTGGCGCGGAGCAGGTAGTCGCCGGCAGTGATCTCGATGGTGGTCTGGTCGAAAACCGCGGGATTCATTTGGGACGCCACAAAGCGCTGCCAAATCAGCTTGTAGAGCTTGAATTCATCCGGGCCCAACGCGGCGCGCAGCGAATCGGGCGTGCGCGCCACCTCGGTGGGCCGGATGGCCTCGTGGGCGTCCTGCGCGCCCTTTTTGCTCCGGTAGTGGATGGCCTGCTCGGGGAGATACTCCTTCCCATAGGTCGCGGCGATGTACTGCCGCGCGGACTCGAGTGCGCCTTCCGCCACGCGCGTCGAATCCGTGCGCATATAGGTAATCAGCGCCACGGGGCCTTCCTCGCCCAGCTCCACGCCCTCGTAGAGCCGCTGGGCGATCAGCATGGTCTTGCGCGCGGAGAAGTGCAGCTTGCGCACCCCCTCCTGCTGCAGCTTGCTGGTGATAAACGACGGGACGGGGTATTTCCGCTTTTCCTTTGTGGCCACGGAGCGGACAGTTAACGGGTTGGCGCGAATCTCGGCGGCGATCTGGTCCGCGCGGGCCTGGTCGGGAATCTCGATGTCCCGGTCCTGGAATTTCACCAGGCGGGCGTCGAAGGCGGGAGGGTGCCTGCCTTCCACGTGCGCCGTGATCGTCCAATACTCCTTCTTCTCGAAGGCTCGGATCTCGCGCTCGCGCTCGACGATCAGGCGCAGCGCGACGGTCTGCACGCGCCCCGCCGAGATCCCGCGCTTCACCTTCTCCCACAGCAGCGGGCTCACCTGATAGCCCACCAGCCTGTCCAGGATCCGCCGCGCCTGCTGCGCGTCCACCAGGTTGGCGTCGATCTCCACTGGGTGCTCGAACGCCTCGCGCACGGCGTCGCGCGTAATCTCGTTGAAAAGCACGCGGTAATATTTCCGCTTGCGGGAATTCAGGATCTCCCGCAGGTGGGCGCAGATCGCCTCCCCTTCGCGGTCCGGGTCGGCGGCAAGGTAAATGGCGTCCGCCTTGGCCGCCGCCGCCTTCAATTCCGCAATCACCTCTTTCTTGCGGGGAATGATGATGTAGGTGGGCTTGAAGTCCCGGGCCAGGTCCACGCCCAGGTTCTTCTTGGGCAGATCCATGACGTGGCCCATGGAGGCCTTCACCGTGTAATCGGATCCCAGGTACTTGTTGATGGTCTTCGCCTTGGCCGGCGATTCCACAATGACCAGCGATTTAGCCATAAGAAAACCAGTCTACAGTCGACGGTCGAAAGTCAAAAGCTCAACTCGGAGCCCTGCTCGCGTGCGGCCGGTTCCATTCCGCGAGGCCTCGACCAGCCGGACAACGCCCATTCCTTGAGAGATCGCAGTCCAGCCCTTTGGACTTACAACTTTCAACTGTGGACTGCCCTTCTCACAGTTTACGTATAAAGTTCTTTCCCGGCAACTGCCGGATCAGCCCGCTCATTTCGAGCTCCAGCAGGGCCGTCAGCACCCGCGGCTGTGAAAGCTCGGAAGCGGCGACGATGCTGTCCACAAAAAGCGCTTCATCCGGCCGCAGCACCTCGAACACCGCTTTTTGATCCGGGGTCAAGGTCTGCTCGAACAGCGAGGCGCTCCCCAGGGGCCCCGGTTTTTCTTGCGATGCTTCCGCCGAAGGCAGGAGTTGCACGCGGACTTCGGCAGGAAACTCCTCCACGACGTCCATCCACTGGTCCACGAGCTTGGCCCCCTGCTTGATAAGATGATTGGGGCCGAAACTTTGCGCCGAAGTGATGTTGCCCGGCACGGCGAAAACCTCGCGGTTCTGCTCGACGGCCAGCCGCGCCGTGATCAACGACCCGCTGTATTCCGCCGCCTCCACCACCACGACCCCTAACGCCAGGCCGCTGATAATGCGATTTCGAATGGGGAAATTCTCGGGCGCCGGGGACGTCCCCAGCGGGAATTCCGTGATCATGGCCCCCTTCTCCATGATCTTCTCCGCCAAGCGCCGGTTTTCGCGCGGATAGATCACATCGATCCCCGACCCCAAAACCGCGACGGTGAGCCCGTGCGCCTCGAGCGCTCCGTGGTGAGCGGCCGAATCGATGCCGCGCGCGAGCCCGCTCACCACAACCAGGCCCCGCTGCGCGAGATCTCCCGCCAGCCGGTGCGCCACCGATTGGCCATAAGCGGTCGGCTTGCGCGTGCCCACGATGGCCAGGGCGTGTTGGGATAGCACGCGAGCGTCGCCGCGCACGTATAGGACCAGCGGGGGATCGGGAATCTGCTTCAAGAGGAGGGGATAGTCATCATCGGAGTAGGTGACAAGCCGCGCTCCTGCCTTTGCGGCAGCCTCCCGGTCCGTGGTCGCATCCTTCAACCCTGTCTGGGCGAAAATCGCCTGGGCGACGCTGGCTGGCAGCCCGCACGCTTCCAATTCGGTCAAGGAGGCCATGTAAACCGCCGGCGCGGATCCGAAATGCTGCACGAGCTGGTGGGCGCCGCGCGTGCCCAGTCCCTCCACTCGGGTGAGGGCCAGCCAGAAAAGCGTGCTGTCGTCGCGGGGTTCCATTGCCGTTGGGGCGCTGCGATGCGCAGGTCCGTGCGTTGAGTCGCCATCCCGCCAATCGCCCTCGCACTAAAATCGCAGAAGTCGCCGCTCGCGCGCAAGAACAAAAATCTCCTGAGCCTGTGGAGGCTTCTGGCCCAACCCGCTCGGTTAGAGGGCTGCAAGTGTTGACACCCCCTCCGATTGGGCTAAAATCGGGATGTAGGGCGCGCTGTTGCTGGTAATCATGCTCAAGGTCTCCGTTGTCAAGTACCTCAACACGGTCCCGCTGATCTGGGGAATGCTGCGCGGCGAGCAGCAGGGGAAATACGAATTGGAATTCACCACCCCGGCGGCCTGCGCGGAGGCCGTCCGCCAAAGGCAAGCCGATATAGGGATCGTTCCCGTCATCGAGTACCAGCGCATGGACCACATGCGGATTCTCGCGGGCATCTCCATTGCCGCTAAGGAAGATGTCAAGAGCGTACTTCTCCTCAGCAAGATGCCCATTGCCAAGGTCCAGAAGGTGGCCGTGGACAACTCCTCGCGGACCTCGGCCGCCCTGCTCCGCATTTTGATGCGCAAATTCTATTCGCGTTTCATCAGCGTCCAGCTCGCGGCGCCTCGGCCCGAGGTGATGTTGAAGCAGGCGGACGCCGCCCTGGTCATCGGCGACGTCGCCCTTAGTTACAACGGCCAGGTGTCTGAAGTGTATGATTTGGGGGCGGAGTGGAAGAAATTCACGGGGCTGCCCTTCGTCTTCGCGTTTTGGGCCGGCCACGAAGACGGCAAACTCGACAAGTACCATAAAGACTTTGAAGACTCGCGGGCGTTCGGCCTGGCGCATGTGGATGATATCGCCGCCGAATACGCCCCCAAGCTCGATATGAAGCCCCCGGGTGTCAAGCACTACTTGACCCAGAACATCGATTACTCTCTGGATGAAGATAACCGCAAGGGCTTGCGCCTGTTCTACAAACTGGCGCGCGAGGCAGGCATCATCCCCGTCGAGAAGGACTTGTACTTCGCCTAGCGGCGAGCCTTAGCGCGGGAGGCTGAGGAACGCCGAAGCGCTGCGACTTGCCCGGGCGTTTCTCGCTCCTGCCGCCGCCGGGGGGCCGCCACAACAAGTTTCGCCATGCGTGTCACACCGTCTCAAGCTCTCGACTTGCTCCGCTCGGACGACTTGCTCGCTATCGGCAGGGAAGCCGATGCGGTCCGGCAACGTTTTCACCCGGGCAACGTCGTCACTTACCAGATCGATCGCAATATCAACTACACAAACGTCTGCACGGAGTACTGCTCCTTCTGTGCCTTTTACCGGCCAGTGGGCTCGCCTGAGGGCTATGTTCAGCCGCTCGACTCGATTCTTCAGAAGATCGACGAAACACTTGCTTTGGGCGGGACCGGCGTCCTGATGCAGGGCGGCTTGCATCCCGACCTCAAGATCGACTACTACGAAGAGCTTCTCTCCGGCATCAAGCGGCGCTACCCGAAGCTTCACCTGCACTGCTTTTCCTCGCCGGAAATCTTGAACATTGCGGAGGTCTCCGGCCTCTCAATTCGTGACACCCTGCTGCGCCTGATGGAGGCGGGCCTGGACTCGATCCCGGGCGGGGGCGCGGAAATTCTCGACGACGAGGTTCGCCGGCGCATCGCGCGCCTCAAGTGCTCGACCGAGGAATGGCTGGCCGTGCATCGCACCGCCCATCGGCTTGGCCTGCGCACTACTGCCACCATGATGTTCGGCTGCGGGGA
>Ga0187771_10001814_pt1 | contig 14626 bp, 13 predicted proteins | sample 0116_SJ02_MP15_1_FD_133139 | JGI IMG/M metagenome (GOLD analysis project Ga0187771, IMG submission 133139) | Tropical peat soil microbial communities from peatlands in Department of Meta, Colombia - 0116_SJ02_MP15_10_MG | ecosystem: Environmental > Terrestrial > Soil > Wetlands > Peat | place...
AGCGGCGAATTTTCTGGCTTCATGAATTGACCGAGCGCAGGGCGGTTTCGCTTGAATCGATAGAGGCGAAGATGGTCCCCTACTCTGGGAAGGTCGAGAAGGCCCTTTCACGCGAACTATCGCTTTACGCCCATTCCAGATTCTACGGCCCGCTGACATATGCGGTGGAAGGAGGGAAGAGGATACGGCCGGTCATGTTGATGCTATCTGCCGAGGCATTGGGGTGCAGGGACGACACTGTCTTGGACGCCGCCGTCGCCGTGGAGCTGCTTCATACTGAGTCTATCATACACGACGACATAATCGACGAAGAGGTGGCGCGAAGGAACAGGTTGCCGTTCCACGTGAAATACGGGTTCAGCGCCTCGCTTCTCACCGCCGATTTCGTCTTCGCCATGATTCTCGCGCTGGCCGCGAGGTACGGCGACAGGCGGGTCGCCGAGGAGATCAGCAACGCGGCCCTATCCATGGCGGAGGGGGAGTACTCGGAGCTGACGATCGACCCGAAAGTGTACAACCTAGGCTGGGACGAGTACATCAAAATCGTGTCCGACAAGACGGCGGCTCTCTTCGAAACCTCCGCAAAGCTGGGGGCGCTCATAGGCGGAGGCAGCGACAAGGAGATTTCCGCTCTCGCTAGTTATGGAAAGAGCCTCGGGATAGCCTACCAGCTGCGAGATGACCTTCTCGACTGGAGAAATCAGGACAAGATAGCGGTGGGTCTGTTGAAGAAGTACAGCGAAGGTGAAGCGGTAGGCAAGATTGCAGCGCTGTCACAGAATCACGCCGAGGAGGCAAGACGCCAGCTCATGCTTCTGCCAAGAAGCCCTGCGACCGTGTTCTTGGAAGAACTCGCCGAGTTCTCAGTTCAAAGGAAATACTAGCTACAGTCAGTCCGCAGGTTCGTCTATCCGGACGACCCGAGAATGAGGATGGCGATGGCGAAACCGTATATCGCGATTGCCTCAGCGAGCACCACGAATATCAGCGCCGTCGTCCTGACTTCGGCTTTTTCAGTGACAGCGGCAATCGCTGCCGCCCCTGACTGGCCGACGCCGTAGCCCGCACCGAAAGCGGCCAGGCCGAATGCGATTCCAGCTCCCAAGAACTTGTCTCCAGCGGTGGAAGACGCCGAAGACGTGGAAGTGCTGTTTGTCGTAGCAGCGAAGACTGAAGGAAGAGTGACAGCCAGCACCATTACCATAGCTGCGGCGAGGAAGACCAGTGGAAGCTTGCGCATGATTAGTAAGCAAGCGCCTTTGAAAACCGCTTATAAATGTTGCAGCAATGAAGCGAGAATTGCACACCTCTCAGCATGCTCTTCTGAGGATCGACAGGGTCTAGACCTTGAGCCTTGCAAGGATGGTCTTGACGTCCATTCTCGCCTCGATTCCGACTGCTATTGCAGCGAGATTGCCAACCTCGAACTCGAGCAGCTTCACAAGGGCGAGCATTGTCCCCGGTCCCAGGCCCTGCCAGACAAACGCCTTGGCGGCGGTTGCCCTCAGCTCGGTCGAGAACCCGTCCTCGACTCCGTCGATGATTTGTTCGTCACTATCCCTCCCTTGTCCGGCCGACTCTAGGGTCCAGCCTGCTTGCCTTGCAGCTTCGGAAACCGAGTCGGAGACTATCATCCTGTTGAGGACGGCCAAGGTCACGCGGTGCGTAGGGAGAATGAGCAGCGACCGAACCTCCGCCTCCGGCAGACTCCAGAGCTTGGATCGTAGCACACTCAGGACGTTGTAAGCATCAATGTCAGACGCAACGATATCCTCGACGCCAGCCACATCCGTCGCCCTCGAGGAGGCGTAAAGTCTGAAGTTGGCCGTGTATTCTTTCGAAATCGCCGTGAGCACGGCGTGGTCCAAGAAGAGGTCGAAGAATCTCACCTCACCCTTCGAAGAGTAGGATGCTAGCGCCTTGTCCACATCCTCCGAGAATTCGGTGCCTGAGAGAAGGGAGACGGCCTCGTTGATGTCCTTGGCTGAAAGCACTCGTGCGATCAGGTCCCTGCGCCCGGCGAGCTCCTCGGCTTTCATGTCGAGGTATTCAACCGTCTCTTCGTAGGACCGGTTGAGGGCTTTCGACTTCAGTGCGGTTTTGAGGTCCCACGCTATGTGCCTGAGGTAGTAGAACTCCAGGACTTTGTACTTGCCCGCCCCGGTTATCACGGAGTGATGGACCTCTGCGAGCCGCTCCCTGAGGGCAAGCTCTAGCCGCCTCGAGGTAAATGGCGGAGCCAGCGACGAAAGAGCATCGGAGTACGGGGTGCCTCTAAGCCTGTTCACAAGCTCGTCCAGGGAGGTGGCTTCCGCCAGCTTCTGCACTGTTCCCCTATCGAGGATGCTGCCGCGAAGGGCAAACGCCTTTGTTCCGACGTAAGTCTTGCTTGACAATCCTTCAGCCCACGTGAGTTGAATAAGGCGGCTGGTGTCGGGTTATTATCCTTGTTTGGGCGTTTCCGTCCCATCATGCTTAATAACGGAACTCCGAAGCGACCTCGAACGTAAAGCGTGTAACGATTGGGACTCGCAAAGCTCTCCAAAGTCACCATAATCTCTCCTCGAAGCGAATACGCTGAAGTTGCGAAATCCCTCGCCAAGTTCCAGGACTTCCACCCGTATCAGGACGGGATTCCGAGTTTCGACCCTGTGCTGCAGGAACTGACCGTGAAGGCCGTGAGGCTCTTCGCGCTTGCCGACCAAGCCACGAAGGACCTCGACCTTGAGCTACTCCCTGGGACCATGGACATAGTGTTCAGAGGCGTGAAGATACCGAGAAACGACTTCGAAGCCGCCACATGGGAGGAGCTCCTGAGCAAGGCAGAGGCGGACCTCGAACCGATTGTCGAGGAAGTCAAGAGCCAAAGGGACCTCTTTCAGAGGGCAATGAAGGCTGAGACGGACGCTAAGACCGCAATGGATGCTCTCCGAGCGGTTTCCGGCTTTTCCGCGGACTTGAGTCGGGTTCCGGAACTCAAGCGACTGAAGGTAGTCCTCTCGGTCGTGGACAACGAGACCGTAGAAGAGCTCCGCAACTCACTCCCCGGTGTGGTATTCCTAGTCCAGCGGCTTTCGGACTCGACCAGTCTGGTGCTTGTGGCGGCCCAGAAGTCGGACGAGACAAGAGTGGACAAGGCGATGAAGGCCCTCGACGCGAAGCCCCTCGCAATCCCCCCAGGCCTCCCCAAGAGCCCTGCCGAAGCCTTCCAGCGCCTGACCAAAGACTACGAGGCCGCCAAGACCGAGAGGGCCTCCGCGGAAACCGTCATCGCGGAAATCAGAGAACGCCGCAAGACCGCCCTGCTCGCGATTAGGGAGCTGACCGAGGTCGCCAGAAACATGCTCGACGAGGCGAGGGTCTCCGGAGCGCTTGCCCGCATGGCAGTGATTTCAGGCTACATCCCGGCGAAGCGCGAGCAGCAATTCAAGGAGTTGTTCGGCAGATGGATGGTCAACGTGGAACCCGTCGAGGAGGAGGGGCATGACAAGAATGTGCCCACTCTCCTGGAAAACCCCAAGGGAGTTGGAACATTCCAGCTCATCACGGCTCAGCAGGGTATTGCCGGGGAACATGAAGTCGACCCTACGCCGCTAATCGCATTTGTCTTTCCAGTCTTCTTTGGGCTCATGTTTGCCGACCTAGGTCACGGCATAATCTTCACGCTGGTCGCTCTCCTCGTCAGGCAGCGGGGGAGGGGGACACTGCGGCAGTGGGGGAATGTCTTTGTCGTTGCGGGGGTCTCGGCAATGGTCTTCGGGGTACTTTTCGGAGAGTTCTTCGGTTTCTCGCTCTATTCGTTCGTTTCCATCCCGCCCTTGATCGAGGTCATGCGCACCCCCTTCGAGGGAGTTCCGACTGTGGAGATTGCAAACATCGAGATGGTGATGGCCGCATCAATCCTCATAGGGGTCGCACACCTCACCACGGGATTGCTTCTTGATCTGTACGAAGCCATCAGGGCAGGGGAGATCACGGAGGTAATCGTCGAAAAACTGCCCACCCTGACGATGTACCTATCAGGGGTTGGCTATGGGATTGCCTTCATCGGAGCGGGATACAGCTTCAACGTGTTGCAGACCGTCAGTCAGCCGGCGCCCCTATTGGGGATATCCAATAGTCTGCTCGGAGCTGTGTCGGTCGCAATCCTTCTTCCTTCGATGATGGGGATACTCCTTGGCAAGGCCGTCGCCATCAAGGCCGGGAAGCTGAAGGGTGAATCAGTCGGAGGCGCTCTTGCAAACGGGGGACTCGAGGTGTTCGAGAGGATCTCTCAGTTCCTTTCGAACTCGATCAGTTACGTCAGGCTAGCCATCATGCTGCTGGTGCACGCCGTCCTGCTCCAGACTCTGAGCTACCTTGCCCCGTTGACGAACCCAGTCATGATACCAGTCTGGATAGTGTTCAACATGATGATCCTGGCCTTCGAAGCACTGGTGGTCTACATACAGGACCTCAGGCTCCACATCTACGAGTTCTTCACGAAGTTCTACGGTGGCACAGGCACCCCGTTCAGAAAGATTCTCCCCGACCGTGTCCGTGTGGAGATCAAGTGGCGCTAGCGGAACGGTACGCTGAGGCTACGGCTCCCTACGGGGCTTGGGGGACGGCGCCCGCCGCGAAGTTGATGGCTCCCTGGGGGAACAGGCCTATGCCGATGATTAGACCCACGGCGACCGCGAAGACCACTACGAACCAGAATGGCTCCTTGACTCGTTCGCTGCTGTCCGGGTCGTCCGCGTACATCCGTTTGACTATCCAAGCGTAGTAGCCTAGGCTGAACGCGCTGTTGAGGATCCCGGCCACCGCGAGCCAGCCGTAGGGCCCGTTGGCAACGGAGAGGAAGAGCAGGAGCTTGCTCCAGAAGCCGCTCAACGGCGGCACTCCGGCAAGAGCGAAGAGGGCGATGGCCATGGTGAAGGCCGTGACGGGCATCCTCTTCGCGAGGCCATTGTAAGCCCCCAAGTCGGCCCTCTTGAGTTGCATCAGGACGAGGGCCGCGCAAAGGAAGGCAACCCCCTTCATCACTGCGTGGTTGATGACGTGCAGAATCGAGCCAGTCATGCCTAACGCTGCCGCCCCGGATGCCGGGGCGAGCGAGAATGGCACGAACCCAATCAGTATGTACCCAGCCTGAGCAATGCTGGAATATGCAAGCAGCCGCGTCATGCTCCTCTGAGTCAGCGCCGACACATTGCCCACCGTCATCGTAAGCAGGGCCAGCACGGCCAGAATGTTGGGGAGAGTGAAGTAGGGGTTCTGAGTGACAACGTAGAGCGTTGTGAGAGCGAGGAGGACGCGTATCGCCGCAACGAAGCCGGCCTTCTTGGTGGCGGCCGCGAGGACCGTCGTGATGGTGGTCGGGGCGCCCTCGTAAGCATCGGGGATCCACATGTGGAATGGGACAATGGACATCTTGAAGCCGAACCCGGCCACGAACAGGAGAGTCGCAACCCCTGCCAGGGCGGTCGGCTGAGCCCTGAAACCGCTAACGACATCGGAAATCTGGACGCTCCCCGTGAGCCCGTAGGCGAGACTTATGGCGTAGAGGATTATTGCCGACGACATCGCGCCGATGATGGCGTACTTCACGGAGGCCTCGTTGGACCTCAGCTTCTTGTCGAAGCCCGCGAGGACATAGGTCGGGAGGCTCATGAGTTCCCAGGCCACAAACAACATCAGCAGGTTCTGGGAGTAGGACAGCAGTAGCATCCCCAGCGCCGTGAAGGACAGTAGACTGTAGTAGACCGGGGTGTTCGGCCCCTTCTGGTAAGTGAATGACGCGATTGTGACCATCAGGGTGACCCCGATCGTCACAAGAGCGAAGACCCCTCCCAGCTGGTCGTCCGAAAGCAAGGATCCGAACCAGGGCACAGGGGTGGGATGCAGGGTGAACCACCCCACGAGTCCCATCACCGCGCCCAGGACAGCGGCAAGGACATACCCGGCCGTCGCCTGCTTCCCGCCCTTCCTGAGCTGAAGCAGGGGAAGGAGGAGCGCGGTCGCCCCAAGGAGGGCAGTGGCTGCCGTAAGAAGGTCGACCAAGCTATCCGGGCCCCCTGAGGTAGCTGGCCACCGGAAGGGCCGGCGTCAGTATGAGGTAGGAGAAGACTATCAGGACCACCAGAGGGACGAGGTATCCGGCGAAGGCTGCGACGTCCCCCCATGATAGGTCGTGGACCTCCGGCGTTCCTTCAGCGTCAGACAAGACCGTCCTCTTGATCGTCCAGAGGAAATAACCGGCGGTAATTACGGGGACGAGTATCGAGATGGCTGCTATTCCATATGCCGAGATGCCCGCTACGATGACCATGAACTCAGCCAGGAAGCTCGAGAAAGGAGGAAGCCCCATGGCGGCGGCTGAGCCGAGCACGAGGACCGCCGCAGTTCGGGGCATGGTCGTCTTCATTCCCTTCAGCAGTGGAATCTCCCTGGTCCCCGCCTGATGGTGGATGTATCCCGACAACATGAAGAGACTCCCAACCGCAAGACCGTGCGTGAACATCTGGAATATTGCCCCCTGGATTCCCAGAAGATTCCCGGAGATCAGGGTCGCATAGGCCCCGAAGAGCACGAACCCCATGTGGTTTATGCTCGTAAACGCGATCATCTTCTTGAGGTCCTTCTGCAAGACGGCGGCTATGGCGCCGTAGAACATGGAGATGAGGCCGAGGGCCAGGAAGACCCATGCGTACTGTGCCGAGGCGTTGGGGAAGAGGCCGATGCTGATTCTTAGGAAACCGTACCCGCCCATCTTCAGAAGCACCCCGGCCAAGAGGACAGAGATTGGAGCAGGAGCCTCGACATGGGCGTCAGGGAGCCAGGTGTGGAAGGGAACCAGGGGGAGCTTGACGGCGAAGCCGATGAAGGACGCGAGGAGCGGGAGGTATTGCAACCCGACGGGGATGTGCCCTGCCAAGGTCGGGATGTCAAAGCTTGGAGCTGACCCCGGAGTCAACATCCCCAGATACACGTAGAGGAAGCCCAGCAGCATTATGGTGCTCCCTGCGTAGGTGAAAATGATGAACTTCATGGCCGCGTACTTCCTTCTCGGGCCGCCCCATACCCCTATGAAGAAGAACATCGGGATGAGCACTATCTCCCAGAAGACGTAGAACAGGATCAGATTGAGGGACGTGAAGACCCCCATTATCGCTCCCTCGAAGAGGAAGATGAGCGCGTAGTACTCCGGCTCGTGGCTGTCGATGAGCTTCCTGGAGCCGAAGATGACCAAGACCGTGAGAAGGGATGAGATGAAGAGAAGGGGCGAGCTGAGCCCGTCAACCCCTAGGAAATAGTTGAGACTGAAAGACGGGAAGCTGATCCACGTGCTCTTTTCCACAAAGGAGTACTGCCCCGGGAGAGGGGGGCTGGAGTACACCCCCCAGAAGACGTACGCCGAGACCAGAAAGACCAAGATAGCGGCCGCCACGGAAAAGTAGATTCCCCCTTTCCTGTTCCACCGCGTGGCGAGGTAGACGAGAGGAGCCGCCACAAGTGGAATGAAAACGAGGAGGGAAAGCACGAAACTCATGGGAGTTTCACTCCGACCGCGAGGAGGAGGAGCACCAGCATCAGGATGACCCCTATGGCAAAGACCTGGGCGTACTGCTCCACTATGCCTGTCTGGATTCTCCTGACCGAACGAGAAACGGCCTGACCAATCGAAGAGATTCCGTTCACCAAGCCATCGACTATGTTCGCGTCAATCCAGTTGCCGGCGGTCGACAGCGACACCCCGAGAACCGAGCCGGCGTTGTTAACTCTGAAGAGACCTTTCAAATCGAAGGTCTCGCTCAACCACCGAGAGGCGGCCATCGGAGCGTCCACGAAGACCTTGTAGTAGACGGCGTTGATGTACCACCGCTTCTCGAGGAAATTGTAGAGGCCATGCATGAAGCCTGACTCGCCGATGACGCCTCGTGGATCTGCCCGCCGAAGGATGTACACGAACACGGCGGCGAAGAAACCGATTGCGACGAATAGCCCGGTCAGCCCCGAGGCAGGGACGTTGAGTGAGGGCGCGGCTGCCGCAATCCCCTGAGTCGGGTAGAGCGTTTGGATGTAGGAGCTCGCCGCGGACTCCAGGGTAGCATCAACGTTCAGGGACGGGATGAACTGGCCCGCCAAGGCGGCCAACCCGATGACGACCGAAGCAACTGCGAGGAGGGTGTACGGGACCCACATTATGGGACTGGGCTCGTGGACATGATGACCCGAGGCTTCGACCTTTTCGAGTCTTTCACTCCCCTTGCCGAAGAAGACGACCCCAAGCATCCTGAACGAGTAGAAGGCGGTCATGCCGGCCGTCACCATTCCGACAGCGAACAGTCCGTATTGGCCTGCTCCCCAGGCGATGCCGAGGACGGCGTCCTTGCTCCAGAAGCCGCTGAATGGAGGAATCCCGGAGAGCGATGCCACGGCGATGAGGAAGGCGGCGAAAGTGAGCTTCATCCTCTGTCTCATGCCTCCCATGTCGCTGATGTACTTCGAATCTGCCGCGTGAATCAGCCCACCGGCAGCCAAGAAGAGGCACGCCTTGAAGATGGCGTGGCTCATGAGATGGTATAAGGCGGCCGAGAGCCCTTGAGAGAAGTCCGTGGAGAGCCCGGCGAGGCCGACGGCCATCATCATGTAGCCAATCTGCGAGACCGTCGAATATGCGAGGATCTTCTTCAACTCGAACCCGACTAGTGCCTGAGTGGCCGCGAGGAAGGCAGTGAACGCGCCTATCCAGGCCACAGTGACGAAGAACGGAGTGACGAGCGATGGACTCAATGAGGGGCTGAGTAGGATTGCGAAATAGAAGAGCGGTGCGATTCTCGCGACGAGCACGACCCCCGCCTTCACCATTGTGGCCGCATGAATGAGTGCGGAAACAGGGGCGGGGCCCGCCATGGCGTCCGGCAGCCATTCGTGGAGAGGAAACTGTGCAGACTTCCCGACCGCCCCGCCGAAGATCAGTAGGGCGACGGGAACCAGCAGGCCGTTTCGAGCGAGCGCCGGCAGCCAGGTCGTCGATGTGACGAAGAGTTGATGATAATTGAAGGTCCCGGCGAAGTAGAAGAGTATCAGAATCCCCGCGAGCATTGCGACGTCGCCGATTCTGGTCATCACGAAGGCTTTCATGCCGGCCTGAGAAGGAGAGTACGCCTGCTCCTCGCCAAGTGCCTTCTCGCCGGGAGTTCCCACCCAGTCCTTGGTCTCGTCCCTCCAGTAATGGCCGATCAGCGCGTAGCTGCATAGGCCCACCATCTCCCAGCCGATGAAAAGTGACAGGAGGTTGTCCGAGAGGACAATCAACTGCATGCTTCCGATGAATAGGCTGATGAAAAAGAAGTAGCGGGCAGTCCCGCCGTCCTCCTTCATGTACTCGACGCTGTACACGACGATGAGGAGGCTTACCCAGGCGACCACGTTGGTGAGGATCGCCGTGTAGGGGTCGGAGAGGACCCCCATGGTCAGGCCGAGGCCGGAGATCCAGGGGACGCTCTGTGGGATCACCGAGTCGTAGACCGACAGAGGCTGGCCTTCAAGAACGGGCAGCAGAAGTTGAAGGGCGAAAAGAGCTGAGAGCAGAGCGAAAGCCGGCGCAATCAGATCCTTGACCCTGCCGGCCTTCCTCATGACGGCGGTGAGGAGAGCACCGACGAATGGGAGGATGAAGATCATCCAGATTGCATAGGACGGGATGGGCGAGCTCACGCTGTCATCTCAACCCCAAGTTCAGCCCGGTCGCGAATGAGTAGAGGGGCCTGAAGACCAGGTCGGGATATATGCCGATTACGATGGAGACGATCGTGACGGCAAAGAGAGGGAGCGTCAGAGTGAGCGGCGCCTCCTTGACCTCGGCGAGAGACTGGGGCAAAGCGCCGAAGAAAATCCTTCTCATCGGCCAGAGAGTGTAGGCGACGGTGAAAAGGGTGGCAATCAGACCGAGGACGGCCACCGCCATGAATGCGGGGGAGCCAGCGGCACCCTGCCTGAAGATTCCAGCGAACATGGTCCACTCAGCTTGGAACCCGCTGGTGGGGGGGACGGCGGAGAGGATGAGCGCGCCTAGAAGGAACAGGGTGGCGGTGAAGGGCATCTTCGCGGCGAGGCCCCCCATTTCTCTGAGGTCCCTGCGGCCCGTCTGGAGAAGGAGGATTCCAGCGACCGAGAACATGACGAACTTGCCCATGATGTGGCTAAGGAAGTAGAAGATCCCTCCCGTGGCCCCGATCAGGGAGAAGCTCGCTATCCCGAGGATTGAATAGGCGTTCTGGCTCATCGTGGACCACGCGAAAAGGTACTTGACGTCTGTCTGAGCCACTGCCACTGCGCCCGCGTAGAACATGGTTATGACCGCCCACGCCATCAGCGGCAGACTGAACGCCTGGAAGACGCTGGGCATGCCGAAGAGAAGCAGGCGGACGATGACGTAGTTGCCGACCCCAGATACGACGGCCATGGTCGGGGCGAAGGCCGTGGGAGGTTCAGCTTCCGTGATTGGGAGCCACATGTGGATACCGAAAACCGCCATCTTGACCAGCCATCCTAGGATGATCAGGCCGGCGACCCAATAGGCCAGGGGACTGGCGGCGACCTGCCCCAGACTAGCCGGGCTGAGGTCGAAGGTATGGGGGGCCGTGGCCGTGTAGAAGAGGGCAATCCCGGACAGGAAGATGAACGCCCCCAGCTGGTTCCAGATGATGTAGATTATCGCGACCCTCTCCTTCTGGGCGTAGCCGAAGATGCTGATGATTACGAAGGTCGGGACCAGCACCATCTCTAGGAAGAGGTAGATCTCGATGAGGTTCGTCGAGAGGACAATGCCGGCGAGCCCGGCCGAAATCAGTAGGTAGTTGAGGTAGTACATCCCGTAGCGTCCAGGCTTCTCGGCTCCATCCAGCTGCTGAATCCGCTTCTGCATGTAGGGCATGGAAAAGACCGTGGTTGCAGCCAGGACGAGGTTGATGACCAGCAGCACTGGGAGGCTGAGGCCGTCCGCGAGGAACCCGAAGGTCAGCCCGGCCGTCGGAGCCCACTGGTACGACTCCAAAGCATGCAGCGTCCCCTGGAACGCCTGCGGACCCTCGAAGAAGAGCGCCTGGGCCGTCGTGTAGAGGAGCGTAAGGAATGCAACCCACCCAACCTTCTTGCCGAGGGCGGGGGCGGTGAGATAGCAGACCGCAGCGCCGATGAGGGGAGCCACTACCGTCGACAAGAGAAGATATGGGAACGCCAGTTTCTACCCCTCCATCGACTTGAGTTCGCTAACGTCCACGTCGCGGTGCAACCTGTAAGCTACGACGACGATGGCAAGAATGACCGCCGCCTCCGCCGCTGCGAGCGCAATCGAAAAGAGAACGAAGGTCTGGCCGACCCCGTTGACGTAGGGAGACACCCCTGATGCGAACGGGGCGTACTGACTGAAAGCGATGAAGTTCAGATTGGCGGCGTTGATTATCAGCTCGACGGCGAAAAGCAGCCTGAGGGCGTTCCTCTTGGTGACGAGACCGTAGATTCCGATTCCGAACAGCATCGCGGAGACCAGGACGAAGTCGGAGAGAGAGTTCATGCTGCGTCCTCCCCCCTGTCGACCCGCGAAAGAGTCAGGGCGCCAACGATGGAGGCAGCAAGCACCATCGCCAGAATCTCCAAGGTGGGGGCGAAGTTGGTGGAGATCAATCCTCCTATGGTCTGAAAGTCTGCCGCGTTCTGCAGGGTCGTATCGCCGCTCAGGTTGGTGGCCACTGCAGCAAGCGCGAGAGCGACAGTCACCGCAAGGCCGGTCAAAATCCCCGAGACCTTCGTCACCGACTTTGGCGGAACCTCCTTCGCCCACTTCTCGGTTCTGACGAGCATGACGGTGAACAGAATAGGACAGCGACCGCTCCCACATAGACGGTTATCTGAAAGACCGCTACGTATGGAGCGTTCAGAAGGAAGAACAGTGCGGCAACGCCGAAGAGGCTGGCGGCGAGGCCGATGGCGCCGTAGACTATCTCGTCGGCCTCCACGGCCATGATTGCTCCGCCCACCGTGACCACCATCATGGCCAGAAAGATCAGGTCAGCCATGGCTGGTGGTCCCCTTCTCTGTGTCGATCTTCACCTTGTAGGTCCGCCCCTCGAGCTTCGGAGGGACTGCCAGCATGTCCGGGGTGTACTTCAGTGCCATCTTATCGTACGCCGCCAATTCGTAGTCGTTGGTCATCCGAAGAGCGTCGAAAGGACAGGCGTCTACGCAGAGGCCGCAAAAGACGCACCTCCCATAGTCGACGGCGGGCCAGATTTCCTTCTTGTTCTGGGGCTTCCCCTTCTTGACCTGCTGCATCTCTATGGCGACCGCCACGCCGTCGCACGCGATGGCGCAGAGCTGGCACCCCGTGCACTTGTCAAGGTACAGGGTGTGTCTCCCCTTGAATCCGGGGAGGCCCACCCCCTGGCGGGGGTCGAAGCCGTACCCGGGGCCTTCCAGGTCGAGCTTCTGTTCAGGGTATCGTAGGGTCATTCTCGGGTGGAAGAGGTGCCTTATTCCGCTCCAGGTTGCGACGAAGACCCCCTTTAGGAATGAAAGCGTTCCCATCTATGTGACCCCCAAGGCTACCAGAAGCATCGTCAGGAAGATGTTCGCGAACGCCAGGACAAGGAGACGCACCCAGCCAGCCCTGAGCATCATGTCGATTCTGATTCTTGGCATTATGGCTCGGGGGAGCATCATCAGGACCATCACTATCGTGAGCTTCAAGATGAACCACAATTCGGGCGGAACGGGGGCCGGCCCCAGCCACCCACCCAGGAAGAATGTAGTGAACAGGGCTGCCATGATGTACATCCTCGAGAAGTTGGCAAGTTGGAAGGTGCCGAAGAGCATGCTCGAGTACTCTGTCTGCCAACCGGCTACCAGCTCGCTGTCTGCCTCGGGGATGTCGAACGGAATCCTCTCGAGTTCCGCGAGCGCTCCGATGAAGAACACGATTGCCCCCAGAGGCTGAAGGAAGATGAACCAGATGTGGCTCTGGGCCGTCACGATGCTGGGGCCGTCTTGCTTCAGGGGCGCCAGGTTCAGGCATCCCGCCAGGATCACAGTCCCTACGAGGGAGAGAATCAGAGGTATCTCGTAGGACACCATCTGGTGGAGGGCCCTGAGTCCACCCAGGAACGGGTACTTACTGTTGCTCGCCCAGCCGGCGAGCAGGACTATGATCGGGGTGAATCCCAGCACGGCAAAGACAAGGATGGCCCCCACTGGTGGGTTCGCGATATAGAAGGTCGGAGAGACGGGGACCAGGGCTATGAGCGCTCCCGCGACGGCCATCAAGGCGAGGGGGATGGCGACGAAGGTCGCCTTGTCGACGCCATAGGGGATTATCATCTCCTTGAACAGGAGCTTGAAGAAGTCAGCCACATTCTGGCCGATGCCTTCGACCTTCCCGGCGTACATCGGGCCCGTTCTCAGCTGAATCTTGGCCGTGAACTTCCTTTCAACCCACCCCATGAATATGGTCCCATAGAGGGCGACCCAGCTGAACCCGGGGAAGACCATCAACGCGAAGAGGGTCTTCGTCGGGTCGGTGGTAAGCATCGTCTTGGTAATCGCGATCATGTCAAGCGGTTTCGTCGTGAGGAGCGCGAAGACGTCCAGCGGAAAGTGGAAGATTGAGTCTAGCACGTAGTAGACGGGGACGACCATGAAGATGGATATGGCCGCTATCCAGAAGACGACCTTCAGGATTCTCTTGATGAAGTCCTCAAAGGTGGTGATGGGCCTCGACATCGCTTCTGCGCTGACCTTGCTCGGTGCGCTTCTCAGACCTGTTATAAAGATAAGCGGAATTAGGGATGGATGAGACGAGGCGCATTAGGGCGCGCTACAGTATCTCGATTGAACTCTCGGAGAAGCCCTGCTGGATGAGCATCTTCGCCGCGCTCTCGCGGTGGTCGCCCTGGAGGATCATGATTCCGTCCTTCACAGTCCCCCCCGTCGCTAGCCCGCGTTTCATTTTCGTATTCAGCTCGTGCATGTCCTTGTCGCTCATCTTAAGCCCCTCTATCACGGTGGTGGGCTTTCCAAAGCGTCTCATCTCCATGCGGATCTTTACACGCGCCTCCTCGCGGTCGAGTTCCTTGAGGATGTCCTCGAATCCTTCGTCTAGGTCTTTGCTCACTGTCTACTCCGACCAGAGCGGCCGAAGCTAATAAGTATGATGGACATGAATTCCACTGTCGGAATTCTGTTCGGTCGCCTGCCGCCGAAAACAGCGGGCCGAATGAAAAGGCCTCCGGGCGTGACAACTATGCGCTCCATCGATGTGTACAGTTGACTCCTGCCAACGAACCTGCGATTGCTTAAAGCCAGCAACTTACGAGCCACTGAAAGGTGGGCCCGTAGCTCAGAGCGCGTGCGAGCAGTTCGGTCAGAGCGACCGGCTCATACGGAAGACCGGAGACACCGGTCGGTCCCCAGTTCAAATCCGGGCGGGCCCACACAGATTCCTGCTTGAAGTCCTGGCCCAAGCCGGGCTGGCGACACCAGAGAGGACCACCCGCGTTCTTCAGGTTCTTGAGGGAGAGGGCGTCGCTTGCCTTTGAGGGTCAGACTCGGTACCATTGCGCTTGGGAAAAGGGGACGGAAGCCG
>Ga0187771_10001816_pt1 | contig 14619 bp, 13 predicted proteins | sample 0116_SJ02_MP15_1_FD_133139 | JGI IMG/M metagenome (GOLD analysis project Ga0187771, IMG submission 133139) | Tropical peat soil microbial communities from peatlands in Department of Meta, Colombia - 0116_SJ02_MP15_10_MG | ecosystem: Environmental > Terrestrial > Soil > Wetlands > Peat | place...
AGCACTGTACCCTGAACCAGTGCAGTTCGGCTACAGCACGGCTGGCGCTCTGAAAGACTTCGGATTAGACTGGTCACACTTCAACGTACAAGCAGGACTCTTCGAAGCAGACGGAATCGAACCCAACTCCGATAAGACCGTTTTCCCCAACGTAAGCATAGAAGCCAAAGTCGGAGGGATACCGCTCAAGGTTCCCATCCTGAACGGAGCTTTTGGCTCAACTGACGTTGCAAGACTGAACTGGGAAGGTCTGGCCGTCGGTGCAGCGATCGCAGGCGCCTCCATAATCATCGGAGAAAACGTCTGCGGCATGGACCCCGAAGCCCAGATCACGAACGGAAAAGTGACAAGCTCCAAGGAACTCAAACGCAGAGTTGACCTGTACAGAAAGTTCTGGGATGGAAAATATGGAGATCTAGTGGTTCAGACAAACGTTGAGGACCAAAGGCTGGGAATAGATGTCTACGCCATATCAAAGCTTGAAGTAAACGTGATCGAGAGAAAGTGGGGCCAAGGGGCAAAGGCCATCGGAGGAGAAGTTCGAGTTAGAGACTTAGAAAAAGCGAAGCTGCTGAAGAAAAGAGGCTACATAGTCATCCCCGACCCAGAAGACCCCACGGTTCAAGAAGCCTTCAAAGAAGGCGTCTTCAAATCTTTCGAAAGACACAGCAGAGTCGGCATACCTAAAGAAAAAGGCTTCGTAGAAGACATAGAATGGCTGAGAAAACAAGGCGCAAAGCACGTGACGCTAAAAACAGGAGCATACAGACCCTCAGCCGTTGCCTGGACAATGAAGATCGCCTCGGAAGCCAAGATAGACTACGTATCCTTCGACGGAGCAGCAGGCGGAACAGGCATGAGCCCCGTACCGATGATGGATGAGATGAGTATCCCAACCGTTTACCTCGAAGCCATCGTTCTCAAATGCGCACAGATGCTAAAGAAAAAGGGACGCTACGTCCCAGACCTCATAATGGCAGGAGGCTTCATCGAGGAAACATCGATTTTCAAGGCTATCGCCATGAGCAACTTCGGAAACGGTCCCTTCGTCAAGGCAGTACTGATGGGACGATCACCAATAACCGCGGCGTTCAAAGGAAGCTACTTCAAACAGCTCTCAGACGAGGGAAAACTACCAAAAGCCTTCGCAGACAAGTTTGGAGCCACACCCGACAAGTTCTTCATAGCTGCACCTGAACTTAAGAAGAAGTACGGAGAACGCTTCAAGGAAATACCGTGGGAAGCCGTTGCCGTCTACACTTACCTGACGGACCGTGTTGGAGTAGGACTCAAGCAGATGCTGGCCGGCAACAGAAAGTGGAAGCTAGAACTCGCAAACAGAAACGACCTGATGAGCCTTTCCGAGAGAGCGTCGAAGGTCACAGGTATACCGATGCCTGACGAAGTAGAGAAGGACGCGATCGAGAAAATCTTGGGCTAGCAATTCTCACCTTTTCTTTTTTTCAACTCTTGATAGCAAAACTTAAATTATCCTAGATGTCATGCCTGCAAAGGCGCTTTGGGTGAGATTATCATGGGAAAAACGTTAACGGCATACGGCATCGCGTTAGAACAATTAGCGCTTGCCGCAGAAGAACTGAAGCTTGAACCCGGAATACATGAAATGTTGAAATCTCCAAAACGATCGCTCACTGTTTCCGTCTCAATAAGAATGGACAACGGGAGCATCGGAGTGTTCAGCGGTTGCCGCGTCCAACACATGGATTCGAGGGGACCCTTCAAAGGCGGCATTCGCTATCATCCAAACGTTAACTTGGATGAAGTCACCGCGTTGTCGATGTGGATGACGTGGAAATGCGCCGTGGTCGACATTCCCTACGGCGGAGCAAAGGGTGGAATCTGCTGCAATCCAAAAGAGATGTCAAAACCAGAATTGGAGAGGCTTACGAGGCGATACACAAGCATGATATTCGACATAATCGGACCCTACCGTGACGTGCCTGCGCCCGATGTTTACACTGATGCTCAAACTATGGCTTGGATAATGGACACGTTTGGACAGATGAAGGGTTACAGCGTTCCAGAATGTGTTACTGGGAAACCTATCAGCATAGGCGGCTCAGAGGGGAGAGCTGAAGCCACTTCTTTAGGCGTTGACATATGCGCCAGAGAAGCAGCGAAGAAGATGAACATGAAACTGAAGGGAGCTTCAGTGTCGGTTCAAGGTTACGGCAACGTGGGCTGGAACGCCGCCAAGATAATGCACGACTGGGGAGCCAAGATCGTGGCGGTAAGCGACTCCTTGGGCGGCATCTCCAGCAAAGAAGGTCTAAATCCCTACAAAGTCTACGAACACAAGCAGAAGACAGGCTCTGTCGTCAATTTTAAGGGCGCTGACAACGTAACGAACGAAGAAGTGCTAAAAGCGAAATGCGACATTCTCATACCTGCTGCCCTGGAAAATTCCATAACAAAGAACAACGCAGATGAGATCAAAGCGAGAGTAGTAGCTGAAGGAGCAAACGGACCGACCACGCCTGACGCAGACAAGGTACTCTGCGAAAAAGAGGTGATGCTCGTACCCGACATACTGGCTAACGCGGGCGGGGTGACAGCAAGCTACTACGAGTGGGTCCAGAACCTCGAGCGTGAACATTGGTCACTCGACGAAGTGAATGGCAAGCTAGAAGCCAAGATGTGCAAGGCTTTCAACGACGTTTATCTCGCCGCGAACAAGAGAAAATGCGAAATGCGAACCGCAGCGCTGACTCTGGGGGTCGGCAGAGTCGCCGAGGCAATAAAGACGCTGGGCTTGTGGCCCTAACGGAAAGAAAAGCATCCTCCTCTCTCTTGTTTGCCCCAAAACAGTCGAGTTCGATGGATGCAAGAGATTTTCTGCTCCACAACCTGGGTTTTCGACTTGGTTGCTTATATTTCAGCAGCACTTAGTTTGAAGTAGAGGGGGAGACATGCAAGGAAATGCCTGGGCGAGAATAAGCAGCTTGGACCTTTGCTATGAACACTCGCCCACAAAGATCGTGGCAAACAGAAACTGCCAAGAAATCAAGCTGGCCGGGTTGCAAGTTGGTCCTTTCGAAGAAGGAAATGAATACGAGGTCTACAACTGGTTAGCTTCGGAGCTGGAGAAGAACGGCGTCGCCCACTTGCGAGAAGACGAAGGCCTGAATATGGCTAAACTCAACAAGCTTCAGTGGAGTGAACGAGTCCAATCTGTTGGGCAAATTTCAAGCTTGCCTGAACATTTTTACCCACGGCTTCGAGAGTACCTTGAGAGCCTTAACAAAGACGCTGCGAGAACGCCGCAGAAGATGCTTGAGAACGAGAAAGCTCGCCAGTTGAGTCTTGACATACTGAATTCAAGACTGAGAAAAATCGTTTCCATCGCTTCTGCTCCTGCTCAAACAGAACAGACATTGAAGAACCTCACCGCTGAAGAAAGACTTCTTTACGGTCAGCTCTACATGTTCATCAACCAATGGCGAACCCGAATATTGGAGTATGAGGGGAAGAACGAATGAGCGGAGGGCTGGAAACAGTAGATCCTCAAGAGCAGATGCAGGAGTTTCTGAAGACCGAGAAATATCGGCAGCGAATATCTCAGATGGCAGTCGGCGGCAGGACATCGCTGATGATCGATTTCGAGGATCTGGTGGCTTTCGACAGGCGCATCGCAGAAGAGTTCTTGGAGAGACCTGAAGAATACCTCAGGCATGCCGACAACGCTGCTTATGACCAGTTGAGGATAGAAGATCCAGAATACGCAGAGAAACTTGAAGCTGAAACCGTGACTGTGAGAATAGTTAGACTGCTTGAGCCTGCCCCACTGCGAAAGCTCGGATCCAACCACATCGCCAAGCTTGTCATGGTTGAAGGTATAGTTGTTCGTTCGACGCCAGTCAGGCCCATGGTGATGCAAGCAGCCTTCAAGTGTAAGAGATGCGGTGAAGTCACGCCGGTTGACCAGACTGGCCAATTCGTGAAGGCGCCCTTCGCCTGCGGCAACCCTTCGTGTGGAGCAAAGGGACCCTTCGAATTCGTTCAGGAAGAGTCTGCCTTCATAGACTCCCAAGACCTTCGCCTCCAGGAAAGACCTGAAGACCTTCCTCCGGGACAGCTCCCGCGTACGCTAAACGCTAAGCTGGTCGGGTCTGAAATAGTGGATGTGGCAAGGCCCGGAGACCACGTTTCTATAGTCGGCATAGTCCGCGCATTCGCTCCGGCACGACCAGGAGTGGGAAAGCTTCGAACCTTCGTGCTCTTCATGGACGTCAACTCCGTGGAAGTTCTCGGCAAAGAACCTGAAACTTCAATGCCGTCACCACAGGAAGAGGAGAAGATACTTGAACTCGCTAGGGACCCGTGGATACATAGGAAAATCGTGACCTCAATCGCACCGTCGATTTACGGGTACGACCACGTGAAGGAGACGATAATGTACCTTCTCTTTGGCGGTGTGCAGAAGGCTCTGCCCGACATAACGATAAGAGGAGAAATCAACTCATTGTTGGTCGGAGACCCGGGGACCGCAAAATCCCAACTACTCCAGTACGTAGCGAGAATTGCGCCTCGAGGCCTGTACACGTCTGGACGCGGAACAACAGCCGCCGGTTTGACAGCGGCAGTGATAAGAGAGAGAGGCGGTGGAATGACGCTCGAGGCAGGCGCGCTCGTGTTGGCAGACAAAGGAATCGCATGTATCGACGAGATGGACAAGATGCGCCCGGAGGATCGAGTCGCAATCCACGAGGCCATGGAGCAACACACGGTCTCTGTAGCTAAAGGAGGCATCGTTGCAACACTCAACGCCAGGACAGCCATACTCGCAGCATCCAATCCCTCGTTAGGAAGGTACGAACCAAGTCGCACGGTGGCAGAGAACATTTCACTTCCCGTAACGATACTCTCAAGGTTTGACCTGATCTTCGTCTTGCGAGACGTCCCGAACAAGGAAGCAGACAGCAAGATGTCCGAGCACATCCTCGAAATTCATAGGAAAGGAATCAGTCCAGTGGAACCGCCGATACCTGTTGACCTTCTTCGGAAATACATAACCTACGCCAAAGGAATAAGACCTGCTCTAACGCCTGAAGCGATAATGCGCCTGAACGATTTCTACCTGGCCATGCGCTCAGCGAGCGAGGCTGAAGGATCGCCTGTAGCGATAACTGCACGCCAGCTTGAGTCTCTCGTTCGCATAGCCGAAGCAAGAGCCCGCTCATCCCTTAGAAAGGAAGTCACGGCGGAAGACGCAGAAGCGTCGATTACCATCATGAAAAAATCTCTCGAGGAAGTTGGGATAGACCTGTCCTCATACAAGATGGACATAGACATAATCATGACCGGAAAACCCAAGAGCGTCAGAGACAAGATGCAAACGGTGTTATCAACTCTAGTAGAACTGGAAAAGCAGACCGGCATGGTTGAACGAGCAGCGTTATTGAATGAGCTGGAAGAGAGGTCTAAGCTTTCAAGAGGCGAGGCCGAGCGCTTAATCGGACAACTCTTGCGCGAAGGAACAATATACGAGCCCAGAGAAGGATACTTGAAAAAGACATGACCCTCGTATAGACCGCGCGAGCAACGATCGTTCGGTGATTCGCCCCTCCACTGAGAACAGATACTCTCGAAGCGGGCGTAGCCGAGGCAAATGGAGAAGAAAAGAGAAAGCTGCAAAAAACTGCGAAAAGAACGCCTAAACAGAATGAATTGCTTACCGGATCAGGAGTTCCCGTTGAGAGGAAAAATAGCTGAATACGGCGTTAAAATAATCTGCAAGTAGCCGAACTGGCGTTCTTACGAGATGTAGGTAATTTTCTTGTCTTCCTCTTTTCGAGTCTCTTCAGCTTGAAGTTCTCTCTTTTCTTCGATCTTCTGTAAGCGTGTCACCATTTTTTCTGCCTTCATAATCTCTTCGTTCAAGCCGTCCAAATTCACGTCAAACTCGAACATCGAACGGAGTATCTCCAAGACGCTCTTGCCGGCCTCTGGGTCCGGCAGGTATCCTCTGGTTTCGCCTAGCAAGCAAAGAGCTTCGATGTTTTTGAAATGGGCCATGCCCAGCACTAACCCGGCCGTGCCCACGATCGGACTACCAGCCGGACTGATAACGGCTCCCGCTTGCAGCGCCTTTTCTAATACGTGCTTGCTAGTAGCTGCTGCAAAAACTTTCGGTTTGTCTTTTGTCTCTATTCGATATCCGCCTATCGTTACGATCATCCTCACGTTATGTTTCTCGGCGAAACTGAGCAGGACATCGGAAATCTCATACTGCCCCTCAATCGTCTGTGCCTGACTGTCACCTGTAAAGAACACCAGGTCGTTCTTGCCGTTCTTGTCCTTCCAAAAGTAGAAAGTTCCGCTTAAGAGCCTGACACTACCCTTCTTGCCTACGAGAACAAAATATGGAAAATGAGGCGAGTAGAGGCCCGCAAACTTTTCGGCCTTGAGTTGTCTGATGAGATATTTTACGGCAATCTTGCCCACAAGCCCCAAACCTGGAAGCCCTTCAACTAGTACTGGATTATTCAAATCAACCGGTACAGTTTCTTTAATGAATGTCTCTTTCACCCGTGCCAGCCTCCCACTTACGAGACAGTCTATACTTAAGGTACTTATCGTCCGGTGAGAATTTCGCTGGGTGAGGCACCCTGGTCTTCCCGCCGCAGTGTGGACAAGCCTCTTTTTTCAACGTGTAGCTCCCGCACTTTTCGCATTTTCTCAGAAGCCAAACCATCACTTCTCCCTCTTGAAAACGCCGTGCCCGCCAGCTTTAGTCACGTTTGAGACCACGTTCTCTGCCGCGCTCTGCAACAAGTCTTCCGCCTGTTTGTAATTGTCGGCCATAACCTCGACACGATACTTAGGAGAAGCGACCACGTAGAAACGAAGCTTTGCGCCTCGAGACTTTTCGGCTTTCTTCGCGTTTAGAAAGGCTTCTTTGATGATTTTAACGCCGTTCGGCTTCATGCAGCTCACCTCAACGATGCCTTTCACCTTCACCATCGGGATGTGTATTCTTTCTTGCGCGACCGCCGCGAAGGCCTTTGCTAGTTCTTCGGATACTCCTATCTTTGTCAGAGCCTCTGGTCCTTCTCTGACGGACTTTTCAAAGCCCTCGTATAATCCGTACTCCTTCTCGATGGCGGTCCCAGCATTTTCGTAGACTTGCTCTGGCAGCAGACCGACTTTTTCAGCAACGTTTCGCACTAGTGTTTCAGCCTTGCGCTCTTTCTTCCACGCCATCATTTTCTCGATTTTTTCTCGCTTCGTAACTCTCCTTAGGGACAGGTCTATGTGTCCCTTCTCAGCGTCAACTCGCAGAACCTTCAGGACAACTTTCTGGCTCTCTCTTACGAAGTCATGGATATTTCGAACCCAGGATGAGGATATTTCGGAGACGTGCAACAATCCCTGTTTGTCATACTCGTCCAGTTTCGCGTAGGCTCCATAATCGGTAACGTTTTGTATCGTAGCAATCACGAGATCTCCAATCTCAGGCCATTCAGGCTTGGCTCGAATCGCCATTACGCTATTCATCCCTACTCGAAAACTGCTACTATTTCTCCTTTGATCTTTGCTTTGCCGCCAGTTGGCTCCGCTAGCTCAGTTCCGCACACGTTACAGTTGACTTTGTTCACCGGATTACTGAAGACGATCTGTTCGTTTCCACACTTCAGACACTTGACTCGCACGAAACTGCTTCCAGGCCTCGGAACAAGCTTCTCCCAATCTGACACGCAACAAACCTCCATCTTAGACGATCGCAAGTTTCCTCAATCTTATACCATCTTTGTGTCGAGTAAAGTTGCAAACCTTACACTTAAGCTTCAAAGTCTCCTTCTTGGTGGTCTTGGCGAATTCTCTCTGACGTGGATACTTCTGTCCTCCGTACCCGTGCTTCTTTCTCTCATGCCGACGTTCTCCCTCAGCCATTGGTCTCCGCTTTCCAGCCTTGTAAACAGAGACCGAATGAACCTGATGCTTCCCACACTTAGGACAGTAAGTCGTGATCTGCTTTGGAACATTCACCTTTTACCACTATCAGCCTTCCAATGAGAAGACAACGCTGTTCTTATACTTTTTTCCATGCATACCGTCTTGATAGGAGAAATCGGATTAGCAGCCCTCCTGCGCGGCCTCTTTCATGAAAAAATACTTAGTAAGAGCCGTCTGCTGCAGTTCTTACGTTTTAGTCCAGAATGTGACGAGTGATACTTCGCTTTTGTTTCGTGACGATTCCTGAACCATTACAGCAGAAGCTGCGACAGGAGAGAGTTCAATTCCTCTTTGTTCTCGAAGCCTCGAAAAATGGATTTGCCGCTACTGTAGAGTCGAAACGAATGATCCTTGAACGCCAATTCAAAGATTATTCCAGCGATCGATTTTTTCAAGACGGATCTCTCCAGAATCTTTTTGACGACCTCATCTTTCTTTTCGTACCTGAAGAAGACGATAACATCTTTTTCTTTTCCGCAGGTTCCCTCTACGCGAGCGACGTAGTCGTCTAAGCTGACCATTATGGCTCCTCAAGTTCCCTCAGAACTTCGACGAACCTGTCAATCTCTTCTCGAGTGTTGTATACGTAAAAGCTTGCTCTGGCCGAGGAATTCAGCTTGAGCAGTTCATGCAGCGGCTGGGCACAGTGAAAACCGCTTCTAATCATTATGCCGTAGTAGTCGAGGTACAACGCAATGTCATGCGAGCTGAGGCCCGCCAAGCCGAAGGGGATTATGCCACATTTTAACGACGTGTCCTTTGTCCCGTAGACTTCAAGGCTCCGACAGCAGTCTCCCATGCGGTTCAAGGCGTACTTCGTCAACATCTGCTCGTGGCTCTTCACTTTAATCATGCCTATGTCCTTCAGGTATTCTACAGCCCGCATCAGCCCCACAGCTCCGCCGACGTTGGGGGTTCCCGCCTCAAACTTCCATGGTAGCACATTCCAAGTTATCGAGCACCGCTTTCTTCTCGAATCGAAGGACACTTCCCGAATCATTTCGCCCCCACCCTGAAACGGTTCCATCTTCTCGAGGATTTCCTTCTTACCGTACAGGACTCCGATGCCGGTCGGGCCTAGCATTTTATGGCCAGAAAAAGCCATGAAGTCAGCATCCAAGTCTTTAACGTCGACCTGCATGTGTGGAACCGACTGGGCACCGTCCACGAGTATCAGGGCATCGTGCTCGTGCGCAAGTCTGGACACTCTCTTCACGTCGTTCACTATTCCGGTCACGTTCGAAACGTGAGAGAGGCAGACAATTCTGGTTTTTTTGGAGATCAGCTCTTCAAAACATTTGTAATTGAGGGTTCCATCCGCGTTCACTTCAACATACCTGATTCTGAACCCCCTCAGTCTGGACATTATCTCCCATGGGATGATGTTGCTGTGATGCTCCATCAACGACACAATAACCTCGTCATCCTTGTTAAGGGCGCGGAGGCCCCAAGCGTAGGCGACCAGGTTTATCGCCTCGGTAGTTCCCCTCACGAACACTACCTCTTCGATGCCGTTCGCGTTTATGAATTTGGAGACTTCTCTGTGTGACTCCTCGTAGAGTTCTGAGGCCTCTTGAGAGAGAGTATGCACGGCCCGGTGTACGTTCGCGTTGTGATGCTCGTAGTAATCTCTCATTGCCCCGATCACCTGTATGGGTTTCTGTGAGGTTGCTGCGTTGTCAAAGTAGGTCAGCACGTGATTGTTTATCTTGCGTTTCAGAATTGGAAAGTCCTTTCGAATCGTGTACGGGTCCAGCATCATTTTCCTTCTGTGGTTTTCATCCTCTTCTCGAGCATCTTCGCAAGCTGCTCCTCCTCCAACGCCTGCTTCTCTTCAAAGCTCGGTTCTTTCTGCAGCCACTCCTGACATTTTCCCTTCATTTCGCAGTATTTTCTCAAGGCTCTCTTCAGCGCTCCGACCGCCAAGATGCCACAGTGAAACTTAACGCTCGGAAGTCCTCCGACCGCTTCCGCGACGCTCTTGTATGATATTTCCCAAGCGTCCTCGATCTTCAATCCCTTAACCATCTCGGTCACTATGCTAGAGGTGGCGATGTTTGCAGCGCAGCCATAACTCTCGAAAGAGGCCTTCTCGATCACGCCTTCTTCTGAGATCTTTAGATAGAAGGTTATCATGTCGCCGCACATTGGGTTTCCAGCGACCGCCACTATAGTTGCGTCGTCCATCTTTCCGAGGTTCTTAGGGTTCCTGAACAATTCCAGTATTCTTGGGTTGTAGGGCAAAGGTGCACGCGACACGGTTATTTCACTCCGGTAGAGCCTGTTATCCCCCTTATCCTCTGAACAGCTTTTGGGATAACTGTCAGAACAAAGCTTATGTCTTCTTCGGTGTGCATTCTCGTGACTTTCATAAGTATGCTTCCATGAGCTTCATCGAACTCCCTGCCTATGGCCACCAGAACGTGGCTCGGCTGCAGCAGCCTTCTCGAACAGGCGCTGCCGCTTGAAACGTAGACGCCTCTGAGGCTCATCTCTATTGTCAGAGCCTCACCCTCACACCTCAGAAAGCTCATGTTAACGTTGTCAGGAGCCCTCCTTTCGGCCGAAGGACCGTTCAACAAGACTTCGGGCACACTCCGAGTTATTCCGTCGATCAACCTATCCCTCAGCCTCCGCATCCGCGCAACGTTTGCCTCAAAACCCCTGAAGGCCAGCTCGGATGCCCTCGTAAAACCGACTATTAGAGGCGTGTTCTCAACCCCCGGCCACAGCTTCTGCGTTCCAACCTGTCCTTCTAGAATTCTCTCAACGTTAACCTGCTCCTTCACGTACAGAACACCGATCCCCCTCGGCCCCAGTATCTTGTAGCTGCTAACCGTTAGAAGATCTGCTTCTAGCTCCTGCACACTGAACGGAACTCTCCCATAAGCGTCAGACGCGTCCGTGTGGAAAATTGTCTTAGAGTTTCTGTCCTTGACGATTCTTCTGGCCTCTCTGATCGGCTGGATCGTTCCTATCTCATGATTCACCATGGATAGGCTTACGATGAGTGTTTCCTCATCTACGGCCTGTTTGAGTTTCTCAAGGTCTATCAAACCTTCAGCGTCAACGGGAATCTTCACCAGGGTGTATCCCCGCTTCTGAAGCATCTCCCCAACATTGAGCACGCCCAGAGGCTCAACCTCTGAAATTACGATTTTCCCAGTCCTGGTCCCCATCGACTGAATCGTTCCCATCAAAGCCAGGTTGTTGGCTTCGGTCTCTCCAGGCGTAAAATTGATTTCCTCCAGGTTCTTGCAGCCTAATAAAGAAGCTACCTTTTGAGAGGACTCCATTATCGCCTCGAAGGCTTCCCAGCCTGGTTTATGCGTTAGCGAGGGGTTACCGTACGCGACTTGATTGTAGTAAGGAACCATCGCCCGCAGCACTTCATCAGGAACAACGCTCGAATTCTCACTGTCTAAATAAACCTCGCGTCTGAGACCTCGGTGTGCTTTCAATAGCTCCCTCACGTTTTCAACCATGCTCAACTCCACCTGCGCGGACTCGCCGCATCCTGGTTTCAGTAACAGTTTCTGCTAGAAAAACATAACCAATCAGAACGCGAGTTACGCGCAATGTTTTAAGCCGTTATCACGATAATTGCTGTTAAGGAACATTGAGGGACCGTTTCCCGTGAAAACAGCCGATCTCCTATTGCCCGAGACAGTCAAAGAAAGAATAATCAAGAGCGGCATCGCTGAGCTGTATCCACCTCAAGAAGAGGCTCTAAGGACAGGAGTCCTCGAAGGGGCAAACCTGGTTCTAGCCAGTCCAACCGCATCCGGAAAGACGCTGGTCGCAGAGTTGTGCGCGTTGAAACACGTACTGGAGAAAAACGCAAAAATCATCTACCTGACTCCTCTTAGAGCGTTGGCAACCGAGAAATTCGAAGAATTCAGGAAATACTCCTCTCTCACCAAGAAAGACGGAACACACGTTAGAATAGGCATAAGCACCGGCGACTACGACAGTACTGACCCCTGGCTTGAGAGGTACGACGTCATAATCATGACGAACGAGAAATCCGACTCACTCCTCAGACACAGGGCCAAGTGGATAAACGACGTCTCCCTGGTCATCGCTGACGAAGTGCACCTGCTAAACGATGCTGAACGCGGACCAACACTCGAGGTCGTACTGGCTAGGCTTATGCAGGTCAACCCGAATATTCAGGTTTTAGCCCTCAGCGCCACGATAAGCAACGTCGACGAGATCGCCGCCTGGCTGAACGCTCAACAGGTTACCACCGAGTGGAGACCAGTCAAGCTCAAGGAAGGAGTGCTCCTGCACGATGAGGTTCAGTACAAAGATGGAGACGCTAGAAGAATTGAAAAAAAGACAGGAGATTCCGCGACAAACTTGATTCTGAACACCATAGAATCCGGTGGACAGGCACTCGTCTTCGCGTCGACTAGGAAGAACGCTGCCAATCTAGCCAAGAAGTTTGCGGGAGAGGTAAGGGAACTCCTTTCTAAGCCCGTCAGGCGCTCGTTGGAGCACGAAGCAGAGAGAATACTGGCCACCGGCGAGAGGACGAGGATCAGCGAATCCCTCGCAGAACTGGTCAAGTGCGGTGCCGCTTTCCATCATGCAGGATTAGGCGGCGGCCACCGCAGGATCGTGGAAGACGCTTTCAGACAAGGAAAAATCAAGGTTCTGACGGCCACGCCGACTCTGGCCTTCGGAGTGAACCTGCCTGCGAGAACGGTCATCATCCAAGACTACAGGAGATACGAAGCTGGGTACGGCTACTATCCCATCAGCGTCCTCGAGTATAAGCAGATGGCTGGAAGGGCTGGGAGACCTAGATACGACAACGTCGGAGAAGCCATACTTGTGGCAAAGACGTCGGATGAAGCCGACTACTTGCTGGAAAGCTACGTGTTCGCTCGCCCCGAGCGCATATGGTCAAGGTTGGCCGTTGAGAGGATCATGCGGTCCCATGTCCTCGCAACCGTAGCCGCAGACTTCGCCCACACTGAGCGGGGGATCTACGAGTTTTTCGGCAGGACCTTCTATGCATACCAGTACGACACTGAAGCGATCAAGAGCCTGACGGCGAAGATACTCAGGTACTTGTACGAAGAGCAGATGATCGAAGACATGGGTCATGAGATCGCGGCCACAAAGTTTGGAAAAAGGGTCAGTGAACTCTACGTCGACCCCGCGTCAGCAGTCATCATTCGAGACTCGCTAAAGAAGGAAACTGTACTCTTGACTGAGCTCAGTCTTCTCCAGATGATCGCCCACACGCCTGACATGGGCCCAGCTTTCAGGCCGTACACTCAAGAGATAGATAAGTTAGCAGCCTACGTGCAAGAACACAGAACAGAGTTCCTGACAGACGTGCCCGACGAGTGGGAAGACACCGTAGCCTACGAGTCGTTCCTAGGCGAAGTGAAGACTGCCATGACGTTGCAGGCATGGGTTGAAGAGATGAGCGAGGACCAGCTTATCGAAAGATTCAGGGTGCAGCCAGGCGACCTTTACAGAACCGTTGAGAATACGAGGTGGCTCCTCCATGCAACACACGAACTCGCAACGCTGCTAGACAGGAAGCACGTGTTACGCCAGACCAATGAACTTGAGGCAAGAGTAGCTAAAGGAGTCAGGAAGGAACTGTTACCGCTGGTCGAGCTGGAAGGTGTTGGAAGAGTTCGCGGCCGAATCATGTACAACGCTGGCTTCAAGACTGTGGAAGACTTAAAACGCACAAGCCTTGATGACCTGGCAAACCTGCCGATGATAGGCCCGAGGTTAGCGAAGAAGATAAAGGAGCAAATAGGAGGACTCGTCAAGAAAGAAGCCTGGGAAAAGCTCGAAAAAGAGAAAGAATGGAAACAGAAGGCACTCAACGAATTCTGAGTAGTTTCGACGGAAATGCCACTAGGAACCTACGCTTTCTTCGCAGCCGCAAGCTCAACCTGCTTGACCGCCGTCCCCAAGTAGTTCCTCGGGTTCAGAGCACGGTCTATCTGCTCCTTAGTCAGCCTTCGGCTGACAAACCTATCGTGGAGCAGGACTTCCCTGAAAGGTCGCCTCCCAACATCGCTTCTTATGGCCAACTTCCTTAACAGCTCGTGTGCCTCTTGACGATCGACACCCTTCTCCACCAATGCGGTCATCACTGCTTCAGACATGGTCCTCCCCTGAGTGAGCTCGATGTTCTTCAGCATACGCTGCTCATCGACACGCAGACCACTGATCACGGTGTTCATCAAATAGAGCATGTAGTCAACCAGTATACACGCTTCAGGAGTGATGAACCTTTCAGCAGAAGATTGAGTGAGGTCCCTCTCGTGCCACGTGACGATGTTCTCAAGGGCCGGAATCACGAGGCTCCTTACGATTCGTGCGAGGCCGCATATTGTCTCGCAGGTTTCAGGGTTTTGCTTGTGAGGCATCGTTGAACTGCCAACCTGTCTCTTCTCTTCAAACGCTTCAAACAACTCGCCGATTTCAGGGCGCTGTAGTTCTCTAATCTCCGTGGCAAAGTTTTCAAGTGAGGATGCAACGCCTGCTAGCAAGCAGACGAGTTCGGCGCGGCGATCTCTCTGAACGATCTGAGTTGAAATTTCAGCGGCTCTGATCCCGAGTCTCTGCATAACCAGCTCCTGGATCTTCATGGCGTGTGGTCCG
>Ga0187771_10001818_pt1 | contig 14615 bp, 13 predicted proteins | sample 0116_SJ02_MP15_1_FD_133139 | JGI IMG/M metagenome (GOLD analysis project Ga0187771, IMG submission 133139) | Tropical peat soil microbial communities from peatlands in Department of Meta, Colombia - 0116_SJ02_MP15_10_MG | ecosystem: Environmental > Terrestrial > Soil > Wetlands > Peat | place...
AATTCGAAGCGCTGGCAGGCAAGGGATTCAACCTGATTCCGGTCGCGCGGGAAATCGCCGCTGACCTCGAGACGCCGGTCTCGGCGTTTCTCAAGGTCGCGCGAGGCGACTACTCGTTCCTTCTCGAAAGCGTACGCGGCGGAGAAAAATGGGGGCGCTACACCTTTTTGGGAACCGAACCGGCGCTGGTGGTAAAGGCGCGGGGCAAGCGTTTCGAACTGATTCGTCCCGGCCGGGCGGTAGAGGTGCGCACCGCCGACGATCCGTTCGAGGAGCTGCGCCGCCAGGTGCAAGCCTTTCGAGCACCGCAACTACCCGAACTGCCGCGATTTTTCGGCGGAGCGGTCGGCTTCCTGGCCTACGACATCGTGCGGCATTTCGAGCCGCGCATTCCGGCGACCGCGCACGACGACCTCGGCGTGCCTGAGCTCTACATGATGTTCAGCGATACGGTGCTGGTATTCGACAATGTGCGGCAGACGCTAAAGATAATCGCGAGCGTGCCGGTCGCGGAGTTTGCCTCGACACGAAGCGCCTATGCGAGCGCGCAGAATAAGATCGACCGGGTCGTCGAACGCCTGCGCGAGGCCGCCGTGCCGCCGAGGCTGGAGGCGCCGACACCCGCGGCCACGGCTGATTTGAGCATCACCTCGAACGAAACGCGCGAAGGCTACATGGCGATGGTGGATGCGGCCAAGGAATATATCGCCGCCGGCGACATCATTCAGGTAGTGCCATCGCAGCGGTTCGAGGCCCCGCTCCCGGCGCATCCGTTCAACCTCTATCGCAGCCTGCGCATGATCAATCCGTCACCCTACATGTTCTATCTCCGCCTGGGCGACCATACGCTGGTGGGCGCGTCACCGGAAACGATGGTGCGCGTCGAGGGGCAACAGATCACGCTGCGCCCGATCGCCGGCACGCGCCGGCGCGGCGGTTCCGAGGCCGAGGACCTCGCGCTCGAACGCGAGCTGCTCGCCGACCCCAAGGAACTCGCCGAGCACATCATGCTGGTCGACCTGGGAAGGAACGACGTCGGGCGCGTCGCCAAGATCGGCTCGGTCAAGGTTACGGAGTTGATGACGGTCGAGCGTTATTCGCACGTCATGCACATCGTCTCGAACGTGGTCGGCGAACTGAAGGACGGGATGGACGCTTTCGACGCGTTCCGCGCGACTTTCCCGCAGGGCACCGTCTCGGGCGCACCCAAGATTCGCGCGATGGAGATAATCGACGAGCTCGAACCGGTGCGCCGGGGAGTTTACGCAGGCGCGGTCGGCTACTTCAGTTACACCGGCAACACCGACACGGCGATCGCCTTGCGCACACTTCTGGTGAAGGGGAATCGCGTTTATATTCAGGCCGGCGGCGGTGTGGTCGCGGACTCAGACCCGGCGGCGGAATACGAGGAATCGTGCAACAAGGCCCGCGCAATGATCCGGGCGCTCGGCGCCGCGCGCGACTTCGAAGCGGCGGCGGCAGGGAGGTGAGGGGCGATGAGCTCGAAAATCCTCATGATCGACAATTACGATTCCTTCACCTACAACCTGGTGCAATATTTGGGCGAACTCGGCGCCGACGTGATCGTGCGCCGCAACGACGCGGTGGGAGTGGCCGAGGTCCGCGCGCTCAAACCTGACGCGATCGTGATCTCGCCTGGTCCATGCACCCCGGCCGAAGCCGGAATTTCGGTTCCAATCTTGCGTGAAATCGCCGGCGAACTCCCGATTTTAGGTGTGTGCCTCGGCCATCAGTGTATCGGCGAAGCGTTTGGCGCCAAGGTCGTCCGCGCGTCGCGGCTGATGCACGGCAAGACTTCGCCGATAATCCATGACGGTAGGACAATCTTTGCCGGGCTGGAGAATCCATTCGAGGCGATGCGCTACCATTCACTGCTGGTCGAGCCGAGGTCGCTGCCCGAATGCCTGGAAGTGAGCGCGCGCACGGCGGAAGGCGAAATCATGGGTCTGCGCCATCAGCAGCTCTCCGTGGAGGGCGTCCAGTTCCATCCCGAATCTATCGGCACGCCGCAGGGAAAGGAGCTCTTGCGCAATTTTCTGGCGGGGGTCGGCAAGTGATCAACCTCCGGGAGGCTTTCGAGGCCGTGCTCAAGGGCCGCTCGCTCGACACCGCCGAGGCCGAAAGCGTCATGGGGGAAATTCTCGATGACGTGGTGCCCGACGCGCTCGTGGCCGGCTTTCTGGTCGCGCTCAAGTTGAAGGGTGAATCCGCGGCCGAACTCAGCGGCGGGGTGCGCGCGATGCGCAAGCGTGCGCGGCCGCTTAATCTCAATGGCGGCAACGTGCTCGACACCGCGGGGACCGGCGGCGACGGCGCCGGCACCTTCAACATCTCGACCGGTGCGGCTCTGATCGCAGCGGCGGCGGGTGTGCCGGTCGCCAAGCACGGCAATCGCGCGGTCAGCGGACGAGTGGGCGCTGCGGACGTGCTCGAGCGGATGGGGGTCAGGATAGAGCTGGACCCTGCCGGGCTCGAGCGATGCCTTAAGCGGGCCAATATCTGCTTTGTCTTTGCCCCGGCCTATCATCCGGTGCTGGCGCGGCTGGCGGTGTTGCGCCGCACGCTCGGAATCCGCACTGTATTCAACCTGATGGCGCCGATGGCGAATCCTGCGCGGCCGCGGCGGCAACTGCTGGGCGTCGCCGAGCCGCGCCTGCTGCGCCCGATGGCCGAGGCGCTTGCCGCTCTGGGCGTGGAGCACGCGATGGTGGTGCACGGCAACGACGGACTGGACGAGATCTCGATGGGGACCGCGACCGCGCTGGTCGAAGTGCGCGACGGCGAGCTGCGCGAATTCGAGATGACCCCCGAGACGTTTGGTCTCAGGGCGGCGAGTCCCGCGGAATTCCTCACGGCTGACGTGAAAGAGGCAACCGAGCTTTTGCGCCGAACGCTTGCCGGCGATCCTGGCGCCGCGCATGACGTGCTCGCACTTAACGGCGGCGCCGCGATCTATGTTGGCGGCGGGGCGGCAACGCTCACCGGCGGGGTCGATCAGGCGCACGAGATCCTGGCTTCCGGACGCGCGCTCGAGACTTTGGAAAAGCTGCGTCTGGCGAGTTTAGAGAGCGCGGCGGTGTAACGCTCGAAGAAAAGGCTCAAAACGATGGCTTCGATACTCGAGGAAATCTTCGCCGCCAAACGGGTTGAATTGCAGCGGCGTCAGTCTGCCATACCGCTGGAAGCGGTTATCGAGCAGGCGCGACGCGCGGAGTCGCCGCGGCGTTTCGTCGACGCACTGCGTGCGCATCGGCCTGCGATTATCGCCGAGGTAAAGCGCGCCTCACCGAGCAAGGGCGACATACTGCCAGGACTCGATCCGGCGGCGGTTGCGCGCGACTACGCGGCCGGGGACGCAGCGGCAATTTCGGTACTCACCGACCGGCATTTCAAGGGTTCGCTCGAAGACTTGCGGGCGGTGCGTGCGGCGGTGGATCTCCCGATCCTGCGCAAGGACTTTCTTTTTGACCCTTACCAACTCTACGAGGCGCGCGCAGCCGGCGCAGACGCAATCCTGCTGATCGTCGCGATGCTCGCCGAAAACGACCTGGCCTCGCTCGCCGCGCTCGCTCGCGAACTTGGACTGGCCGCGCTGGTCGAAGTGCATGATCGTGCGGAATTTGACCGCGCCAGAAAGCTGGGCGCCGAACTGATTGGAATCAACAATCGCGACCTTCACACCTTCAAGACCGACATAGCGACTACCGAGGAGTTGCTTCGCGGTTATGACGGAGAGGCGCTGATCGTCTCGGAAAGCGGGATTGAATCGCCCGATCATATTCGCCGGCTGCTGGACGCTGGTGCGCGCGCGTTTCTGATCGGCGAGAGCCTGTTGCGCGGCGGCTCCCCGCGTGCCGCGCTATCGGCGCTGGTTGAGGCAGGGGCGGATCACGCCAGATGAGCGTACGGATCAAGATTTGCGGCATAACCCGGGTGGAGGACGCGCTCGCCGCGGTCGCGCTCGGCGCCGATATGATCGGACTTAACTTTTATCCGCCAAGCCCGCGATCGCTCACGCTGGAACACGCGCAAGAGATCCGTCGTGCGATTGGCCGCCGCTGCGAAGTGGTTGGGGTCTTTGTGAACGCCGACCGCGAGTATATCGCCGAGCGGCTGGGTGCGCTGCGGCTCGACCTGATTCAGTTTCATGGCGACGAGGACGAGGCGGCGCTCGCGGGCTGGCCGGTCAGGGTCATTCGCGCGATCCGGCTCAAAGGCGAACCGATGGCAGAGCTGATCGCGCGCGCACGGGCCGACTATGTGCTACTCGACACCTTCCATCCGCAACTGTTCGGCGGGACGGGCAAGACGCGTGAATTGGACGGATTGAAAGGCCTCGATCTAGGCCGCATCTTCATTTCGGGCGGCCTCACCCCGGAAAACGTTGCCGAAGCGGCGGCTTTGCGGCCCTATGCGGTCGATGTCGCCAGTGGAGTCGAGTCGGCGCCCGGAATCAAAGACACGTTGAAACTCAGGAGCTTCATCGTCAATGCAAAATCTACCCGATAGCCGCGGACATTTCGGAGAGTTCGGCGGCCGCTACGTCGCGGAGACACTGATGCCCGCGCTATTCGAACTCGAAAAGGCCTACAAGGCTGCGCGGCGCGACCCCGCCTTTCGCGACGACCTTAAACGCTACGCGCGCGAATACGTCGGCCGCCCTACCCCGCTCTACCATTGCGCGAACCTCACGGCGCGGCTGGGCGGAGCGAAGATTTACCTCAAGCGCGAGGACCTCTGCCATACCGGTGCGCACAAGGTCAACAACACGCTCGGACAGGCGCTGCTTGCGGTTCGGATGAACAAGTCGCGCATCACGGCGGAGACCGGGGCAGGACAGCATGGCGTGGCAACCGCGACGATGGCAGCGCTGTTCAGGCGCCAATGCGAAATCTTTATGGGCAGCGTCGATGTGGAGCGCCAGGCCCTCAACGTTTTCCGCATGAAGCTCCTCGGCGCGAAGGTCACGGCGGTCGATTCCGGCAGCAAGAGCCTCAAGGATGCGCTCAATGAGGCGCTGCGCGACTGGATAGCCACCGTGCGCGACACCTACTATTTGATCGGCACCGCCGCGGGACCGCATCCCTACCCGATGATCGTACGTGATTTTCAGTCGGTGATCGGGCGCGAAGCGCGCCGCCAGGTGCTGGAAAAGGAGGGGCGGCTGCCGGACGTGCTGGTCGCGTGTGTCAACGGAGGCTCCAATGCGATCGGGCTCTTTTACCCCTTCATCAAGGAGCAGTCTGTGCGGCTGGTCGGGGTCGAAGCTGCGGGGCTGGGCCTCAGCGGTCCGATGCATGCCGCAACGATTACCGCTGGTTCCGTCGGCGTGCTGCACGGCAACCGCACATTCCTGTTGCAGGACGAGATGGGGCAGATCCGCGAGACGCATTCGATCGCCGCTGGTCTGGACTATCCGGGCGTCGGACCCGAACTCGCGTGGCTCAGGCACACCGGACGCGCCGAGTACGAAACGGTTACCGACGCCGAGGCGCTGGATGGGCTCAAGCTGCTCTCCGAGGCCGAAGGAATAATACCAGCGCTCGAGAGCGCCCATGCGATTGCTCACGCGGTGAAGCTCGCACCCACGCTCTCCCGCGATCAGGTTATGATCGTCAACCTTTCCGGCCGCGGGGACAAGGACATGCAAACCGTCGCACGCGCGCTCGGGGTGAGCCTGTGATGGAACACCAAAGCCATAGCGGCAGCCGGATTGAGGAGAAATTCAACGAATTGCGGGACCGCGGAGAAAGCGCGCTGATCCCGTACATCGTTGCCGGCGATCCCGATTTGGACACCACGCGCCGGCTGGTTATCGAACTCGAGGCGCGCGGCGCGGACCTGATCGAACTAGGGGTGCCGTTTTCCGATCCGATGGCGGATGGGCCCGCCAACCAGCGCGCCTCCGCGCGCGGACTCGCCGGAGGTGCGACCTTGCGGGCGATTCTCTCGATGGTCGCCGACTTGCGCAAGATTACGCAGATCCCCTTGATTCTCTTCGGCTACTTCAACCCGATTCTGCATTACGGATGCGCACGGCTGTGCGCCGACGCCGCCCGCGCAGGGATCGACGGCCTGCTCGTCGTCGATCTGCCGCCCGAAGAGGCCGGGGAACTGGCGAAGCCCGCCCGCGCATCGGGCATTGACCTAATTTACCTGCTCGCGCCGACCACGCCGATCGCGCGAAGCCGGACCATCGCACACTCGGCCAGCGGATTCCTGTACTATGTGTCGGTCACCGGCGTGACCGGCGCGCGCGCGCAGATCGCAGCGGACCTCGAGGCCAATGTGCGCGACCTCCGCAGCGTTACGAGCCTGCCGATCGGAGTCGGCTTCGGGATTTCGACCCCCGCCCAGGCGCGACAGGTCGCGAGCTTCGCCGACGCGGTCGTGGTCGGCAGCGCCATCTCGCAACTGATAGAGGACCATGTGGGCTCCGCGGGGCTGGTCCCGGTCGTCGGCGAATTCATCGGTGCGCTCAAGGCGGCGACGCGCAGGGCCGGAACTCGCAATGCCGTCGCAGCAGCGGAGTAGTTCGATGGCGGTTCAAAAGCAGAATCGCGTACCGGCCCCGCCAGCAATCAACTCCTCGGCGGACGACATCTGGCTGAAATGCCCTGGATGTAGGGAGATCTCCTTTCGCAAAGAGGTCGAACGCAATTTAAATGTCTGTCCCAAGTGCGAACATCACTTGCGGCTGACCGTCGAACAAAGGCTCGCGATTACCATCGACCGCGGCACCTGGCGTGAGCTGTTCGCTGATTTGGCCGTCGGAGACCCGCTCGAGTTCGTCGATACACGCCCTTATCCGCAGCGGATCGAATCGGCTCGGCAAGCCTCAGGCCGCAACGACGCCGTGGTAACCGGCACAGGTAAAATCGAAGGACGCACCGCGGCGGTGGCCGTGATGGATTTCAACTTCATGGGCGGCAGCATGGGCGTGGTAGTCGGCGAAAAGTTGGCCCGCCTGATGGACCATGCTTTGAAGCGCAGGTTGCCGGTGGTGGTCTTCTGCGCGTCGGGCGGGGCGAGGATGCAGGAAGGGGTGCTCTCTCTGATGCAGATGGCAAAGGTGTCAGCCGCCGTCGCCCGCCTGCGCGACGCGCGCATACCTTACCTGTCGGTGCTGTGCGATCCGACCACCGGCGGCGTTGCGGCGTCTTTCGCGAGCCTGGGCGATCTGAATCTCGCCGAACCCGGCGCGGTGATCGGTTTCGCCGGACGACGCGTAATCGAACAGACGACCAGCCAGCAATTGCCCGAGGATTTCCAAACCGCGGAATTTCTGCTCGCGCACGGCATGCTCGACGCGATCGTGCCTCGGCACCAACTGCGCTACACGCTGGGCCAGTTGCTCACGATGCTGCACCTGCCGGTGACGCGGGCCACGGTCCCACGGCCATCACGAGGCCGTCGCTGAGCCAGCGTGCAAGCAAGCGATTGATTAGCGCGGCCGGATTCTCATCAGGGATTGCTTCTGCTGCAATCGCTTCGCAAATCATGGCAAACGCCACACCGTCCCGGGCCAGCGCGAGGGCGGCCCGCTCCCCGCGTTCGAGCCTGCGGTAATGCGCCCGTGAGCCCTGCCGCCAGACCAGGACGCTCGTCGGACCTGAAGGAGGCTCGATTCGGGTCCCGGTCTCTTCAGCCGCGCGCATAACGAGATCCACACACCATTCCAAATCGAGAATGCGCGATGCCGGATGCGTCCGCAGTATGAGCGCGGGCCACTCGTGGGGAGGCACCTGGCGCATCGTAGATGCATCGAGCACAGGTGCCGCGGGTCCATGGAAAACCTCCAACAGGCTGCGCTCCAACCTGGCGAGGTCGGGGAGATACGGCCATCGCCGAGAGAGGGAATGGGTGCGGATGAAGGCCGGGAGATTGCGGCCCGCATGCAGAATCGACGGCTCGGTCGGCGGATACTCGAGCAGATAGCCGGTGACCAGATTGTGAAAGTTGACGTCACCGACGATCATCAGCGTCGCCGCAAATTCTTCCTTGAGAACATCGAGAAGGCGGTAGAAATAGGCGTTCGCGTATATCTCGAGCCGCTCGCGTGCCGACAGCCGATCGTCACCGTTGAGGATCGCTTCAAGATTGCCGGGCGGCAAGCCGCCGTTCGCCGCAAGCCCTTCACCCACACCGCAAGGTGCGGCTATCAGCCGATAGAGCAGTTCCTGGAGGCGCTTGAGATCGAAATCGCCAGCTGCCGCGCGTGGCCGTTCCCTGTCCGGCTTCATCGCCATCATCGATGCGCATCGATGCCGGGTTGTGCCGCGCCTCGCATCGCCGAATCGCACCGCGATCGCCCTTCGTCTGCAACCGCCTGAAGCTCACGGAATTCAGGAATACGATCATCCCATTCGATCAGAGTCGAGACCGCACCGAAACGCCGCACCGCGCGCTCGTACAGCCGCCAGACTTCCGCACGCACCGGATGATCGTGGGTATCGAGCAGATATCTGCCGTGGTCCTGATGGCCCGCCAAATGGAACTGCTTCACGCGCTCGACGGGCACCGAGTCGATATATTGCTCGGCCTCGAAGCCGTGATTGAAGGCATTCACGAAGATATTGTTGATGTCGAGCAGGATACCGCAGTCGGCCTCGTCTGCTACCGCACCAAGGAATTCCCATTCGGTGAGGGTCGAGCAGGCGAACGCCATGTAGCTCGAGACGTTCTCGATCAGGATGCGGCGACCCAGGATGTCCTGCACCTCGCGAAGACGTCCAGCGACGTGAGACACCACTTCTTCTGCATAAGGCAGCGGCAACAGATCGTGCAGATTGTGGCCGCCGACTCCCGTCCAGCACAGGTGGTCCGAAATCCATGCGGGTTCGAAACGGCGCGCCATAGCGTCCAGGGTCCGCAGATAGTCGTGATTTATCGGATCGGTCGAGCCGATCGAAAGCGACACCCCGTGCATCACAATCGGGTAGCGCTCGCGCACTCGCTCGAGCACTTCCAGCGGACGTCCACCCTCGACCATGAAGTTCTCGGTTGTTACTTCGAACCAGTCCATCCGAGGATGGGTATCGACAATCTCAGAATAGTGCGGCCTGCGCAGCCCGACGCCAAAGCCGAGCGCGGGGAATTCGCAGTGGCTCATTTCCAGATCTCCGGCGGGCCTTCAGCCTGCTGGTGAACTATTCTTGTCGGCGTGGCCACCCTTTTGAGTGCACTCCTGCGCGCTTGCGGCCGTAATCCATCCCTTGCCCTTGCAGGCGTTCTGGCCTTTGCAACCGTTGCTCGCGGACATGCAAGAACTCTGGCCCTTGCAGCTATTGCCACCGATGCATTTCACGCCGGCCTGGTTTGCTCCCTGAGGCTTGGCCGCATCATCCGCGAAGATCGGCTGGGCCATAAACATCATTCCAACCGTTACCGCGAGCATCGCTCCCACAACTCTGCGTTTCGCCATGACATTCCTCTCCTTTCGTGAACGGGTCCCGCTATCAGGATATGGCGCGGTTTTGCAAGGAAAGACGTTTAGGGTGAAAATGCGCCAGGCAATTCTGCGACCGCGTCGAAGTCCGGCGCGACTCGCCCGATCCGTCTCCGCGGTTAGCAAGTTTTTACCCTCACCACCATCTTTTCGCGTTAGGACTTACCTCCAAACAGATGCTATGTTCGCGGTTGCAACATATGAGTGCAAGACGCTTCAGCTCCGGGGAGAAGCGACACTTGTTCGAACAAGTCGCCTTGCCGCATCTGGACGCGGTCTATACCGCGGCGCTGCGGCTGACTCACAATTCCGACGACGCTAAGGACCTGCTGCAAGACAGCATTTTGCGAGCTTACAGATTTTTCGACCAGTTCAGGCTTGGCACGAACTGCCGGGCCTGGTTGCTTACCATTCTCTACAACAATTTTCGCAACAGCTACCGCCGACGCTCGCGCGAACAATTGGCCGCGACCATAGAGCAGTTTGATCATCAGGCGGAAACCCGCAGCCTGGTTGACGATCCGCCGGTGCGCAATCCGGAAGAGTTGATCGCCACCCGCATGGCCGCGAGGCGGTTTGAGGCCGTTCTCAACTCGCTGCCCTCGGAGTTTCGGGAAGTACTGGTGCTAGTTGACGTACAGGAACTGAACTATCAGGAAATCGCCGACGTGCTCGAGATTCCGCTGGGCACTGTGAAATCTCGCGTGTCGCGGGCGCGGGCCATGATGCGCCGAGCCATGCTGAAGGGCGCAGTTTCGCGCGGCAAAACAGGCTCTTGACAGCGCTAATTAGCGAACATACTGCAATCAAATAATAGCCGGCCTCATCAGACAGTGTGACGGAAGTGATGCTTTTTCTCGTGGACGACCGCAATGGACTGCAGCGAATACGTCGATAAGTTCCTGTCTGCGCATGCGGACGGCGAGTTGGCCTCGCGTGAGCGCCGACTCGCCGAAAACCACGTTGGCGGCTGCCCCGAATGCCGGACGCGTCTGGCTGAGGAGCGGTCGCTAAAGGTTCTCGTTCGCCAGCATACGAATATCGTTAAAGTTCCCGCCGAATTGCGTCTCAGGATTCGAGCGGCGATTGGCGAAATGGCGGACCCGAATTTCATCGGCCGGAATTTCGCCCCCCGCGGGCAAGATTCGGACCGGCAATTGCTCTGGCCGGTGCGGCAAACGCGCGTCTGGGCTCCGGTTGCCGCCGCCGCGGCCGTGCTATTGTTCCTGGCCGTCTATTCCGGCCGTTCCGGGACTCCGGCGCCGACCACACAATTCCATCCGGTGCCGGTCTTCGACCTTGCGATCACGAAATACGATTCGCTCGCCAGCTATTTCGTTCCCAACGTCCCGAGCGATCGCAACGGCTCGGACTTCGCCTGGGTAATGGATCGCGAAAGCGGGCAGCCGGACGCCGGGATGCGTGAAGACATAGGGCGCTCCTATTCGGAAGCTGATATGCTTGACGATCTCTTCAATTTCGATCCGGCTGGATATCAGCTCAGCGGCGGACGCCTCGACCGTCTAGCCGACGGCCGGCCGGTGACCTATACGCTCTACCGTGGCACAGGCAACGCCATCCTCGACATCGGCCTGAAGGATCCACAGATGAGCGCGCCGGTGGGAGCCGTGTACTGGATCGGGATGCGTTCGTTTTACCAGTACAAGGGTTACAGTTTCTGCCTGACCTTCTCTCCGCCCGGCCATTTCGTTTCGATTACGCTGACTCGTGCGCCGCTCACCGAGTTGATCCGTGACGTGGCGTTGGCTGACGCGGTCGCCACCGGAGACGATCGTTAGTGCCGGAAGCGACCCGGGGCGCCGCCCCAACGCTCAGGTTTTCCTGACGGTGGGCTATAATACGAGGCTAGCGCCGCATCGCTGCGCCGTTCAGATGGTCGGCGGCGTCGAACAAATGTAACTGATGCGGCGAGTGGTCCTTGGGAATTTCCACGGGGTATTGCCCAGTAAAGCACGCATCACAGAAACCGTCGCGATTGCCACCCACAAACGCATAGAGTCCGTCCCAGCTCAGATAGCCCAGCGAATCTGCGGTGATGTAATTGCGTATCTCCTCGATCGACTGATGCGAAGCGAGGAGTTCCTCACGGGTCGGCGTATCGATTCCGTAGAAACAAGAATTAGTTGTCGGCGGCGCTGCGATTCGCATGTGGACCTCGCGCGCGCCCGCCTGCCGCAGCATCGGGATGACCTTGCGGAGCGTAGTGCCGCGGACCAGGGAGTCCTCGACCAGAACGATACGCTTGCCCTTGAGCAGACCTGAGACCGGGTTGAATTTGATTTTGACTCCGAAATGGCGGATGGACTGGCGCGGCTCGATGAACGTGCGTCCGATATAGTGGCTGCGCACCAGCGCCATCTCGAACGGCAGCCCCGAAGCCTCGGCAAAACCGAGTGCGGCAGCGTTACCCGAGTCCGGCACCGGCACAACAAGATCGGCGTCCGCCGGACATTCTCGCGCCAGCGCTCGCCCCTGCTGCTTGCGCACCTGGTAAACATTGCGACCGTACAGCAGACTGTCGGGCCGCGCAAAATAGACGTACTCGAAAATGCAGCGGCGCGTCGGCGCCGTGGCAAGGGGACGTAGCGATCGCATCCCATCATCGTCGATTACAATCATCTCGCCGGGCTCAACTTCGCGGACATACTCGGCCCGCACCAGGTCGAGAGCACAGGTCTCCGAAGCCACTATCGTCGCGTCGTTGAGGCGGCCAATCACCAGTGGACGAAATCCGAAGGGATCGCGCGCCGCAATCATCCCGCTTTCCGTCAACAGCACCAGTGAATAGGCGCCGCGCACCTGCGACAGCGCCTCCACCACCCGGCCTGGTAGATCGGAGCTTCGCGCGCTCGCGATGAGATGGATGATCAGCTCGCTATCCGAGGACGATTGAAAAATCGAGCCATTAGCCTCCAACCTCTCGCGCAATTCGCCGAAGTTGACGAGGTTGCCGTTGTGCGCCAGCGCGAGTCCGCCTTGGGCGTACTCGACTACGAGGGGCTGGCAGTTCTTGAGCGTGGTGGAACCGGTGGTCGAGTAGCGGTTATGGCCGATCGCGGCCGTGCCTTCAAGTTGCGCAATCACGTCGCTGTTGAAAATATCCGCGACCAGGCCCATCCCGCGATGGGCAATCAGGGCCTTGCCGTTGGACGAGACGATGCCGGCCGATTCCTGCCCTCGGTGCTGCAGCGCATACAGACCAAGGTAGACCAGATTGGCGGCTTCGGGATGTCCGTAGACGCCGAAGACGCCACACTCCTCGTGGAAGCTGTCGAGCTTGGATTCCTCGACCGTGACCGAAAACGCTCCGGCCCCAGTGTTCATTTCGCGCCGAGCCTCCCGGCTAACGCCTCTTCATAGGCCGCCATCAAGCCGCGCACGTCTTCGTCAATCAGCGAATCGATTCTCAGACGTGCGCGATCGCTCACGCGCCCAATCGGGCGAATTTCAAGTGGCGAGAAAAGCGTACCTATGGCTTCAATCCTATCTGTTGGCGCAGAAATAATCACGGTCGATGCGCCTTCACCGAAGAGCGCCTCTGCCGCCCCGCCCAACGGCAGTGCAAGCTCGACTTCGGCCCCGAAAATTCCGTCCAGATTGAAGCAGGCCTCGGCCAGGGCGACCGCGAAACCGCCTTCCGCGACATCGTGGGCGGAGTGTACCAAGCCGCCTTCGGCGCACCCAACCAGTCCCTCGATAAGCTTGCGCTCGCGCTCAAGGTCAATCCGTTCAAGCCCCTCGGCGACAGTCCCGAACAACGCGTCAAATTCGCTGCCGGCCAAAGAGGGAGGTGCGGTGGACACAACCAGGATCACGTCGCCCGGTTCCTTGAAGCATTGCGTCACTCGCCGTTCGACATCCTCAAACACCCCCACCATCGCGATCGTGGGTGTCGGGGGAATCGCGCGACCTTCAGTTTCGTTGTAGAGGCTGACATTTCCACTAATGACTGGAGTCTCGAATGCGATGGCGGCGTCGCGCAAGCCTTCGATTCCGCGGACCAACTGCCACATGATCTCGGGCCGCTCGGGATTACCATAGTTGAGGCAGTTAGTGATGCCGGCGGGACGCGCGCCCGCGCATGCCACGTTGCGGGCGGCTTCGCAGACAGTGGCGACCGCGCCGAGATATGGGTCGATCGCGCACATGCGCGGGTTGGAGTCCACCTTCATCGCGAGTCCCCGGCGCGATCCCTTAATGCGAACGATCGCGGCATCGCTTCCGGGCCCGACCACGGTGTTGCTCTGCACAATCCAGTCATATTGGCGGTAGACCCAACGCCTCGAACAGATATTCGGACTGGCGAGCAGGGCCCGCAGCGCCGCTCCCGGCTCAGGTGCCACAGGCCGTTTCTTCGTGCCTCGGACCCGCATCGGCATCGCAGGAGGCGCCGCCGGCCTATCGTACACCGGCGCCTCGTCGCTCAAAGAGGCGACCGGGATATCGGCAACGACGCTTCCGCAGTAAAGCGCGCGCCAGCGTGCGTCGTCGGTTATGCGGCCGACCGTAACCGCATGCAGATCCCATTTCTCGAAGACTGCGGCGAGTTCGCCTTCGCGGCCGCGCTCGGCCACCAGCAGCATCCGCTCCTGAGACTCGGACAGTAGGATTTCGTAGGGCGTAAGGCCGGGCTCGCGCAACGGGACGCGGTCAAGGTCAAGTTCGATACCGAGGCCACCGCGGCCCGCCATCTCGCTCGACGACGAGGTGAGCCCCGCCGCGCCCATGTCCTGAATTGCAACGATCGCCCCGGTCTTCATCGCCTCGAGACACGCTTCGATCAAAAGCTTTTCCGTGAATGGATCGCCGACCTGCACCGTCGGCCGCTTGGACGCGCTTTCGGCGTCGAACTCCGCCGAGGCGAGCAGGCTTGCGCCGTGAATCCCGTCCCGGCCGGTCGCCGAACCGACGTATAACACAGGATTACCGGCGCCACGCGCGCGTGCGCTTTGCAGTTCCTCCCTGCGCGCAAGTCCCAGACAGAAGGCGTTGACGAGGATGTTGGCGTTGTAGGCGGCGTCGAACATTACCTCGCCGGCAACGGTCGGCACGCCTACGCAATTTCCATAGCCGCCAATTCCGCCGACTACGCCGCTTAGCAGGTATCGTGTGCGCGGATGGTCAA
>Ga0187771_10001819_pt1 | contig 14613 bp, 25 predicted proteins | sample 0116_SJ02_MP15_1_FD_133139 | JGI IMG/M metagenome (GOLD analysis project Ga0187771, IMG submission 133139) | Tropical peat soil microbial communities from peatlands in Department of Meta, Colombia - 0116_SJ02_MP15_10_MG | ecosystem: Environmental > Terrestrial > Soil > Wetlands > Peat | place...
CAGGAACAGGATCAGGATGACCGCCAGGACAATGATGACCGCCTCGCGAAGCCTTTTTTTCCGTTCGTAGCTCGTCAATTCCATCCTGAGTGTTCCCGTCTTTCAGTTGAGGCAAATTTCAAGTGTTTCAAAGCACTAGGAGTTTGTTGAAAACCCCAGGTTGTTCAAAAATAGTCAGATCGTCGCACCCGGAGAAAGCCACGAGGAGGCGTAGCAGGGCTACGCCGCACGAAGGGGCTTTCGAGGACGGCGGCGAGATGGCTGTTTTTCAACGACCTGCTAGACCTGCTAGAGCCTCCCCGAACGTATGATGCCATAGACCCACCACAGCCCGATCAACCCGGCCGCAGTATACCCCAGAAAGGCCAGCACGGGTAAACCGAAAAGTTGCGGCCCCCTCTCGATCTGCATGATGATCGACGATCCGATGATCAGGGCCGACAGGATGAGGCTGGAGGAGAGGCGGTTGATGGAACGGTCGAAATCTGCAGTGAACTTGTCCAGCCCGCGGTGTTCCAGATCAATCTTGAACTTGTTGCGATTGAGGCGATTGATGATCTCCTTGATATCCCTCGGGAGATTGCGGGCCAGGTTGAGATATGACTCCGCCACTGCGCTGATGTCCCGGCTGATGCGCCAGGGGGACATGCGCCGGCGGATGGCCTTCGCCATGAACGGGCGCAGGTGCTCCACCATGTTGAAGGCAGGATCCAGAGAGCGCCCCATGCCCTCGATGATAACCAATGATTTCGCCAAAAGCATCAGGTCAGTCTGGATGCGGATGCTGTACATGGTGATAATCTCGATAAATTCCAGCAGCATCCGCCCCACTTCGATCTCTTTGAGGGGGATTTCATAGTAGCTGTCGACAAAATTCGACAAATCCCGCTTCAGGGCGCGCACGTCCAGGTTGTCGGAGATATCGCCGGCAAAGAGCAACAAAGAGATGACCTGATCCATGTCCCGGTTGACGATTGCCAGCAGGATATCGCTCAGAAAGGTCCTCAGCTCCTCGTCAAGCCTGCCCACGATACCGTAGTCCAGGAGGCAGATGACGTTGTCCGGCAGGATCATCACGTTACCGGGGTGTGTATCTCCATGGAAAAATCCATGGTTGAGCACCATCTCCAGAAAGGCATCGGCCCCCTGCCGGGCAATCAGCTTCCGGTCAAGCCCGCTGCGTTCAAGCCTGTCGAGATCGGAGACCTTGATCCCGTCAACATATTCAAGGGTCAATACGCCCCGGGCGCTTTGCTGCCAATAGACGCGCGGGAAATACATCCACGCGGTCCGGGCGAAATTATCGCGAAATTTCTCAATCGTATGCCCTTCACGGGTAAAGTCCATTTCGCGGCGGATCGTACGGGCGAACTCGCGCACCACAGCGACCGGATCGTAAATCTCGCTGCCGGAGACATGGCGCTCGGCCAACTGGGCCAGCGACATCAGGGCGCCGATGTCCGCCTCGACCAGTTCGACCACACCGGGGCGGCGAACCTTGATCACTACCTGCTCGCCCGTCAACAGCCGGGCACGATGCACCTGGGCAATGGATGCCGCTGCCAAAGGCTCGGGATCGATCTCGGCGAAAAAGTCCGTTACGGGCCCCTTCAGCTCTTGCTCCACCTGGGCCGTCAGTTCGGCAAACGAGAAACTGGGGACATGGTCCTGCAGTTTTTCAAACTCCTGCACAAAAGAGGCCGGAATGATATCAGGCCTCGTGGAGAGAAGTTGCCCCAATTTGACAAACGTCGGTCCCAACTCCTCCAAGGCCAGCCGCATCCGCTCTGCCGCCGTGAGGCGGGCGATATCGACGGCGTTGTGCCGCAGGAGCCGCCTCCCCCTGGCTGCGATGTCGTGCAGCCCCAATGTCTCAAGGGCATGGTCGAATCCATAGGCGCTGAGGACGCGGACTATATGCCAGTAACGGCGGATACTGCGTATATTCCGGTTTATGTTAAGAAATGAGAACATGGCAATTCTCGCGGCGGGACGTGGCGGTCACGCCATGCCCGAAGCAGGGATATGTCGCAGTCTGCGCACTCCATGACATCTCGCATCCCAAGCGGCTCAACCGTTGATACGCGATTCCAGTTCCTGCACCCTTCCCACCAGCCGATCATGCTCTTCGCGGGACACAAACCCCAGCCTCTCCACAACCCTTTTGACCTCAACGTCGGCCATCTCCCCGATCTTTACCCTGCACTCCCCGGCAAGCTCCTGTAGCCGCTCCACAAAGACCCTCCCCTCGTCTTCGCTGAGCGTATATTTCTCCCGCACCTCGACCATCAGTTCCTCGGCCTTCTTCTGGGTTATGGCGGCGGCCCCAATCGCGGTCAAGACCGCCTTTTCGAGTAAGTCCAACATAATCACACCTCCTGGTCGCATATGGGTATCGGTTGCAGGTAGCCCATGAGGTCTGTCGCGGGAAATAATTCCAAACGACCAACCGCACAGGACATTAGCATATCACAAGCACTGGGCGATGCAAACGTGATTGTTGCATTTTTGCCGCAATTGCCTCCAGGGGGAGAGTATGGTAAGGTGAAGAAAACCGCTATGGAGAGATTGGGATGCGTATCAGGGATGTATTGTCAACAACCGGGGTCGCCGGGCCGCCTCTGCCTACCGTAAAAAGCGGCTCCACCGGTTCGCTGTTCGCGACCGAGCTGGCAAACCGCCGCACGGATATAACTACCTATGAGCAGGAGGTGGAGAACCTTCGTCACGAGATCGAGATGGTGGGAAGCAGATTGGCGGATGAACCGACCTTGCCGAACTTCAAGCGTTTTCGCGACCTTTTGAGCCAACTGGCCAAGAGGATCTCAAGCGAGGCCTATCGCCTCGAAAAGATCGGGGGCACGCCGAACAATCCGCGAACGTTCGAGATCATCACGGTCATCAATGCCGAGGCAGACAAGCTATATAATCTCATAGTTCAGGACAATCGGGACAGCATGGCAATTACCGCGAAAGTGATCGGCATCAAGGGACTGGTGGTTGACCTGGTGACCTGATGTTCGCCAAAACGGAACGCAGTCATCAAAACAAAAACCTGATCAGAACGAATCTCCCGTTACTGTCATTCCGGCAGGCTTTAAGCCGGAATCCAGATTTTTAACTGATTGAAATAACCAGTATCCCCGATAGAACCATTCGGGGATGACATCTTATAGCGGGAGATCAGTGCCAATCAGGAAAAAAAAGAGGCAGGGGATAGTGTACCCGTGCCTCTTTTCGTATCATGGAGCGATGAACAACGTTGCCTAATCGGCGCTGGCCTCGCACTGTTCCGCCGGATCGACGGCATTCGTCTTAACCTCAGCCGGCTCAACAGCCACTTCAGGGGCGGCAGTTTCAACAACATCAGCGGGTTTGACGTCTGCGGCCTTGGGAGCAGGCACTGATTTTTTCTTCGGCTGCACAGCGGCCTTTTTGGGCTTCATTTCCTCTTCCACCAGCTCAATCAAAGAGATGGGCGCGGTATCTCCCTGGCGAATGCCGAGCTTGACGATGCGCGTATAGCCGCCGGGACGGTCCTTATAACGCGGGGCAATGGAAGAAAACAGCTTCGTCACCACGGACTTTTCACGGATATATGAAGCTGCCAGGCGCTGTGCATGCAGATCGCCGCGTTTGCCGAGGGTAATCATCTTTTCGGCAACGGAACGGATCTCTTTTGCCTTGGCATCGGTTGTCGTGATCTTTTCATGGGTTAACAGCGAAGTGACCATATTTCTGAACATGGCTTCACGATGACTCGTTTTTCTGCCAAGTCTCCTGCCCGCTTTATTATGACGCATAACGCATTCCTTTCCGAAACAATTGAGAGCTACTTCCGGGTATTACTCTTCTTCTTTCTTTTCACCGCGCAAGCGACGCATGATTTCCGGATCAGGGAAATCATCCAGCTTCATACCGAACGTCAGGCCCATATCGCTGAGGATATCCTTGATCTCATTGAGCGATTTGCGGCCGAAGTTCTGGGTCTTGAGCATTTCCGCCTCGGATTTGGAAACCAATTCACCGATCAGCTTGATGCCGGCATTCTTGAGACAGTTGGCCGACCGAACCGAAAGCTCCAGTTCTTCGACCGTACGGTACAGATTCTCGTTGATCTTATCCTTCTCTTCCTGGGACTCTTCCACCTGGCTCGGTTCCGACTCTTCATCGAAGTTTATGAAGATACTCAGTTGTTCCTTCATAATCTTGGCAGCATAGGCCACAGCATCTTCCGGATTCACACTGCCATCGGTCCAGACCTCAAGGGTCAATTTGTCGTAATCCGTCATCTGCCCGACGCGGGCATTGGACACGGTAAAATTGACCTTCTTGATGGGAGAATAGATGGCATCGATCGGAATAGTGCCAACCGGAGCCTTTTCGTCACGATTGCGTTCTGCCGGAACATATCCCTTGCCCATTCTGACGGTCATCTCGATTTCCAGATTGGCGTCTTTGCCGCAGGTCAGAATGTGGTGTTCGGGATTCATGACCTCGACCGTATGGCCGACAAGGATATCGCCGGCAACGATTACCCCTTCGCCCTTATGAACGATCCTGATGATCGCCTGATCGGCGGAGTGCAGCTTGAGACGCACGCCCTTCAGATTGAGGATGATATCGGTAACATCCTCGGTAACGCCCTGGATAGCGGAAAATTCATGCAACACACCCTTGATGCGGACCGAAGTAATGGCAGCGCCCTGAAGGGTGGACAAAAGAATCCTGCGTAAGGAATTGCCGAGCGTGGTGCCAAAGCCCCGTTCGAACGGCTCGGCGAAAAACTTGCCGTATGTATTTAAAAGTGTGTCCTTTTCGACTTGAAGCTGTTTTGGCCTGATAAGATCTCGCCAATTTTTATACATTACAACCTCCTCCGGAGGATAATAATCCGGTTATGGACATGGGGCGCACGGTGCGCCGCGCAGCTCGCCCGGGAATTACTTCGAGTAAAGCTCGACGATCAACTGTTCCTGGATCGGGGTAGTGATATCTTCACGCACCGGCAGGCTTTTGAGAACGCCCTTGAACGCATCGCGCTCAAGTTCGAGCCACTGGGGAATCCCGCGACGGACGACGGCTTCCAGAGAGTCGTTGACGGCAACGACCTTCCGGCTCTTTTCGCGAAGTTCGATAACGTCGCCGACCCTAAGCTGGATGGAGGGAATATTCACTTTGCGCCCATTGACGGTAAAGTGGCCGTGGCGCACCAACTGGCGCGATTCAGTGCGCGAGGAGGCAAAGCCGAGACGGTAGATCACATTATCGAGACGCCGCTCAAGGAGGGAGAGCAGGTTTTCACCGGTAACCCCTTTCATACGGTCGGCTTCCTGAAAGTAGCCACGGAACTGTTTTTCAAGAAGGCCGTAAATACGGCGGACTTTCTGTTTCTCACGAAGCTGCACGCCATAGTCCGAGGTCTTTGTGCGCCCCTGGCCATGCTGCCCCGGAGGATAATTGCGGCGTTTGATGGCGCACTTATCGGTGTAGCAGCGCTCCCCCTTCAGAAACAATTCCATGTTTTCTCTTCTGCACAGACGGCATGAAGGTCCTGTATAACGTGCCAATGCTAACCTCCTTGATATGAGTAACGCGAGTTAAACTCTTCTACGTTTGGGCGGACGGCAGCCGTTGTGGGGAATCGGCGTCACATCCTTGATGAAACTGATGGCAAAACCTGCTGCCTGTAAAGCGCGGAGTGCAGATTCACGGCCCGACCCCGGGCCTTTAACATACACTTCCACCGAGCGCATCCCATGTTCCTGCGCCTTTTTCGCGCAGTCCTCTGCAGCTATCTGGGCAGCGAACGGCGTGCTCTTGCGGGAGCCCTTGAACCCTTTGGCGCCGGCGGTCGACCACGCAACCACATTGCCGACAGGATCGGTGATCGTAATGATCGTATTGTTGAATGTCGCCTGGATATGGGCAACACCATTGGATATATTCTTGCGTTCCTTCTTCTTGCGGACGACTTTCTTCGCAGGACTAGCCATTCGAATTCTCCAGAGCTAAATGGGATTATTTCTTTTTGCCGGCAACGGTGCGGGCAGGGCCTTTACGCGTGCGTGCATTGGTTTTGGTGCGCTGACCACGGACCGGGAGCCCTTTCCTGTGGCGCAGGCCACGGTAACAGCCAAGATCCATGAGTCGCTTGATACTCATGGATATCTCGCGGCGCAGATCCCCTTCGACTTTGCAGCTCCGGTCGATTTCGTCGCGGATACGGGAAACTTCAGCTTCCGTCAACTTATCCGTACGGGTGTTAACGTCAATCTGTGCGGAGGCAAGGATGCGTTCTGCCGTTGAACTACCGATACCGTAGATATAGGTGAGAGCGACAACGATCCGTTTGTTTTTCGGTAAGTCAATACCTGCAATACGTGCCAATTTGAAATCCTCCTTTAATTACTCATCCCTGACGCTGAGAATGCTTGGGGATGTCACAGATAACACGAACCACACCCTTACGCTTGATAATCTTGCATTTGTCGCAAATCTTTTTCACCGATGCCCGAACTTTCATTGTATTCCCCTTAACGTACTTGCTATATGCGCGTCAGAATTTCAGGTCCCTTGTCGGTTATGGCAACTGTATGCTCGAAATGTGCGGAGAGCCCGCCGTCACACGTGACGACCGTCCAGCCGTCATCAAGCACCCTGACTTCGTGCGACCCCTGATTGACCATCGGTTCGATCGCCAGGACCATTCCGGCCTTAAGCTTCACACCAGTGCCCGGAACGCCGAAATTGGGCACCTGCGGTTCCTCGTGGAGGTTCTTGCCGATACCGTGTCCGACAAAATCACGAACCACGGAAAAACCTCTTGCTTCCACATGCGACTGTACGGCATGGGAAATATCGAACAATCTGCCGCCGGGCACCGCTTTGGCAATGCCGGCATGAAGCGATTCCTCCGTTGCCGCGACAAGCGCCTGGGTGCCTGCCGTTATGGCGCCCACCGGTATGGTCAGGGCTGAATCGCCGTAAAAATCGTTGTACAGAACCCCGAAATCAAGACTGAGAATATCCCCTTCTTTCAACGGCGTCCTTGTGGGCATCCCATGCACTACCCGATCGTTGGGAGAGCAACATAACGCGTTCGGATATTTACAATACCCTTTGAATGCAGGTTTTGCCTTGCGCTTCAGGGTCTCGGCATTTGCCAGCTCCTCCAACGCCATGGTTGTGACGCCCGGCTTGACCTGTTCGCGAAGCAGGAGGAGTATTTCTGCGCAGATTTTGCAGGCTGCCCGCATCCTCTCGATCTCACGGAGAGATTTAAGGACGATCACCTGTGCTGCCTTCCAATATTGAACAGATCTGGCGCTGAATGTCCTGGATCGTACCGTTGCCGTCTATGCAGCGCATCAGGCCGCACTGCTCAAAATAGGCTTTAAGCGGCGAGGTTTGCTGGCTGTACACGTTTAATCTGTTTCTGACCGTCTCTTCGCGATCATCGTCACGCTGAACGAGGGTGGCGCCGCACACGTCGCACACACCGGCCACAGCCGGCGCATCGTAGACCACATGATATCCCTTGCCGCAGGAAGGACAGGTCCGCCGACCGGAAAGTCGCTGAATGATTTCAGCGTTCTCCACCTCAAGCGAAATTACGTGGTCTATATGTTTACCCAACCCATCGAGGAGAGCGATAAGCGCATCCGCCTGGGGAGTGGTCCGCGGGAAACCGTCGAGAATAAAGCCGTCCCGACAATCGGCCTCGGAGACCCTCTCCCTGACCAGGTCGAGAACTATCTCGTCGGAGACCAGTCCGCCGGCATCCATGATCGTCTTGGCGGCCAGCCCCAGCGGAGTTCGTGCCTTAACGGCCGCACGGAGCATGTCGCCGGTCGAGATCTGGGGAATGCCAAAGCGCTCGACGACAAATTGAGCCTGGGTCCCCTTGCCGGCTCCCGGAGGGCCAAAAAGGATGATCGTCATCCTATTTCCTCCCCCTGATCCTGACACCCTTCATGAACCCTTCATAATTACGGGTAATCAGGTGAGACTCGATCTGGGCGACCGTATCCATGCCCACGCCAACCGCAATCAACAGCGCAGTCCCGCCGAAATAGAAAGGAAGATTGAACTTTCCGATCAGTATCGAAGGAAGTACGCACACTATGGAGATATAAATGGCGCCGGCAAAGGTCAACCGCGTCAGGACACTGTCGATAAAATCCGACGTTTCCTTGCCGGGCCTGATGCCGGGAATATAACCGCCATGCTTTTTGACATTCTCGGCAACATCAACCGGGTTAAAAGTCACAGCCGTATAGAAATAACAAAAGAAGATGATAAAAGCAACAAAAAAGATATTATACACCCAGTGGCCCGGCGTCAGGCTCTTGGCGCCTTTCTGAACCCACGGGATATTGATGAAGTTTGCAACTGTTGCCGGGAACATGATGATGGATGAAGCGAATATCGGCGGTATAACGCCGGCCATGTTCACCTTGAGGGGTAGATGGGATGTCTGAGCGTTGAACGTCTTCAACCCGACCACCCGCTTCGCATAGTGAATCGGCAAACGCCGCTGGCCGCGCTCCACAAAGATAATGCCGGCAATCGCGGCGAACATCACGGCAAGAACGAACACCAGAATGAACAGGGACAGCTGTCCTGCATTCACCAACCTGAACGTGTTGCTCAATGCCGTCGGTATCCTGGCGATGATCCCGGCAAAGATAATCAGAGAGATGCCGTTGCCGATCCCTTTTTCCGACATCTGTTCGCCGAGCCACATGATGAACGCGGTACCGGCGGTGAGGGTGATGACCGTCATGATCCGGAAACTCCAGCCGGGGTTGGGCACAACCATTTCGCCGGCAGGGCCGCGCATGCTTTCAAGGCCGATGGCGATGCCGAGGCCCTGGACAAAACTGAGCACAATCGTACCGTAACGGGTATACTGGATGATTTTCTTGCGCCCGGACTCCCCTTCCTTGGACAGTTTCTCAATGGCGGGAACAACCACTGTCAGCAACTGAAAGATGATCGACGAAGAGATGTAGGGCATGATGCCCAGGGCAAATACCGTCAAACGTTCGAGCGCACCGCCAGAGAACATGTCGAACATGCCGAGAAGCGTTCCCTGGGCCTGCTTGAAGAAATGCGACAGTGCGACCCTGTCGATACCAGGAGTGGGAATATGACAACCGACACGATAGACTGCCAGCATTCCTAAGGAGTAGAGCACACGCTTCTTCAACTCGGGGATCTTGAAGATGTTCTGGAGTGCGTCGAACACTAGGCTTTCTCCTCGACAGACCCGCCTGCGGCAATGATCTTCTCTTTGGCGGATTGGCTGAATTTACTGGCAGCAACCTTGAGAGACTTGGCGATGTCGCCGTTTCCGAGGATTTTCACCAAGCAGTTCTTGCCCTTCACCAGCCCTTTGGCTGCCAGCGCAGCGGCATCAACCTCGGCGCCTGCCTCGAAAACATCCAACTGGCTGAGATTCACCACGGCATATTCCACACGCTCAAGCGGAGTGAAGCCACGCTTTGGCAGACGGCGCTGCAACGGCATCTGACCGCCTTCAAAACCGGCCTTGATGCTGCCGCCCGAACGGGCCTTCTGCCCCTTGTGTCCTTTTGTGGCGGTCTTGCCGTGCCCGGAACCGGTGCCGCGGCCAATACGTTTTCTATCTTTCGTTGAACCCAATGCAGGTTTGAGTGTGTTCAGATTCATGTGTTCCGCCCCTTTTACTTCGTCACTTTCAACATATAGCCAACCTTATTGATCATCCCCTGTACTTCCGGGGAATCGGGCCGGGTAACGGTCTGGTTGAGACGGGAAAGACCAAGGCCGGCGACGACATCGCGTTGTTTCTTGGATTTCCCGATAGTGCTCTTGATGAGAGTTATCTGCAGCATGCTGCTCATGGTATCCTCACTTCGGTCGATTATTCGGTTATGCCACGGCGTGCGGCAACCTCTTCAGGGGTCTTCAGCCTCATGAGACCGGCAAAAGCGGCCTTCACCACGTTGTGGGGATTGTTGGAGCCGAGGCATTTGGACAATATGTTGTTGATGCCGGCTGCTTCAAAGATCGCACGCGCGGCGCCACCGGCGATAACACCCGTACCGGCGGATGCCGGCTTCATCAGGAGCCGCCCGGCGCCGAATTTGCCCTCGATCTCGAAAGGAATGGTCTGCTGCTGGTTGACGGGCACTTTGATGAGGTTTTTCTTGGCCTGTTCAACGCCTTTTCTGATCGCCTCAGGCACCTCGTTCGCCTTGCCGAGGCCATAACCCACATAACCATTGCCGTCGCCAACCACGATCAGGGCTGAAAAGCTGAAACGGCGACCACCCTTGACAACCTTGGCAACGCGGCTGATATGAACGACACGGTCAGTGAGATTCAGTTCCGCTGGATTGATTCTGCTCAATGAAAACCTCCTCGTATGCTTTAGAAACGGAGCCCGGCTTCGCGGGCTGCGTCAGCAAGTGCCTTGATTCTGCCGTGGTACAGGAAACCGTTACGGTCGTATACCACTGTTGAAATGCCTTTTTCCATGGCCAGGCGGGCGATTTCTTTCCCCACATGGGCTGCCGCGGCAACGTTGCCAGTGTACCCGAGATCCGCAGCATCGGCAGAAAGGGTCGAGCAGGCAGCCAGGGTTACACCCTTGGTGTCGTCAATGATCTGGGCGTAGATATGACGTGCGCTTTTGAAAACGTTCAAGCGGGGACGTTCGCCGGTGCCGGTGACCTTTTTACGGACACGGACCTGGCGCTTGAGGCGGATAATGGTTTTTAGTGCGGTCTTTGCCACAACAATCTCCTTATAAAGACTATTTCTTACCGGTCTTGCCGGCTTTTCTCTGGATAGTCTCGTCAGAATACTTGATACCCTTGCCCTTGTAGGGCTCCGGGCCACGGAACGACCTGATCTTGGCGGCGGTCTGCCCCACCAGCTCCTTGTCGGCGCCCTTTACGGCAACCTTGGTCATCTTGTCCACATCAATGACGATCCCTTCCGGAATCAGGAAATTGATCGGATGGGAATACCCCAGGCTCAAAACAAGCTCTTTCCCCTTAACCTCGGCACGATATCCAACGCCGTTGATTTCGAGGTCGGTCTGAAAACCTTTCGTCACACCGACAACCATGTTGTTGATGAGGGTGCGCGTCAAGCCGTGAGCAGCTCGGGCAGCGGTGCTGTCGTCATCTCTGGCGACCGACAGCGAGGTTTCGCTAATGGTGAGAGAAACGCCTGCCATGAGCTGACGGGCCAGCTTGCCGTTGGGACCCTGTACGGAAAGCAGCGAATTATCCAGGGCGACCTTGACCCCTTTGGGTATCTCTATGGGAAGTTTACCTATTCTCGACATCTCAGCATGCTCCTTGATCGCAATGTTTACCAGATGGTACAGAGAAGCTCGCCGCCGACGCCGGCCTGGCGGGCTGCGTTGTCGGTGATGATCCCCTTGGACGTGGACAAAATGGCCACACCGAGGCCGTTCTTGACGACGGGGATATCCTCGGATTTCGTATAAACTCTGCCGCCGGGCTTACTGACGCGTTTGATCTCGTTGATCACACTGTCCTTTTCGTCGATATACTTCAGATATATCCTCAATACACCCTGAAGATTATCGGAAATCACCTTATAATTCTTGATGAAACCTTCCTGTTTCAATACATTGGCAATATTGACCTTCAGGTTGGAGGAAGGGATATCGACTTTCTGCAGCTTCACCATGTTCGCATTGCGAATTCTGGTCAGCATATCTGCAACTGGATCTGTCATGGACATCGTGCGTGCTCCTATTCTTATGTGCTGCAGGTATGTTGGTCTACCAGCTTGACTTGATAACGCCGGGGATCTGTCCCGACGACGCATACTTGCGAAGACAAATCCTGCACATCTCAAACTTGCGATAATATGCCTTCGGCCTTCCGCAGACCGGACAGCGGTTATGCTGGCGGACCTTGAACTTGGGCTTGCGTTGCGACTTTACGATCATTGAGGTTTTTGCCACGGAATCCTCCAGTTATCTTAGTTCCTGAACGGCATGCCCAGGTACTTGAGAAGCGCTTTGCTTTCTTCGTCAGTTTTTGCGCTTGTTACGACCGTTATATTCAGCCCCTTGATTTTATCAATGGCGTCATAGTTGATTTCAGGGAAGATGAGTTGTTCCTTGATGCCGAGCGTGTAGTTGCCCTTGCCGTCGAAAGCCTTGCCGGAAACGCCCTTGAAGTCGCGCACCCGCGGGAGAGCGATGTTCATGAGGCGGTCGAGGAACTCGTACATCCGTTCGCGGCGCAAGGTAACCATGCAGCCGATCGGCATACCCTGGCGCAACTTGAAGGACGCAATGGACTTCTTGGCCTTGGTGATGACCGACTTCTGTCCCGTAATGGCATTCAACTCGGCAGCTGCGGAATCGAGTATCTTGACATTCTGGATAGCTTCGCCGAGTCCCATGTTGACGACCACCTTCTCGATGCGCGGTACTTCCATAATGTTTTTATAGCCGAAATCCTTGCGAAGCTTGGCAATGATTTCGTTCTGGTATACATCCTTCAGACGTGCCATGGTAATGGTATCTCCTTCGAACTATTTCTCAAGGGAAGTGCCGCATTTAACGCAGCACCGCTGTTTATTGCCGTCTTCCAGGACCGAGACTTTGGTCCTTACCGGCTTGGCGCACTTGGGGCAATAGGGCATGACGTTGGAGATGTGGATAACCGCTTCCTTCTCCTTGATGGCGCCCGGCTCGTTGCCACGTGCCTTGACGTGACGCTTCACGAGATTGAGCCCCTCGACGATAACCCCGTTCTTCTTGGGTACCAGCTTAAGCACCTTGCCGGTCTTGCTCTTTTCCTTACCGGCAATAACCATTACCGTATCGCCCTTGCTGACATGAGATTTCATGGCTTGCATCTACGTTCTCCGATTCAGATTAAAGTACTTCCGGTGCGAGGGAAATGATCTTCATGAATTTCTTGGCGCGCAGTTCTCTGGCCACCGGACCGAAGATACGCGTTCCCACCGGCTCTTTCTGGTTATTGATAACCACGCCGGAGTTGTCATCAAAGCGGATATATGAGCCGTCGGGACGCCCGAGTTCCTTGGCGGTTCTGACAATCACCGCCTTGACGACATCGCCCTTTTTAACCTTCGAGTTGGGCAGGGCCTCGCGGACAGAGGCAACAATGATATCGCCAACGCCCGCATACTTACGCTTCGAACCGCCAAGCACCTTGATGCAAAAAAGCTTCTTGGCGCCGGAATTATCGGCTACGTCCAATATAGACTGCATCTGTATCATTACTCGGTACCCCTGTCCTAAGAGATGCTTTCGATGATCTGCTTCAGGCTCCAGCGCTTATCCTTGCTCAGGGGGCGGCATTCGATGATCTGAACGCGGTCGCCGACCTTGCAGACGTTCTGCTCGTCATGGACCTTATACTTGACGCTGCGCTTGATATATTTGTTGTAAAGTTGGTGTTTCACAAGACGGTCAACCTTGACGACAACCGTTTTGTCCATCTTGTCGCTTACAACAACACCTGACTGTGTTTTTCTGTGGCCACGTTCACTCATCCGTTGCTCCCTATGCCTTGCTCTCAGTAATAATAGTGCTGATCCGGGCAATATCCTTGCGGATAGTCTTCAGCTTGGCGGTGTTTTCAAGCCTGCCGGTATGCAGTTGAAACGTAAGGTTGAACAGTTCCTTCTCCAGATCACCCTGTTTCTTGGCCAACTCATCGGCCGACAGTTTGCGTAACTCGTTAGGCTTCATGGTCGCCTCCCCTGTGGATGAACTTGGTGGAAAGGGGCAATTTATGAGCGGCAAGCCGAAGCGCCTCGCGGGCGATTTCCTCGGTGACCCCTTCCATTTCATACAGAACGGTTCCCGGCTTGACAACGCATACCCATGAATCAGGCGAACCTTTTCCTTTACCCATCCTGGTTTCGGCCGGTTTCGCGGTCAACGGCTTGTCCGGAAACACTCGGATCCAAATCTTGCCACCCCTTTTGATGTAACGGGTCATGGCAATACGGGCAGCCTCAATCTGGCGGGAATCCAGCCAACCGCATTCGAGGGCCTGCAGGCCGAACTCGCCGAAAGAGAGTTCGATGCCGCGACACGGTTTGCCGGTCATGCGGCCCTTCATCTGTTTTCTATGTTTTACCCTTTTAGGCATTAACATTGATGCATGCTCCTGTAGCGCAAAATAGGGATCTTACTGGGCAGAAAGGATTTCGCCTTTGAAGATCAGAACTTTAACTCCGATGATGCCGTAGGTGGTCTTTGCTTCCGCAAAACCGAAATCAATATCCGCACGCAGGGTGTGCAGGGGTACGCGACCCTCGCGGTACCATTCGGTACGGGACATCTCAGCGCCGCCCAAACGTCCGGAACAGGTGATTCTGATCCCTTTGGCGCCGAATTTGAGCGCCGAAGTTACACTCTTTTTCATGGCGCGCCGGAAGGCAATCCTGCGTTCAAGCTGAAGAGCCACGTTTTCGGCAACAAGTTGAGCATCCAGTTCAGGTTTGCGTACCTCATGGATATTGATGAACACTTCCTTGGAAGTCAGCTTGGCCAGGTCCTTCTTAATAGTCTCTACCTCGGAACCCTTCTTGCCG
>Ga0187771_10001820_pt1 | contig 14608 bp, 7 predicted proteins | sample 0116_SJ02_MP15_1_FD_133139 | JGI IMG/M metagenome (GOLD analysis project Ga0187771, IMG submission 133139) | Tropical peat soil microbial communities from peatlands in Department of Meta, Colombia - 0116_SJ02_MP15_10_MG | ecosystem: Environmental > Terrestrial > Soil > Wetlands > Peat | place...
GCCATCCTGCTGAACCCTAGCGGAATTCCGCATCCTGAAAGCGTGGTCGCACTCCGTGTGGATTATGCCAAGGTTGGAGATCTGCAGAACATCAACCTGTCTCCTACGGATTTTGGCGACGCGGTAACCGGGAAGAACATCTTCACTTCGGCCGCGGTGTTGTCCGGCCAAAGTTACAACTACAGCGGGAGCGGAGTTACTCCCGAGCGGTTGGCAGGCGTTCAGGTCTCGTGGCAATGGTTCGATGTTTTCTGGGCGCATCCTTTATTAGGGCGCACCTTCCGGCCAGAAGAAGACCAACCCAATGCCAATCATGAAGTAGTGCTCTCGTATCGCACCTGGAAGAACCGCTTCGGCGGCGATCCAGCGATTGTGGGCAAGAGTTTGCTTCTGAACCAGGAGTCTTATCAGGTCGTCGGAGTCATGAAGCCCGATTTCGAGTGGCCAAACGGAGCCGAACTCTGGACTCCGATCGGCCTTGCGAGTGGCGCTTACTTCGATAAGAACAATCGATACAACGAATATCTTTTCTCCGTGGCGCGACTGCAGCCGGGAGTCACTCTCGCGCAGGCCAATTCGTATCTTCAGTTGCGCTCCGCGCAGAGCATCGCGTCGGAAGGTCAGAACAGCTATGGCAATCGCTCGGGGTGGGGCATGTTCGCTATGCCATTGGTCGAGTTTGTTGCCGGCGATCTGCGCAAGCCACTGGCGATTCTCTTGGCAGCGGTAGCTACGGTGCTGCTAATTGTTTGTGCCAATATCGCCGGCTTGCAATTGGCGCGGGCGTCCGGCAGGCAGCATGAGATTTCCATCCAGATTGCGCTCGGGGCCGGCAGCCGCCGCTTAGTGCAGCAGGCATTGCTGGAGAGCTTGTTGCTCGGAGTTGCCGGAGTTTCTCTCGGCCTGTTGGTGGCGCATTACGCGATTCCACTGTTGTTATTGCTCGCGCCGCCCAGCCTGGCTGGCAATATTGCCGTCCACATGAGCGCTCCGGTTCTGCTTTTTGTGGCCGCGGTCGGTGTGCTTTGCGTCTTGCTATGCGGAACCGCCCCCGCCTGGCACATGACGCACAGCCGATGGTTTCAAATTCTTCAAGAGAGCGGCCGCTCTGGAACGACAGGCAGCGTGCGGCAGCGTCTGCGATCGGCTTTGGTAGTTGGCGAAATCGCCATGGCGATGTTGCTGCTGGTGAGCGCCGGCTTGTTGATAAGAAGCCTAAGCCGCGTTGAGCAACTGGAAACCGGCTTTAATCCCCACGGCGTGATGTCGGCCGCGCTTTCGCTTGCGCCGACCACTTACAAATCCGATGAACAACAAACGGCGTTCTTCACTGCGGCGGAGCAAGAGCTGAAAAACATCCCTGGGGTGATCGACGCCGGTATCGCGGATGGGTTGCCCTTCACAAATAACGATGGCTCGTCGTCATTCCTCATAAAAGGTCACACGATACCGCCCGGTAGCCCGGGGGCGCACGGGAAAGTCCACAACATCTCGCCCGGCTATTTCGAAACGTTAGGCATTCCCCTGCTGCGCGGACGCGCATTTACATCGGGAGACCGGATAAAGACTGAACCCGTGGCAATGATTGATGACACATCGGCACGGCAGTATTGGCCGAATGAGGATCCCATCGGCCAGCACATCAGTTTGAACTACGAAAAGCCGAATTGGATCACGATTGTTGGCATGGTGAAGCATACGAAGAGTTCTTCGCTGGAATCGGACACAAACGAAGGCTTCTATTATCTGTGCATCAATCAGCAGCCGGCGCCGGCAGTTGGGATCATGGTACGAGCCAACGGCTCAAATCCCGAAAGTCTGACTGGGGCCATGCAGGCGGCGATTCGACGAGTTGATCCGAGCCAGCCGCTCTACGCTTTCAAAACCATGGATCAGCTAGTGGGTGAATCGCTGGTCAGCCGGCGTTTTCTCGTAGTTCTCCTTTCTGTGTTTGCAGGGCTAGCGTTGTTGTTGGCGGCGTTGGGCCTTTATGGAGTGATCAGCTATTCAGTCCGGCTGCGCACCCGTGAAATCGGGATTCGCGTCGCTTTGGGCGCGGAACGAAGAGACGTGCTTCGCCTGATTCTGACGCAGGGAGTACGACTTGCCGCCGCGGGGCTCGTGTTAGGCCTGGCCGCGACTCTGACTGCCGGCCGAGTGCTTTCGAGTCTTCTGTACAACGTGAGCCTGTTCAACCCGCTCACGCTGATCACCACCTCGCTGGTGTTGATCGCGACCGTCCTGCTCGCCAGTTATTTGCCCGCGCATTGGGCGACGCGGGTTGAGCCCACGGTTGCGTTGCGGGAGGAATAGGGCGGGCCTGACTGAAATTGTCGCGCCCTTCGCGTTCAAGAGCCTTTAGCCGCAAAGCGCGCGGAGATTACGCGAAGGACGCAAAGGAAAAATCAGCCAGGCTTTTTGGGGCTGATTTGAACCTTGGAGGAATTCCCTGGCGAACTTTGCGGTCAAAGGCTTTAAGCGCAGAGAACGCAGAAGACGCTAAGAAAACCGGACAAACATGAACGGAGTGAGGAATGATTCAGTTACGCAATGTGGAGCGAGCTTATAAGACCGGGGCGGGAGCGACCTACGTATTGCGCCGCATCAACCTGGACGTTCGTCCAGGCGAGTTCCTCACCGTTATGGGGCCGTCCGGGTCGGGGAAATCGACCCTGCTCAGCATTATCGGCATGCTCGATGATAGTTGGACGGGCGAGTATTGTCTGCTCGAGCATGAAGTTCACAAGCTGGACCGAAAGAAACGCGCGGATCTGAACCGCAAATACATCGGCTTCGTTTTTCAAAGCTACCATTTGCTCGACAATCTCACCGTCTACGAGAACCTCGACGTCCCGCTTTCCTACCGCAATATCTCGCGTTCGCAGCGGGCCGGCATGGTGGCGGAGATCCTCGACCGCTTTCAAATTGTCGGCAAGAAAGATTTATTTCCGAACCAGCTCTCCGGTGGGCAGCAGCAACTGGTAGGAGTTGCCCGCGCGGTCGTAGGCAATCCGAAGCTGATTCTCGCCGATGAGCCCACGGGCAACCTTCATTCCAGCCAGGCAAAAGAAATCATGGAGCTGTTCAAGAAGCTCAACGATCAGGGCACGACCATCATTCAAGTCACGCATTCGGAGGTGAATGCTTCGTACGGGCACCGGACGATTCAGTTGTTCGATGGCTGGATCACCAGCGATCCGGCCAATCCGCAGGCAACCAGCCCAGCCGCGGTTGCGAGGTAAACATGGAAACCATCCTGCAGGATATTCGCTACGGATTTCGCATGTTGCGCAAGAGTCCGGGATTCACGGTTGTTGCTGTGATTGCGCTGGCTCTCGGCATTGCAAGCACAACTTCGATCTTCAGGGTCGTAGATGCCGTGTTGCTGCATTCGCTGCCGTATCCGGATGCCGGCCGTATTCTCAGCGTCAGCGAGTCGCAGCGCAGCACCGGCGACGGTGGAGGCGCGCTGTCTCCGGCCAATTTTTTGGACTGGGAAACACAGAACCACGTCTTCACTTACATGGCGGTATCGCGCGGCTGGCCAATGAACCTGACCGGCGGAGACCGCCCGGAGCGTGTCCGCGGCGTGATGACTTCGTCAGATTTCTTTCCCTTGTTCGGGGTCCAACCCATTATTGGCCGCGCTTTGCTGCCGGATGACAATAAGCCCGGTAGCGATCACGTGGTTGTGCTCAGCTACGGTCTCTGGAAACGCCGTTTCGCTTCCGACCGAGGCCTGCTAGGGCGCAACATTACCTTGAACGGTGAGTCGTACAGCGTGGTTGGCGTTATGCCACCGACTTTCAATCCGGACCAGTACGGCGAATTCTGGCTGCCCTCGCGCTGGGGTGTGCCGACCCATCCCCTGACCCCGGACCAGGATCCGCGCCCAATGCGCGATGCCCACTACCTGGATGCTTGGGCGCGCCTCAAGCCGGGCGTAACCCTCAAGCAAGCCCGCGACGAAATGGACGCCATATCGCGTCACCTGGAAAAGCTGTATCCGCAATCCAACAACGATGTCGGAGTCAGCCTGGTCGGCATGCAGGACAACCTGGTGAGTGATATTCGGCCGGTACTTTTGCTTCTGCTGGCGGCTGTCGCCTTCGTGCTTCTGATCGGATGTGCGAATGTAGCCAACCTTCAACTTGCCCGTGCCACCACGCGGTCAAGGGAGGTGTCGATCCGGACCGCGCTCGGCGCCAACCGCTGGCGGCTGGTACGGCAACTTCTGACAGAGAGCATTCTGCTGGCGCTGCTCGGTGGAGGACTTGGGATCCTGATGGCGACCTGGGCCGTCCCCGCACTCCTCATGACGAGCCCGCCCGACATTCGTGACTTCGCGCACATCGGCATCAACGGCGATGTTCTGGCCTTTAGTGTGGGTGTTTCCCTTCTAAGTGGAGTTCTGTTCGGCCTCGCTCCCGCGCTTCACGCGTCCAAGGTCAGCCTCAATGAATCCCTGAAGGAGGGAGAACGAGGCAGCACCAGCGGTCACGGCAAGACCCGTTCCGTGTTGGTGGTGGCCGAAGTCAGCCTCTCGCTCATTCTACTGGTGGGCTCCGGACTGCTGGTGAAAAGCTTTGTGCGTTTGATGCAAGTGGATCCGGGTTTTGACTACAGCCGTCTCTTGGTCTTCAACGTCGGGCTGCCATCCACCACCACGGCTCCGCAGCAGGATGAATTCTACCGTCAGGTCGTTGAGCGTCTACAAGCGCTGCCGGGCGTGCAATCGGCGGGGGCGGTGAGCCGATTGCCCCTCGCGGGTGGGAACAGCAGCCGCAGTTTCAATTTGCCTGGGAGCAGCAAGGACTACAACGCGGATATTCGCGTGAGCACTCCGACTTACTTTCAAACTATGTCGATTCCACTGCTGAAGGGGCGTTACTTGAACGATCAGGACGCGCAGAGCACGGCACAGGTCGCCGTCGTCAATCAAGCCCTGGTTCAGAACGTATTTGGCGGGCAGGATGCGGTCGGAAAGTATATCGAAAATTTCGGGCCGTTGAAAAACAAGCTCCAGATCATCGGTGTGGTGGGGAATGTGCGCCATGTCGGGCTGGACATTGCACCCCGGCCCGAGGTTTATCTGGCTTTTGGTCAAGCGCACTGGCCTTCGGTATTTATGGCGGTGCGCAGCAAGACCTCGGATCCGCTAGCTCTCACTACGGCAGCGCAAAACGCGGTGTCAGTCGTGAGAAATGACGTCCCTCTGGCCAACCTCCGCACCATGGAGGATGTGGTTGCCGAATCGGTCTTACGTCGCAGATTTGCCATGCTGCTGCTCTCGATCTTCGCTGGTCTAGCGATGTTGCTTGCCGCGATTGGGCTCTACGGAGTTATGTCGTACACAGTTTCGCAACGCACCCACGAGATCGGAATCCGCATGGCTCTCGGAGCCGAGAAAGAAGATGTGCTTAAACTGATCGTGGGGCAGGGAATGGGACTGGTCGCTGCAGGTCTACTGTTGGGAATCACTGCGTCGATTGCACTGACCCGTTTGATGTCCGATCTGCTGTTCGCAGTCAGCGCGCGAGACCCGCTGGTCTTCGGCACCTTTGCTGTGCTGCTGGGGATGGTCGCGCTGGTCGCCAACTACGTTCCCGCACGACGAGCCACGAAAGTCGATCCCATGGTGGCGTTGCGCTACGAGTGAGCTTATTGCAACGAGGAGACTCATGAAACTCGGAATCCCCATTGTTCGAAGGCAGAGCACCATATCAACCATGGTTAAAGTGTTACTTTCAGTCGTGATCGGCTTGGGATATGGGGCCGCATCCGCGCAGAACGTGCTCGATTCTCCGAAGCCATACAAGCATTTTCCTGATCCATTTGCTCCGTACTTGGCGCATGAAGTGCCCCCACCCAGGTTTGGAAATACTCCGCGGATTGAAATTCTGCTGAAAGATGGCAAGCTGCGATTGTCGTTGAGCGATGCGGTTGCACTCGCGCTGGAGAACAACCTCGACCTGGCGATCGCGCGCTTCAATCTTTCTATTGCAGATACGGACGTTCTCAGGGCGAAATCCGGGCAGGCAGTTCGCGGCGTCGATACCGGATTGGTGCAGGGAACTCCCGGCGGGGGGATCGGAGGGTTTGGAACCGGCGCGCCGGGGGCGGGTGCGGGCGGCACTTCGGGAGGGGCTGGCGGCGCAGGCACGGGCGCGGCGGGGTTGGTGCAGTCAACCCTGGGAAGTGGCACGCCCATCGATACCTTCGACCCGATCGTCAGCGGAGGAATGAACATCGACCACGCATATTTCCCCGAATCGAGCCCGGTCCTTTACGGCGTCTCACCACTTAAGCAGAACAGCGGTATCGCGAACTTTAATTATAGCCAAGGATTCGCGAGTGGCACGCTTATGAGCTTGAACTTCAACAATGATCGGATAACCAGCAACAGTAAGTTTAGCTTTCTCTCTCCGGAGCTTGACAGCGGATTCCGCGTGACCCTTCGGCAGCATTTGCTGGCAGGTTTCGGTTTGGGGCCTAACATGCGGTTCATACGAATCGCCCGCACCAACCGGGAAATTTCCGACGTGGCATTTCGCGGACAAGTCATTGCCACGGTTTCGCAAATTCAGAACATCTATTGGGATCTGGTAAACGCTTACGAAGATGTGAAAGTTAAAGAGCGTTCCCTGGAATTGGCTGAGAAGACCTTATCGGATGACCGGGAACAGGCGCGCATCGGCGCCATCGCCCCGATGGAAGTCATGAAGGCCGAGGGACAGGAAGCTACTGCCAATCAGGACTTGCTGCTCTCGCAGAATGAACTCCAGTTGCAGGAGCTTCTGATCAAGAACGCAGTTACCCGCGATCTCAGCGATCCGCTCTTGGCGTCTGCGGCAGTCATTCCGACTGACACAATGAGTATCCCCGATAAAGAACCGGTTACACCGATCCAGGACTTGATCACGGATGCGCAGCAGCATCGGCCTGAGCTGGCCGAAGCTCGGATGGACCTCACCAACCGGGAGATTTCCAAAAAAGCAACTGCCAATGCCATGAAGCCTGCGCTGGATTTGGTCGCCTGGTACGGGACGTATGGCCTTGCTGGTGTCCAGACCGCGTACGGTACTCAGAATAATGGGCCAACCGCACCCGCAGGTTATTCAACTGCTTTCACCGATTTGTTCAAGAACAACTCGCCGGATTACGCGGTCGGGTTGAACCTCACTATTCCCCTGCGCAATCGCGCCGCTCAAGCGGATCAGATTCGTTCGCAATTAGAATTTCGGCAGGCGCAGTTACACTTGCAGCAGTTGCAGAATCAGATCGGGATCGAAGTGCGAAACGCGCAGTTTGCCTTGCTGCAAAACCGCGCGCGAGTAGATACAGCCCGCAAAGCCCGCGACCTGGCGCAGCAGACCTTCGAGATCGAGGAGAAGAAGAAAGCGCTCGGCGCTTCGACCAGCAACCTTGTCCTGCAGACGCAACGCGACCTGGCGCAGGCGGAGTCTAGCTTCGTGGCCGCGATGTCTGCTTATGAGAAATCGCGGGTGGAACTTGACCGCGCCACAGGCTTGACCTTGACCCATTCCGGGATCGAGATTCAAGATGCGGAAAGAGGTGTGGTGCAGCAGCTGCCGCATTTTACTGGGGTCGCTCCGGTGCCCGACGTACCTGCCGAACCATCAGGGGTGGAAAAGAATTGAATCCTCTAACCAATGCCGAACTCGAAAGGGATAAAGTTCATCCGCGTTCTACTTCCATGACTGGCAGCGCACACACCGCAGGCAGGCTGCTGATTGCTGACGATCAGCGGGATGTGCTGGAGGCTCTGCGGCTTCTGTTGAAGCCGGAGGGATTCGCCGTCGAAGCTGCGACCTCACCGGCCGGAGTGCTCGATGCGCTCACCACGCACGAATTTGACGCTATTTTGATCGATCTGAATTACACGCGTGACACCACCTCGGGACAAGAGGGTCTGGACCTGCTCTCGCGGATTCAAGCGATCGACAGCACGCTGCCGGTAATTGTTATGACAGCGTGGGGAAGCGTCGAGCTGGCCGTAGAAGCCATGCGTCGCGGCGCGCGCGATTTTATCCAGAAGCCGTGGGAGAATGCCCGGCTGCTGGCCGTGCTGCGCACACAAATTGAGCTGGGAAACGCACTTCGCCAAAGCCAACGCTTAGAAGCCGAAAACCGCCTGCTGCGGGCTGAGGGCCTCCCAAAATTCATCGCCCACGCGGAAAGCATGCAGCCGGTGTTGCGGCTGATCAGCAGTGTGGGGCCGTCCGACGCGAATGTTCTCGTTACCGGCGAACATGGCAGCGGCAAGGAGGTGGTCGCTCGAACTCTCCATGCGCTCTCTAACCGGTCTTCTCGCCCTTTGGTCGCTGTTAATACGGGTGGCCTGCCGGAAGGAATCTTCGAGAGCGAGTTATTTGGTCACGTGAAAGGAGCATTCACCGACGCGAAGACTGATCGTATCGGCCGCTTCGAACTGGCGCACGGTGGCACGCTGTTTCTGGATGAGATCGCCAACATTCCACTTTCTCAACAAGCCAAGCTTCTGCGAGTGCTGGAAAGCGGAGAGATGGAGCGCGTGGGCTCGTCGCAAACTCGCCGCGTGGATGTGCGCGTGATCTCCGCCACCAATGCCGATCTGAACCAGGAGGTAACTGCCAGCCGTTTCCGTCAGGATCTCCTTTTCCGATTGAATACGATCGAGATTCAAGTTCCTCCGCTCCGGGAGCGGCGGTCTGACATTCCGCTGCTCGCCACATACTTCCTCGATCGCTATGGTCAGCGCTATCGTAAGCCCACCAAAACTTTCGAGCCTGCCGCCATGCAGTCCATGTTGGAGTATCCTTGGCCCGGAAATGTGCGAGAGCTCGATCACGCCGTCGAACGGGCCGTGCTGCTATCCAGCGGAGACGCGGTGCGGGTGAGCGACCTCAGCCTGAAGGCTCCGCGCGAAGCCATGCAACGCCTGGAAGAGCTCAGCCTGGAGGAAGTGGAATCGCTCTTGATCCGCAAAGCAGTCGACCGTTATGGTGGGAATATCAGCCAGGCCGCTGAGGCTCTCGGATTGAGCCGGAGCGCGCTATACCGGCGACTGCAGAAATATGGAATCGGAAGCAGCTAACGATTCTCGCTTTCACGCCGCGGATGCGGCGACTTCTGCGCCCCAGCCGCGAGTTCGTTTACGGCCCAAGCCCAAGCGCCGCCTGAGTCACGAAAATCGGATTTTGCTTCTAGCCTTGGGGTCCGGCTCGTTAGCGGTCCTGATTTCCATCATCCTCCTCTGGACCAGCGAGCACGATCCTGGCACTCGCTGGAGCCTGACCTTTCTTATCTGTGTTGGATGGCTGGGCTTTGCCTTTGCGGTGCGCGGGTCAGTTGTCCGGCCTTTGCAAACACTCTCCAACATGCAATCTGCGCTACGGGAAGGCGATTTTTCCTTCCGTGTGCGCGGCGCTGCGACTGGCGATGCGCTTGGGGAATTGATGTTGGAGGTAAACACCCTTTCGGAGATGCTGCGCGAGCAGCGATTGGGCGCGATGGAAGCAAGCGCACTGCTCACGACGGTAATGACCGAGATTGATGTTGCCGTGTTCGCTTTCGATGGCGAACAAAGGCTGCGTCTGGTGAACCGTGCAGGCGAGCGCCTGATGGCGCAGAACGCTGAACGCCTGCTGGGCAAAACTGCCGAAGAATTGGGACTGCTGGAATGTTTGGAAGGCGAGTCTGCCCGCACCATGGAAAAGAATTTCCCCGGCCAGTCTGGGCGCTGGGGATTTCGGCGCTCGGTGTTCCGGCAGGGTGGCAAGCCTCACTATCTGGTCGTGCTTGCTGATTTAAGTCGGGCTTTGCGGGAAGAAGAACGGCAAGCCTGGCAGCGCCTGGTACGCGTTCTCGGTCACGAATTAAATAATTCGCTCGCGCCAATCTGTTCGATCTCGGCGAGTCTCGAAGATATCATGAAACGCCAAAATCGCGCGGCGGATTGGGAGGATGATTTACGCCGGGGGCTGAGAGTCATCGCCGAACGCTCGGATGCGTTGAGCCGTTTCATGCGTGACTATTCCCGGCTGGCGCGGTTACCGAAGCCGCAGCTTCGCCGCATGGATCTTGGAACGCTGGTACGCGTTGCTGCGGGGTTAGAAACGCGTACCATCATCGAGATTGAGCCGGGGCCGGAAATGAGCGTGAACGTTGATCCTGACCAATTGCAACAATTGCTCATCAACTTAATACGCAATGCCGTCGACGCATCTCTCGACAGCAAGGGCAGAGTGACAGTTGGTTGGGCCAGGAACGGAAATTGGATTAATTTGTTTGTGCGCGATGAAGGTCCCGGCATTGCCAATCCCGCGAATCTGTTTGTTCCGTTCTTTACTACCAAGCCGGGAGGATCGGGCATCGGCTTGGTTTTGAGCCGTCAGATTGCCGAGGCGCACGGCGGCAGCTTATCTCTGAAGAACCGGACGCCAGCCAAAGGTTGCGAAGCGGTCATCGAGCTGCCAATCGGAAGCTGAGCAATTAGGTAGCTCACGTTGCGCTACAATGTGTCTCCCCTTAACTTAATTTCCAGCTAGAAATCGGAGGCCTGATGAAGCAGTCATTCTTATGGACAGCCATATGCCTGATTTTGTGCGGAGCCTTGCAAGCACAGGATAGATCTATCACCGACACCAGCGATCGGTTCTTTTTGCCCCACGATAGTTTGTGGGGCTTCGCGCAATTTGATCTCGCTCCACCGCACAATGAGATCGATCCCAATCTGTGTGCCGGAAATTCCGGGGCTTACGGCGGCGTGAATGCACCCTGCAGCGAGTTCGCCCGATACATGCTGCACGGCGTTTTGGAAGTTCGACCGTTCGGGCAAGGGCAGTTACGGCGGCTCATGTTTTTTGGAGAGCCATCATTTCTATTTGGCCGGAACATTCCAAAAACGCTGTACACATGGTCGTTCGATGCGATTGGCATCGAGCACTCATGGGGAGTGGGCGTTTACATCGCCAAGGGATTCGAATTCCGGGTGACACAGCATTTCCTATTCGACCGGCTCGGTGGACGGGACAAGAATCTCGGGCCCGCAGATTTGGGGAACAATGGTCCTTGGGGAAGATACAACGCGATCGGCGTTCGCAAGTATTTCGGCACACGCAGGTGGTGAAAAGCTCTTAACCGCAGCGGACGCCGAGCACGCAGAGATTGCACGGCAAAAGTCACTTTGCGTTCTCTGCGGCTTTTCCTGGTGCACTTTGCGGTAAGAAGGTTTTAAGACGCGTGCTATCCTGACCTGTCGAGCAGAGTCCTTGCTTTCCCATCCGCCAACTGAGTCGCAGCCGATTATCGATGTTTCCGCGCTGCCGGGTAATATTCCCTTTCAAGATCTCGAGAGAGCGCAGCAGAACCTCTTTCGAATCGTGCAGCGTATTTCTCCAGCGCTCGCAAGCACTCTTCCGGCAATGCTCGCAGATGCACCGGATCCGGATTCTGCTCTGGTCTTCTTCGATCGTCTGGTGAACGAAGGCTCACCTGAAACTGTGGAGTTTCTCGAGCGGCATCATCCTCTGGCTCATTACGCGCTCCTGGTCTTCGCCCACAGTCAGTTTCTCGGCGAGGCGCTTCTGCGCAATCCAGACTTGCTGCCGTCGATGCTGCAGGAAAGAAGCCTGGATCGGAGTTTTTCGCGCGAGGATTTCGAGGAAATGCTCAGGCAGTTTCGCTCGCAGTTCACTACAGATGTCTCGACGCTGCTTGCACGTTTCAAACGACGCGAATGCATCCGCATCCTGCTGCGTGATGTGCTCAAGATCGCGCCGCTGGCTGAAACTACCGCGGAAATCTCAGCACTAGCCGATGTGCTTCTCGAAGGCGCACTGGAAGAAGCGCAGAATGAACTGCAGCGGCGTTACGGCCCACCACAGCATCTGGACCAGAGCGGCCGGCTACAGGACGTGCCTTTCGCCGTGTTGTCGCTGGGTAAGCTCGGCGGCAACGAATTGAACTACAGCTCGGATGTCGATCTGATGTTCATCTTTGGAGATGGCGTCGAACCTCCCGGCGCCGGCATTTCTAATCGCGAATACTTCATCCGGCTGGCGCAGGAGGTCACGAGTATTCTGTCTTGCGCAACTACGGAAGGGCCGGTATTCCGCATCGACCTGCGCCTGCGCCCGCAAGGGAGAGAGGGCGAGTTGGCGGTCAGTCTGGCGCGTGCGTCACGGTATTACGCGACCACCGCGCATGACTGGGAACTGCAGGCGCTCATCAAGGCACGTCACTCTGCCGGAGACGCGGCCTTAGCGCGGCAGTTTGTTCAAGCGGTGCGGCCCTACGTCTACACCGAAGAAGCGAACTTTGCCGCCATCAAAACGGCACTCGTCGCGCGGGAAAGAATGCAAAAGCGCCGGCTTCGTCCCGGAGAGCAGGATTCGGGTATCGATGTGAAGATCGACAGCGGCGGTATTCGCGATGTCGAATTCCTGGTGCAATGTTTGCAGCGGGTACACGGTGGGTCTGAGCCGTGGCTGCGCTCCAGCGGCACTCTATTCTCCTTGCAGAAGCTCTACGATAATCGTCACCTCAGCGGCAGAGAATTCCACGAACTCACGAGTGCTTACGAATTCCTGCGTACCCTGGAACACCGTTTACAGTTGCGCCGAGGACAGCAGACGCATCGCATGCCGGTCTCCGGCAGAGATTTGCAAATCGTCCAACGATCCATGGGGCAATTCGATCCGCCGCAGGAAAGCCAGGAGGAGTTTGTCGCGGTAGTGCGGCAACGAATGTCAGTGGTTGCGGAAATCTACCGGCGCGTGATCTATCAGCAGCAAAACCGGGGAGATCGCGAAGCAAATGCAGGTTTTCATCTGCGTCCTATCCCGGAATTCAGAATGGCCGATTCCTCCGATCGCCAAATTCTGGAGCGACTGGCGGCGGATTCGCCGGTACTGTACCGGATTGCCACGCACGAGGACCTGGCCCCCGCTGCTCGAAAGAATCTTTTCCGCTTTTTCACTGGAGCTTTAACCAGCTCCGAGCGCTACGCGGCGATGCTCCGCCATGCTGACGACGTTGCGCGGGCATTGACGCTTTTTGAGGACAGCGAATATCTGACGCAGATTTTGGCGCGCTATCCGGAGGAAGTTGCCACGCTTGCGGATCTCGGTGCCGTGCCTTCCCGCATGGGAAGCGGTTACCTTTTCGAAAGTCCGCTAGTTCAGCCGCGCGCAGCCGATCCCGCCTTCGCCTACGTGGCAAGCTCAGCGGCTGCCTACACCGAGAAGTTAGCGCGTCTTCGCCGGCAATTCCGGCACCGAGCCTTCGCTACGGGAGCGAAAGACATCGCCGAACTCCGGGACGTGTACGCATCCTGTGCCGAAACCACCTCAGCCGCGGAAGACGCTATCGCCGCGGCATTTGAGATCGCCGATGCGCCCTCGGGGCTGGCCATCATGGCGCTCGGACGATTAGGCGGGGGCGAACTGGATTTGCTGTCCGACACGGATCTTCTCTTCGTTTGCGCGGACGGCCACGATCGGCAACCGCTTGCACAGGCGGCCTCGCAGATCGTGCAGGTGCTCACTGTTTATACTCGCGACGGGATGATTTTTCCTGTGGATACCCGGTTACGGCCGCGGGGTGGGGAAGGGGAGTTGCTAATTCCCGCCGGCGAATTAGTTCACTACTTTGAGCGAGAGGCCCATGCCTGGGAGGCTCTGACATACACGAAACTGCGGTTTATCGCAGGCTGCCGCAGCTTGGGCCAAGCCACCAACTCGGCGGCTGAGGCGTTGTTTCAGCGTTTCGCTGGTAGTCCTGATTTTTCCCCGGCCGTCCGCGAAATGCGGCAAAAGCTTGAGGCTTTGGATTCTGACAGGAACTTCAAGACATCGCCGGGTGCAGTTTACGATATCGATTTTTTATGCGGTTTCCTGCTGGCGAAGCACGGAATCCGCAACAAGAATGGTACCCTGCGCGATCGGATATGGCGCTGTGCCGAAGCTGATTTGCTGGCGAAGGAAGATGCCGCCGTTCTCGATCACGCCGGGGAGTTGCTGAGGACGGTAGACCATGTCGCGCGCCTGGTTGCGGGTCGCGCCTCGAAATGGATTCCTGTCACGGAGCACGCTCGTCACGCGGCCGAGAAACTTTCATCCGAAATTTTGGGGCGGAAGTTTCACGATGGATTGGAAGCCGAATTGGACCGCACCTGCCGGGATGTGCGGACAATTTATAACCGTGTGCTGGCGGGACTTCCGGGATAAGCTGGAGCCGGTGTTGGCCGCTGGCTTCGCTGAACCAGCCAGGCAATTAACGCCACTAACCCTCCGAGCAGCAGGAGCGGCACTCCCAAGATCAGCAGCATCCATGCTGTCCCTTCCAGGGAGGTGACGTCGCCCGCGATCGTCGATTGCGGATCACGGCGAAGCTCTCCGCCCACGACTGTAACATCGCCGGCGACCTGGGTGCTGCTTTGGAGCCGCGCATTCCCGAGGACCACGGTAACGCCTTGCCCGACTTGCGCGCCGCTCTCCAGCGTGACGCTGCCAGCTACTGCGACGACATCGCCGGAAGTTTGGCCGCGCAGTCGAATGGAGCACGCAACGCAAACCACGTCGCCGGTCTTCTCACCGGGTTGCAC
>Ga0187771_10001821_pt1 | contig 14605 bp, 14 predicted proteins | sample 0116_SJ02_MP15_1_FD_133139 | JGI IMG/M metagenome (GOLD analysis project Ga0187771, IMG submission 133139) | Tropical peat soil microbial communities from peatlands in Department of Meta, Colombia - 0116_SJ02_MP15_10_MG | ecosystem: Environmental > Terrestrial > Soil > Wetlands > Peat | place...
AACGGCGGGCTATCATGTGTTTGCTGACTGCGTGGCAGAAGTTGAAGGCCCCTTTCAAGTTGACGTTGATTACTCTGTCCCAGTCATCTTCCGTGAAATCTTCGGCAGGTTTTCGGACAATCGTGCCTGCATTATTCACCAGAATATCGATGTTTCTAAACGTGTCAAGACCTCGCTTCACAACTTCATCTACCTCCGCTTTTAGCGAGACGTCACCAGCGAATGGGGCTCCCGTTCTCCCGAATGCACGGACCTCCTCGCTTACTTTCCTAATGGAAGGGAGGTCGAGGTCGTTTAAGATGATATCAGCACCCGATTGCGCAAGGGCGAGCGCTATTGCGCGCCCGATTCCTCGTCCCGAGCCGGTTACGATCGCGACTTTGCCAGTAAGGTCGATTTGCAATCCTAGCACGCAAGTCGAATCTCTCAACGGAAATAAATTGTTGTGGGCGCAAGTTCCGTTCAGGGGATTAATAGTTCGCAATAGAACAAAGGGATGGAAAGTGGAGGACTCTAAGGTCGTTGTCTAAGGTTCCCTAGGGTTAATCTCTCATCGCCAAGTCCGTTAGGGTGCCGCGGGATTCCTAAGCTTCTTTAAAGAGGAACGGTGGGACTTCGAAGCGACTATAGCGAAAATCAGGTCATTTCTTTTAGAGCAGAGGCTACTACGTGATACCCATATAGACGGTTTTTGTGAACGTGTAGAAGTCTACGGCTACTTTTCCTTGCTCTTTGAATGTCATCGAACTAGATTTCTTCATCCCACCGAAGGGTGCCTGAACTAGGATTCCTGTAGTTGGTCGATTGACCTTTACCACGCCTGCCTGTATGTTACGGGCAAAGACATGGGCGCGTTCAAGGCTGTTGGTGCAGATTGATGCCGCTAGGCCGTATTCAGCGTCGTTGGCCAGTTCGAGCGCATGCTCAAAATTCTTCGCTGCAAGAATGCCTAATACAGGCCCGAAGATTTCCTCTTTCGCAATTCGCATTGTTCGGTTTACGCTTCCGAAGACTGTTGGCTCCATGAAGTACCCATGGTCATACTGTGGGCCGTGCAGCCTTTTCCCGCCGTAAAGGAGTTGAGCGCCTTCCCTTCTTCCAATTTCGACGTAGTCCAAGTCTTTCTTTAGCTCAACCTCGCTGACGGCGGGCCCCATTTCATTAGTTTCGTCGAGGCCATTTCCAATCTTCATGCGTCGCGTTCGGTCCAGCAGAAGGCTTGTATACTTCTCGGCTACGGGCTCCTCCACGATAACCCGACTCGTTGCTGTGCAGGCCTGTCCAGTCCCGCCGAAGGCGCCCCTGACAGTTACTTCAACAGCCTTAGCTAGGTCGGCATCAGAGAGGATCACCAACGGGTTCTTCCCGCCCATTTCAAGTTGCAATCGCGGCATCTCTTCGGATTGGGCGCAACTTTCAGAGATCTTCTGACCCACATGGTAAGAGCCAGTAAAGGAGATCCCATTGATTTTCTTGTTTTGGATCAACTCCATCCCAATGGTTGAGCCTGATCCTGTAATGAAGTTTAGGACTCCGTCAGGGACTCCCGCATTCTTCAATGCTTCAACAAGTTTCAACCCTACGAGTGGGGTTGCGGAGGCCGGTTTGAATACAACTGTGTTTCCGCAAACCAGTGCAGGCGCAATCTTCCATGCTGGTATTGCGACAGGGAAGTTCCAAGGTGTAATAATTGAGACAAGGCCCAGGGGTTCCCTTTCCGTATAGAGTACGATGCCGGGGTCCTCTGAAGAAATAACTTCGCCGTTGAGCCTGTGACCCTCGCCCGCGAAAAATCTCAGAATATCTATTCCTCGACCAATTTCGGCGCGGCTTTCAGCCAGGATTTTACCTTCTTCACGAGTGAATAAGCGAGCGAGGTTTTCTTTTTCGCCCTCTAGCATTTCTGCTGCTCTGAAGAGTATTCTGCCTCGCTGTGGTGGCGTGATGGTCTGCCATTTCATTTCTGAATCCTTTGCAGCATCTATTGCGGCCCGAGCATCTTCTCGATTCGATTGCGGGAACCACGCAAAAATGTCTCTCGTGTCGGCGGGATTTCGGTCTTCGAAGACTTCGCCCGTGGAAGACTCCCTCCATTCTCCTTCAATGAGATTCTTGAAGTGGACTGATTTTACTTCTGACAAAACGCGTCAAGATTTGGAGACCGTGAAGTTACTAAAACGTTTCGAGTCGAGGTCTATTTCATTTTCCTTCTCGTCGGACTTTTCTACTCTGTTGTTCAAAACAGCAATTAACTGGCAATAATCCCATTGATTGTTGTATGTAAGTAGAGATTCAGGCATAACGAGTTGCGTTAGATTCTGCAATGAAAGGTCCAAGCTAATACTGTCTATACTTATGAAACGTGCGAGATGCTAATTCATGGTGTCTGCAACACTCCCGGACTAGTGGCTGGACTGTCAATCGCCTTGTCACGGAGAATAGGGAAGGCGATTATCAGCAGAATCAGTCAGATTTAGCTCAAGTCACTTCGGCCAAGAGGGCCGAAAGGAACAAAACTTGAGTGTTTACAAAGATGCTAAACTTACGATTCTCGAGGTCTCATCAAGTCTCAACTCTTGTATTGATGTCTGGCACTTACATCGACGAGCCTTCTGCGACCTAGGCAAAAGGGTGGCCAGTGTTTTGCCTGCATTTAGTCCGATAATCACGCATCAATTGACCAGACATCTGTAACATCAAATCTTAGGTCAAGAAGAGGGGCATCGATAATTTCCCGCCCTATCTCTAGGATATCCAGTTCCTCTTTGATTAGGGTTGGTATAACAGAGATGCTCACATTACCGCCGAATGCGATTTTTACGCGATTCCTCGCATTCAGCCTTTTCACGGACCTTAGAGCGATTCTCAGATCCTCAATCTTTCCCGTGTCAACGAAGATTATGTCAGCATTACCCTCAACCGCTTCTACAGTTTCGCTCTCGATCCCTTTCAAGTCTCCTCTTATCTGAACAACCTTGATCAAATCTTCCATAAACGAAACCGCCTCTAGGGCCTGTTTGACGCCACCAAGAATTCTCACATAGTTCTTGTCAAGGTAGAGAAAAGGCCTGTCGCTTATTCTTACTTTGACAGAACCTACCGAAGCGGCTTTCCTGAGGGTATCTTTGGCGATTGGAGGGACTTTCTTCCAAGCGCCGCAAACAACCTCAACTTTTCCGTCAGCTAACACTACTGCCTTCTTCGCGGCTGTTGCAACCCCAGATGGCTTAGCCACCAAGCCTATGAGGGTCTCTTCGCCTGTGGTGATCTCTACCGGGCTTCCTTCCAGAACAGCCACTATATCGCCCTCTCTTGCTTCCGTGCCATTCTTGCCTATCGAGGTCACCTCCAAGCCGATCTTGCTTGCTCCTTCGCAGAACTCGTCAATGCCCGCGAGCACTCCAGATGAGCAGCATCTTAAAACCGCCCTAACTCTGCGGGCCTTCACTTTCGCGAATATCTGTTCACGAATATTCTCAGCCAAGATTATCAGAATCCGCTTGTAACAACTACAACTTGTCTCTGATTCATGAATCCCATAAAATAAATACGATAGGTAAACAAAACACATCAGCAAACAAGCATAGTGAGGTTTCTGTTAGCGTTGAGGTACGTCAATAGTGTTGCATTGGTAGATGAATCGATGTGCACGGGATGTCACATCTGTGAACGTGTGTGCCCTACGCTCTCCATTCATGTCTTGGAAGACTTGATTGCTCATGTTGACGCGGGAACTTGCGCAGGTTGCGGCGCCTGTGTCGACAGATGTCCTGAATACTGCATGACTCTAATGGACACGAAGGAGATCAAACTTCTGAAAGTTGATCTGAAAGATCTACCTCAAGACAAAATTAGAGAGATATGTCTGAAGGCTCATCACCATCCGAAAGAGGTCATCTGTTATTGCACAGGAACAAGGGCCGAAGAGATCGCGGCGGCCATACTCAGAGGTGCGGCGTCACCTGAAGACTTGTCTAGGATGACCGGCATGAGGACAGGGTGCAAGGTGGAATGCATTCAGCCCGCCCTTAGACTTCTGAAGGCAGCGGGAGTAGAGCCCAAGAAGCCAATTGGCTATCAATGGTACGGAATCACGCGTACCATTTGGGATCTGCCTAAGGACATGCTCGAAAAAAGTGAATACTCGAAATTCTACTTTGACAAGGACAAAGAGCTGATGGATAGAATCGTGCACATGGGGGCGAGCCAAAAATGACCACTGTGCTGGAGACTGAAACACACTCGCCACGGTCTCCTCTGCCTCCGAGAATATCAGCATACGGAGTGAAACCGGAGTACATACAGAAGAGGGGCTTTCAGCTACCGAACATGGTTTTCGTAAGAATCAAGGACCTCTTCCCAGATACGCCGGGTGTCATATGGCCGCCGTCAAATCCCAAGTTGATCAGAGAAACAACAATCAGAGCTCTCCAAGACATTGACATGAGTTATATCAAACCAAACCATTCAGTGAACATTTTGGCTTCTCATCATGGCTTTACGCTGCTAGGCGGCGAACCATACGCTGAAATGCTGAAGACAATTAGGGATGTCATCGAGGAAAAGACGGGTTCAAAGAACATAAGGCTCAGAGCTGGAGTAGGCCTAAGATTCAGGGAGACAGAGGAGTACATAAGTAGCTTCAAACTCGACGAATATTTTGGCCCTGGCAAAGCCATCGGAGTCGCCCCGATCGACCAAGGAGTACCGATTGAAACAGAGGTCGGTACTCTCTACGGCATAAAGACGATCTATGATGCTAACTGGATCGTTCACGCTCACAACAGCGATGTCAGAGAGGTGCACTTCCATAGACACGTTGACAGAGCCGTCAAACCATTTGGTATGTCCTACGCGAGGATAGAGACAAGGTCAACATACCACCATAACCTCGGCCCTAGAGGAGCAAACTTCGTTGCCAGAGCCATCTTCAACTCACAATTCGTCCGGGACAAATGGGCTTTTGCATGCTTTCTGCTGCCCACACCAGCTGGCATAGTAGGTGTTGACGCTGATAGAGATCTCTACAAACTCGATGAACGAGTGACGATGCTAAATCTGAAGACATACGGAAAGATCATGACTCTACTCGGGAAGATAGATAGTGCAATAGCTGTCCTCGATTTTGCGTGCCCCGTCCCCTACGTTTTCTCGGGAGGTGTCATATTCGCAAACTTCTGCGGTGCTAGTACGGACATGTTCGATCTCGATAATCCATTACCGCCATACACATGGTATACTGAGGCATACTACGACGAAGATGAGAAACCTATGCTACCTGAGACACCGCCGCCAAACCCGCATATCAAGGCCATCGTAATGAACTACAGTTGGATAGGGTATCCGTCAGTTTTCTGGGCGAAACACTTCCCCATAATCGTCGTCGGTGACTGGCACAAACAGCTATTCGACAAGGATCCGCAGAATATCGAGTTCATGAAGTACGTCCGGGCAGTGACTCCGGATCTTGATTCGGCAATGAAGCTTGCGCATGAGATTTCTCGGACGGAGAAGGTAATAGTCTTCGACGGAGCAGCCGAAGGCATTAATGTTAGCAAGCCTCTTGCTGAGCTTCTACTCGAGGAGGCTCCAGGCGTTAGCACAGTTGTCGATCGAGAGCTAATGCCGAAATGGCTGAAACAGAGGGGCATGAAGCCCTAGTGTGAATCGAGACAGGTCTTTCCTGTAGTGGGACTAATGGTTGAACTCAACCTCCTTGGAAAAAACGAGCTGTGGATCACATCAGTGACCCTTAGGGATGTGAACCTGTCCACCGTGGCAGCAGCTGTCGCGCAAGTTTTGGAATTGGGAAAGAATGAAGTCCTTGTTACAGATGTGGGAGCGAACTGCATAGTTCTCGACATTATGCGCGAACAGATGGATTCAAAGCAAATCATTGGAAAGCGAACAGAACTGCTGAACGAATTGCGCAAAGTTCAGGGCCTAATGGTAACCGAGAAAACTGATGTTCACTCTGAAGGAGTCTTGGGATTCTTATCTCTCGACCGAAATGTCGCAGAGAAAGCTATTCAAAAATCCGCAAGAATGGTTCAGGAGATAAAAGAGAGAATTTCGAAGAGGTGCATAGTTTACCCCACAGGATTCGAGTTGATCAACCGGTACATTCAGGACACCAATACTCCGTCAATCGCTCAGGAACTCGGGCGGGAAGGATTTGCCGTGGACATTGGGCAAGTAGTTGACGACGATGAGTATATGATTGCATCGAAGATAACAGAAGCAGTCGACTCTGGATATGGTCTAGTGATTCTGACGGGAGGCGTGGGTGCAGAAAAGAAAGACAGAACGATTGAAGCTATCCTGAGGATAGATCACAGTGCAGCTACTCCATACATTATCAAGTATGAAGTTGGGACTGGTAGGCATGCGAAAGACGGCGTGAGGATTGGTGTGGGAAAAGTTGGCGAAACAACCATCGTGGCGCTACCCGGCCCGACCGACGAGGTGAAATTGGCTCTAAGACCGCTAATCGAAGGCCTATATCAGAAACTGGACACGCACAGCCTCGCGAATCAGGTCGCGGAAGTATTGAGAGAGAGGTTGCGACACGGCATCAACAAATTGGAACGTCATGATCGCATGCAAGAACTTTAGTAGATTGTGCTGTGACTTATGAAAGAATCCTACGAAGGGAAGCTGACCGAGGAAACCATCGAATCATTGGCCAAGGAGGTACTAGACGCTGAGATTCAACGGAAACCGATAAAGCCAATCACAGAAAGGTACCCCCAAATTACCAGCTCAGACGCCTACGCGATCCAAGTTGAAATTGTCAAAGCGAAAGAACAAGCAGGACAAGTTGTAGTAGGGAAGAAAATAGGCCTAACTAGCAAGCCAATGCAGAAACTCTTCGGAGTATTCGAACCGGATTACGGACATATAATGGACCGGATAGTTGTTCTCGAAGGTGATGACATAGATCTTGCCCAGCTAATCCAACCTAAGTTCGAGGTAGAAATTGCGTTCGTTCTAAGAGAGAACCTAACGGGGCCAAGTGTGAATACTGCTAGAGTACTGAAAGCATCGGAGGGTGTCATGGCTGCGATAGAAGTGATAGACAGTCGCATTGAAAACTGGAAGATAAGAATCCAAGACACCATCGCAGACAACGCCTCCATCGGACGAATTATCCTAGGTGGAAGGCTGGTTTCTGTCGAAGACATTGACCTGAGGCTCATTGGAATGGTTTCAAAAAAGAATGGAGAAATCGTTTCTTGCAGCTCTGGGGCAGCGGTACTCGGAAACCCAGCGCAAGCAGTTGCCTGGCTCGCGAACAAAATCTCGGAATACAACCTCAGCCTTAAAGCTGGAGAAATCGTGATGTCCGGTTCCTTTGCAGCTGCGGTTGAGATCAGCAAGGGCGACCACGTAATCGCGGAACTTGACAGACTTGGAACTGTCAGTGCCAGATTCGAATAGTTCGAAAGTTAGGCGACTCAGATTTCTTGCATCTAGAATTATGCAGCTGATTTTTCTGACGGATGAAGAAGGAGGTCCGCAAATAAGGGACTAGTGAAATAGTTCACAATGCCGAGATGGCCGCATGTTTGCGGATGCCTTAAGTCGGTTTTCTTCTTTTGATTGGTTGAGGCGGCTCAAGGACTGGCGATTGGTTAGGGTCTCTCAACGATGGAAGAGGCCCAACCTGAGCATGTAGTAATTCCATTAATCTTGCGACAAGAGAAAGAGAGAGGTCTTGAACGAAAGGTTACAGCCTTTCACGCGGCCACCCGTGTTCCTCAGCCGACTTTCGAGTCAGTCTTTCGGCAGCAAGCGAAAGCGCGATCGCAAGTTTATTGTCCTAATTCAGACTTACGCTGCAGGAGCGACGGCCTTTACAATTCGCCGGGATGGGCGTTCTGAAGAATAGGTCTCTAAAGGCTCCGTCTCGATGCCCATTTCCACCGTCCAAGTTGGGAGTTGCAGTCTCGCATAGGGGAGAACCGCGACCCTAGCATTTGCGCCGTGCTCTTCCAACGCTGCCTTGAAAGCATCATCGAGAGAGTCTGTTATATCCAAACCTATCTCTGTTCCTAGCTTGAGGTTTTCCTTCATCGTAACGATCCTCACATGTTTCCTTAGCATAACCTCGTAGATCGGAACCCAAATACATCCGCTCCACATTGGTACTTTCCTCCAGTAGATATCTCGAAGAAGTCGTTCAAAGTTCTCCGCTGTCGGTGGCATATACGGCTTCATTAAATCCATCAGAGCGAAACCTGGAAAATCACGGAAACCAGGAGACGGGCTACAGTATATTATCGTGCCCCCTTCTCTGCATATGAAGTCCGCGCTATTCACACCCCAACCCGTGTGGAAGAACAGGTGATCACTTTCGGCGAAGGTTCCGCAGATCACTATGTCAGCTTTCCTCTGTCTTAGTTGAGGTGCATCGTACGCAAACATTCGGTTGTATCTTCTGACGGACTCTCTGTGGGACTCGGGAAGTTCGCCGTAAGTAAGGTCTACTACCCTCCCCCTCGTATCCAAGATCGTGTTAAGGGCATATTTGTAGCCTACGAGTTCTGCGATATCATCAATGTCTGACCTCATAGGGCCCGTAAGGGCGCCGTAATGAGTGGCAGGGCTTAACGGGTAACATTTGTTGTGGTTGACCTCGATTGTTTCCTCGCTTGCCATGGCTAAGCCGAGTTTACCTCCACCGCCATAACCCCACGGATTAGCTTGAGTCAATGGAAGGCCGAATTTTACGTCAAACCTCAGGAACTTTTTATTGACCCAAACCGGTGTACCCGCTTTTGTGAAACCAACAAATTGGTTCGCCCCTGGCTCCTTGGGCTGATTTTGCCACACCTCCCAACCTTTCTGTCTCAATCTCCTGATGTTCTCAACACCAAGTTTGTCTTTAATGTCGTCCGCGCTCATAGGGACAGCATGAGACACAAACATCCCACCAATAGCAACCCCGGCGTCGTTCACCCCCGCTTCCTCAAGCATGTCAAGTATTACAGACAAATATCTGGCTGTGGGAGTAGGCCTAAACTGGTTATCCGTGATTATCACAATGCTTTTGTCAGGTCCAACCAGTTCAGAAAACTTTGGACCGCACACTGGATTTTCCAGGGATTTTCGAGCTGCTTCTTCTAAATCGGCTATGGGAGCCGGCTCCCTTGGAGCTATATTAGCGACGAAGTTCCTGTCAGGAACCTCTAAGACCAGCCTCTCGCGGAAGATCTCGCCTTCACTGGCAGCCGAACCTATCTTTGTCTTATCCAACTTCTCGTAAGGTATGACGACTTTGACCAATTTACAAAGATCCCCGGAAACAAATGAGAATTGGGTCTTCTCCGAATGAATAGGTTGCGTATATAATGTGTATAGATTTGAGGATTCCACGACCAGAACTGAGTTAGTTTGTTTGCCGTCGAAACTGTAGGCCAACGAGCACGAATATCATCAAGGGCTTTGTGTGTGGTGATAAACCGATTCCGCCATCGGACCGTGGTTGGCAACCGAGGATGAAATTCATGATCCACCCAACATAGAAATGTCGTTCTCTGTGAATGGAGTAATCCAGCAGCATTCGAAAACAAGTCAGATGATTTTCAGAATAATCACGCAGATTGAATTTGCCTCTTGAGCAATGACTTTGAAACCGGCAGACATAATCACAACCGGATCGCCCGAAAGTGTCGCAGTCTCTTCACGAGGGCCTTTCCTCGATGACGGGGGATATGGTTGAATGTAAAATTAGCCAGATCGGGACTCTTCGAAATCCAGTTAAATAAGAGAATGATCCAAGAGAAAAATGAAGGAATCTGAACGATCTCTAACATGTACGCGTAAACGAGCAAGTGAAGTTTGACTTTAGCTGCAATTCGCGCTATGCAAATGTCATTTCCCGGGCGGAGACAGCCAATTGTTTTCTATCCGAGGAGCTTGACGATATCGATGCGGAAGAGTATTACGTGGCAGATCAGCAGGCTGAGTGTGTCTTCAATGAAGAGGGTCAGCAAGAGGAGTTGTGCGATGGCTGATGGAATGGCCATGAGGTAGACATCCGTCACGTAGGCGTAAGGCGCCTGGAGGAGGAAAGCCCCCGCTAGCGCGAACGATTGCGGTACTATCGGTGCAGTCTTCATGCCTCTCAGCCGATCGTACAGTAGCCCCGTGAAGAAACCCAATATCGCGTTTCCGATGATTATGTAGGGATTAGGTGGCGAAAGCGTAAGCGCGCCCAGAATTGCTCCAACTAATCCGACAGCTCCGCCCGCCAAAGCTCCCAGTACTAAGCCCGTAAGTATGATGGGCAACTGAAGCAGGTGAATAGTTAGTTGCCCGATAGACAGTTTCAAGAGCCCTAGGATGTTTGCCAAGGCCGCCATAGCCGCCAAGAAAGCTATGCGTTTGGTCGTTAACAAATTCGGGTCACCTATCTACGTTCCATAACTGCTCTGGCTATAACAAGTTAGGCACTATCCGAAGAGTGAGATTACTGACTTGATTCTCCATTTTCCTGCATAAAACGACCGTCCGCAGCCGTTGAATCCAGACAATGAAATACTAGGAGGGTTGCGCAAGAATATCATGTTCTGAGCGGAGTGCATCGTCGATTCTATCCCAAGCAAGTCACTCAAATGATGCGCCACACTACTCTCATCTTGTTACACTGATTGTCCGCGCCAATCGTAGAAAGGCTTCTTCGGGATTACGCGTATTGGAGACCATTCGCTCAAACGGACATTGACTATCCATATTACGATTCAGGATCATGGGCACGCGTTTGCCATACTTACATGGAATACTGTGAGCCGCGAAAATCTCGATGGCACCTTCACTGATGGTCTCCGCATAAGCAACTCTAATTCTTGCGTAAACGCTCAGTAGTGCAGCTGCTCTTCCAGCTATCTTGTCGGCCAAAGCTGCGTCCCTAATCGAATTGCTCAGAGACTGAATCGCCTGAACGTAGGGAGCAATGCCTGGAGCCTCGCTCACGTAGATGACCTTACCATTTTTCACCAGCACCATTGTTGAAGAACGTGAGCGAAGAGTTTCAATCGCCAGACCCACATCGCTATGATTGATTGATCCCATTCCCCTTCACGCGACGATGGTTTCCGAACAACAGACCCTGAAGACCGGTGCCATAATTTGTGTTCGTCCCTGTTGGTCTTGGCTTAGTCCCGAACGAATTTTCTTCCAGTGATCCTTTTCGGCGTAATTAGGCAGATTCTCACCGATTTCAGCTCTTCCTCCCTTTTCCTCCCGGGTTTGCTCATGTACTGCTCAAAGGCGGCGGGAACTCGATATTTGTCTATGAGTTTTTGTAGGAATGGAATCATTTTCTTCTCGTCGTCGATTATTTCTGCCGTGCCGAACACCACCACGCTCTTGTACATCGTTGCATCTGACAAGGCTTCGTCCACCTCGAAGCAGACGCTCGAGCTTCTTCTGAGTGATTCCATTTTCAGGCCTCTGTTGCAGGTGTGGAAGAATATCTTGCCGCCAGCATAGCCGAAACCGACCGGCACCACATATGGGCCTTCTTGAATTGTCACTCCGAGCCTTCCTATTCTCGCGCAGGTGAGAAATTGTTCGCATTCTTCAGACGTCATATCCTTCTCGGACATTTCGGATATTCAACTCGAACGGTCAGAGGGAACCATGCGCGATGAACTAGTAAGAAGCTTGTGCATAGTAATCGCGGTCTGATTAGGATTCACCGACTTTCGTTTCTTCTCAACCTGCCTATGCGCGCAAGACGACCATCGACTCTCATTTCACCACTCTGATAGCCTCGGCCAACTGGTATTTCAAGAGAATCGCTCAAAGGGACACTGCCCAGTCATATCTCTGTTAAGGATCATGGGCACCTTCCTGCTGTACTTGCACGGGATTCGAAGCACCAAAAAAACAATCGTATGATTCGCCATTGCGACTTGACATCAAACCTGATTCCCATCAATGAACCTTTAAGATATGTGAGGGGACTTCCCGATTCATGGCCGCTACACGCATGAAAGAACCGTGGCACAGTGATAACTACTATGTCAGCTTCTATAATTATCTAGATGAAGTTCGCCGTGACCTCCGATTCCCGGAAAAAGTGGGGATTCACGACGTCACTCTCCGAGATGGGGAGCAGCAGGCGGGCATAGTCTTCAGAAAGGATGAGAAGGTCAAAATTGCTCGTGCCCTAGACGAGGTAGGAGTTAATCGCATTGAAGCGGGAATGCCCTCCGTCTCCCCAGAAGACATGAGTGCCGTAAAAGAGATCACACATCTCGGATTGCAGGCTAAGATATTCACTTTCGCCCGTTGCATGAAAGCAGATGTTGATAATGCCCTGAAAGTCGACGCGGACGGCATAGTAATGGAGGTCCCGTCAAGCGATCACCTCATCAAGTACGGCTATGGCTGGGACGAAAAGAAATCCACCGATCTTTCTGTTGAAGCAACAAGATATGCGCATGAACACGGCTTATACGTCACTTTCTTCACAATAGATTCAACGCGAGCAGATTTCGAAACATTCTGGAAATTGGTTGGTAGCGTGGCTTCGCAGGGACATATGGACTCTCTGGCCGTTGCGGACACATTTGGAGTAATGAACCCTCAGGCCTACGCGCATTTCATCTCAAGAATTAGGAAGGTGACAGACAAGCCCGTGGAAATACATGCGCACAACGATTTTGGCTTAGGCGTCGCCAACACGATAGCGGGTCTTTCCGCTGGAGCCGAAACCGCGCATGTGACGGTCAACGGAATAGGTGAAAGAACAGGCAACGCATCCCTTGAAGAACTGGTCGCGGCGTTGAAGATGCTGTATGGTGTTGAGACAGACGTGAAACTGGAGAAGCTTCGCAGCCTCTCAAAACTCGTCGAACAGCTCTCAGGGATAAGAATGCCTCCCCAGAAACCAATTGTCGGCGATGGGATCTTCACAACGGAATCCGGCATCATAGCGGGATGGTGGAATAGATTGGAGGAACTGAGTATGCCTTTAGAGATGCTGCCCTTCGTTCCTGAAACGGTTGGACACGACCCAGTCAAGGTCATTCTGGGAAAGAAGAGTGGACGAGACTCGATACTCTACGAGGCAAAGAAACTAAAGTTGAGTTGGGATTCAACGAAGGTCGATGCGATACTGCTGAGAGTCAAGGAAGAGGCGATTAGCAAGAAGAGAGCCCTTTCCCGAGATGAATTCTCGAAAATGTTGCAATCACAAGGCTAAGTGCATCTTCCCAGTGCATCTCCCTCCTGGTCATTCAGCGGGGTTAGCGCCATCATCTTGAAGTACCGACAACTGTGCGAGAGGTAGGCTACACAGAGAGCACTGATGGTTAGTCCATTAGTCTTCCGCCATTTACGTTAACTGTTTCTCCCGTTATGAACGAGGAAGCATCTGAGGCAAGGAACAAAACCGCGTTAGCAACATCGTCCGGCGTGGCGAGTCTCTTGACTACATTCAAATCGGAAATTGCCTTCTTTCCTTCAGCACTGTCGACACGCAGATCCTTCAGCATATCCGTATCGACGAATGCTGGTGCCACAGCGTTAACAGTTATCCCAAAGGGCCCAAACTCTCTGGCCAAACGTCGAGCCATGACGATTAATCCGGCTTTGGAAATATCATATGGCAGAGAGGTTACTACGCCGCCCGTCCTGCCCGCTATACTCGAGATCATGATCACTCTTCCGGAGTTGCGGGTCTTCATGTGTTTCAATGCTGATCGCGAAACTAGGAACGCTCCCTTCAAGTTGATGTTCAAGACTCTCTCCCACTCCTCTTCACTCAGATCAAAGATCGACGTGGGTAACGCTATTCCCGCGTTGTTCACGACAACATCGATCTTGCCGAATTCTCTAACGACACTGTCTACCATGCGATCAACCTCTTGAGCGTTAGATACGTCGCAGACGTATCCATCGACCTTGTGTCCGTATTCTCTCAGCTCACGAACGGTCGTATCCAGAACCTGCTTTTTGACATCGTTAATGGCCACATCGGCACCTTCGCGCGCAAACCAAATTGCCAAAGTCTTCCCGATTCCTCGCGCCGCGCCGGTTATCAGGACAGATTTTCCCAAGAACCTTTTTCCGGATTGTTCGACCAATATGACATCACCTACGAAATACTACATTTTTCTTGTTGGATCTGGGTAAGTAGAAGATATTAGACGGCATGCGCTCTCATATATAACTTACAGAACACCAAACACGTTCTTTTCAGCTAGGCGTGTGATTTCCGAGGTTCCAATTCGTAGGCCGCCGGGTTCGGATAGTCTCTTCGAGCCTGAATATCTCCTGGGAATTACCTGTCGGTTCGCGATCATGTTCGCCGCTTCAAGTGCTCTTTCCATGTCTCCTTCTAATCCATACTTTGAGACATCGACAACGATTTGATGCGATTCCGTGAACTCTTTGTGTCCTCCGCTGTGAAGTCCCTGCGTCCAGATGATATACGCTAGCCAAAGTCGAATCCCGAGATTTCAAATATATCAGGCGGACCACAACAGTCTCAGAAGTCTCAAATCCTTCATTTTCTGAATACTGCGAGGGATGAACAAGGTGAAAATCTCATTCCAAGAGGGTGCAGCTTGAAAGATCTCAGACAGAACTG
>Ga0187771_10001822_pt1 | contig 14600 bp, 12 predicted proteins | sample 0116_SJ02_MP15_1_FD_133139 | JGI IMG/M metagenome (GOLD analysis project Ga0187771, IMG submission 133139) | Tropical peat soil microbial communities from peatlands in Department of Meta, Colombia - 0116_SJ02_MP15_10_MG | ecosystem: Environmental > Terrestrial > Soil > Wetlands > Peat | place...
AGCTTTTCACTAAACATATTGAAGCCGCTTACATGGCAATGTATGAGCGCCACCAAGCGGGTATGGCGCCTGATTATTTCGTTGTTCTGAACGCATGAGCACAAGCGAAAATGTCTTAGCGGGATGCCGGTTGTCCAGTTATGTGCGAGTGTCAGCGGGACGGCCTGGAATATGTGAACATCTTGACAGAGTTTAATCGCAGCCGACAACGTCGGCTGTCGCGACATTGACATTGTTAGGGGTTAGGCAAACCCCCATGCAATCAGGAGCCTTGAGACCGACGGCTGATCAACAACGATATAGCTATCTTACTGCTCGAGGGTTATCGGTATCCTGCAATAAGGACGGCGACCTTGACAGATTTCACTTTTGTTTCAACAGGAGATTCACGTGCGGCTGTGTTGGTTGTTAATGTACTGTCTCGCTACGTTGGCGGGCGCAACCGTTTCCGTAACGGCGACCGAAAATATTGATCACCGCGCAAGAGTGGACATCAATGCGTACCCGTGGTCGTCCGTGGGAAAAATCTACAACAGTGCGGGCGGCTCCTGCACCGGAAGCCTAGTTGGTCCGAACAAGGTGCTAACGGCCGCTCACTGCATTTTCAATGCGCGAACACGACACTTTATTCGGCCGGAACTGATCCACTTCCTGCTCGGGTATGTGGGAGGACGTTATCGCGCCAACTTCATTATGCGGCATTATGAGATTGGTCCAGGATATGACCCGGCGGCAGCGGCAAAAACCCCGGCATCGGACTGGGCGGTCCTGACGATTTCGACGTCGTTAGGCGAGGAGGTTCGACCACTTGACCTGACGCGCGGTCCCATTATGAAAAATGCGCCGGTGATGCTTCCGGGTTTTGCGCAAGATCACGCCTTCGTGGTAACTGCGGATACGGATTGTCATATTGTAGGGACATATGAAGCAGGTTCCTTAATCGTGAGTGATTGCTTCGCCCTGCACGGCGACTCAGGCGCGCCGATCATTGCCGCAGACGCAGACGGAAAGTTTCATGTCGTAGGTGTGCAGACGGCTGTTGCGCAAATCGGAGGAGTTCCCAGAAGCATCGCGGTCGCAGCGACAAGCCCGGGACTATACAATGCAGTCGGTCGACATTGACTTGCGTTTGCTACTTGGAAATTTTCTATTGCTTTGCCTAGCTTTTGTTTGCATCGACACTGGTTGGCGGATTCATTATTGCGGCCCAAAAGTTGCTTCTGCGTCCAGTCAATGAAATCAAAAAAACTGACGAAGAGGCCGCTAAATAACGCGGTAATACTCGACGGGGCGGGCCTGGGCTGATCTCGTGTCACCGCGACGAGGCAGTGGTTTGGGTGTTTGCATGGCCACAAATCAGACGCGATGAAGGTCCGCGCTTGTAACCCCCAGTGGGTGGCGGTCAATAATCTGCATGTTTGCTGCATCAAGTCCACGCAAACCGTTTATAGTCTCTTAGGGTTAATGATGGCCGCTTATTTAGCGATTTATAACCGCTTAACTTAAAATCCTCGATAAATCCTTCACGATAATCCAGAACTCGCCAACAGCCGCAAGATTAAGCTGAGCCTCTCAAAAACTTGCCTCGACAAATGAGGCCAAGGCCCGAAGGAAACTGACGAGGGTGTCATGTACCGGATCTTTTTGCACGGTTTACTAGTCGCGCTGATTGCGGCTGCTTGGTCGTCCGGCGCCGCTAAAGCCGATCCGCTGGTCGCCTTCCTGTCACCCGCCGCGCAGCCCCAGATCGCGCCGCAATATGCGCCCGAGGAGCAAACCGCGCCGGACACCGACGCGCAGCCCGACCCTCGGCTGCAGCGGCAGATCGTCGACTACCCGATCAACGAAATACCGGGCACCGTCATCGTCGACACGCCGCACACCGTCCTCTATTACGTGCTCGGCAACGGCAAGGCAATCCGCTACGGCATCGGCGTTGGCCGACAAGGCTTCACCTGGTCGGGCGTCGAGCAGATCGCCCGCAAGGCCGAGTGGCCGGACTGGTATCCGCCGGCGGAGATGATCGCGCGCCAGCCCTATCTGCCGCGCATGGTCGCCGGCGGCCCCGGCAATCCGCTCGGTGCACGCGCCATGTATCTTGGCGGCAGCGAATATCGCATCCACGGCACCAACGATCCGGCCACCATTGGCAAGCACATGTCGAGCGGCTGCATCCGTCTTACCAACGAGGACATCGAGGATCTCTACAAGCGCGTGCAGATCGGCACCAAGGTCATCGTGCTGCCGCAGAGCGCACTGGTGATGACCGCGCAATCGTCGACTCAGCTGCGTCAGCCAGCCACCGCCGCTAGCAAAATGTCATGGAACGTCGGCAGCCCTTCTCGCCTTTACTAATATCCTCCTAGCACCTTCGCGTTCGCCGGCCTGCCGGAATCCGGCGAGCTCGGCCTTAAAGGCTTCCTTCAATTACGATCATGCCTGCTATATCGACGGAAGCCGACCAACGACTTTGGAACGTTGCCCCGCATCTATCTGATATGATTTTTCCGGTCCGAAATGTTCTAGCCGACCCTCCGGGACGATCTCGCCCAGGTTGACCGGCCTCTGCTGGGCGGTTCCTTTGGCTATGGATCAGCATCCAACCTGGATCCTACTTCGCGTTGGCTTTAACTCACTGACTGACCGGGAAATTGCAAATTTTCCTGAGCGTCCCTCGGTGGCCAATCGTCCCCACCTGCTTCCGAGAATCAGCCAATCACTCTAAGGCTTACGGGCTGTCGGCCGGGTCTGGGTTGGGCGCCGATTTGGCCGATGCCGCAATTGTCGGCCGTCAGCTTGCAATTGCAAAGCAGAACCTCTTGAATATTGTCGAAGACTGTCTGTTAAAAGAGCGGTCGCCGGGCACATGGAGTAAAGCGTGAGCTCATTTCGGTATTGCGTTGGAGGAGGGGTCAAGATGATGGTAACTTTACGCGCCATTACCATAGTTGCGACTCTTTTGGTCGCACCAGGGACGACCGCTATTGCGCAAAGCGCAAACTATTCAAGCATAGAAGTATCTGGAACTACACCGATGCAATTGAGCTATCATGGCTCGGCACACAAAAATTGCACGCCGGCACCGCTGCCGACCGTCCGCGTGATTCAGGCGCCAACATCAGGTACACTGACTGTACGTAGAGGAATCCTTACAACAAATAAGCTGGCAAATTGTCCTGCACTTAAAATTCCTGCACAAGTCGTCTTCTATCGAGCGCAGGCGGGTTACGCAGGCCCTGATCATGTCGTCTACGAAGTAACCGCTTCAAATGGCGAGGTTACTAGCTACGCTGTGACAATCAAAGTGAAAGAAGCTCAACCGCCAGCCGAGAAGCCTAAGGGTTCGAAAATTTGAACGGCACAACAAGAGATTTCGATCATCACGCGGGGCAATAATCAACACCCCTGGCAAATCCCATCAATGATTTGTTTGAGATGTTGTTCTTGCCGCTCGTTCTCACGCTTTTCCTTTTCCCATTGAGGCGATCCCACATCAGGCGTGGTCGAATCCAAAACGACCGGTGCATCTGCCCGAGTCACTGAAGCGGCTGGGCGTTGCTTGTCAGTGCGCTTCTTTGCCGGATTGGGGGGCGGCAAGCGTGTTTCAACTGGGGCTTGGGCTGATGATCCCGATGGCGCGGCGGCAACTTGTCGGTGTGCTGGAGTGCTGGCCGAATCCGACAGGGGCGCTCCCGCGCCCAAATTTCCACAACCGCCAAGGGAAATGGCGCATAGGACTGCCACGAGCCACTGCCGGCTAAACATCGGTCTTCTCACTTTATCGCAATTGGATCATATACTTAGCAGACGGCCTGGGTAGCATTGGAACCTCGCAGGTTCCATTAATGCGGCCGTCAGCCTGTACCATAAATTCAATTAGAATTTCGGTAGCAACACGTCAACAGACTTCACCCGCCGGCTTTTGACCGCATTCGCTGCCCGACGCGCATCCATGCCATTGGGGTTCGAGAAGTGCCCGTTCGCTCAGATCAAATCGCATGGCTCACCTCCGACAACGATGAATCATGTTCGTCAACACCATTGGATCTTTATCTGGGTACAGACCCTAATGTCGGTCGTCAGCTGATGAAGCCGAGCGCAAATCAAGGTGTGCGACCGTGCAACCGATGGCCGATTGAAAGGCGATTAGCCATGCCGCAATAGTTCTCTTCGATATGAACTCATCAATGCCCGGAGGCGCGCCTTGTTCGGCTGCCTTGACGATTGCTTCCGCCAAACCATCCGCTCCTGTCTCTGGCGCAACCAGCCACGCCGAACCTGCAAACTCGTCGAAACTTCCGCCGGCAGTTGCGATCACAGGCTTACGCAGCCCCAACCACTGGCAAATAGCGCCAGAGCTTTCACCATGCTGAGGCCAGCGAGGCTGAATGCCGATATCCGCTTGCTGCATGAGCTCAACGAGCTCCGCGTCAGATAGACCTTCTCTCGTCTCAATCCATGATCGCTCCAACTGGGAATTGCGCAAATAGTTCAAAACGTCATACCCGGAAAAAATAAGTCGGATTGGTCGCTTCTGGCGAACGACCTCGCACGCTTTGACAATCTGGTCCGGCTGTTTGGCTTGACCAAGAATTCCAATATGTATGATCGTTAGCTGCTGATCACTTGATTTCGCCTGATGTCGCAGCTTCGTAGGCGTCACGTCTAGAATGGGGAGAAATAATTTTTGTATCTTGTACTCTTTGGCATTGGTCAATGCCCCGATTAATTGAGCACAATACTCCGAATTGACCAGGATGTTTCTTGGACGAACTACTCCAAGAAAATCATTCAGATTGTTTATTTCTTGAGATAGCGCGGAATTTGGCGACCTACGTTGGTGATAGACGTTCAAGAGACCATCCAACCTGGCCTCATGCAGATAGAGAAAATCTTTTGGTTGCCCAGCATGGACAAGTAAATCAATAGTTTCGATGTGGTGCTCAGAATTTCCTAGAATCCAGATTGCGGGTTTTTGTTCGGGTCGATAGCTGGACATTGGCAAGAATTGGGGCGGCGCCGTTTCCGCGCGTTGTTGATGCCGGGTTCGGCGCATCGACTCAATAGCAACTTCCAGGCGACCATCCGCCCATGGGACAAAAAAACGGTTGGGCCACGGCGCGGAAGCGAGCATCTTTTGAGTATAAATTGCAACTCCGCTCTGATCTGGTGGCATGCTGCCAATGATATTGAGCGGTTCTTCGCGCCGCACTTGTAAGGAAAGTTTGCTGTCGATCCATTCGGCAACCTGCTTAGTCGCCGGTCTCCAGCTATGCATCCTGAGAACTTGCGGCGCAAAACCAAGGGAAATTTGCGCGATCGTCGAATCGCCGTGGAACCGCAGTATTGCCTCGGCAATGGCCTCGGGGTCTTCGGCTTCAAACCTGCACTGTGGTGGGGCGAGCTCTTTGAGCGAAGAGTTGTCGGCGACCAGTGCGGCTCTACCGAAGTGGTAGCTTTCCAGAACCGGCAGCCCCAGCCCTTCATATAGCGATGGGAAGATAGTTGCGATCGCACCTTCGATTACCGTACGCATAGCGCCATCAGGCACATAGCCGGTCAGTACCAAAGCATTAGCCTCGAGCCCGGCCAGCGCAGCGTCGCCCAACAGCTCGGTGTGGCGTGTGGGAGTTAGGCCACAAACAACGACCAAAGCAGGAGGATCGGGCATCCGTCGTCGCACGCTAGCGAACGCCCTGAACAATGTGACAATATTCTTACGGGGATCATCGCCCCCGATATAAAGCCAATACTTAGCGGGCAGCGTGGGTGGCGCCACAACCTCGGTATTGAACCGCTCGAAATCGCTGCCACCCCGGATCGTGTGCACGCATCTCGGGTCGCAACCGAACGCCACCGCATCGATGCGCGAGCATTCGCTGATCGCAAAAAGCCGATCGACGGACGGTAAGAGCTCCGCCGCCCGCATGTAGGCCTGGGCTACCGCTTTATCGCGCAAATAAAGGCAGGGGAACACCCAAGGAATTATGTCGTAAAAGATCGCTGCCAATTGCGGTTGGTGAGCTCCCAGCGCACGCGGAAAAAGCGCCATTGCGTCTCGCGATCGGTCGAACATGCAAGTTTGGAGATAATGGGTAATGCGCGGCAAAGAAGGAATGTCCTCGACGCGAACAAACTGGCCAAACTTCGCCAGTGATTGCGCGAGCAACGGCATCTCGCCGTCTTCGATCAACAAGCTATAACGAATAGCCGGACGCTGCTTAGCCAGTTCGATCAGCAGTGTTTGCGCGTAACGCGGGATGCCGCGTTCCCGATGGATTTGCGCGACGCGCAAATCAACCATCAGATGCCGTCCCGCCGTCGGCAAGCTCGAATCCGCACCGTGCAATGATCGAATATATGCCGCGTCAGTAGCCCGTTGTTCAGCTGGAACATGAGGTATCTGATCGGTAGGCGACGGCGGGATATGAGGCGGAGTAGGCGGAGCAGCAGCCCCGACTATGACCTTTATGCTGTTTGCCAAGCGGAATGTCCACGCCGGCAACGAAATACCGAATTGTTCGAGTAGCTCCCGTGTCTTGCGCAATAAGATTACAATCCGAAACTTCATCGAAAGGACCTTAACTGACGACAAATAATGGCACACGCTGCATTCGTGATTAGCTGACGGCCCGCTTGGCTGGCTCACCTACGACGCCATTGTCCGCAAAGCCAAGTTCCTCGCTAAATCCCGCGGGATATCGAAAGATCGGCATTGAGTTAGCCGAAAAAGACACGGCTGCAAATACTTGATTCTAAATTCCTGATAGCCTTCCCAACCCACCAAGGTCGCCAAGGCGTGAGCTTCACGTCGCCGAAAAGTCAATCGAAAGCTTGAGTGGCTCATCGGTCGCTCCTTCATCCTAGAAGAAGCCGTCCTGACTTTATTTCGGGGCGATCGCAACCCAGGGCACCTCCGATGCCATGAATGCGCTGTTCCAAAAGGCCGTGGCTTTAACCAAACGATATAGAGTGATTGCATCGGCTGCCAACTTCCTGCCGCAGCCAATTATCTTGCGCTCATCAAGCCTGAATCTATACGGTTTTGGCTATGTACCTGTAAGTCCGCACCAGGCGACCAGGGATCGCCTCTCAGCCTGATTAACTTCCCTCCTGTTTCCCGCAGAGTACGAATGGCCGCTCGTCAGCGACCAACGACCGCACGACGCGCCACGTCGCTACGCTCTGAGCCAACCCATCCACAAATCGTTCGAGGCGGCCTTCGGTTGGATCAAGGCAGTGGCCGGCCAAGAGCGATCTAAGTTCCGCGGCTGCAAACGAGTCGGGTGGACCTTCACCTTCGCGGCCGCCGCCTACAATCCGGCGCGGTTGCCGAAGCTTCTCGAGGCCTTCGCGTGAAAGGTCCCGACGAACTGTCGACGGCTGGCTGCTTGCGGATCGTTGAGATCGACCTCTGGGACCGCGCCAACCTCTATCTCTGCAGGCCGGCAACACTGACGATCACTGCGCACGGCGGCAAAATCACCTTCGACGCCATGGAGGCCGGGCTCGATGTCGAATACGAACGCGACTCGATCGGATTTCGCTGGGCCGGATGGGAGGAAGGCGACGAGGTCGAAGAAACCGCTAAGCTCCTCGACGACGGCACGATCGAGATCGTGCTCGCATACCGGAACAGTACTACTGGACGGCACGCGGTATTTGAGCTACAAGGAATTTGGGGCACCGTTCAAGAAAAGCAACAATAGCCAACATTGCATAAAAGCCTCAGATTCCGACCGCAAGCGAAAAATCTTACGGCGGCGGCATTGCAAACCAAGTTCGCGCAGGCAGTGGCGTTGCATCAGCAGGGAAAGCTGGTGGAGGCGGAGTGCATTTACGAGGAGATTTTGCAGCAGCAGCCAAACAGCTTTGATGTGCTGCATCTACTCGGGATTATTGCCGGACAAACACGGAGAATAGAGCGGGCAGCTGAACTGATCAGCAAGGCGATAAGTTTAAACGGAAAGATCGCCGATGCTCATTACAATTTGGGCAAAGCTCTACATGACCTAAACCGTTTCACCGACGCCCTGGCAAGCTATGATAGAGCGATCGCGCTGAAGCCAGATTTTACGGGCGCATACATCAATCGCGGCAATGTGCTGAAGGACTTAAATCGTCTCGAGGAGGCGCTGGCGAGCTACGAAAAGGCAATTGCTTTGAAGCCTGACTACGCCGAGGTCTTCAGCAACCGTGGCATTGCGCTGATGGAGAAAGGTGACTTTACAGCAGCAATTGAGAGCTACAATCGCGCACTGCATATCAAGCCTGACTATGCAGAATGCTATCGAAACTATTCAATGGTCACTAAGTTTAAGCAGGACGATCCGATTATTCCAAAAATGAAGAACCTCTTGTGCGCCAACAATCTTTCAGAAAAGGATCGGATGCATTTGAGCCTTGCACTCGCAAAGGCAGAAGATGATCTTGGCAACAAAGAACTCTTTATCAAATACTTGTCTCAGGGCAACGCAATTCGAAAGAAAGATCTTGCTTATGATATTGCGCGGGACGAGCAATTATTTGCCTCGATAAAGCAGTTCTTTGATTTCAATGTTGCGAACGAACAAGCAGATTTAGCGTCAAATTGTTCCACTATCCCCATTTTTATATTAGGCATGCCAAGGTCTGGAACAACACTCGTGGAGCAAATTGTTTCGTCACATTCGAATGTATTTGGCGCTGGCGAGTTGGATTTTCTAAACCAAGCAATCATCAACAGTAGGTGGCAGCTCGATAAGGATAGGAAACGAGTTTTCAGCAGTGTGAGAGCTTTCTACAACGAAAAGCTATCGGAGCTCTCTGCTGCATCCATTATTACAGACAAGATGCCTCTTAATTTTAGGTGGGTCGGTTTCATACTAAATGCCTTGCCAGAGGCTAAGATTGTGCACGTAATACGGAATCCGGAAGCGGTCTGCTGGTCCAATTTAAAAACATATTTCCGTTCAGAGGAAATGGCATTTACCTTTGATAGCCAAGACATCGCAAAATACTACAGGCTTTACAAAGATCTTATGGATTTCTGGCAGCAAAAATACCCAGAAAAAATTTACAATTTGACCTACGAGAGACTCACCGAAAATCAGGAGGAAGAGACAAGAAAGCTCTTGGACTACCTTGAACTCGAATGGGAAGACAATGTGTTGGAGTTCTACAAAAACAAACGCGGTGTGAACACGGCTTCAACAGTTCAAATCCGGCAAAAAATGTATAAAGGTAGCTCCCTAGAATGGAAAAAATACGAGCAATGGCTTCAGCCGATGCTGGAAATATTAAATGCCAACGAAGAAAGGCCGCGCGATGGCATCAGCGCGGCCTTCCCCGTTCCCAACCCGTCTAGAGGCGCCTGGCGGGCCAGATCGAGCCTACAAGTAGATCGAATTCGTTTGCGATTTCTTAACAAGCTCTAACGATGAGAGAGAACCGCGGTACAACCTTGCTTTGCTCGATACCACTCGGCGAAGCTTAAATTCGCGCCGTGCAATGATTGAATATAATGCTGCGTGAGTGACCCGTTGTTCGGCTGGAACGTGTCTGGCTGTTAGGCGCGGCGGGATGTGAGGTGGAGTAACAGCCCCGATTATGACCTTTATGCTGTTTGCCAAGGACGCCTTACTCGAATAGCTCCCATGTCTCGCGCAATAACACCAGAATCCAAAGTTTGTTTAAACTGAGATTTCCTTTTCGCTACGATGATGGACCACCCATACCAAAGTTCGCGCAGAAATGTGCAAGACGCGCTTTGATTCTTGGTAGAGAAAATAACAAGCAATCTTACCATGCCCCCAACACCACTATCCGAAGCCGAGTTCGATCAGCTTGCCGATATCCTTGAGCGATTTGGCGACGAGCGCGCGATGACGCTTGAGGAGATGGACGGTTTTCTGGCTACTGTCGTTTGCAGCCCAAGGGATATCCCAAGGTCAGAATACCTTCCCATTATTTGGGGTGATGCCATCGTCAATGAACCGGCTTTTGCGGCTAAACCGATCCTGAAGGACTTTATCTCGCTCGTTGTCCGTCACCGTGATTCTATGGATCACTTGCTGCGTGAGGGCGAGACCTTTACCCCACTGATGTTCGAAGATGAAAATGGAAACGCCCGAGGTAATGACTGGGCAAAAGGATTTCTGCGTGGGACCGAATTGTGCAAGGCAGACTGGGCGGCTCTACTCGGTGATGAAGAGCAAGGTGGAGCATTAGTGCCGATTTTTGCGCTGGCATATGAAAATGATCCAGACCCCAAAATGCGTCCCTATAAGGAGCCCATGACTGATGAGGTGCGTAAGAACCTGATAGTAGGTGCTGCAGCTGGAGTCATGCGCTGCTTCGAATATTTCGAGTCGCTGCGGGTGCTTGCAAGGTTGCCAATTGGAGACCTGACTTATCGTCGGATTTTGCCCAAAGTTGGAAGAAACGATCCGTGCCCCTGCGGATCAGGCAAAAAATTCAAACACTGCTGCGGGAAGGTTATGTTGCACTAACAGGCTTTATAATATTCGTGGCAAAAAGCAAAAACAGATTCCCCAGCCCGTGCCTGCAACAATCCTCCCCAAGAGCGCGGCTATCACCTTCACTCACTTCAACGGTTTAGCGGCCGGCAAAACGCTGTTTTCCGCTGTTCGGCAATCAAGTGATTTTTGTAATAGATGATATTACAAATGAAGACTAATCCTGCCGAATGGCGCGTCACGGCGATAATGGATCGGAAGCGATTTAGGAGAGTGGCATTGTCCAAAAACCGTGGATTTCGACAGCATGCACCGAATCGTGCTGCGGCGGCATTGCACGCCAAGTTCATGCAGGGGGTGGCGTTGCATCAGCAGGGCAAGCTGGCGGAGGCGGCGCGCATCTTTGAGGAAGTTTTGCGTCAGCAGCCAAACAACTTTGCTGCGTTGCATCTGCTCGGGGTCATTGCCGCGCAAACAAGGCGGACGGAGCGTGCAGTCGAGCTGCTCAGGAAGGCGATCGGGGTAAACGCAAAGGTCGCCGCGGCTCATAGCAACCTTGGAATTGCACTGAGGAACCTGAAGCGTCTCGACGAGGCGCTGGCGAGCTATGACAAGGCAATCGCGCTGAAGCCGGACTACGCCGAGGCGTACAGCAGCCGCGGGACTGCGCTGCATGACTTGAAGCGTCCCGAGGAGGCATTGGCGAGCTACAACAAAGCGATTTCGCTGAAGCCAGATTATGCCGAGGCACACAACAATCGTGCCAATACGCTGCTTGACTTGAAGCGTCCCGAGGAGGCATTGGCGAGCTACGACAGAGCGATCGCGCTAAAGCCAGATTATGCCGAGGCACACAACAATTGTGGCAGTGCGCTGCATGGGCTGAAGCGTCCCGAGGAAGCATTGGCGAGCTACGACAAAGCGATCGCGCTAAAGCCAGATTATGCCGAGGCATACGGCAATCGTGCCATTGTGCTGCATGAGCTAAAGTGCCGCGACAAGGCACTGGCGAGCTATGACAAGGCAATCGCGCTGAAGCCGGACTACGCCGAGGCGTACAGCAACCGCGGGAATGCGCTGCAGGAGCTGAAGCGTCCTGGGGAAGCGTTGGCGAGCTGCGATCAGGCGATCGCGCTGAAGCCAGATTATGCCGAGGCATATTGCAACCGCGGGACTGCGCTGCATGACTTGAAGCGTCCCAAAGATGCGCTTGCGAGCTATGACAAAGCGATCGCACTCAAGCCGAACTACGCTGAGGCGTACAACAATCGTGGCAGTGCGCTGCTTGACTTGAATCGTCCCGACGAGGCATTGGCGAGCTACGACAGAGCGATTGCGTTGAAGCCAGATTATGCCGAGGCATACGGCAATCGTGCCATTGCGCTGCATGGGCTGAAGCGTCCCGAGGAGGCATTAGCGAACTACGACAAAGCGATCGCGCTGAAGCCAGATTATGCCGAGGCATACTCTAACCGCGGCAATGCGCTGACGGACCTGAAACGTCTCGACGAGGCGCTGGCGAGTTACGACAGGGCGATTGCCCGCAAACCCGATCTAGCCGACGTGGAAGGTCTCCGGCTGCATACTAAGATGCATCTTTGTGATTGGAGCAATTTTGATAACGAGTGCGTGCATTTGATTTCGGCTGTGAGAAACGGCAAAGGAAATACACCACCATTTCCATTTCTGGCCATTCCTTCATCTTTCGAGGATCAGCTTCAATGCGCCAAGCTGTATATTGCCAATAAATATCCCCCGTCTGACCGACCGATTTGGCAGGGCGAGCGATACAATCACGAGCGGATTCGTCTGGCTTATCTCAGTGCTGACTTTCGTCAACACCCCGTGGCTCAACTGATGGCTGGCGTATTTGAGTGCCATGATAAATCTCGGTTTGATGTTACGGCGATATCAATCACCCCTAATGATCATTCAGAAATGCGCAAGCGATTGAAGGCAGTGTTTGAGCATTTTATTGACGCTGAGACATATAGCGATGATCGGATTGCTAACTTGGTCAGAGAGTTAGAGGTCGATATCTTACTCGATTTAGCGGGTTTTACGACGGATTCGCGCACGGGCATATTCGCTCGACGGTGTGCGCCAATCCAGGTGAACTATCTCGGCTATCCCGGGACGATGGGGGCGCCATATATTGATTACATTATGGCCGATCGAATTGTGATCCCCGAGGATCAACACCATTTTTACTCAGAAAAAATCGTCTGTCTACCAAACTGCTTTGTGCCACGCGATTCCACCCGCATCATCTCCGATCGGCTGTATGATCGTGCGCAACTGGGATTGCCTCAATCGGGTTTTGTATTCTGTTGTTTTAACAATAGTTACAAAATAAATCCGAGTGTATTTGATTGTTGGATGCGGATACTAAAGAAGGTGGAAGGCAGCGTCCTCTGGTTATCCGAAAACAATACAACAGCGACTGCTAACTTAAGAAAGGAAGCTGGCATTAGGGGCATCAACCCAGCCCGGCTTGTATTTGCGAAACGGATGCCATTGCTTGCCGATCATTTGGCAAGGCATCGGTTAGCTGACTTGTTCCTTGATACGCTTCCTTACAACGCCCATACCACAGCAAGCGACGCCCTATGGGCTGGGTTACCAGTGTTGACATGCCGAGGACAAACGTTTGCGAGTAGAGTTGCCGCGAGCTTGCTGACTGCGATTCGCCTGCCCGAACTCATAACAATGACAGTAGAAGACTATGAAAGTCTGGCGATTGAGCTTGCGAGGCAACCAGAAAAATTGGCGATTATCAAACGTAAACTGACGGACAATCGTCTCACGACACCTTTGTTCGATACCAAGCTTTTCACTAAACATATTGAAGCCGCTTACATGGCAATGTATGAGCGCCACCAAGCGGATTTAATGCCAGACGATATTGTAATGGCGACTAAATCTGTAGGTCCGGAACATCGGAATAATATTTTGTAATCATAACAACGCTGGTGACACACTCGGAAAATCTGCAATTTGGCAGTAGTCGTATTTTGGCTTGTTGGACCAGCAAAGAATGCCCAAACGCTGAAAGTGCTCAGCTGAGACAGGCAATTGGCGAGCTCTGGACTGTTCGATTTAATCGGCGCGTATGGCGGTGATCTTCGATATCGGTCATTTTCGCTTGAGGCTGAGAATATAAGCGATAACATCGTCTGTATCGGCGGGAGAAATTATAAAATTAGGCATTTTATTATGGTTTGAACGAAGGAACGCTTTTAAAGAAAGTGCTGTGGTCGATGGTAGGTTAGCAATTTCCTCAAAGCTCGGAGAAGCGATAGCGCCGGAACGCGTCGTCGGAGTAACGTAATGACAATTGCCGCAAATCGTTATCGCGACCTGGCGTCCCGATGATAGGCTGCTACTTTCAATGGGTTGAGCGAACAGGGGTTCCGTTGCCAATGTCATCGCAGCGACGGCGCATGGTAGAATAATTCGACGCATAGCAATCCCCCGAAATATAAGCTTTGAATGCTATCTTGCATATTTGTAGTTCTGTGGTCACCTGTACTTGAATTGCACCTCAGATTCACCCAACCGATCAGCGCGACCGCAAAAAATGGTTGGCGGGTGTTTGATCCACGTCAAGGACCTTTTATGCCCGGCGATTTCCCGAGGTTCACGCTAATTTCTTTTGTTCGAATATTGGCAATGCTGCGCGAGCTAGCATTCTTATGATTTTCTGTTGTCGGGGCGGTCATGTTTGAGGCGCTCGATCTCGTCCTTCAAGTGTAGTTTTTGACGCTTTAATCCGACGATGGTCAGATCATCAATGGAAGCATGCTTCAATGCTTCGGCAATTGCCGTTTCGAGTTCATGATGCCGACGCTTCAGTTCCACAAGGTGAGTTTGAATTGTCATGTAGCTTCATTCTCCTTTGTTGTTTTGAAGGTTGAGGAAATGCCCAATTCAGGCAGCAAAAAGCAACTGACGACCTACTGGGAATGCCCTGCTGCTATTTGAACCACCCAGCCTTGGTGCGTGCATCTATAATCATTCCCTCGCAATCCTGACGCGACACCCTGAAGTGATCTAGGATGCCAGCATGCCTGATGGTCACTCCGTTCCTGACTTCGCTCCAGCCATCAAGATCATCGGTTGCACAGTCAGCAAGATCCCCGA
>Ga0187771_10001823_pt1 | contig 14600 bp, 13 predicted proteins | sample 0116_SJ02_MP15_1_FD_133139 | JGI IMG/M metagenome (GOLD analysis project Ga0187771, IMG submission 133139) | Tropical peat soil microbial communities from peatlands in Department of Meta, Colombia - 0116_SJ02_MP15_10_MG | ecosystem: Environmental > Terrestrial > Soil > Wetlands > Peat | place...
CGCCGAAGGAGGCAACGATAAATGGCCTGCACCCGGTTTTGTTGACTCCCGCCTAAGCTAATCCGGCCTTCTGTTCGAACTCCATCGGGCTCAGATATCCGATCGTAGAGTGCCTTCGCTTCGGATTGTAGAAGCGCTCAATGTAGTCGAACACATCGGCTCTGGCCTCATCTCTGGTTCGGTACATTCTGCGCGCTGTCCGTTCGGTTTTAAGCGAGGAGAAGAAGCTCTCCATCGCCGCATTATCCCAGACGTTGCCCGACCGGCTCATCGAACAGACGACACCATTGTCGGCCATCAGCCGTTGGAACTGTTCGCTGGTGTATTGGCTGCCGCGATCTGAATGATGCAGCAGCGCATCGGGTTTGCCGCGCCGCCAGATCGCCATGCCCAGGGCATCGGTGACGAACTGGGCCGTCATCGCAGCGCTCATCGACCAGCCGACCACACGCCGCGAGAATAGATCGATGACGGCTGCCACGTAGAGCCAGCCCTCCGCGGTCCAGATATAGGTGAAGTCTGCGATCCATTTGCGGTTCGGAGCAGGCACAGCGAAGGCGCGGGCATGCTTTAAGCCCTTGGCTGCGCATCAATCGTTCGATCCGGTGTAGGCCACAGATACACCCATCAGCCAATAGATCATGCTACACACGTCTCGTCCCGCAGGTCCGGTCACTGGCGAGGAAGCTTGCTCGTACCTTGGCGCCCAACTCCTCGTCACTTCGGCTGCGCTCGCTGCGCGGTCGCTACTTCGGCTCAATACCTTCGGCAATGTCGACCGACTGATATTTGCCGGGCTGTACCGTTGATACCGGCATCCGCATTACACCGAAAAGCCGGCATCGATTTGGCGCGTCAGTCGTATTCACTTTGCGCCACGAGCGGTCATTCGGCCTTCGGGTCGTCGATCTAGAAACCGTAGAGTTGGCTTGGATTATCCACGAGGATGCGCTGACGTATTGTTTCGTCTGGAACCCAGTCCAGGAGTAAATCGAAAAAATCGGTCGAATTCGGCATCGGTTTGCCCGGGTTGATATGCGGCCAATCGGTGCCCCAGAGCAGCCGGTCGGGCCGCGCTGCGACCAGTGCATAGGCGAGCGGAAGCATGTCACGATAAGGCGGCTGTTCCGGCGAGCCATGATAGCCCGCCGACAGCTTGGTCCAGCAGCGTCCGGTCGCAAGCAATTTGAGCAAAGCCTGAAAGGCTGGCTGCTCAGTTCCCTGTGCGGCCTGGATATCGCCCATGTGGTCGATGACATAATCGCAGCGCAGCTTCTCCAGGCGCGGCGCGAGTTCAACCAGATGAACGGGCGACAGCATCAATTGGATGTGCCAGCCCAAGGCGGCTAAGCGCTCGGCGTAGCGCTCAAGCTCAGCGAGCGGCAGACTTCCCGGTTGCGTCGGAATGAAGCGCACGGCGCGTGCGCCAGCCCGGTAGAGCTCGTCCAGCTCGCGGTCGGTCACCGTGGGCGGCACGACGACAATCACGCGTGTCGGAATATCCATGGCGCGCGCCGCATCGAGTTGGCAGCGATTGTCGGTGCCGTAGCTGCTCGGCTGCACCAGCACTGCGCGCGACAATCCAAGCGTGCGGACCAAATGCAGATAGGACGTAACCGACGCCTGCGGCGGCGTGAAGCGGCGATCCGCGACCAGCGGGTATTTCTTCACCGGTCCGAAGATGTGGAAGTGCGTGTCGGTCGCGCCCGGCGGCGCCTTAAAGCGGGGTTGGCGCGGATTGGGATCGGCCGGCTGGCACTGCGGCATCATCATCATCTTAACCTCAGAAGCCGTAAAGCGCGGCCGGATTGTCGACCAGGATGCGGTTGCGCGTCGCCTCGTCTGGTATCCAGTCGGCCAGCGCATCAAGCAGATCGGTCGTATTGGGCATCGGCGTCTTGATGAAGACGTGCGGCCAGTCGCTCGCCCACAGCAGCCGGTCTGGGCGCGCCGCCACCAGTTGCGCCACAAATGGCTTGAGTTCGGGATAGGGCGGCGCCTGCACGGACAGGCGGTAGGCGCCAGACAACTTCACCCAGTGCCCCTGCTGCGCGAGGCGCAATACGGCCTTGAAGACCGGCTGATCGAGACCGTCGCACGGGTTGAACATGCCAATATGGTCGATGACCGCAGGGCAGGCGAGCTTTTCCAGGCGTGGCGCGATCTCCAGAAGCTGCGGACCCTTGGCTAGGAACTGGATGTGCCAGCCAAGCTCGTTGGCGCGCGCCGCCCAGCGCTCGAGGTCCGTAAGCGGCAGCCCGCCGGGGTGCGCCAGCACATAGCGCAGGCCACGCGCGCCCTGCTCGTGCAAGGCCGCGAGATCCTTGTCGGATGTGTCATGGCGGGCGACGATCACCGCGCGTGTGGGAATGCCGATCTCGCGCGCCCCTTCTAGCTGTGCACGATTGTCCTCGCCATAGACGCTGGGCTGGATCACCACTGCGCGCCCAATCCCCAATGTGTCGAACAACTGCCGCGCCAGCGCCGGCGTGATGAGTTGAGGCGTGTATTCGCGCACATTGACGAGTGGATAGCGGCTTTGCGGCCCGAACAGGTGAAAGTGCGTATCGGTCGCACCGGCCGGCATTTTGAAGCGCGGCTTGCGCGGATGCGGGTGGGGGCCCTGACATAGAGGGATGTCCGTCATTATTGTTAAATCCTTCAGCTTTCCTGAGCGATCGGGATGGCGCGCAGGAAATTGGCGCGGGCGGTCGCCGCCGCAAGCAGCAGACCGTGATCGTTGCCGGCAAGCACCATGCGCACGCCCATGCCGATATAGCGGGCTGTCAAATCTTGATCGTAGACGCCGCCCATGGCGAAAATCTTTTTGTGCCGGCGGCACGCTTCGCCGACATGGCGGTAGGCATTCTGCACGCGCTGGTGACCAATTTCGCCGGCAATGCCCATCTCCAGCGCGAGATCATTGGTGCCGATCAGCAGCGCGTCGATGCCCTCGACGGCGGCAATCGCCTCGGCGTTCTCGACCGCCTTCGGCGTCTCGATCATCGGGATCAGCAGAAGCTCGGCGTTAAGAATGCGCTGCATCTCCGCCGCCGGCGGCGCGCGGAAGGCAAATTGCGCCGGTGCACCACCGGTGCTGCGGTGGCCTATCGGGTGGAACCGGAAGGCGTCGACCATCTGCCGCGCCTCGTCCGCCGTATCGACGTGCGGCACAACGATGCCCAGGGCGCCGTTATCCAAGGCGCGAGTGCCTTCGTCGAGGGCGCCCCGGCAGACACGCACGATCGGTGTGACGCCGGCCGGCAGTGCAGCAAGACAGAGCTGCGAGATCTCTTGGGTGGAGATCGATCCGTGCTCCGCATCGATGAACAGCCAGTCGTAGCCGGCTGCCTTGGCGAGCAACGGCACAGCTGCGCCGCGCAGATGGTGCACGCCAAATCCAAGCGCCAATTGACCGCCCCGGATGCGTTGTAGAGCCTCAATCGCGAGCAGTGTCATCAGGTGTCCTCATCATAAAGACCGGCCAAAAATCGGCATTTCGCTATAATCCGCTGTCTCCCAGCAACCGCGGGACGATATGGGTGAACCACGGCACAAAAGCCACTGCGAGGACACCCATGATCAGCACCGCTAGGTAGGGCAACATGGTCTTGGCGGTAGATTCGACGTCGGCTTCCGACACGGCACAGGAAATGTAAAAGCAGATGCCGATCGGGGGGATGAAAATCCCGATACCCATCGCCAGCAGCATTACCATCGCGTAGTGGATGCTGCCGATGCCCAATTGTGCGGCGATCGGCAGTAGCAGCGGCCCAAGGATGATCAGCACGGGCAGCCCTTCGAGCAGCGAGCCGATCGCAATCAGTATCACCAGCGATCCGATCAGGAACAGCGTTGGGCTGTCGCCGACAAGATGCAGCACCTGGATGAGCAGGGCTGGCAGATTCGCCGCCGTCAAAGTCCACGCGAACGAGCCGGCCGAGGCGATAATGAACAGCACCATGCCGGCGAGCAGGCCGCAGTCGACAGCGATGGTGAAAAAGCTCCGCGCGTCGATCGAACGGTAGATCGCGACCGACAACACAATGCCGTAGAACACCGCGACTGCGGACACTTCGGTTGGCGTCGCGTAGCCGAACTTGATGCCCACCACCATGATCACCGGCATGATCAGCGGCAGGACGGCACCAGCGCTCGCCTTCAACAGTTCGGCAGGCGTGGCACGCGGCGCGCGCGGCGTATCGCGCCACCAAGCGAACAAATAGATCGAGACCATCAGGAACAGCGCGATAACCGCCGCTGGCAAGAGGCCGGCGACGAACAGCGTGCCGATCGAGATTGGCGTGACCGAGCCCAGCACCAACATGGCGATGCTCGGCGGGATTGTTTCCGACATGGCGCCGGCTGCCGACAACACGGCGGCGCCTTCTTCGGGCCGGTAGCCCTGACGTTTGAGCTCGCGGCGCAGCACCGAACCGACCGCGACCACATCGGCTGCTTTGGAGCCGGAAATGCCGGACACAAGATAAATTGTGACCACCACGACCTGCAAAAGTCCGCCGCGCAAATGGCCGACCAGCGCCATGGCGAAGCGTACCAGGCGCATACTGATGCCGCCCTTTTCCATGATCAGCCCGGCCCAGATGAAGAAGGGCAGCGTCAGCAGGATGAAATGCCCGGTACCGTCCACGGTGTTCTGCGCGGCCGCGATCAGCGGCGCCGAATCGGTGATCTGCAGGAAGAATAGGGAGCCGAGCAGCATCGAGAAGCTCACCGGAAGCCCGAGCAGCACGGTGATGAAGAACAGCGGCAGCATGACCGCGAGCGCCGTCGAATTGTCGAGCCGCCCGAACGGCAGCATGCCGACAATGGTGACGGTGGCAACCAGCGCGGCGATAATCGGGAGAACCACTAAGACAACGCGCGGTCGATGATCGAAGGCGAGCCGCTCGGCGGCAAACAGTATAATCAGGCCGAGCCCGACATTGAACGGCAGGACGATCCAAGCGGTGCTGATCTGCAGAATCGGCGTGAGCGCCGTGGTCGCCACCTGAAACAGTTCGATCGAGACATCGAGCGTTACCAGACAGACGCAAATAATGAGCACGTCGACGCCAGCCGCTACGCCGTCCTGGATCGCAGGCGGAAAGAAACGGGTGACGAACTGGATCGCGGTATGGTGCCGCGCGCGATAGGCGAGCGCGCCGCCGAGAAACGCCAGCGTGGTCAGACAAAGTTTGGAGGCCTCCTCCGACCACAGCAGCGATTGCGTGAACAGGAAACGGATGGTGACGTCGGTCAAGACGACGCTAAGCTCGCTCAGCAGCGCCACCACAACGATATAGCGCGCCGCTGTGTCGATTGACCCGAACGCCCGGCGAATGGCGAAGGCCAGCCGCGCGTTGCGCCACACGATGCCGCGCCCAAAAAGGGGCGCGGACGGCTCGGTGGCGGGTGTGGCCGCTAGCTGGCCTTCGCTTGCAATATCCACAGGCGTGGTTCCGGCCTGTCAGGTCAGGCTTTATCGACTTGCTGGAGCACTGCGTCGAAGAGCTCGGCGCCGATGATGGGACGGAACTCCGCGTACACGCCATGCGTCGCCTTGCGGTAGGCAGCGCGATCGACGTCGACAAAGGTGAGCCCTTTCTCCTTGAGGAAGGCGGTCGTCTCGGTGGTCTTCTCTGCCATCGTTTTGCGCCAGTCGGGCGTCATCTCGACGGCGGCGGCACGCAGGCCTTCCTGCAGATCCTTCGGCATGGAATCGAACTTGCGCTTGCTCACCATTAGCACGCCGGCATTGTAGACGTGGTTGGTGAGGTTGATCACCTTGACGACCTCATAGTGCTTCGCGGCGGGCAGCGAGATGATCGGTGTCTCGATCGCCTCGATCGTCCGCTGCGACAGCGCCAGATAGATCTCGCTGAAATCGATAGCGATGGGATTGGCGCCGAGCGCGCGATACATGGCGGCGAAGATCGGTCCGGGCTGAACGCGGATTTTCATGCCCTTCATGTCTTCGGGTTGCGGCAGCTTGCGGTCGATCGTCGAGGTCACGCGCCAGCCCCAATGGCCGTAGGTGAGGGCGTAAATGCCTTTCGACGGCATCAGATTGGCAAGCTGCTTGCCGATCGGGCCGTCGAGTACCTTTTCCGCGCTGGTCAGATCGGGGAACAGGAACGGCAGATCCATGACTTGGAACTGCGGAAACAGCGTGTCGATGAAGCCGGACGTGTGGGCGCAGAGGTCGATGATGCCGGTCTGCAGGCCGGTGAGGATGTTGAGCTGGCTGCCGAGCTCGCCGACGCCGTAGACTTTCACCTCGACGGCGCCGTTAGTCTTGTCCTTCACGCTGTCGGCGAACCGCAACAGCACCTGATAGAGTGGGTGGTTGCGAGTATCGGCCATGGTCAGCTTGAGCGTGTGCGCCGGCGTCTGCGCGAAGCCTTCGCGGGCGAGATAAGGAAGCGCGACGGCCTCGGTCGCGCCGATGGCTGCGATCTTGAGAAGCGTGCGTCGGTTCATCATTTGTTTCCTCCCGGTAATGCTCTAAATGTGACGCTCCAAAAATGTAACTTACCGTGTAGGTCAAAAGCTACTGTCTAATTGCATTCTGAATTCGAGTTGGTGCCAAGTGTGGTTTCGATCGGCAACGGCTTTGTCCCGCGCGAATCACCCAGTACGTGGATGTGCCGCGGGCGCGGAGTGCGGCATGACTGCCGCTGAACAACCAAAATACGAACCCAGCCGTCCGATCATGCGCTTCTGCTGCGGAGAGCGGATGACACTTATTAAGGTCTCGGCCAATCGCGCCGCGATCACCACGGCAGAATAGATACTGCGAGAGGCTCATCGGCTCGATCCGACGGGACTGCCTATCTTCGGTGTCTGCTTCGAACTTACGCAAACTGCTACAATCAAGCCCAGACGCACTTGGCATTGAACAAAGGTGCGCCAGTGTCGCGCGCTATCTAGACCGTCGGCCGCATTCTTCCCGTGCCAATCCTAGGTGGATTGCACTACCGATATGTTCGGATTTGGTTCGACAAGAACACCGGTTGTGCCATCCACGGATTTCGTCTCCGACAATGGCTTGTTGTTCAGGGTGGAAGATTCCGGAGATCTTCCAGCCTGGCTTGAACCGATCGCGTCTTCGATGAAGAATGGCGGAACTTTCGACTACGCGTGCCTTTGCGATCTCAAGCAAGTGAGGCTTGCTGGGGGCAAGCAGCAGGGCGCGTTGCGAGAATGAAATTAGTGACGTCTCATTTCTAGAGCAGCAAGCGCTAGTACTGGAAGTTTCATTGGGTTGATGCCGCGTTGGTTCTGGGAGGCCGTGTCATGAGCCTGCTCGATCTGTGCCGGCGGACGGCGCGCCGGACGTTCGGCATCGAGCGGCTCCGGCCCGAGCAGGAATCGGCGATGGTCGCCATCCTTAAGGGACGCGACGCGCTCGTGGCGCTTCCAACCGGCTTTGGAAAATCGCTGATCTATCAAGTTCCGGCGATGATCCTCGATCGGCCGACGATTGTCGTCTCGCCGCTCATTGCCCTCATGGCGGATCAGGAGCGCGCGCTCAGGAGCCGCGGCGTCCCCGTCGTCGTGCTGCACAGCCGACTGCGCTCGGCCGAGCGTCGCGCCGCGCTCGAGCGGCTCGAAGGCGGCGGCCGCCTCGTCGTGCTTACCACGCCTGAGACGCTCGAGTCGCGCGCCACTCCGGCTTGTTTCGAGCGCGCTCGACCGGCGCTTCTCTGCGTGGACGAGGCTCACTGCATCTCGGAGTGGGGGCACGACTTCCGACCGTCCTACTTGCGACTCGGCGCCGTCCGCGAGCGGTTGGGCAACCCAGTAGTGCTCGCACTGACGGCGACAGCGACGCCGCGTGTCCGCACGGATATCGCCGAACGGCTGCGCCTACACGATTCGGTTGTGCTCATCGCTCCGGCCTACCGCGAGAACCTGCGCTTGACGGTAGACATCGTGCGCGGTCCGGAGAAGTTCGTCGCCGCCGGCCGACTCATCCGGGCGCTGCGCCGACCCGGCATCATCTACTGCGCCACTACCACCGCGGTCGATCAGCTCGCGGGCGCCCTCAAGCGGGCGGGCATCCCGGTCGTACGCTATCACGGCAGGATGCGCGCTGCCGATCGGGCCGCGGCCCAGCGTCAGTTCATGCACCCCTCTCGACGCCTGATCATGGCCGCGACCAGCGCCTTCGGCATGGGGATCGACAAGCCGAACATTCGCTACATCGTCCATTACCAGGCCCCTGGCTCGCTGGAGCAGTACGTTCAGGAGGTGGGGCGCGCCGGACGCGACGGCCGACCAGCACAGTGCATCCTCTTGTTCGATGCGGCCGACCTCGACATCCAGGAGCGGCTTCAGGCTTTGAGTCGTCCGAGCGTCTGGCACCTGGGGCGACTCGAGGCCGCGCTCACCGCTTGGGCAAGCGAGCGCCGAGCGCCTACGGCCGCTGCGCTCGCCTACTCGGCAGGCGTGCCGGTGCGGATTGGCGACGTGCTGCTTTCGGACCTCGAGCAGGCCGGCCTCGTCGAGCGCGATCAAGAGGGCCGTATCAGCGTCGTGGTACCGCTCGACGCCTTCCGAGCCGGCGCCCGCGATCTTGTGGCGAAGCTCAAGACATTTCGGTACCAGGGTGAGCGCCGGCTTCGGACCGTCGCCGATTACGCCCAGTCTGAGGAATGTCGAAGCGTGTTCCTCCGGCGGTACTTCGGAGAGGAGCATCCGCCGCGCTGCGGGACCTGCGACCGCTGCCAGGCCAGCCGAGTCGCGGCGACGCGTGTCGCCCCGCCGCAAAAGAATCATTCTGGAAAAGCGAGGCGCACCCGTGATCGGCCAAGAAGATCCGCACAGGCAAAGTCATAACGAGAACCCTGCCGGGCTGCTCAGCGATCGGCTTCGCCTCATGTTCGACTGGTACAAGGGCATGGTCGACCAGAATACCGGCCGCCTTCTCTACCTGTACGATCCGGAGAACGACGTCACGATCAGCGACGGCGAGCCCATTCGTGACATCGCGGCGATTTGGGATGTCGAAGTGCTGAGTGCGTTTCTCGGGCGAGATGACCTTCGCCCCCTGATTCGGCGGTCACTCGACTACTTCAGAGGGCTCATCGTCGAACGTGACGCACACGCGATCGTCGCACCCAGAGGGGAGCCATCTTCGATCGCCCACAGCGCCTTCCTAGCTCTCGCGCTCTCTCGTTCGGAGTTTCCCGACAAGATACAGCGGCTTGTACCGCTCATCGACGGCATCCTCCGCCAGCAGAGGAAGGACGGCTCCTACAAGATCTTCTTCGATGCCGAGCCGGACAGCGGAGAGGAGCTGTATCCCGCCGAGGCGATGCTGTCGCTCCTGGACGCGTATCACCTGACAAGGGATGCCCGCTACCTCGACAGCGTCGAACGCGGCTTCGCCCATTACAAACGCGCGTACTATGACCGGGGCTGGGTACAGCCAGACTTCCTCGTGTTCTTTGCGAACTGGCAATCGCAGGCGGGCCGATTGCTTTTCGAGGCCACGACCAAGCCGAAGATGAAGGATCTTGTTCGTGCTTTCCTCTTCGAGCTCCATGACCGAGTGATCGAAAACGGCTTCTACGATCGTGTGGCGCGCCAGCCGGAGGCGCAGGCGTGCGTCGAGGTTGCCTGCGGGCTGGAGGGACTCGCCGATGCCTACGCGATCGCCGCCTCGAGTGAGGATCGGCGGGCGCAGCACTATCGGCGATGCGTGTTGACTACACTCGGCTTTCTCATGCGCGCACAGCGCACGACCGCTTGCACCGACAAAGAACGGGGCGGCTTTGGCGGCTCGCTCGCAATTCGCGAGCAGCGGATCGACGTAACCGGCCACGTGGCCAGCGGATTCATCAAGAGTGTCGAGAACGGAATCGATGTGCCCGCGACGTGATCGTCGCGCTCCCGAACGGTTGGTGATATGCGATAGGGTCGTGTCCGCGGCCTTGATCGTCACGACGTACGTAGCGGACCGACGTCTTACCCAAACTAGGCGGCGATTCTCTGGGAGACCATCTCTCGGAATGGTTCCGCTGGGTGGCTAGCGGCGCCTGCAAAGCTGTTGAATCAAACGCTCTCAGTTGGCGTCCGTGTCGTAGACCGCGAGGTTCCAGCTCCCTCCATTTGTTTCAAATCAATGCCGCATCTATTTAAGAACGCTCTAACTAACATTAAAGATCGACCAACTCGCGCGGAAAGCAGGCTGGTAGCAGTAGACTTCTTCATCCGAGGATCAGCGTGCGGAAAATCCTGCATGTCGACATGAATGCGTTTTTCGCCGCGATCGAGCAGCAGCGGCATCCGGAACTGCGCGGCAAGCCGGTTGTCATCGGTGGCCGCGGTGACCCGACCGAACGCGGCGTTGTGTCCACCGCTTCCTACGAGGCGCGGCGCTTCGGCATTCGTTCAGGCATGCCACTCCGTACGGCGTACCGGCTATGTCCGGAAGCCGTCTACCTGCCGGTCGATTTCAACACTTACGCGGCCATCTCGCAACGCATTAAGGCGATCTTGCACGAGTTCGCACTGACATGCGAGGACAGCGGGCTTGATGAAGCCTACCTCGACATTTCGCAACGTGAACAGCTGCCCGAGCAGATTGCGGCTGCGATCAAAACACGTATCCGGGCCGAGACCGGGCTGTCTTGCTCCATTGGCGTTGGCCCTAACAAGCTCTTGGCCAAGTTGGCTTCGGATATGGCCAAGCCAAACGGGCTTACGGTGCTCGCCGAGGGGGACATAGCGGACAAGGTCTGGCCGTTGCCTGTGCGCAAGCTCTTGGGCGTCGGGCCGAAAACCGAGGCACGGCTCGCCACGCTGGGTGTGACTACCATCGGCGCATTGGCGACCATCCCTCCGGCAACGTTGCAGCAGAACTTCGGCGAGGCGCATGGTCGTTACCTGCATGAAGCCGCACAGGGTATCGATGAGACTCCACTGATCACTGTTTGGGAGCCGCATTCCTTTGGCCGGCAGACCACGTTCCAGAAGGACATCATTGGCAAACGCGTGATCGCAAAGGAATTGAAGAGGCTCGTTGACACCGTGCTCGTCGATGTTCGTGAAGGCGGCTACCGGGCCAGGACGGTGGCAGTAAGAGTTCGCTTCGCCGATTTTAAGATGTTGAGTCGACAGATCACACTGCCACGACCGAGCAGTGCCGCGCGGGTGATCGCGCGCGCGGCCCGAGAGTGCCTCAAGCACATTGCGCTCGTGAAGAAGGTGCGGTTGATCGGTTTTCGGATGAGCGGCCTCCTCCCCGTTCATCGAAAGAGGGGTGCGGAGTCGAGCCGGGTTGCAGCCTCTGCGGCTTGATCCCCGTCAATCCGGCCATCGCCAGCGAGAGTACCGTGCGCCTCCGAATGCACATTTTCGATTGCACAGGAAAATGTTGTCATGGCAGCCGATACCGTCGTCTCTGCAGACGCTCCGAAGCGCGGTACGACCGAACCAGCCTATCTTCGCTTGCTGCGCTCAGGCGAGCTGGCCGAACGCGGGCGTCTGTCGCGCCAACATCTGGAAAATTGCGATCTCTGCGCCCGCTATTGCCGAGTCGACCGACGTCAATCGATTCGCGGTGCGATCTGCCGCACCGGCCAGCGAGCGGTAGTTTACTCGGCAGGGCCGCACCATGGCGAAGAGGCATGTCTGAGCGGCTCGCGCGGTTCAGGCACGATCTTCTTCTCCTGGTGCAACCTGCGCTGCATTTTCTGCCAGAACTGGGAGATTGCCTGGCAAGGTGAAGGCCGAGAGGTGAGCGATGAAGAGCTCGCCCAGATGATGCTGCGCCTGCAGGCGCAAGGCTGCCACAACATCAATTTTGTCACGCCGAGCCATGTAGTCGCGCAGATCCTTGCCGCCGTAAAAATCGCCGCGGAGCAGGGCCTGTTCCTGCCGCTCGTCTACAACACCAGCGGTTACGACAGTCCGGAGGCTCTCGCTTTGCTCGACGGCGTCATCGACATCTACATGCCTGATATGAAGTATGGCGATGAACAGCTGGCGCGCAAATATTCGCATGTCCGGGATTACGTAAACGTCAATCAGGCTGCGGTGCGGGAGATGCATCGGCAGGTAGGCGATCTCGTGATCAACGCAGAAGGGCTTGCGGAGCGCGGATTGCTCGTGCGCCATCTGGTATTGCCCAATGACATTTCCGGCGTGGAGACGGTGTTGAAATTCGCGGCGGAAGAAATCTCAGCCGACACCTATCTCAATCTGATGGGACAATATCGCCCGTGCTACCGGGCCGGCGAGCATCCGGGACTTGACCGCCCGATCACTCGCATCGAGTTCTCCGAGGCGCTGGCGAGCGCCCGTCGCCACGGGCTTCGTCGCCTCGACCCTGATTCATTTCGCTATGAGCATCCATAGCCTCGAGGAAAGGCGGTCGCGACGAGCCCAACACAGCAAGCGGACTGTCCAACTAAGTTAAATCGGCGCGGAACCGAAGCGCCTTACGACCTCTTGGCGAGCCAAGCCAGAATTCGGGCGGGCAGTTCGTCGCGATTGGTGCTGGTGACCTCCCACAGCTCGCACTCGGGCCGGCGTTTGATCTCCGCAATGAATCCTCCTCCGTGCGCGCCGATTGAGGCGACGATCGGAATATGTCCTGATAACAGGACGCGCATGGCCGCAATGAACCGCTCTGATAGGCATTCCATCTTACCGATCTCGTCCACGAGATAGACGCTTGCGTCGGGATCCGGGCGAAGCAGCCGGGCGGCATCGTCCAATACCGGGACGTCAACGCCATATTTTCCGATACGATGACGCTTCGCTAGATCCACATGTGCGATGATGTGCGTCATGCCGCCGAAGCTCACGAGGCGGAAGCCGCGCCGTGCTCCATCTTCGCGGATCTCTTCGGTGTAGAAGCCGCGCAGGCCGTTGTGCTTGATCCCATCGGCGGTCCGTCGGATCACAGTTGTCTTGCCGATGCCGGGCGGTCCTGTAATCAGCAGGATGTGCGGCTTGTGCTCGCGGCTCTGAGACATAGCTCGTTTCTCGGTTGGCGGGATGCGATTGCAGCCCCGGTGGCCATCGGAATATTCCTGCTATTCGTGTCTACCGTGGAGTCTCGCCCGGGGCCGGTACCGATCCCTTGAGCCTCAATAATTGTCACCGCAATCTGGATGAGCAAGCGACCGAACGCATTCTATGCGGTAAGATGTTGGGGTGCCGTTCATGCAGCAGCAGGCTGGGCACAGGCCGCATCCCGGCCAAGGAAACGCCAATCGGCAGCATGGAGGAGAAACCCTGCTTGTGAAAGACGTAATGTCGTTTTGTGCCGACACTTCTCGATGAAGGTTTACGAGCAAGATGCATAGATGGGCAAGGTGGCGGTCCAGAACCCTGATTGTTTCCGCATCAGACGCGCACCGAAGCTTGAAATGAAAAGTCCGATGGCGCGCCGAAATATTCATAGTCGTCTATGAGACGGCCATTACCCAAGCAGCACTGGCCAGGCTCGCCTGCTCAAGCGCGTCAGCTACAGGTACGGCTACGCCGGCAAGTCGTTGCCGAGGATGACCTCGGCATTGTGCGTACGGTGGCAGGCGTCGATGCGCATTACCGCGCGGACCATGTTTTCGCAGCTGTCGTGGTGATGGGCTTGCCAAACCTTGCCATTGTCGAATGTGCGCTGGTGCACCGGCCGCTCGCTTTTCCTTATGTGCCTGGGTTGCTGTCCTTCCGAGAAGCTCCAGCGATTATCGAGGCGCTGCGTCAGCTGTCCAAAATGCCGGACTTGTTGCTGGCCGACGCTCATGGGTTGGCACATCCGCGCCGCTTCGGCCTAGCATGCCAATTGGGCGTGCTCGCTGGCGTGCCGACAATTGGAGTCGCTAAGTCGCGCCTCGTCGGTACCTACGTGGAACCGGGCATCGAGCGCGGCGCTTGGTCGCCACTCACCGATCGCGGCGAGACCATCGGCGCTGTGCTGCGCACGCAACATGCAGTGCGGCCGGTGTTCGTGTCCATCGGCCATCGGATTAGTCTGCAAACCGCGATTGATTTTGTGCTCCGCTGCACTGGCCGATTCCATTTACCAGAGCCAATTCGCGCGGCTGACGAGTTGTCGCGCCACTGACCATTTGTGACCGCGCGGTTGGCAAACCAACGGCTGTCACCTGACCCGCGGCATCGGACTATAGCGACCTCGCCACGTCATCCGGCACCAGTCGATGTCCCGTAGCCACAGAGTCCACTGCCCTCGCTTTATCGATCGGGCTCTCCGGTTACGCATTCGGACAAGCCTTATCGAACACCTCTGGCGGCGAGAGGCACTTTGACGTCCTCCTCATGCATAGCCTGATACCGTCCGCTCAAGCGATCAATGTTGCTTCTCTTGTTTGAGTGCAATCATTTTGGACAATGGCCATCCATATCATTGTAACGTTGCTGTCATTGCCTGGACGGAATTTGCCCGGCTGCCGATTTTGGCCGAGCCGCACTTGCGAAATCGCGTTGGCGGCCCTGTTGAAATCCGGGTTTCCCGACATCAAATGAGCCAAGGGTAGGTCATCTTGACGGATTTTCTCAGCAACTGGATGTGGTCGGAAGCTTGCGAGATGCTCGCTCGGGCCGAGCGACTGAATCGCGAG
>Ga0187771_10001824_pt1 | contig 14599 bp, 16 predicted proteins | sample 0116_SJ02_MP15_1_FD_133139 | JGI IMG/M metagenome (GOLD analysis project Ga0187771, IMG submission 133139) | Tropical peat soil microbial communities from peatlands in Department of Meta, Colombia - 0116_SJ02_MP15_10_MG | ecosystem: Environmental > Terrestrial > Soil > Wetlands > Peat | place...
CGCGCCAGAGCATCCGCATTATGATCCAGCGGAACCGACCGAGCGATGCCACTATATTTTGACCGCTGGACAGATTAATTTCTGTGGCGATTGCACGCACGCGATGAAGGGGCAGACAGTGCCGCTGCCAGAACTGCCGGAGCACCTTCGTGACAAAACGTAATGCGCCGTTTGTGATCGTCGACAGCCTACCGTGGGATGCGCCGGCAGGTCATGCCGTGTTTGACCGCGATGGCACTGGCGCTGTAACCCGCTTGCAGTTCGGCTGCCCCTGCGGGTGCTGTGCCCACTATGGTGCGTCATTCGGTCCCAATAAGTGGTCATTCGACGGAAACGAGCAAAAACCGACTGTTACCCCATCCCTCGGGTGCTATCCCACAGGTAAGAAGGCGGCCGCCGTTGGCCCGGATGGAACCTATCATTGGCACGGGTTTCTCAGGAACGGCGTTTTTGAGGAATGCTAGCCGCGCGCAAAATCGCCGTGTATCTCGCGCGCTGCTGCCACATAGGCGTCGTGCGCTTCCTGCGCAGTTGGGAAATATCCGAGATAACGCTGACGGCCTTTTACCGAGATTGCGGCCATGTAGTCGCCACGTCGCTTGACGTAGTGAGCGCCCTTGAGACCACTCTTGTTCGTTACCATCACCGGTCGATTCATCTTGTTTTGGGCGCTGGTGGCCTCGCGCAGGTTATCAGGCGCGTTCGTTCCCTTGCTGAGGTTGCGATGGTCAATCTCGGCAATTGGGTCGCGCCCGTTCACCATCTTCCATATGATGCGGTGCGCCCGATACAGTCTGTCGTCGACGGCGACAACCCGATAGCCGGTGTCTTTCCTCGTGCAGCCAGCGATCTTACCCGCATATTTTGCATTCCAGCTTTTTTCGCCATCGCGGGGCTTCCAAGTCAGTTCGCCGGTTTCTCGGTTGAGGTGAAACACTTCATTGAGTCGCTCTATCGTTGGCAACGCGATATAGTTGTGCGGCATAGTGCCCCCCGGCAGGTGTTCTGATGAGTAATTATGCGAGAATACAAGGACATATAGATAAAGGAAAGGGACGCGCCGCGCACCACGTCGGCATGCCGTTCCTCGCCTATCGGTTGATCAGCACGAGCGCGGGGGATTTCCCGAGCGGATGGTCGCCGGTGGCTACTCCGGCCGGCACTGCATTCTCGCTGCTGCGCCGTAGGCTGTCCGAGGGAAAGCTGGAACTCGGCATCAAGAGCGTGGCGCTGTTTTACGACATCGTTGCCAACATGAATCCGTTCTTGGTCGGCGACGTGTTCGTACAGAACGATGCGGCTTTCGTGCCGAACATCAGCTACGGTGCTGGCGCGACGCAAGTTCCGGGAACCACAATCGAGTTCAACGGCATGTGCCTTGCGTGGCACCCGCCAGAGAACAAGGCGGTGGGCGCGAGAATTGACAGAAGGGTGAAGATTTATCGGCCAGCAACCTCGCCTGCGACGACCACGACGCCAGCGGGCGGATCAACGCAGTATTGGAAAGAAACTCTCGACAACGACAGATCGCTGATGCTGATCAATGGCACCTATTCTTTTGGCGTTCCGGGAGCGAACAACGCCAATTTCATCCCGTGCGGTTTCACGGCGGCGATTCGGCAGCACGACTGGGTTTTTCAGCCCGGAATCCCAGGGATGCTGAAAGAGGCAAAGTGGTTCGCGTATCTGCCGCCGCTGCCCGGATATTTCCCGAAAGAGGGTGATGCACTGGTGGACGAGTATGGCTCGCGCTACTTGATCGCGGTGCCGTATGAGCAAAAGACGGGCGTGGCGGGTTACCAGTTGGCGATCGACCGTAAGATTGCTGGCGACGACGTAAGCAGCGGTCAGACGGCCTCAACCGATTTCGCCGATCCGAGCAACACGCAATTTGTTCCCGGGCTCACCTGATGGCCGCACAATTCGATGTCCTGAAAGGTGTGCTGGACCTCGTGACGGGGGCGTTATCGCCAAGCGGAAACCCGCTCACGAGCTACGAGGCGGCGATCGGATATCCATCGATCGGCCGATTGCAGAACATCGCCAAGACCGGGCAGGCCGCGGTTTCGATCTACGATCGGAAAATCAGCAAGAACACGACGCGGTGGAATCCCTACATCATCAGCCAAACTGTGATGCCAGCAGCGCTAACCACAGCGCTTTCTCTCAATCGGCTGCCGCCTGGGCAGACAGCGACGATCACATTGGGCGGGTCCGTCAACGTGGGTGATGCGGTGTCGGCGCTCGCCGGTTTTGTAGGTGGCACCACAAACGGCGTGGTGGCGATCGGTGTCCAAAACGACACGTTGGCCACCATGGCGCAGAAGCTCGCAAACCTGATCAACACGGCCATGGCTGGCGTGCTGACCGCGATATTTTCCGGCCCTGTCGTGACCATCACGAATGTGTCAGGGATCGGAATGGCGATTGCCAGCTACGCCGGAAATGGCGGTTCGCAGGTTCGCGAGATTGGCCGACGTGACCAGCAGGTGCAGGTGATTCTCTGGGCTCAGACGCTCGAACAACGCAATGTCATGACGGCGGCGCTCGAATCGGCCATCGCGCTGTCGGAGATTAACTTTGGCCCGACGCTGGACGACGGAACCGTAGCGCGATTGAGCTATATTTCGGATTACGACCTTGAGGACGACAGCCAAGAGGACGTTTATCGGCACGACTTTATGATTTCGCTGGATTATCCGATCACGACTACCGACGTGCTTTACGCGGTGCTCGCTCCGGTGCTATCGGTGACGGTGGGACAATGGGAAGGCGAGAGTTCGTTTCCGTCGCTGGATTTTTCAAATCCACAAAACTCCCAATTCCTGCCGGGCTTGTTGTGAGGGGCATTGCAATTTTGCGGTGTCAGTGAGAAATTCGCGATTAGCGACCGAGCCGGGCAGCTTTGGGGGCGTGGGCAATGGCTCAGATCATACCGCAGGGGTCTTTCAACCCAGCGTCGCTGACCGCTGACGATCTTTACATCCAAATCCAGAACCCGCCCGGGTTCATTGTCGGTGTCCCGACCGACGTTATCGGCGTAGTCGGAACGGCCTCGTGGGGGCCCGTCAATCAGCCCCAGAACATGGGCAACCCGTTCGAGGCCATGCAGACGTTTGGCCCGATCAGCGCCGCGTCGCTCACCGATCCTTACGACCTCGCCACCGACCTTGCCATTGCGTTCGGTCAGGCGACATCTCAAAGCGTGCTTGATTCGTGGGGTGTCCGCGTCACCGACGGCACTGATCTTGCGGCCTCGGGCGCGATTGCTGGCGCGGTAACGTCGGCTGCCGAAACCGTCACATTGTCCGGCACGATCAGCAACGGAGATTCGTATTCCGTCACCTTTACGCAATCAGCGCTCGTCGGCAGTCCGCTGACGCTCACCATTCCGATTATCACCGCAGACACGCTAAGCACCGCTGCCGCGAAACTTGCGACAGCGATCAACGCGAGCGCGGCGCTGGCTGCAATCGGGATTTCGGCGACCGTTGCGGCTGCGGTAGTTTCGATCTATCAGCCGTCCGCTCTGTCGCCCCAATGCACATTCACGCGGACGAGCGGGTCCAGCATCACTGCAACGCTCGGCACCGGTGCGACCACCACAACTGGCCTTACGCTGTTAGCGATCTGGACCGGCGTTCAAGGCAACAACATCACGGTCACGCTCACCACGGGGTCGTCTGCCAGCTCCACCAACGCGACCATTGCGCTGCCGCAGTTAGGCCTCAGCGAGCTTTACCCGAACCTGCCGAACGCTACGTTCTTTGCCTCGCTCAACAATGCGATCAAGAACGGCATCAGCGGCGTGCGCGGGCCGTCGCAAATCTGCGCGCCCGGCGCGGTCAACCTTGCCGTGGGTGCGCCGACGGCAGGAAGCTACACGTTCTCCGGTGGTGCAGACGGCCGTTCCGGAGTCACCACTGCGAACCTGCTGGGCAGCAATACCGCCGTGCCGGCAACAGGTCTTTACGCCTTGCAGAACGTCAATCCCGCGGTCGGTATTGCGTGGATCGTCGGAAGCACTGATTCAACGCTGCCCGCCAATCTTGTGGCGTTTGGTCGGTCGAACGGCCTCAGCACGCTGTGGCCATTTCCCACCGGTACGTCGACTGCCACCGCGCTCACTCAAGTGGCTTCGCTGGGCCAGCATGATCCGTCGTTCGCGTTCTGTAAGGATTGGATTTATTTCTACGACCCGGTGAACAACGCTACTCGGCTTGTACCGCCCACCGCGTTCATCGGCGGCATGGCGGCGACGCTTTCGCCAGAGCAAGGCTGGGGCAACAAGCCGGTGCAGTTGGTGCAGGGCACCGAGCGCAACAATCCGCTCACCGGCACAGTGCAGCCCTATAGTCAGACCGAAATTGGCCAATTGGCCTCGGCTGGCGTCATCTTCATCACCAACCCAATTCCTGCCGGCGCGCAATTCGGCACGCGCCACGGTCAGGGCACATCGCTGAACGCCGTCACGCAAGGGATGGAATATTGGCGGCTTACGTCATTCCTTGCGCGCTCGCTCGCGGGTCAGATGGGCATTTTCGTGGATCAGATGCAGTCGCAGCAACCGAACGATCCGCTGCGCAATCAGGTTCGCAATTCGTTCAACTCATTCTTGAACGGCCTCAAAGGCTCGAACGGCCAGAACGGGATCATTGACGATTTTACGGTGATCTGTTCATTCAACGGCGCGGCCAATGCGGTGCCAGGCAACGGCGTCAATACGCCATCGTCGATCGCTGCACACTACCTCTATGTGCTGTGCCGCGTGCGTTACCTTGCGACTGTGCGGTTTTTCATCATCGCGTTGCAGGGCGGAACCACGGTGGTCACAGTCGGCTCGGGCACAGGCCAAGAGCTACAGAGCAATACGTAACGATTTCAGCCGGGAAGCTGAGAGGGAATCAATATGGCTAGCGCGAACGGTCAGGGATTCAACATCGGAACGGATGCGAATGTGGCCGTCTCCGACAATTACGGGGATAGCTTTCCGATCGATGCTCTTGGCCACATGATGGATTTCGATAGTGAGGCTGCGGCGTCCATCGTGAAAATCACGCCGATCACGCGCGGCGGCATTCCACTATTTCAGACGGTATGGAACGGAGGTAGCGGCAGGATCACGTTCGCTCGGGTCAACGGCAACTTGCAAGCCATGATCCTGGAGCTGATGGACGCCTACCATTCGGCCGGAATTATCCCGCTGTTCACTCTCACGCTTTCGATCCTGAATCGCGACAATTCGATCGACGAATATCTCTATTCTGGCGTCCAATGGGATGCGACACATTTGGGCAACTTCCGTGCGCTCAAGGAAGTTGATATGTCGCTGCCGTTCATGTGGGCGCAGTGCGTCAAGACCGGCGGAGCGCCGCCGTTCCTGACGGGGCTTGCCGCAGCCTAATTCAATAGCCGCCGGGGGAAATGATGACGACACCAAGCGCGGGCGAGACCGCAAAGCATGACGTTGAACTGAAACTCACCAACACATCGCCGCGGCGGCAGAACGCCACCCAGCAGCAGAAAAACCAATCTTTGTCTGATACAGCAGCCAAGATGCGCGAGCGTCAGGCTGCCGAACAGCAGTCGGAACCAGAAGCGCCAGCGCCCACGCCACGCGAGGACGTGGAATCTGTTGAGGTGAAACTGACGGATGGCCGTAAGGTTCTGTTCGGGCCACCGAAAGGCATTTCGCTGACGATGCGAATCGCGATGCACTTCCCGGAAGCCTCAGCGGTAATCGATCGTTTGGCACGAGTTCTGATGTCGATTCAGGAGATTGACGGCAAAAAACCGATCTCAATCTCCAACATGGTCGACCTCACGCGGCTAGCAAATGAGGTTGGTGATACCGGGATAGACGAGTTGAATTTCTGGCTGCAACGATATTGGGGTAATATCCAACTGTCAGATACGCAGGTGCTAAAAAAAAATCTGCGAGGATGAAGGGTTCGGCGAATCGGTCCTGATCGCAATTGAGTTTGGGCAACCGTGGTCAGAGGCAAAATCAATGTCGCCTTTGGATCGGAAAGCCTTCATAATGAAGGCGCGACAATTGCAGGGCTGGAAGATCAATTGGCAGACCGGGGCCATGATCCAGCCGAAAGGATAGCCCGGTGATTTCATTCGAACGATATGCGGAGTTTTTGACTCGTTCGGCAGCGACCTCAGAGGTCGTGATCCATGCGAGTCTTGCGCGCATCGGTGGTCACGCCAAGACGATGGCGGCCGAATATATTGGGCACGAATTGCCGCAATGGAGGCCACTTGCGGCCAGCACGATTGCACAAAAAGAACGGCTTGGGTTCACTGGCCATGTTTCGGCGACAGACCCCCTGCTACGCACCGGCGGGATGCGGGACAGCATCGTGTCGGAGGTTTCCGGCCATGAGGTTGTAGTCGGGTCTGACGATCAGAAGGCAGTTTGGCAAGAACTCGGTACTTCGCGCATTCCGCCGCGGCCATTTTTGGCGCTCGCAATGAGCAATGCCACAGAGTACGCTGGCGAGGTTTTTGGTGAGGCTGCCTTGGCGATGCTGATCCCACCAGAGGCAAGGCGGTGAGGCATGCTGACCAGCCTCCGAGTCGGTGCTATATTCGAAATTAAGGATCAAGCCACGCCAGTGGTGGCACGTCTCGCCACCGAGATGACGAAGCTGGCGCAACTCACCGCGACGGTGCGCGCGGAGTTGGCGGCGATTTCGGCGACGCGAATCGGAAATTTGTCGGGACGTTTCGCAACGCTTGCGGCCTCTATGGACAAAAGCGCGACAGCGGCGCAAGCCATGGCAACATCTGTGGAGGCTGGAGCTGCTCGCGCTGATGCTGGGCTGGCTGCGGCGCTCGCTACCGCCCGCGCACTTACCGCTCAACTCACGGCCGCCGGCCGCGCCGGGGCAGGGATGCGAATTGCAGGAGGCGGCATGATGCCGCCCGGCCCTCCTCCCCTCCCCGGTGCTGGCGGTGGCGGCCGCGGACCTCACGCGCCATTTCATTTCGGCCGGGTCCATGGTCATGCTGGGCCTGTGTCGGTGTCGACTGGTGCCGGCGCTGGACCTATCGCGGTGGGTGCTGGGCTATGGGGCGTCGGCCATATCATGCACCAAGCGCAAGAGCCGCTACATCAGGCTGCCAGCTTGCGGCTCTTGGGTTTAAGCGATCAGGAGATAACGCAGGTTTTGCAGCAGGCTCGGCAGACTGCCACGGCAGTGCCTGGGTCCGGCTTTTCCGAGAACGTCAAGACGATCGGCGAAATGTATTCGGTCGTTGGCCTGCAACACTCGCTCGAATTGTCACAGAAAATGGCGACGCTTGACCGAGTAATGGCATTGACTGGTAAGGGCCGAGAGGAGGGCTCTGGTTACATCTTAAGCCGCGCTGGCGAACTCATGGGCAAGTTGAGCGATCCCAACGACCTGCGGCAATTCGAATCGACGCTAGACATTATGGCGCGGGTCGGTATCGCGACGCACGGCAAAGTGACGCCGCAGGAGTGGTTGAACTATGCAAAACAAGCTGGCCCTGCGGCTGGCACGCTCACCGGTGAGGGTTTCTACACCACAGCGGCGATCATACAGGCCATCGGTGGATTCCGTGCTGGCACGGCTGCGCAAGCATTGCAGCGGCAGTTTGCAGGCGGAGTAATGACAAAATCCAAAGCTGATGAATTAAAGGCGCTCGGCATATTTCAGGAGGGCGATTATACGGTTGAGCGTGGCGGCCACGTCCAGTTCCGCACGGATGCAGCAAGGGGGTTTGTGGAGCGATTGCAGCATGATCCTCTTGCCGCCATTGTAGATGTTCTGGAACCAGCGATGGAGCGGAAGGGCTTCACTCGATTGGAGGACCAAACACGGGAGATTTACAAGATCATCGGCACCGGCCCAGCACAGCGCGAGGTATTTGAATTACTGCGCGGCCATGCCCAAATTGTACAAGAGCGGGAGCGGGCAAAAGGCGCTCTTAGTCCCGAGGCAGCGTTGGGAACCGCCAATCTCAATGATCCGATCCAATCCATGGCGGCGTTCACAAAGTCGTTTAACGACATGCTGGGGGCTTTGGGCGGCCCGCTGATGCAAGCTGCGGTCCCAGTGCTCAACACCCTTACCAGCGCGTTTAACAGCATCGCTGCGGCTGCTGGCGGCCACAAGACCGCAGCGGCGACGGCTGGTGGGATCGCGGCAGGAGCGGCTACCGGCGCAGGTATAGGGCTTGGAATCGGATGGCTGGGCGGACCATTTGGTGCCGGTGCAGGCGCTTTGATGGGTGGTATCGCAGGCGGAGCCATAGGACTTGGCGGGTCACTATCGGCGCAAACACGTCAAAATATGTGGGCCGGCGGCTTGCACGGGGCGGCCTTGGCCCCTGGGCCGCTCGCTCCATTTGGCTTCATGGGTGGTGCTTTGGCCGGTGCCTTTCCATCGCTATTGCCGAATGGAATTGTGGGTAGCGCACAAGCCGCGGCCGCACCGACAACGCAGGTCAAGGCCGAAATCACAGTGAAGGCAGAGACCGATCGGCCGCAGACGCTCGCCGAAATGATCTTGGCCGAAATCAACAAACTGATTTCCGCGGGTCACCTGCACAATTTGAGCGAGGCGGACAGCATCCATAACTCGCCATATGTCACTGGGGTGGGCGGCCCATGACGCTGTTCGTCCAGATTGATGACGTGATCCTATCGGGATTCGAAATCCCGCAGGAACTCGGCGACATCGGCGGAAAACAGACGCTCGTAAAACACGAATTCCCGGGTGGTCTGATCACGATAAAGCCTCTCGGTGCGTTCCCGCATCCCATCACATGGTCAGGCATTCTGACTGGCACCGACGCATTCGCGCGTAGCCAAAAGCTTGACCGCATCCGCGCCGTCGGAAACGAAGTTACGCTATCCTATGGGCAGTTCGCGTGGAGCGGCTATGTCGCATCGTTCCATGCCAAACCGAAACATCAATGGTTTGTTCCCTACACGATCACGTTCGAGCCTACAGTGGACCTATCCGGTGTCGGCACCATTCCGTTCTCGCTGATCGATGCCGATAGCTTGCTTTCCGGTCAGGTCGATTCCGTCAACAGCCTGTTGAATGGCGACGACGGGCTGCCGTTGCCGGCCAATCTGGCGATTGATGCTACGGCGCTGCTGGATGCGGTATCGGCCGGCCTCCTGAATGGCGACGGCACGGTAGCTGGTATCCAATCATCCGATCAGCAGGCCATCGCGGTGGCTGCGGCGCAGACTGAGGCCGACAGCCTTCCATATTCACTCGGGACTGACCCAACGCAGGCGTCGCCAGCGCTTGACCTTTCGGTGGCGGCGACAGCCATCAGTCAGATTGTCGGTAACCCAGTGACCGGGGTGCGCGTGATTCAAGTGATCAATCCGAATATTTTTGCTCTGGCGCAGCGCTACTACGGCGATGTTTCGCTTTGGCAGCAAATCACAGACGCATCGGGGCTACCCCCTGATCCGCAGCCCACGGGCCAATTCACCCTCACGGTGCCGATGTCATGACGGCGGTAATGCCTCGTCTGATGATCGGCGGCCAGCAAGTGCCGACGAACAGCTACAAGCAGACCGGTGGCGCGTACGGGTCGACCGGCAGTCTGCTGTCAACGACAAGTTTGACGGCCATGGCGGCAGCGGGTGTCGACCTCGTGGCGCTGTCGATCGCCAACCCCGGGTCGCTGCCGGTTGACCTCTATGTGACCGATCAAGACGGGAACACCACCCACCCGTTCTCTGGCGAATATCTTGATGGTGATTTTGACTACACGACCGACGCGGTGTCGGTCCACGCGCGGGATTGGTCTGGGCCGCTCGTCGATCAAAAGCGGGCGCTCACCACGCTATTGAGTGGTTCGAGCGGAGAACTATCACCCGAACAAGCCAACAGCGGGGTCAGCACCCAGAACCAAACGCTGACCAACATCGTGACCCAGATCGCACAGCAATTCTCGCTGACGCCGGACGTGCGGCTTAATTCGAACATTAGCAACTCGAACGCCGATTATGGCGCGATCTTCGGCGATTCCACCGACACGATCCTGACGGCCGTACCGCAGTCGCTTTGGGGCGTGCTGACCCGGCTGGCCCGGCAGACCGGAAACGTCGTCTATGTGACGCCGGAAAAGCACCTCGTTTTCGGCGAGGCCGGGGCTGGGCTCGAAACCCTGCAATTCACATGGCGGCAGAACCTCCCAGCGCTCAACTCGCTGCCGCTGATGAAGTTGAAATTCCACCACAACCCGCGGCGCAATCTGACGTTTAAGGTCATGGTCAAGTCGTATGACCCCACGGTGTTGCAACTCACCAGTGGGCAGGCGTTCGTCATCGGTTCGAACTATTCGCCCGACGGCACCAGCACGGTGAGCGCCGGCGCGTGGGGTGGGGCCGAGGCATCGCAAATCTCGGCCGCGATCGGTTCGAGCAAAAAGAACGCGATCCCGGTTTACGTGTTTCATGTCGACGGGTTGACGGCATCGCAGGCGCAGTCACGCGCGGAGGCCATCGCCAACGACATCGCCAAGCGGGAATTGATCGCGACCTGTACGGGCGACTATCTGCCAGACGTGCAACCGAGCCAGCAGGCGCAGATCAGGGGCCTGATCAATCCGCAGTTCGCCAGCCACACCTATTTCGTGACGGCCTTCACGCATTCGTTTACGATGGGTAAAGACGAGGGCGAACTAGAAACGACGCTGACAATGCTGGACCGGCAGCCCGAGGGACAGGGCAAACCGGTGTCGCCAAAGGCCACTACCGCGGGGTGAGGGATGCAGGCGGCCGACGAATTTCTCAATAACATGAAGTTTGCGGCGCACCAGCAGGGCGGCGACTATGCGCCGTTTGCCTATGGCCACGTCGCGAACTATGACCCGAAAACGCACCGCGTCCGGGTGGTCATCGTGTCCTCGCGCAACGACGACGACGTGCCGACGCTTTCCGGGTGGATGACGTTCGGAAGTTTCGGCGGGATGCAGTACGGGCCCATGGGCGGGGCAACCACTCAGAATCCGACCCAAGGCGAACTTGTCGTGGTGCAGCGGATCGATCGTGGTTTTGGGGCGCAGGCCGTTGCGTGCTTGGTGTGGAATCAGGTCAACACGCCGCCGTTCCCAGAATTGAATCCAGGCGAAATCGGCATCAAGAGCCCGGCCGGCGGCTCTACGATTCTGATGGACAAAAACGGAAACGTGACGGTTACAGCACCGGGAAACGTGACGGTCAATGCAACAGGAAATCTGATCCTGCAAGCGACATCGGCGGCGATCAGCGCTGTTGGTGGTACGGTGCAGAAGCTTGTCACTGCCGCGATGGTGGCGTTTTTCAATTCTCACACGCACCCAGCTAATAACGCGCCACCGTCGCAAACCATGGGAAATTCAGAACTCACCAGCGTTTTGGAGGCCCAATAAATGCCCGGCGTTGCTGGCGATTTTTATCTCGATTACGGTGGCGATTTCATCATCACCCCATCAGGCTCGATTCAGTCGGCGACCGGCTGGACACAAGTTCGTCAGCGGATTATTCGGCGGCTGATCACCACCGCCGCAGAGATTTTGCCAGATGGCACATTCACACCGGCCGGCGATATTTTCGCGCCGGACTTCGGCGTTGGGCTCGGCTCACTCGTGGATCAGTCATTCAGCGAAGGATTTCAGGCAGAGTTACAGCGTAAGATCGCGCAAGGCGTTTTGGAGGACGAGGACGTTGACAGCACTGTGCCGCCTAGCATTGTGTTTCAGAACCCGAATCCATCCACGCTTGTGATCGTGATTGGGGTTACGCTCAAGACAGGACAGCCGGGGACCATTTCGATTCAGGTGACGTGATGGGGGCGGTCGTCTATCAAATTCGCAACGCTACCAACGGCAAAGTGTACGTTGGATCAACCATAGATTTTAGACAACGGCGATGGAGTCACATTGGTGCTCTGAGGAAAGGAACTCACCATTGCGCGCCTCTGCAAGTGGACTTTATCGCATTCGGCGAATCCGTTTTTCTCTTTGAGGTTTTGGAGCATGTTGATCCCGAGCGCTGCCACGACAGAGAGTCATATTGGATGGCAAAGACGAACTGTCATGCCAGCGATTTCGGTTATAACGTCGCCTTGGAGCCCGGTGGTACGATAAGAGGTTTAAAATTTCCCGGTCGCAAGCACTCGGAAGAAACGAAAAAAAAGATCGGTGACGCACACCGTGGTATGAAGCGGTCTCCGGAGACGGGTCGACGCATTTCCATGGCCAACATGGGAAAGATCATAGCCCCAGAGTCCAGCCGAAAGACTGTCGAAACTTGGATCGCAAATGGCCGCAAACCAAGGGGCATGACGGGCAAGAGGCACACCGCTGAATCTCGGGAAAAGATGTCAGTGGGAATGACCGGAAAAAATAAGGGAAGGAAAAAGCCGCCAAGAACGGCGGCACATCGTTCGGCAATGTCCGCCAGCCGGAAGGGATGCAAATATTCTGATACTCATATGGCGGCGCTCGCGGCTGGGAGCGCGCGACGCTGGGAGAAATATAGGCGAGATAAAGAACTAGGGATAGTTCCAAAACGGACGTTCACAGCCGAGCAAAGAAAAAGGATGTCGGATGGGACGACTGCCGCTTGGGCACGTCGGAAACTCGCTGCGCAGGTAACACCATGAGCGGATTGCCAAATAAGTCATTTCAACAATTTGTTGACGATGAGGTTGCCGCGTGGGCCACCGCGCTCGGTTTCCAGCCGACGTTACAGGATGGCGATGCGCTTCTGGCGATGATGCAAACCGTCGCCTCTATGGCGGTTTTTTTGCAAGCGCAAGTCCAGCTTGTAAACAACCTCGCCCGTGCGCAGACCTCCACCGGCGCGGACCTCGATTCGTTCATGGCGCAATTCGGTTTTACGAGACTGCCGGGGCAAGAGGCCGAAGGCCCTGTGATATTCTCGAACCCGGCGGCGGCGAGTTCGCAGATTTTGATTCCTGTCGGCACTGTGGTGCAGACGGTCGGCGGCGCGGTGCAATATCAGGTCGTGGCGGACACCAATCAGCCAACGTTTAACGCGGCGCTGAACGCCTATGTGCTGGCGGTCGGTCAAACCAGCCTCACCGCAACGGTGCAGGCTCTTGTGATTGGATCGGCTTACAACGTCACGGCCGGACAGCTTGCCCAGATCGCCACACCGGTGCCGGGCATCAACTCGGTGACGAACACCGTGCCGATCGACAATGGTGCTGACGCGGAATCGGATTCTGCCTTCCGGTCTCGGTTCGTGCTTTGGATCAATTCCCGGTTCGCCGCCACATATGGCGCGATTGTGTCCGCCATCACAGGCGTACAACAGAATTTGGAATATCAACTTGAGGAGAACGTGGACCCCAACGGCAACTCGCACCCGGGTGAGTTCGTGGCCGCGATCGACGACGGCACCGGTAGCCCACCGTCGTCGCTAATCACCGCCGTGTTCAACGCCGTCAATGCGGTGCGCGGGTTCACGATCCTGCCGCAGGTGATCGCGATTGCGACGGTCAGCACCACGGTTGTGTTGGCGATTCGTGCGGCCGCTGGGTTCACCGTGACGGGCCTTGAGGCTGCGGTGGAAAACGCCGTGGCGGCCGCTATCAACGCCACCCAGATCGGCACGGGCGTGGCCGCTGATCTCGTGGTGCAGGCGGCTTTGAGCGTGACAGGTGTGGCCTCGGTGCAGTTGAGCAGCGTTCTGCTGAACGGCTCAAACGCCGACCTCGTGGCGCAGGTGTTCAAGGGATACCGGACGAACATCAACAACATAACGGTGGGGCCGTACTGATTCATGGGCACACCGACCACCATTGCGCCACTCACAGCCGCGAACTTCGCTGCGCGCATGGCGGCAAACTACCCGAACGGTTGGGCGTCGCCAGACGCGCTGTCAACTGGCGGTGCGGTGTTCGGCGTGCTGACAGCCTTGGGCACGCCGCTATCGTTCGAGAACGGCGCGCTGATTTACGCGCTCGGTGCGACGAGAATCCAGACAGCGATCAACGGCGCGCTGGACTTGGCAGGCGAGGACTATTTCGGCAGCAACCTGCCGCGCAATCCCGGTGAGGGTGATGCGGCATATAACGCACGAATGCTCGCTGCGATGCTGGCCCCGGGCGCGACGCGAGCGGCCGTGACCGAGGCCGTGGAAAAAGCCACGGGCTACCCGCCGCGGGTGATCGAACCGTGGTCACCAGCCGACACGGGCGTGTGGGGGAGATTTTATTGGGGTGTCGACACTCCGACGACACCATTTCGCTGGACCGGCGGCGGCAGATTCGTGCAGGGCGACCCGAGCACAGGGCTGCAATATCAAGGGTTCATTGAGTGTTCGCTGCCGACGCCGCAGGTACTCGGCGGCAATTCTGTGCCGTGCTTTGATTCGAATTTCTATTGGGGTATTGCCGGCATGTCGTTTTTCGATTTGAGCCCCAGCCAGTCGTTTGGCTCGCAAGTCGTTTACGATGCGATCAACACTGCGAAGTGTGAGGGCACAATCGTGTGGGTGAAGTTCGTCCCTGCGCCTGTGGCCGTCAGTTGGGATTCTGGGTTGGATTGGGATCAATCCGGCCTAACGTGGAGCTAGTGTTTAGCC
>Ga0187771_10001825_pt1 | contig 14598 bp, 13 predicted proteins | sample 0116_SJ02_MP15_1_FD_133139 | JGI IMG/M metagenome (GOLD analysis project Ga0187771, IMG submission 133139) | Tropical peat soil microbial communities from peatlands in Department of Meta, Colombia - 0116_SJ02_MP15_10_MG | ecosystem: Environmental > Terrestrial > Soil > Wetlands > Peat | place...
AAAAATTAATAGAGTTTGCCTTCATAGTGCTTTTATTCCCCCTTTGGGATTAATGTAGAGAATTTCGGAGAGACGTCGGAAATGAAAATGGCAGTGCTAGTATATGAGTACCCGCCAAAAATCGTCGGAGGCTTGGGCACCTACGCAGCAGAAATTACTAGAAAGTTTATTCTGCTCGACCAAGAGATCTCAGTCTTTACCATGAATGACGATGACGGAAACCTTCCCACAAGAGAGCTCTGGCGAGGCGTTGAGATACATCGACCACTGCACGTTGACGTTTCTGACTCTCTTCCAGACGTAATTGCGGAAGACGTCAGAAAGTGGGGAAGAGGGATACAATTCTTCTCAAAAATCTTGGTTTATAATTATCTGAGCGCTTCTAAGATTATCAATGAACTCGTTTCAAAAGAGGGCTTCCAATACGATATTGTCATTGCGCATGATTGGCTTTCGGCCATCGCGGGTATCACGGTGAAAAGAGATCTAGACTTGCCATTTGTCTTTCATGTGCATTCAACCGAGAAAGGACGAACATTAGGGAACGGATCCGAAGTCGTGAACAACATAGAGCATCGCGCTGCACAGATGGCTGATATGATAGTGACTGTTTCAAATGCAATGAGAGAAGAACTGATAGGTCTGGGATTTCCTCAAGAGAAGATTAAAGTATGCTACAACGGCGTTGATCCACAAAAATACAGTCCCGACAAAGTGAGCCCGGACCAAGTGAAAAAGTTAAGGGCGCTTTACGGAGTCAAAGATAACGAGTTTATGATACTCTTTGTTGGACGTTTAGTATGGATAAAGGGCGTAGACAAACTTCTAATGGCTATGCCATTGATCTTAAAGGAGATTCCCAACGCTAAACTAGTGATCGTTGGACTCGGCGAAATGAGAGAGCATGCAGAAAAAATCGTGCAGAGCCAAAAGCTTCAAGATTCTGTAAAGTTTCGCTTCGAATTTGTACCTGAAGAGGAACGCATTGCGCATTACGCAGCCTGCGACGTGGCCGTTTTCCCAAGTTTGTACGAACCCTTTGGCATCGTCGCCATCGAAGCAATGAGCATGGAAAAACCGATTGTTGTCGGTGCTACAGGTATTAGCGGAATGAAAGAGATAGTCATTTCTGAAGGGCCGCAGCAGTGTGGTTTCCACGTTGACCCAAACAATCCCACAGACATTGCTTGGGGAGTAATTAATTCTATAAAAGATCCTGCGAGGAGAATTGAACTTGGCAAGAATGGCAGGAAACGGGTCTTGGAAAATTTCACGTGGGATGTTATAGCGAAAAAGACGCTTGGCCTTTATGAACAACTGCTTGTCAGCATGAATGAAGAGAAAAAATAGGCTTTTTGAAAGCTCAAGCCTAAGAAAAGAGAGCGCTAGACACAATCTGGACGTACTTTTTTTGTGTGTAACGCTAAAATAGATAACGCGGTAATCCTTCGCCTGCCTCTCTGAATTGAAAGGAAGGAAAATACGAAAGTCATGACAGGTTTCATAACAATAGCGGTAGCACCATTTTCATCGAATTCTTAATCTGATTTCTATCCTGTAACAGGTGCGCATGGGCACCTGGGTCTCGTCCTCTGCGACCCATTAACCATGAAATATGTTCGATCGCAAATAAATCGGTGGCTGAATCAAACGTGACTTGTTGCTCTTGCCAACATGCGCGCCCACGTTAACTCCACAAAAGTTATAACGCATTTGCAAAGATATATAAAAATCTGTGGTAAGAAATGGAAATGGAAAAAATAGCTCGATGGACTTTTGTGGCTGTTGTGATCATAGCAATTGTCATGGGGATAGTCGTCGGCAGCATGGCCGACGTTACGACGGCGCACATATATGATTCTAGGGTTATAGACGCCAATGCATATGTCACTTTGATATTGCTCATCCTGGGGATAGTAGTTGGATTCATCAGCGTAACCTCGAAGGAGGTCACGCCATTTCTCGTAGCAGCAATCGCTTTAGTGGTAGTTGGGACCTCAACCGTGTGGTCGCCTTTATCAATGAAAAGCCAATTAAATCTGCTCTACTATTGGGCGACTTACATTGTTTCTTTCATCGCGGCGTTCGCTGCACCAGCCGCGGTCATAATCGCCATTAGATCCCTCCTCACCCTAGAAAAAGCGCAGTAAAAGCGTTCGCTCTACAGCAGTCCTTCCTTCTTTTTTTGGTGTTCAGTTTTTGTTATAGTTTGAACGAGTTTGGTTGTCATTCTAGATCCCAATTACATTTTACTTTGCGTGAAAGCTGCGAAAGGCAAATGTGTTGGAGGGCGTGCTGGCTTCAAGCTTCTATCTAAAAAATAGGCTTTATTTGAAGAAGGTTTTTGCCATTTCGTAGAGTTCCAGTGGCACCTCTTTCCTTCTTGCCACGACTTCTTTTAGTTTTGCTGGAACGATTTCGGTTCCTTTAGCGACAGGTATGTAGCCCCATTTTTGTCTTCTCACAAGCTCTATCGCTTCTACGCCTAGACTGGACGCAAGAAATCTGTCAAATGCTGTGGGTGGACCACCCCGTTGCAAGTGTCCGAGTACTACGGAGCGAGTTTCGAGTCCAGTCTCTTGTTCGATGAGTTTTTCCAGCACTTGTGCAATGCCCCCGAGCTGAGCGTGCCCAAACTGGTCTTTCTCTGCTTTTTTAATAACCAAGCTATCTTCTTCCTTCGGTTTGGCGCCTTCTGCAACAACGATTATGCTGAACACCTTATTAGCTGCTTTTCGTTTCTTCAAAAAAGCGTATACATCCTTGAGGTCGAAGGGTACTTCTGGAATTAGAATGAGATGTGCTCCTGCTGCTATGCCTGCGTACAGAGCTATCCATCCAGTATATCGTCCCATGACCTCAACCACGAATACGCGTTGATGGGCTCTGGCGGTTGTTCGAAGCTTGTCTATGGCTTCTGTTGCGATGGAAACAGCGGTTAGGAAACCAATGCTGTAATCAGTCACGGAGAGGTCGTTATCAATTGTTTTCGGTACGCCGACAACTCGCGCTCCTGCTTCATAGAGTTTTTCTGCCACGCTAAGCGTGTCATCTCCGCCAATTGCGACCAAAGCATCTAGGCCGATTTGTTTAATGTTCACCAAGCACTGCTCAACACCTTTAGGCATCTTCGCTGGGTTTGTCCTCGAAGTGTACAGCATTATTCCGCCCTCGCCCGTCAGGTCTTCGACCTTGTGAATGTCCAGCGGCTCGCTTTCCGCTTCAAGCAGTCCCGCCCAACCGCGTTTGATACCAATTACTTCGTAGCCGTAATCATGTGCTCTGTTCACGATTGCCCTTACTGCTGCATTGAGACCTGGTGCGTCTCCTCCACCCGTCAACACACCAATGCGCATGTTTGTATTCTCCTTTCTGTTTTTATGCTGCAGCCGAATAAACAAATCTTTTCTGGCATGACTTGTTTGATGTTTATTCTGATTTTCTGGAGCAACTGCGCATCCAGGATTGATAATTTCATATTGACGGCACCAGTTGAGCACTTTCGTGTGGGCAGAAAATATAAGTGTTCTTGTGTCAAGAAAAAGCAACGAACGGTGAAGTGTCTTATGAGGATGAACGAGATAAGGCGAGATTATCTTTTGGATAGGTGGGTCGTCATCGCAACTGAGCGGAAGAAGCGGCCCTCGGATTTCGTTAAGAAGTCCGAGCCAGTGAAGCGCGGTGATTGCCCATTTGAGGCGGGTAGCGAAGACAAAACGCCAGCTGCGCAGCTTGTTTACTTGAAGGGAAATGGAAACACCGTAAAGAAAACGAAGGATTCAAAGAGTTTTCGCCATAAAGATTGGTTGGTGAGGTGTTTTCCGAATTTGTTTCCCGCTTTTTCGCCGCCTGAAGCTGGGGTCCAGAAGGTAACGGTGGAAACGAATACTTCCTTGCTTAACGCTGTTGGTGCTCATGAAGTTATCGTTGAGTCGCCCAATCATGATGAGCATCCTGGTGTCGCTTCGTTGTCGCAGTTGGTTTTGGTTATGGATGCATACTTGGAGAGGTTAAAGGCGCTTACTGCAAAGGGTTACATAAAGTATGTGTCTGTTTTCAGAAATCACGGTTTGGAGGCAGGCGCCTCGTTGTCTCACGCGCACAGTCAAATTATTGCTACGCCGTTTGTTCCGCGAACGGTGAGGGAAGAACTAATTGCGAGCAAGAAAACCTGGAAAAGCACTAACGAATGCGCCTTGTGCAAGGTCATGAATGAGGAAAGGAAAAGTCCACGCTTTATTTGGGAGAATGATAGTTTCAGCGTGTTTGCACCGTGGGCAAGTGTGAACCCTTTGGAATTTTGGATCTTGCCACGGAAGCATCAAGGATCGCCGTTGGAAATGGAAAAAGAGACGCGTAGGGATTTAGCGACAACGTTCAGAGTGTGCTTAGGTGGGCTCAACAAGTTAGTAGGCGATCCGCCTTACAATTATGGTTTTCATATCGCGCCTGATGTTAAGAGTAGTGAGTTTTATCATTGGCATGTTGAGGTTTATCCCAAGCTGTCGATTTGGGCAGGTTTTGAGAAAAGCACGGGAATTTACATCAATACCGTGCCCCCGGAAGATGCAGGAGCGAGCCTTAGAGAAGCGGCCGAAAAAGAACGGGACGCACTTAAGTTATGAGTCGGTCCGCATCACTTATCCCCTAGAGCGATCCCCGCTTAATTTCTTACAAGCTGCGTAGCAGGTTTATGTAAAAGGGGCGACTTGATTCATCAGTCACGCGAGGGCGACTGCACATTAATTAAATAGGCTGTGTGAAGGAATTAAATATAAACAAAGATTGGATGAGGAAGTGAATACTATCTTAAGTGGAAAATCACTCGATCTGGATCGAACTGTGACCGAACTGGTCGTTAGTGATGATTCATCGAAAAAGAAGGAGTTGTCGAAGAGGATCCTTGAGGCTGCCCGTAAAGAAGGGGTTTATCCCTGCAGTATCCATGAGTTTTATGCGGCCCGAGGTAAGGGAGAATTTAGCGGTTTCACGGTGCCGGCGATAAACCTGAGGAGCATGACCTATGATCTTGCTCGCAGCATTTTCAGGGTAGCCGAGAAAAACAATTCCGGCGCATTCATATTTGAGATTGCCCGATCCGAAATTGGTTACACCAACCAGTCGCCGGCAGAGTACTCTGGTGTTGTTTTAGCAGCTGCTATGAATGAAAACTATTCTGGGCCAGTTTTTATTCAAGGAGATCATTTTCAAGTCAACGCTGCCGGTTATAAGGAGAATCCAGGTAAGGAAACGGAAAGTCTAAAGACTTTGATAACCGATGCAATAAATTCTGGTTTTTACAACATCGACATAGATTCATCAACTGTGGTTGATTTGTCAAAGCCGGATGTAAAGAGTCAGCAGCTTCCGAACTGTGAGGTTTGCGCGAAACTAACGCAATATATCCGTGGAATAGAACCGCGAGGAATCACTGTTTCGGTTGGGGGAGAGATTGGCGAGATTGGGCATAAAAATTCAACGCCCGAAGATCTGAACGCGTTTATGGCAGGCTTGAAAGAGAGGTTGCCCAAGGAGCTGGTCGGAATCAGCAAGATTTCAGTTCAAACAGGGACGACCCACGGTGGCATTGTTTTGCCTGATGGCTCGGTCGCCGATGTGAACCTTGACTTTAACACTTTAAAGATGCTTTCCGAAGTTGCTCGCAAAGAATACGGGTTGGCAGGAGCGGTACAGCACGGTGCGTCAACCTTGCCTGCTGAGGCATTCCATAAATTCCCAGAATGCGAGACGGCTGAAGTTCACTTGGCGACGGAATTCCAGAACATGATTTACGAGTCAACTCATTTTCCAGCTGATCTGAAAGAGAAAATGTACCGATGGCTAAAAGTCAATGCAGCGAACGAGGCTAAGCAAGACGAGACCGAGGAACAATTCCTTTACAAGACTAGGAAAAAGGCTTTGGGGCCATTCAAGAAAGAAATAATGCGCCTTCCAACGAAAACACGAGACGCGATCGCGGTTGAGCTTGAAACTAAGTTCGCTTTTCTTTTCAAACAACTTAACGCTATTAACAAAAGAACCTTGGTTGACAAATACGTGCACACTCCCTAGCCCTTATTTGGCGGATTTTACGCCAAAGACAGAATTGCAATGCCCAAGAAGACATGGGTCAACGCTGTGTCGGCGAAAGTTGCTTATTGATCAGAAAGGCTGCTTTAGCTAAAAAACTGGGTTCACCACCAGCGAAAAGGTCGAGAAACAAAGCCTACGGAACGAAGGAAAAGTCCCTGATAAGCAACTTGGAAGAAACGAAAAACGGAGAGCTTGACACTTGAGGATGAATAAGAGGTCAAGTGGAATTCTGCTACACGTAACTTCTCTGCCGTCGGAATTTGGTATCGGCGATCTGGGACCATGGAGCTACAGGTTTGTCGAATTACTTTCAAGAGTCAAGCAACATTATTGGAGTATCCTTCCACTTACACCGACGAACCTCAACGATGGAAACTCACCTTACCAACCCCGCTCTGCCTACGCAGGAAACACCTTGCTAATAAGCCCAGAATTATTACAAAGAGACAAACTGCTACCTGAAGAATATGTAGATAGACAACTAAAGCTGCCAAAAGGAAAAGTCGACTATCGAGCAGTGACAGCCACCAAAAAAGCCATGCTCAAGAAAGCCTATGCTAGCTTCACGAAAAGGTTCAAAGGACAACTCGGGTCCAAAGATGCTGACTTTGAGACCTTTTGTTCAGACAACTCCGAATGGCTAGACGACTACGCCCTATATGAAACTCTGGAGGCGAAAAGTCGCATAAGGTGGTTTCTTTGGCCTCGTCCTCTAAGGGACCGCGAAGTTCCAGCTCTCGACAGAAAACGCCTCAGCATGAAAGAGCATATCGAAGAGGAAAAGTTTGCCCAGTTCATTTTCTTCAGACAATGGAAATCGCTGAGAGACTACTGCTACAAGAAAAAGATAAGCATCGTTGGAGACCAGGCATTTTACGTTAGCTACGACAGCGCTGACGCGTGGGCTCATCCCGAAATACTGAGACTCGACAGCCGAAAGAGGCTTGAATACGTGGGAGGTGCTCCACCGGACTTTTTCAGCAGAAACGGACAGATCTGGCGCAACCCAGTATACATGTGGAGCGAGCTTCAGAGAACAGGCTTTTCATGGTGGATGAACAGAATCCGTCACTACTTGAACCTATTTGACCTCTTGAGGCTCGACCACTTCAGAGGATTCACAGCCTATTGGCAAATTCCAGCCGCTGCCAAGACGGCAAAGAAGGGAAGATGGGCGAAGGCGAAATCAGCGGATTTCTTCCAGACCTTGCAGAGATCCTTTCCGAATCTCCCGTTCATAGCGGAAGACCTAGGAGTGATAACAAAAAGTGTGAGAAAATCCATGAAGCTGCTGGGCATTCCCGGTATGCGCGTCCTGCTTTTTGCCTTCGACGGAAAACGAAGCAATCCGCATTTGCCAAAAAACCATACAAGGAACTCGGTTGCTTACACAGGAAATCATGATACAAACACGGTCAGAGGCTGGTTTGTTAACGAAGCAACTGATGAAGAGAGGAGGAGAGCTTTCAAATGCATCGGCAGGACAGTGTCAGAGACAGCGATCAGCCACGAATTCGTTAGGTTAGCACTGACATCGGCGGCTTTTCTAAGCATTGTGCCAATCCAAGATATACTTGCGCTTGGGACGGAGGCAAGGATGAATCGGCCTGGTCACCAGTTCAATAACTGGGAATGGAGAGCTACTCCAGCGCAGCTCGCGAGTAGAATGTTTGAAGAATTTGGAGAGCTCACGCAGGCGTCAGAAAGAGACAGCTGATCTGGCAATGCGCAGAACGCGTCTTCCGCATAGACATCGTGCAAGTGACGTGTGTGTTTATCGTATGACTCTTTTTCCTTGTTCCCAGCTTTCCCATTCTACTCTGCAGTCTTGGCACTTCAGTACGTTGAATGCCTTGAAGTACGTAGCGAATCCGGTGGATGTGTCGGACTTTGCGTGAGTAAACTGATCCATTCTGTGTCCGTGCTCATGACAAACACCTCTTCCGCACGCAATACAAACCCCTCTAGCATCTTTTTCGCAGAACCAACACTTCATAGTTATCACCACCCTCGAAAAACCCTTGAAAAGGCATAATCTATTAATGCTTTGCCGCCAGGAACTTCGAGAAAATTACCGCGTTATTCTTCTCTCCATTTTTCCTGAAAGGGGGGGCTGTCGGGTTTTTTCCAAATGAATATATATTGGATTCTTAACATTGCAGACTTGAACATGAAAGCCGTCTACTTGCCCTGGTTGCACATGCATCAGCCGATGGTGTTCGGCGAGAACGACGAACTCATAAGCAACCTTGAAAAAATGCTCGCGTCTGATGATTCAAAAGATGAATGGGACGCTAGGCTGATGGCAAGGGCTTATAGAAATCCTGCTTATTGGGCCAAGAATCTTGCTATAGAAGGAAAGCACCAAAAAATCGCCGTTGACTTCTCAGGCGTCTTACTAGAAAGCCTCTCAGCGTTAAGTGGCCTGTTGCAAGAGGACGCGGACGGCAACTCAATTGGAGACATAATCTCGCTCTGGAAGGAGGTCCTTCGCGAATTCCCAGATTCGGTGGAGTTCGCGGGAACAGCCTATGCTCACTGTTATTTTCCAGTGACTCCTGAGGCAGACTGGAAGCTTCAGATTGACCTTTGGAGAAAAGTGGCCTCTTCGCTTTTCGGCGTTGGGTTGACTGAACGGGTCAAGGGTTTCTGGCTTCCAGAGATGGGAATCCCGCCTCCTGAGAAACTGGGTAGACTCGTGAGATTGCTGAAAGAAAGAGGCTACGAATGGCTAATTCTCCCCGCAGAAGCGGTTAGAGGGCAAAAAAACCTATCTTATGAAAAACAGGTTGAAATTTGGACCCAGCCTCATATCCTTAGCATAGACGGCGGAAACATAACTGTCATCTTCAGGCCAAAATACAACTTCATTGACCAACAGGGTGGGTGCGATGCAAATGGCATATACCAAAAATGCATCCAAGCCTCAAAAATTCACGGGTATGCGGAAGGAAAATCTCCTGCGCTCATCGTTCCTGCATCAGATGGTGAAAACGGAAACATTATGATGAACCGTTTCTTTTCGGACACGTTCATCCCGTTCGCGAGAGAAAAACTCGATGACAAGGTCTCTTCTATGACTATTACTCAGTTTCTTAAAGACTACCCGCCGAGCGACGAAATAGAGCTGGAAGCCTCTGGCAGTTCTTGGCTGGGAGGCCATTCGCATTGGGAAACAGGAGACGAAAGGCTTGAGATGAAACGTAAAATTGAACAGCTGAGTGACAAGTTCCACTCATGGCAAAAGAAAGCCCTGAAGGAAGACGCCGTAAAAGCGCTACTCATGGCGGAGACGAGTTGTTACGTCTACTGGAACAGCAGCTTCTGGTTTGATCAAGGAAAAAGAATGATAGACTTTGCATACGAGAAATTACGGAAAGATGATTGACGTGATGCGTCTTCAACCGGAAGCCTTCCATCCGGATCTGTTGTACTCGTCCAGAACGGCTCCGTAGACGCCGTTTGTCCATTCTGCGATTTTGTCCCAGTTGTAGTCCCAAAGGCATTTTCGATACGCGTTTTCCACTACGTAGTTTCGGAAGCCAACATCTTTCACCATCTTTAGAATCGCCTTTGCCAAAGCGTGAGAATCGCCAACCGGGACTTTCAGACCTGTGCTGCCGTCATCTACGATTTCGCTTAACCCTCCGACGGCTGTAGTAACTAAGGGGCAATGGGCTGCCATGGCTTCCAACGCTACTATGCCAAAGGGCTCGAATTTTGATGGAACAACAGCTACATCGGCTATGCGGTACAAAGCTCTTAGCGTCCAGTCGTCGAGATATCCGGCGAGGTAAACCTTCTCGTGCAGACCCGTATCGCTTGCCATCCTTTGATACGCTTCTTTTTGTGGGCCCTCTCCGACCGCGATGAGCTTGGCGTCTACGCCGCCTGCAAGGATATTTGGCAGGGCGTTGATCAGTGTGTCTAATCCTTTTTCTGGGACAAGTCTTCCGACGAACAACAGTATCTTTTCGGATTGATTTGCAAACCGATTTCTAACCTGCCAGTAATCAAAACCAAAGTTGAACTTCGTCACATCCGCGCCGTTTGGAATGACACAGATCTTGCTCTCCGGCAAATGAAAACACCATTTCACATGATCGCGCATGTAATAGGAGCAAGTTATTACGCGCCAAGCCTCAAAGCATGTCCAGCCTTCCATCTCATGAATCGATGCCTGAAGATCATTGTGGATTCCTGTTCTTCTGCCGTATTCGGTACTGTGCATCGTTACTATCAGAGGTCTTCTGTACAGGTGCTTCAATCCTATGCCCGCAATGCCCGAAAGCCAGTCGTGTGCGTGGATGAGGTCGCAACCCTTAATGTAATTAATCAGATCGCAACCACTCATCTCCATATTCTTCTGCATCCGCAAGGCCCATCCTGAGAAAGAGTCGCCAGCGGCGTAGGTCTCGAACCTATTGACATTAACGCCGTCAACCTTCTCGTACTTACTAGCCCTTGGAAAACCGCATGTGAGAACATGGACTTCCGTGCTTCTGCGGACAAGTGCTCTTGACAGATCATAAACGTGGGATGCTATACCTCCTACTATGCGTGGAGGAAACTCCCATGAAAGATGCAGCACTCTCATCGGCATCCCTCAGGAGTTTGCCCTTCGGTACAGGGAGATAACGTCATCAACCCACTTTGGGCCGATGGGCCAGATTACATCGATTTTTCCCTTATGTCCCTGACCATAATATCTTAGAATTTCATTTTTCAGCCACTCCGTGTTAGCAATCACGGTCTTGGACTCCCACATTGCCATGTCCTCGATTTCCTTTACCGCAATGCTTAGAACGCTGAAATCATCATGACATCTATGGCCTTCAATGGAATGAAAAGTCTGAACGAAAGGAATGCCAAAACAGTGCTTAAGAAGGATCGCTGGATACGTGGTCAACCATTCATGTGCATGTACAATATCGATTTTTTTTCCATTTTGCTTGTAATAGTAAATAATGTTCGCCGCTTCGCTCTCGATCCTTATTGAGGCCGTCACTGCGTAACTTAGTACACTTGCCATCGGATGAGTCCTAATGGGATTGGCCACTCTATGAACGTGAACTCCTGCCACGTCTTCATATCCCTGCTTGAAATCGTCCAAAGCAATGAGTTCGACCTCGTGTCTCCGTAGAATAAGTTCGTGTGCCAAAGTACTTACGTGGTCTGCAACGTTTCCCAAGCGCTTAGGGGGATATTCCCAGCTAAGCAAAAGAACGCGCATCAGGCTGGCACTGCTGTGGTTTGATGAATGGGTTACACGCCAGCTGTGTTGTAAGTTAGCCTTTCGATGCGGTTGTCCAGCAGCCTCACAATGCGACTTCTTAGAATCTCGCCTGAAAGATTCGATGTTCTTAGCCGGTCAAAGTCTCTGGCCAGCTCAGTCTCGTCCAAAACATCTCTTAACCATTTCGCAAAGTCGCCTCTTTGAGTGTGGAATTCCAGTGATTTTATTTCAACCTTGTTTGCTTTTTCCTTAAAGTCTGCTAGACTGCATGCTGACATTTTGGCGAACTTGTCTGGTCCGATTCCGGAGTAGAAGTGGAAGCATTTTTCTTGAGGCACGGGGGAATAGACCTTCTTTGCAGCTTCGGGCAATACTCCTATGGCTATCAGCCCCAAGGGACTCAATTCGTAAGTGGAGGGGTTCTCTCGTGTCTTGTTCAGTAATTTCTTCTCTTCAAGCGATTGAAGATAGGTTGACAGACCTTGAACAGTGTACGGTTCTCCCAATTCTTGGGCAAGGTCGTTGGGCGTTGCTTTTCTGATGCTGTTGATTCTTTTTAGGACGGTGATTTCGTCTTGAGAGGGTTCAGGCATAGAAAGCATCTCTGGTTTTTCAGTTTGGAAACATCTACTATAATAGCTTTATCTCCATGCTGCTAGTAATGTTGGGCTGGTGACTGAATGGGCAAGCAACCTCTGTATTTGGCTTTAATTCTGCACATGCATCAGCCACGTTACAACATGACTGGCCCGACTTATGAGTCGGATGTTGCTCGGGACGTTTTCAATCAGACGTTACATCCTTACACGTACCCGCCGACTTCAATAATGAAAAACGAAAATGCCAAGATCACTTTGAACTTCACGGGCAGTCTCATTGAACAGCTTGATGAGCTCGCAGAGGTGGGTTATGATTCGAGACTGGACGGGTTGTGGAACAGATACGAAGAGGTCAAAGCGCTCAGAAGAGCAGAGTTCACTGGCTGCGGGTACTTTCATCCCATATTCCCGCTTATACCGGAGACTGACCAGAGTAAGCAGATTCAAGAGCATTTGACTCTCTTCGAGCGAACTTTTGGAACGAAGCCTGAAGGATTCTGGCTTCCAGAACTAGCTTTCAGTCCAAAGGTAATTCCTGCACTCGCAGACAATGGTGTAAAATGGGTGGTGGTTGACGGCCCCCATATTGTGAACGCTAACAGGGATCAGAACATGTACCATCTTTTGTACAAGCCTCATTATGCAGAATACGGTGATCATCGTGTAATCGTCATTCCGCGAGACAGGATGATCAGTATAGCTCAGCAGAGCGGGTACAACCCAATTTGGCTTAAGCAGGAGGTTGAGAGGGTAATTGAGCCGAATAATGATGGAGAATTTCTCTTAACAGTGGCCACAGACGGGGAAAACGGGTGGTTCCGTCATTCGGGAGAAAACGCTGGCTTTTGGGGATGGTTCTTTGAACCTCTTCTCTACCTACTGGAAAGAGACCCGGATTTTCAGTTCATACAGCCGGTCACTGTAAGTGAATATCTCTCACAGCACGAACCTGCAGACACGGTGACGGTCGAAGATGGAAGCTGGAATGTTCCAGATACTGTGGATGACGGCAGATTTCTAAAATGGACGGGGGGCGAGGAAAGACAAAGGATCTGGTCGCGTGTTCTGGAGACCAGCAAATCGGTTAATGACGTTGAAAATAAAATATCCAGTGGAAAAATAAGTTGCTCCAAAAGTGCTGAGAAAGTGCTGAATGAAGCTTGGCGGTTTCTGCTAATGGCCGAAGCGAGCGATAATTTTTGGTGGGGTAGTAAAGATTGGCTGGACAAATCTGTCACTTGTTCTCTCAAAGCTAAGGAAAAAGTCAACGAGGTTTCAAGGCTCTGCGGAATCACGTAGGCTTCCAAGAGCCGCTTTCGTATTCTTCGACTATCTTCTCATAGAATTGCTCTGTTTGGTCGGCTATTTTCGACCAATTATAGGCTTCTAGGACTTTATTGTGGGCGTTGCCTTTGATCCAGTTAGCATAATTGGGGTCAAGCAGGACTCGTGTTACACCCCACGCAACTGAACTTGGGTTCCCGGCGAAAACTTTAGTTCCCGTCTTGTCATGTTCAACAATTTCTGATAGACCGCCAGTATTTGACGCGACAAGGGGTGTTCTTGCAGCCATTGCTTCTAAAGCGGTGATTCCGAAGGGTTCGTACAGTGAGGGCACAACGCAGACGTCGGCGATTCGGTAAAGCTTGTGGAGGCTTTCCTCGTCAATGAAACCAGTGAAAAACGTCTTGTGTGTCAGACCCATACTTTGAATTTGATGCATTAGAGTTTCTTTCATTCCTCCGTCGCCGACTATGACAAATTTGGCGTTCACGGACGGTAGGATTTTTGGTATGGCATTGATCAGCGTCTGGACGCCTTTCTCATGAACTAGCCGGCCGACAAAAAGCACGATCTTCTCTTCTGGCAAGGCAAACTTTTTTCTGAACTCGGCTCTATCAAACTCTTTCTCGTACATCGCGGCGTCAACGCCGTTTGGAATAACCGTCAATTTATTTTGCGGGAGTCCGTAAGCCCATTTGTTCTGGTCGACCATGTACTGACTGCAGCAGATTACCCGCCAAGATTCATGAACGAGCCAGTTTTCAGTCTGGTGAATCATCCTCTCATAATCGGTGTGAAGCCCATTCCTTCTGCCTATCTCGGTCGAGTGCATTGTAGTGGCGAGTGGCATTCTGAAAATGTGCTTTAACCCCACGGCCGCATTAGCCACCAACCAATCATGGGCGTGTATGATGTCAACCCGTCGTCCATGGATCCTGAGTAGACCCGCAGTCTCCCTTTGCATGTTCACGTTCATCAGCGAAACCCACGTGGCAAAATCTGGAGAAGGACTCTTGTATGAATCGACCCTCAGCACGTGGACACCGTTCAAAATCTCGCGTTCTGGTGCTCCGGGAAAGTCGCAGGTCACGATATAGACGTCTAAACCTAGTTTAGCGAGTTCACGCGATAAGTAGAAAAGATGTGCAGCTATTCCGCCTACTGTTCTTGGCGGAAACTCCCAAGAAAGCATTATTATTCGAAGTGACCTGCTCATCTGTTAACGCCTCACCGTTTCTCATAGATCGTGAGGATACTGTCTGTCCATCCTTCAACATTGGGCATGACTACGTGCACCTTGCTTTCTGGAGCGTTGTAGTACCGTTTTAATTCTTGTTTCATCCATTCAGATTTGACTACTATATTCAAGGCTTCGGTGATGCCTAA
>Ga0187771_10001826_pt1 | contig 14596 bp, 14 predicted proteins | sample 0116_SJ02_MP15_1_FD_133139 | JGI IMG/M metagenome (GOLD analysis project Ga0187771, IMG submission 133139) | Tropical peat soil microbial communities from peatlands in Department of Meta, Colombia - 0116_SJ02_MP15_10_MG | ecosystem: Environmental > Terrestrial > Soil > Wetlands > Peat | place...
GGCCTGGGCCAAGGCACAAACCGCGCGATAAGATGCAGTGCGCGCGGAAGTCCTACGTGAAAATCTGGTAGAGCATCAGGTAGACAATCACGCCGGTGATCGAGACATATAGCCACAAGGGGAATGTCCAGCGCGCGATGGCCTGGTGACGGTCGTAGTGCTCGCGCAAGGCGCGGCTCAGGGTGATGATGATCATGGGCACAATCACCGCCGCCAGAATCGTGTGGGAGATCAGGATGGTGAAGTAAATTGGTCGCCAAACGCCCCGTCCTTGAAAGCGCACTGATCCCACGTGATAGTGGTAGTAGAGATAGCAGGCCAGGAACGCGCTCGAGGAAACTAAAGCAGCAATCATCACGGCACGATGCGCTGCCATTTTGCCGCGCACGATCAGAGTGCGTCCGGTCACCAGCAATACTGCGCTGGCGCCATTGAGCGAAGCATTGATGGCGGGAAACATGGCGTATTGCGGCGGAACTTGGGTCATGCGGCCGGCCTTGTGCTACGGCGGTTCACCATAACAAACGCCAGAGCAAACATAACGAGAGAGAACAGGACCAGCACCGCCATTGAGGTAGCGGGGGCGAACATCCCGGCACTCTGCGGGTAGAGCAAGCCGCGCAAGGCTTCCACGCCGTAGGTCAGCGGATTGATTTGCATCAAGATTCTCAGCCAGCCGGAGGCACCGGACAAAGGAAACAGCGCGCCCGAAAGCAGCCACAGAGGAATCAGAAAAAGATTGATGATGGCGTGAAAGGCCTGGCTGGAGTCCATGGGCCAGGCAATGGCGAAGCCCAGTGCGGTAAGGGCGAATGACACCAGGAACACAACCAGCACGATCAGCAGGAATTGGAGGACGTCCATGCGTACGCCGACGAAAGGCGCGAAGGCAAGAAAGATCAAACCCTGAATAGCCGAGAGCGTGGTTCCCCCGAGCACCTTGCCCAATACGATGGCCGAACGCGGAACCGGCGCGACCATCACTGACAGCAAGAAACCTTCCTTGCGGTCTTCGATGACCGACATCATGGTGAAGATCGAGGTGAACAGCACGATCATGATCAGCGCGCCCGGATAGAAGTAGTCGAGATAATGCTGCTGGCCGGGGGCGTCGCCAGAGCGAAAAGACGTGCCGAACCCCGAGCCGATCACCAGCCAGAACAGCAGCGGCGAAGCGATTACGCCGACAACGCGGCTGCGCTGACGGTAAAAGCGGACCACTTCGCGCCACCACAGCGTGAACGCGGGCAAAGCGACTCCGGCGGAAATGGGCGGTGACGGTAACGATGTGCTCGTTGTGGCCATATCAAGTTTATTTGTGCATGTTGCGAAAAAGCAGATTACTCGCGCCAACGGCAGCGCCCAGAATGACAATGCATTCGTGAAGTGCGCTCGTTACGATCTTTCTTGCTCCTCTTGACCATCGCTCCAGAAGCGATGGCCAGTGCGGTGAATGAACACATCTTCCAGAGTTGGCTTGCTCACCGAGATCGCGTCGATCTCGCCGGGGAATGCTTCCACAACATCGGTAATGAATCGATGCCCGTGTTCCTGCTCCAGGCGCACCTGCCCCTGCAACACCTGGACGTCAACATTCCAGCGGCGGCGCATGCGATCAGCCAGCGATTCCGGGTCTTTGGCATCGAGCAGTATTACATCTCCGCCGATTTCGCGCTTCAGTTCATCCGGCGTCCCCAGGGCGACGACTTTCCCCTCATTCAAAATGGCCAGCCGGTCACAACGTTCAGCTTCTTCCATCAGGTGAGTGGTGACGATCACCGTCACGTGCTCTTCGTCGCGCAGAATAGCCAGATACTGCCATAAGTCGCGTCGGGCGCCCGGATCAAGGCCGGTGGTCGGTTCGTCGAGCAGGAGAACCGAAGGATGGTGGAGCAACCCTTTCGCCAACTCGAGCCGCCGCTGCATGCCGCCGGAGAAAGTCTCGGCTTTGTCGTTGGCGCGATCGGCCAAGCCTACTCGACCCAGCATTTCCTTGATGCGCGCACTGAGCGCGGCGCCATGAAGTCCATACAGATGGCCTTGATGCCAAAGATTCTCGGCTGCGGTCAGCTTCACGTCGATGCTTTGCGCCTGAAAGACAACCCCAATGCGGTGGCGCAGGGCGTTCGGATTTTTGGCTACATCAAATCCCATGATGGTGGCGCGCCCGCTGGTCGGAATCATCAGCGTCGAAAAGATACGAAACAGGGTGGTCTTGCCGGCGCCGTTCGGTCCGAGCAGGCCGAACAGCTCTGCCGGGCGAACATCGAATGTTACGCCGTCGAGCGCGGTGCGGCCGGCGTAGTGGTGGACGACGTTTTCCACAGTAATGACGGCTGGGCCGTTTGGGCACACGTCTCTCTCAGCGGTCACTGCTGGATAGGAGGGGGTTTTCGAAGCCACGGTTTATTTTACGATGACAGGGCACGCTTCGGGCGCTCATCTCCCAACTGCTCCGATGATGCCTAAGCCGTAACGGGCCGCTGCTCGCGGCCATGCACTCGTTCCTCGACAGAAATCGGAACATGCCGCCAGACCTGGATGGCCAGGACCACCGCCGTAGCCAGCAGCAACGCGCCGACGGCGACGTGGGCCACAGTAGAAATCACCATGGGCAACTCTGGCTGGGCCGCGTCTTTGCCCCACTCGACTCGCGTGAGGAACGCGAGGAAGCCCAAGCAAAGCTGGGTGATCAACAAGCCGAGCAACAAGATCGCCGGGCGGCGCACAGCTTCGATCTTGGAAAACTGTGACAGCGCGCGGATCGCCGTCCAGGTCAGCACAAAGGCCACCACGATGGCATGCACCGAGTGCGGCCACCAACTAAGTCCATGATGACGAAACATCGCGCCGAGGATCAGCTGCACGTACAACACAAAGATCGAAAGCAGGGTCAGGGTTATCAGGGTGGGTCGCCGCCGGTCGAGCTCAATCTCGGGAACTTCTTCAACCCACCTTCGTCCTGTGAACACAGCCACGGCTACGGTCAGACAAAAGAAGGTCTGAGCCAGTGCGGCATGAGCCGATGAAACCGCCGGCGGCAGGAGGAAAATAACGGTCAAGCCGCCCAGAACGCCTTGAGCGATCACAGTCAGCAATGCGCCAACGCCGAGATATCTCATCCAACGGCGCCGGTCGGCGCGCCACGTCCAGACCGCTAGAATAATGGTCAGAAACCCTGCAGCCTGCGCGATCATGCGATGAGTGTGCTCAAACCTTACCCCGCCGACCAGTCGCGGGATCTTGTAGAGTGAGCCGAACGAAGTCGGCCAATCCGGGACGGACAAACCGGCATCATTGCTGGTGACCAGGGCGCCGGCGATGATCAAAACGAAGGTCCAACTCGCCAAGATGACGGCGAACACATGGTGCGCGCGATTATACGATGGCAATGAAGCTTTCAGGGCCGTGCTCCTCAACCACAAGAATCTTACTGCTGCCGGGCCCGCGTGGGTAACGCGCCATTTTACTCAAAGCAGGGGTGGATTGGCGAGGCCGAACGGAAGAATGGCTCGACAATTCTGGAATAGTCGTTCGCTACCGATATAAAGCCTCCTGTTCTTGTGTAACTTCTTTCTAGTTATCGAAGCAATGACCTCCCTTTTACCAATGGATGTTGATGCTCGAGTGCGGAATAACCGCCGTTCGACCGCTTGGACTGTCTTGCGATCGACGGCCTGGGTTAATCTATAGCATTCCATGCCTTCCCGTTACGCACAGTGGATGTTTGACTGGGAGACTCGGCTCACCTCGGTGGACAACAACCGTGTGGTGCGCCCCCTGGAGTGGGGCGTGGAGTGGGCACGAGACTGGCCCTGCCGCAATGGCTGCCTGCGAAACGACCGGCCCGAAGACAGTGAGCAGTTCTTCCGCGAATACAACCGCCGGATCGTTGCTTCCAGTGACGACTTTTATTCCTACAGCCAGCCATCAGATTTCCGGCTGGAGCGGCGCGAGGTTAAAGTCTTCAGCACGCGCGAGGTCCCCGATCCCGCGCTGGAACAAAAAGTCCGTGGCACGTACGCCAGTTTTCTAAGATTCACTTCGCCGACACAAACACCGCATCCGGAAAACAATCTGGTCAACGCGCGGTGGTTTCCTGCGGCTGGGCGCAACGCTTTGGTGCTGGTGCCGCACTGGAACTCCGATGCGGTCGCCTACACCGGGCTGTGCCGCGTGCTGAATTTCCTAGGCATTGCTGTTCTGCGCCTGAGCATGCCCTATCACGAAATTCGCATGCCGGCCGAGATCCAGCGCGCCGACTACGCTGTCTCCGCCAACATCGGGCGCACGCTGGACGCCGCGCGCCAGGGGGTGCTCGACATTCGTTGCTGCCTCGACTGGCTGCAATCGCAGGGGTACAAGCGCTTGGGCATCGTGGGTACCAGCCTGGGTTCGTGCTACGCCTTTTTGGCGGCGGCACATGATCCGCGCATCCGCGTCGCAGCTTTCAATCACGCTTCGACGTATTTTGCAGATGTGGTCTGGCACGGCCAGTCCACGCGCCACATCCGCCAGGCGTTGGAAGTGCAACTGGATGTGGAACGCCTGCGCAGGTTGTGGAGCGCCATTAGCCCAATGTCGTACTTCGAGCAGTTTTCTCGCTGGCCGAGGAGGTCGCTCATCGTGTACGCCAAGTACGATCTGACATTTCTTCCGGAATTCTCGCGCCAGGTGGTTGCCGAATTCGTCCGCAATCACCTCGATCACAAGGTCGCCGTGCTTCCCTGCGGCCACTACACCACCGGCGAGACACCCTACAAGTACATCGACGGCTGGCACATCGCGTCGTTCCTGCGGAGTGCATTCGAAGAGGTGTAGGGACGCGGATGGGTTACCCGCACCTGTGGCGCTAGCGTTTCTCTTTAGAGTCGAGTTCTTGGGCGCCGGACAATTTGTCTTCAGCGGCCAGATGCGACTTGAACCAGCTCATGTGGGGTAGGGCTCGCTCGGCGTGGCGACGGACGGCAATCAGTTCCGCAGTAATTGCCACAGCAATTTCTTCCGGCGTGATGGCGCCAATGTCCAGGCCCACCGGGGCGTGAACCCGCTCGAACAAATGCTGCGGAATGCCTTCCTTCACCAACTCGCGGAAAATGGTGATGGTCTTGCGTTTCGAGCCGATCATGCCGACGTAGTGAGCCGGAGTTTGCACGGCCCAGCGCAGCACTCGCATGTCGTCGCGATGGCCGCGGGTAACGATCACGATGTAAGACGACTCGCCGGGAGTAAGGCGCGCCATCGCTTGGTCGAAATCTTCGGCGATGACTTCACGCGCCTGTGGAAAGCGCTCACGGTTGGCGTAGGCCTCGCGATCATCGATCACAGTGACATCAAATCCGGCGCGGCGAGCGGCTTCATAAAGGTTCAGCGAAACATGGCCGGCGCCGAAAATTAGAAGCGAAGCCGGAGGCAGCACCGGCTCGATGAAAATGTCGAGCGTGCCGCCGCACACCAGGCCGGTATCGTATTTCGGGTCCTGGTTCAGGTTGAAGGTCATGCTGCGCGGCTTTTCGCTCTCCATGACCTCGCGGGCCGCCTGCCAGACTTCAGCTTCGACGCAGCCTCCGCCGATGGTTCCGGCGATGGAGCCGTCATCGCGCACCAGCATCTTGGCGGTTTCAAAAGACGGAATCGAGCCGCGTACGTTGACGATGGTGGCAACGGCTCCTCGGCGTCCTTCTTGGCGCAGCTTGACGATCTCTTCGTAGATATCCATCTCAAATGATTATTCTTGCGTGGGCTGAGAGAAGTCAACGCGCGCTTGACACTTCAAACCTGGGCGCTAAGGCTCGCGGAGCCCACACGGGCGAGACGCCTGCGTCTACAGACGTTGCAACCAGTCTCTACGATTTCTTGCGCAGACGGAGGTAGATGCTGGCGAGGCCGGAGGAGAATAGCAAAACCGTCGCGGGCTCGGGAACTCCCGGCGGCGGGGGGCCGGGAGGACAGGGTTTTGGCTTCCCGGGCTTGCCATCTTTCGGGGGCACGCAAGTTGGAGGACTGGCAATGGGTGGCAGAATCCCGATAGGAACTGGCCCGCCGCCTGGCGGCGTTGGCGAGCCGAGGCCAGCAATCGGCGGCATTTCCGGATATGAAGCCGGCACCGAATTAGGGAGTGCAATGGGCGCCGGAACCGGCTGTTCCATCTGTGCTACTTGCGGCTCAGCCGGGGAAACCTCGACGTGCGGCAGCACGGAAACCTGATTGGCGCAGCGGGTGCGGGCGCTGATGTTTCCGTCGGTGATGAGCCTCTCGCCTTTGAACAGCATAAGTTGCTTGTGCGTCCAGAAGATTTTGTTACCCATCCGGTAGGAAAGGTAGAACAGCTTCGGCTGGTCGAGTTCGATTACTCGCGCATGGCGAAAATCAAAACCGGCATAATGATTGGCGACGACGGAATCGTGCTCAACGACACGTCGCAACTCCTCGCCGTTCTGGATGCCACCTGGCACGATCGAGTAGGGATACACGGTGCGCTGCGCGCCCGCAAAAGCCTGCAACGCAGAGGCGGTTTCTGCATCCGTGTCCCAGGAGCCGGAGAGCCACGAAAGGTCATCAGGAGGGGAATAGCGAGAACTCAGGGAAATTTTCAAGAGCCAAAAGCTGATCGCAACCAGAGCGCAGATGGCAAGTGCGGAGATAGCTCGACTCTTGCGTCTCCCGCGCGATGCGCGTCGCTTCCGGACGCCCGCGCCCACTTCGTGGCTCAAGACAACTCCTTTGAAAACACTAGCATACGCCCCTTTGAGGTGCAATTGGAGTTCCAGACATCACGACGTTAAGTGACTGGGCATGAATGAGATACACGCGATCGATGGAGTCGATTGGGTAAAAGGTGCAAATATTATGCACAGCCTGCCGCCGTCGGCATGGGTATAAAGTCCCGTACCTTTTTGTTTACTGTCAGAAGTATGAGTGATCGTCCGGCGGGTGGATATAGCCCGTCGGCGGAAGCAGGTAGCTCGATCGTGTTACCCGGATGCAGGATGGAACTCCGCCCGCGGAAGAAACGCTGTACGGCTGCGTGCTTCCCAGTTCATCCGATCTGGCTTAACACTTTGCGGATCTGATCGGCTTGAGCAGAGTGCGGTGCAATCCTTAGGGAACGCTCCAAATGGACTTTTGCCTGGGCTGGATTGTTCTGCTTCTGATAAACCATGCCGAGGTGATAGTGGAGGAGAGCATCATCGGGATCTTTTTGCAGCGCCTCCTGTAACAAGTCGGACGCCATCCCATACGTGCCCTTCAGGTAGTACGCCCAGGCTAGCGTATCGGCCGCCATGGGTGAATCGGGCATGGCGCGGCGGGCGGTCTGCGCCAGGGATAGCGCCACGTCGGTGTTACCACCGTGCTCGAGCATCAGGTAGGCAAGATTGTTGGCAGCGGGAGGATAGTCAGGCTGAATCTGCAGCGCCTTCTGATACAGTTCCTGAGCCTTCTGCCAGTTGCCGCGCGAGTTTTCCAAGTCGCCGGCCAAGAGGTAGCCCTGGACGTTTTCCGGATTTTGCTGAATCAGGTTATAAGCCGTAGCCAGTGCCTCGTCCGTTGAACCGAGCGTCGCCTGGACTTTTTCGAGCATCAGGAAAGCCGGCGTATTGCTGGGGTTGAGTTGGATGGCTTTCTCGAGGGAAGCTTCCGCATCCGGGTACTTCTGCAGATTGGCCTGCAGAGCTCCCAGCAAGGCGTAGAGTGCATCGTTGTTCGGAGAGGCAGCCAGGTGCGACTGCACCATGGCGATTGCCTTGTCGGGTTGCTTCTTCTTCATGTAGAGTTCGGCCAAGCCGCGGATCGAGTCCAACTGGTTGGGATCCTTGCTGAGAGCCTGCTCGAAGTATTTCTGCGCTTCGTCGGACTTGTTCTGGCTGACGCGCAACTTCGCCATGGCGACGTAACCAGCGGGGCTGTCAGGAGCGACCTCGATGGCTTTCTTGACATCGGCTTCCGCGGCGGCGGTTTGCTTACGTTCGCTCTCCATCTGAGCGCGGAGAATGTAGGCCTGCGGGTTGGCGGGGTTGTTGGCCATCAACTGCTCGGCCACCTGACCCAGCGTATCGAGATCATTCTTGCGAATCGCTACCTGCGACAAGGCGAGCTGTGCCTCATCCATTTGCGGCGCCAGCCGGGCAGCTTCGCGCCATTCCTGCTCGGAGCGGTCGAGGTTTCCGGTAGCGTTCAGCGCGGTGCCGAGCTCGTAATGCGCGACGGCGTTGTCGGCCTCCGCCTTGATAATTCCCTCCAACACCGGAATCGCCGCGGCAAATTGTCCCTTGCGTACCATGATCTGACCTTGAATCAACTGCGCGCCGCTATCCTTGGGATCGGACTTCAGAATCTCGCTGTTGAGGCGGCTGGCTTCATCCAGGCGATTGTTGGACAAGAGCAGGCGAATGTAGTCCTCTTTGCTGTCCAGGTCTTTAGGGTGCTCCTGACAAATGGAAGCGTACTCGGCCAAAGCCCTGTCGTTTTCGCCTAGAGCCGAATAGTATTCCGCCAACACGCGGTAACCTTCGGCAGTGTCACCCAGATCTTTCTTGGCTTGGGCCATGACCTGTTCAGCGTCGGCTTTGCGGCCTTCGCCGTAGTACAGCCGGGCGAGAGTGATGCGCAGCGCTACGCTGTGCGGTTCCACTGCAATAGCGTTGCGAATCTGCTGCTCCGCCTCCGGCCAACGGCCCTGGTTCTGGTAGAGCATGCTGAGGCCTTCCATGCCAGCGGTGTACTTGGGATCAATCTGGAGGGCCTTTTTCAGAGTCGTTTCCGCAGCGTCGTACTGCCGGGCGCCAGCTTGCATTGCGCCGAGTTGCAAGTAATAGGGAGGGCGGTTGTGATCCAAGCTGATGGCCTTTTGCAATTCCTGAATCGCCACATCGGGTTTGCCCCGCACTTGCGCTAGGTCCGCCAGCAGGATGTGGCCGTCGGCATTGTTGGGATCCTTTTGCAGAATCCTGTCAGCGATGGCCTGCACCTGGTCATAGGCTTTGGCGCCCAACAGCATCCCACCCAAGTCAAATTGCGCCTTCAAGTTGTTGGGATCGAGTTCGACGGTGCGCTGCAGCTCGCGGTAGGCTTCCGTCCAAATTCGCAATTTTGCGTAGGTGTTGGCGAGCCGGTAATGCGCCTGCCCGAAGCGCGGGTCCACTTGCACAGCGTTTTGGAACTGAATGGCCGCTTCGCGATACTTGCCTTGATCAAAATAGCGGTTGCCACTCTCAAGATATTTCTGCTTCTTGACGTTTGGGTCGCGATTGCAACCAGCCAGCACAAACAGCAACAACAAGGATAGGAATCCTGCCCAACGGCCAATGCCTTTCATAGGACAACTCCAAAGCGATGTCATGAATGCACGTTACTGAAAGCGTCAAATATATAAGGACGCTTTAGGTGAATAACTTCCAATTGCGTCTTCCTGGCAAAACGCATGTCTTTCACAAAGGAACATATTGGTTCAGCATCGGCATAATTTGCTGCACAAAGCCGACCGCACGCTTTTCCGCGAAAACTTGATCCTCGCCGTTGCGGATCGGCGTCACCACGCGCACCAGGGAGCCGTCGCTGCGATTCATGCGGATGGCGTCGGCAACCAGGTAAAACTTAGCCAGATACTCGCTAGCCACCGCCCGTCCATGGGCCTGGTACCAGTAAATCACCAACTGGCGATCACCGCCTTTCTCGATCAGGTAACGGTTAGCCGGAACGGTCGTGCCATCCGCGCCAGTGATGATGATGCGCGTGGATTCCAGCGGCGTCCAACCGGAACCCGGAATACAGTTTTTCGGCGAGTGAATGGTGTCGCCGGCCCGCTGCGATGGAAAGTAGGCCACAAAAAAATCGATGTACGGCTCTCCCGGTGCGCTGTAAAGGCGAGAAAGAAACTCGCCCGCGCCGAGCACGCTCAAAATGTCAGGGGAAAGCGCGAGATCCTGTGATTTCCAGTCGCCGATCTGATTGGGGAAAAAACTCAGAGGCACACCCTGCGGCACTATTTCCGCTGCCTGGCGCGCATGCAGCAGCGCAGCCACGGCTGCCAGCAGGCACGCGACCACCAGAAAGCGCCACAAGTTAGCTGGCGGTTTCATGTTTTGTTGCCCACCCACTGACTTAGTTTTCGCAGCAGGGTGTGCAGCGCGAACAGCATGATCAGGGACACGACGAAAATCAGCCATCCGGAAAATTCGTGGAAGAAGCCCAGGGCTTTGTCCGGGTCCCAGTACTGCACGGTGAGACCGGTGCCGACGATGCGCAGCGCATTCGCTGCCACCGAGACGGGAATTGCCATCAGGGCCAACACGACCCGCCGCCATACGGATGAGTCGGCAAAATAGCCGTAGATGATTGCCATGGTAGCCAGCGACATGAGCGAGCGGATTCCGCTGCAAGCTTCGGCCACTTCCAGCGGCATGCGCGGCAGCACGATCACATTTCCCTCCCGCAGCACGGGAACGCTAAACAAACGGAGAATTTCCGCAGCGGTTTCGGAGGCAAAAAACTGCAATGGAAGCGTGATCTGATTGAAGACAATGGCAGGAATAGGAATCATCAGAAACAGAAAGAGCCAGGGAAAAAGCATGGCACGGAAGTAGCGCCAACCTGCGAAGTAAATCACGCCTCCCGCTGCCAGCAGGATCAGGGAAGAACGAGAGAGAAACAGTTCCGCCCCGAACACGCCCGTCAGTAGTGTAGCCAGCGCTGCGACGATGATCGGAAGTCCAATCCACGAGGGCTTCAGAGGGATCTGGGCTAGTTCTCGCCGGTCCCGCCAAATGAGCAGCGCAACGAAGAGCGGAACAAAGACGCCGTGAGAAAAATTCGGATCAGTCCACCATTGGTACGCCAGGCTACTCAGGATGGAGTGATATAGCCAAACGCCCAGAGCCAGAAGAACAACCCATTGCCATGCAGGCAGTGGAAGAATGGTGGCATTTTTTCCGTCACAACTTGCGTCGGCCACGGGCTGCTGAACCGCCTGGCTCACTCCCAGTCCTCCTGGCAAGATTGTAGAGCACAATGCTGACGGCAAACGAAAGCAGCGTGCTGCCATGGGTGATTCACCGGTCAATCCCGGCACCGATGGCGAAGCTCACCGAGGGCACTACGTGGAAAACCAATGGAACCTATGGAGAAAAGCCTGCGTCAGTGCAGCTAGGGAAAAGTGAGAAAATGTTTTCCACCGCGGGGTATGCCGAGCGCGTTCGTCTTCTGTGTTAGCCGGTCTAACTATTTGATAAACAGGCATTTTCTTGGAATCTTCGCAGTTTGAAAGCGGAATTCCGAGTGGCTTTCAGCGTGCTATACTCACTGTTCTCCCCTTCGACATTTCATAGGTGGACAGACAAACCTATGCAAGCGCTCACCTCAGCAGTTCCGGGTGTATCACAGCCGGTGATTTCCAACGGAGAGAAGCGATTTCTCCTGAGTGTCAGTCCAGCGATGGAACAAGTTCTCCGAGCGGCGGAGAATCTGGCACAGAGCCACGTACCGGTTTTAATCGTGGGCGAACCAGGAACCGGCAAACAGGCGCTGGCGGAACAAATGCATCGACTGTCGCGAAAAAACTCTGGGACCTTTCTGACGGTCGAAGGCACTAACCCGCAGTGGAGTGACGAAGCCGGCAATGAAATCGCCTGGCGGCGTGGAACTGTGTATGTGCGCGGCGTCGATGCTCTGGATGCGGCGCAGCAGTCGAAGATCCTGGAGCTGTTTTTTGATAGCTCGCGGCGCTCTGCCACCGCACGGCTGATTGTTTCCAGCGAACGCAACCTCGAACCAGAGGTGCGCCGCAAGAAATTTCGCGAGGAACTCTATTACCGAATCAGCAGCGTGTGCCTTTGCGTTCCGCCGCTTCGACAACGCAAGGAAGATATTGCCGGGTTGGCGCAATATTTTGCGGCGAAATACTCAGCATTGTTGGGCCGCTCCACGGAGCTGAGTCCGCGGCTGCTGCAGGCTCTGTGCGAGCACAATTGGCCTGGCAACATTCGCGAACTGGAAAGCGTGGTGCGAACGGTTGTCGCGATCGGCGACGAAAAGATCGCCCAGGCTGCGATTCGCGCTTCTGGCTGGCTGGTTCTGGACCAGGAGAAGAATGGCGCGGTCTCGTTGAAGCAAGCGGCCCGGGCGGCGTCTCGGGCGGCAGAACGCGAACTGATTCTCAATGCCCTGAACCGCACGCGTTGGAACCGCAAACGGGCAGCCCGCGAGCTGCAGATCAGCTACAAAGCGCTGCTTTATAAGCTGAAGCAGACTGGCATCGAGCAGGACGATACTGTCATATTGGGAGCTCCGGAGTGAGCCGATACACATTACGTTTCGTATTCTTCATTACGCTAGCAGGAGCGACTGGCGCGAGCGCGCAATCGCAAACGGCGACGAGGGCTGCTCATCCCGTGGGCAGTAACCAGCCGGATGTGAAAACTGCTCCTGCGCCGGTCAGCGCCACCAGTGACCCGGGCTATATTATTGGCCCCGATGACATGTTGCAGATCAGCGTGTGGAAAGAGCCGGAGCTGTCCGGCGCGGTTCCGGTCAGGCCGGATGGAAAGATTTCGATCCCGCTCGTGGATGACGTGCAAGCGGCCGGATTGACCGCGGTGGACTTGTCGGCGCAGATTACCGAAAAACTGAGAAAGTTTGTGACCGGCCCGCATGTTACCGTTATCGTTACCGCCATCAACAGCCGCCGGGTTTACGTGTTAGGGGAAGTGGTACGCCCGGGTGGATTCGCGCTGCTTCCCGACATGAACATACTGCAGGCCATCTCCGATGCCGGTGGTCTCACTCAGTTCGCCCACAGCAAGAAGGTGTATGTCCTGCGTACCGAGGGCGGGAAACAAGTGAAGTATCCGTTCAATTACAGCAAGGTGCTCAAGGGAGAGAGTCCGGAGCAAAACATCGCCCTCAAACCCGGAGACACGATTGTGGTGCCATGAACAGGAAAAGAAATTCGGCAATCTTGATAACGGGGGCATTAATAGCCCTAATGATGCTGAGGCCGGCAGGGGCGCAGGATGCTAACTCAGCAGCGGGCCAGACCGGGAATCTGCAGTACGACAACGCGAACAGCCCGGGGAAGATCTTGGACGACACGCGGCCGCTTACTGGTGCCGAGTACTTGTCTCTCGGCACCCCCGAACGAGACCGCAATGTAGTGAATGCGTCTATCTCGGTTGACGAACGAGCGGATTCCAACCCCAGCGACGCAACCACCGGCAGTGCCTGGAACGCGGACACCGATCTCTACGGCACGGCAATGCTGAATCGCAGCTGGAAACGGAACTCGTTTACCGCGCAGTATGCCGGGGGCGCTTCCTACCTCGGTGAGAGCGACCTGCAGAGCACGCAGTTCTTCAAAGCGGCGCAGGTGTTTGGTTTTCAACGCGCGGTGCTTACCCTCACGGACCAGGTAACGTATTCTCCGGAAGCGCCTTTCGGCTATCCCGGACCATGGTCGTTCTCACTCGGCAATGTGGGAACCAAACCGGTGCTGATTCCGAACCAAACGGTTTTAACTCAGGAAGCCACTCGTGTGAGCAATGTAAGCGTCGCTGAACTGGACTATGGACTCACGCGCCGCAGTTCGCTGACCGCACTGGCGTCCTATGGGCTGCTGGATTTCTTCACTACTGGCGTGGTGAACAGCAATCAAGTGAACGGCACAGTCGGCTACAACTACGCCCTGACGCCGCATAACAAGTTTGCCTTGGCTTACGGATATACGGAGATCAACTTTTTGGACGACACGCTAAATCACACGGTTGGCAGCAGCAAGACGGAAGTGCAAACGGCCACCGCCGCCTATGGGTTTCAGGCGACAGGGAGACTCAGCTTCCAACTGGCCGCCGGATCACAACTGGTGAAGTCGTTCATTCCGGGAAGCGCGGAGATAACCAATCTCTATCCATACGGACAGGTTGTGATGACCTATGCCTGGCATAGAACGACGCTTGGGCTGCTGGGCTCGCAATCCATCCTGTCAGGCGGGGGGCTGTACCCGGCTTCCCGAGCCACTTTGGCGCAACTGAGTCTGTCACGCTTGCTGTCGCGCAAGTGGGAGGGCGCGGTGCTGGCGGGATATGCCAGGAATTCGCCGTTGCAAACCTATCTGGGTACGGTCAGTCAGCTAAGCAATACTGGTTTCGCTGGGGCGACACTGCGCCGCAGCCTGGGGCGCCATGCTGGGCTGTTCTTCCTGTACAACTTCCAGCGGCAGGAAGTGAATGCGTTTTGCACTGGCGTACTGTGCGCGCAAGACTTCTTGCGGCATTCGGCCGGAGCGGGAATCGATTGGCGGTTCACTCCCTGGTATTTTCACGTGGCGGAGAATTAGGCGAGGAAGTGCAATGATCGGAGATCGCGAACTCAGCTTCGAGCAGTACATCGAGATCCTGAAGCGGCGGCTGTGGTGGATTGTGGTTCCGGTGATGATGACACCGCTGCTGGCCTACCTCGGTTCTCTGCTGATTCCCAATCGTTACACCTCGACGACGCTGGTTCTGGTGGAACAGCAAAAGGTGCCGGACAATTTCGTCAAGCCAGTGGTCACCGAGGAATTGAACGAACGCCTGGCCACGATGCAGGAGCAGATTCTCAGCCGCAC
>Ga0187771_10001827_pt1 | contig 14595 bp, 16 predicted proteins | sample 0116_SJ02_MP15_1_FD_133139 | JGI IMG/M metagenome (GOLD analysis project Ga0187771, IMG submission 133139) | Tropical peat soil microbial communities from peatlands in Department of Meta, Colombia - 0116_SJ02_MP15_10_MG | ecosystem: Environmental > Terrestrial > Soil > Wetlands > Peat | place...
AGAGGCTGTCAACCTTATTCCTTCTGAGACCACTGCGTCTCCTTTGGTTAGGCTTCTTACCATCACTGACCCATCTGGTCGATATGCTGAACACCGTTTGGTGAAGGCCCTTGGCGGAAGGGAAATTTTCTATTATCAGGGGACCAATTTGATTGAAGAGGTAGAGGCACTTTTAGCAGATGAGATGCGGAACTTTTTGGGATGTAGTGAGGTAGAAACTCGCGTGATCAGCGGTCAGATGGCCAACACTGCTCTGTTCAGTGGATTGATGGATTACCTCAACCGTTTGGACAGGAAGGGTGAGCCCCGTCGGATCATGAAGGTGATGAACCACCATCTCGGCCGAGGAGGCCATCTCAGCGCCCAGCCCATGGGTGCGTTGAAAGACTTTGTGGCCATCGATCCAATGACAGAGAGACCAGCTGCCACTCCTTTCCCAGTGTTAAAAGATGATCTTTATCAAATCGATCTGATCAAAATGAGAGAACTGTTAGAAATACAAAATCCTGAATTGATTGTCTTAGGCAAAAGTATGGTCATTTACAAAGAACCTGTGAAAGAGATTGCCCAGATGGTCTCCGAGATAAAACCGAGGCCAATCATCCTATATGACATGGCCCATGTATTGGGATTGATCGGGCCCTATTTTCAAGAACCTTTTAAGGAAGGCGCAGATATTGTCACGGGTTCGACTCATAAGACCTTTCTCGGTCCTCAGAGAGGGATTATCGGAAGCAATATGGAAGAAGGGACAGAATATGAGGACCTTTGGGAAGCCATTGTCCGTCGGGTCTTTCCGGGAAGTGTTAGCAACCATCATCTGGGGACACTTTTAGGACTCCTGATGGCTGCCTATGAGATGAATACGTTTAAGTCGGAATATCAGAAAGCAGTTATCTCGAATGCGAAAGCCTTTGCAAGAGCCCTTAAGGAACAAGGATTGATAGTTGAAGGAAATCCAGAGATTGGGTATACGGAGACTCACCAGGTTATCGTGAGAGTGGGTTACCGGAGGGGGCCTTTAATAGCAAATCGGCTGGAGAAAAATAATATCATCGCGAACTATCAGTCTGCGCCCGATGATGAGGCTTTCACCGCCGCAAGTTGTCTGAGAATGGGAGTTCAGGAGATGACCCGTTTCGGAATGAAGGAGGAGGACTTTGCCCAACTGGCTGAGTGTATGAGTGAAATTATTCTTCATGACCGATCCATGGCTGAGGAGGTCTCTCGGTTTAGAAAGAGATTCACAGAGATGAGATACTGTCTGTCAGAAGAAGAGGCTGCCTCGTTAACGAATCAACTCATTGAAGCCATCCGGTAATTAATGAAAGATTAAGAATGTTGTCTACATCTTATATTTATTTAACTTCTGGTTTGCGGCGTCTTTTCTCAGCTACCTTCAGTCTGGCTAAAGACCGGCGTAAGGCTGCCTCAGCTGCAGCAGCTTCTAGGCTAAGAGGAGCAGCCTTCATCGTTTCTTGAGCTCGTTTCTTTGCCTCCTCAGCACGAGCGATATCAATTTCGTCAACCCGTTCACAGGCATCGGCCAAGATGATCACTTTGTCAGGACGTACTTCAAGAAAGCCACCACTGATGGCGAGGAATTCTTCTTGCTTATTTCTTCTTATCATTAAATCACCAGGCTGAAGCATGGTCATCAAAGGGGCATGGTGGGGAAGAATGCCCAATTGTCCTTCCACTCCCCAGGCCACCAAGGCATCGATATCGTCAGAATAAACCATTCTCTCAGCGGTGACAATTTCTAACCTGAATGTCGCCACAATTACCCTCTCATCGTTTTAGCCTTTTCCACTGCTTCATCAATGGTTCCGACCAAGTAGAAAGCCCCTTCAGGAAGATCGTCGTGTTTTCCTTCCAAGATCTCTTTAAAGCCTCTCACAGTCTCCTTGATGGGAACATATTTGCCTGGTGTCCCAGTAAATTGTTCAGCAACATGAAATGGTTGGGAACAGAACCTCTGGATCTTCCTGGCCCTGGCTACCGTGAGCTTATCTTCCTGACTCAATTCCTCTATACCCAAGATAGCAATGATATCCTGCAATTCTTTGTATCTCTGCAAGGTCGCTTGCACTCCCCGAGCGACTCGGTAGTGGTCTTCACCAACAATGGCAGGATCGAGGATTCGAGAGGTGGAAGCCAAAGGATCGACAGCTGGGTAAATCCCCAACTCAGCAATGGAGCGCTCCAAAGCCACAACGGCGTCAAGATGACCATAAGTAGCTACGATGCCTGGGTCGCTGTAATCATCTGCCGGGACATAAATCGCTTGGAAAGAGGTAATGGAACCTTTCTTCGTTGTGGTAATCCTTTCTTCTAACTCTCCAACGTCTGTCCCCAGAGTGGGCTGATAACCGACTGCCGAGGGCATGCGTCCCAGAAGGGCGGATAACTCCATATTGGCCAGAACATAACGATAGATGTTATCAACGAACAGGAGAACATCCTGGCCTTCAATATCACGGAAATATTCTGCAACGGTGACTCCAGTAAGGGCCACACGGGAACGAACACCCGGGCTTTCATTCATCTGACCGAAGACCATCACGGTCTTGTCCATAACGCCGGATCTTTTCATCTCTAACCACAGGTCATTTCCTTCACGCGATCTTTCACCCACACCTGCAAAGACGGAAAACCCTCCATGCTCAGCAGCAATATTGCGAATAAGTTCCATGATGATGACGGTCTTGCCCACTCCGGCCCCACCATAAGCACCAATCTTTCCGCCTCTTGTAAATGGAGTGACGAGATCCATCACCTTCAGTCCTGTTTCGAGCATTTGAGGAACGGTCTCCTGCTCTGTCAGGGGAGGAGGTGGACGGTGAATCGGCCATTTTTCGTCCGTTTTTACTTGACCCAGTCCATCGATTGCTTCGCCAAAGACATTGAATAATCGACCTAAGGTTGGGCGTCCCACAGGGACTGAGATGGGAGTCCCCATATCAATGGCTTCAGCTCCCCTTGGCACACCGTCCGTAGAGGTCAAAGCAACACCTCGCACCCAATTGTTGCCAATATGAGCTTGCGCCTCCACAATGACTTTAGTGCCGTTCATGGGAATGACAATACCGTTATAGATAGCCGGCAACTCATCCTGAGGAAATTCCATATCGACTACAGTTCCTATGACTTGTACCACTTTACCCTTCGGCATGTTTTGCTCCTTATTTAGACCGTTAAGGCTTCAGCGCCTCCGCTGATATCACAGATCTCCTTTGTGATCATCTCCTGTCTTGCCTTATTCAATGATAAGGTTAAATCTTTGATCAGATCTTCGGCATTGTCTCCGGCATTACGCATGGCGACCATGCGTGCCGATTGTTCACTCGCAATGAGCTCGAGAACCGCGTGATAAATCTCCATCTCTACAAATCGGGGCAATAATTGATTCAAAACCGAAAGAGGGTCAGGCTCATAGATATATTCTGCCACCTGCCCCATAGGAAGCTTTGCGGGTTCAATGGGAAGTAAGATTTCCAGAGTGGGTCTCTGTACCATCGTACTGATAAAACGAGGATAAGCGAGATAGACCAAATCCACTTCACCATTGCTATAGTCATCGATGACAACTCTTGAGATGGCCATAGTATCTTGCATGGTGGCTCGGTCGCTGATCCCGGCGAATTCAGCACGGACAATTAGTTTGGCGATACGAGCGAAAGCTCTTGCCTTACGACCCACTGTAATCACGGTCACAGGAACCTTTTGTCCTAAGACGAACTCACCCACCAGCCGATTCAAGTTCGTATTCAAACCGCCACATAATCCTCGGTCAGTACCGATGTGGATGAGGGTGATCTTTTTTACTTCCCGTTTCTGTAGTAATGGAAGGATTTTCCCTTTGATGCGGGGTTCAATGGCAAGGTCAGCAATCACCTGGCGTATTTTTTCAGTATAAGGCCGGCCTGCGAGTGCTCGTTGCTGTGTTCTTCGCATTTTGGCAGTCGCTACCATCTCCATGGCACGGACGATCTTGGTGGTACCCTGGATACTGCGGATGCGGCGGCGTAAGGCTTGAATGTTTGCCATTCTACGAGGTGGTTCCTTGCTTGAATTCAGCGATAGCTGTTTTTAAAAGATTCTCTGTATCAGCTTTTATCTCAAGCTCCGTATTGATCTTTTTCTCAATTTCAGGGTGATTCGTCTCCATAAAACGGTGAAAGTTCTCTTCCCAGGTGATCACCTTTTCTACTGGAACATCATCGAGATAACCATTGGTGACAGCATAGAGAATGCTTGACTGCTTTCCGAGGGACATTGGAGTATTGATGGGCTGCTTCAAGATCTCGGTAATGCGCCGGCCTCGCTCCAGTTGATCTCTGGTCGCCTTATCCAATTCTTCACTACCAAACTTTGCAAAGGCTTCCAGCTCACGAAACTGGGCGAGCTCCAGTCTCAGCCTTCCAGCCACCTGTCTCATTGCTCTGCGTTGAGCAGAACCACCTACTCGAGAGACGGATAATCCCACATTGATGGCCGGACGGATCCCTGCATTGAATAGATCTGGTTCGAGATAGATCTGCCCATCCGTAATTGAAATAACATTGGTCGGGATGTAAGCTGAGATATCTCCAAGTTGGGTCTCAATAATGGGCAAAGCGGTTAAAGAACCACCCCCATATTCTGGGGAGAGTTTAGCTGCCCTCTCCAAGAGCCGGCTATGGAGATAAAAGATATCTCCAGGATAAGCCTCCCTTCCTGGCGGACGGCGCAACAGAAGAGAAAGTTGGCGGTAAGCCCAGGCATGTTTATAAAGATCATCGTAAAGAATTAAAGCATCTTTCCCCTGCTCCATGAATTCCTCACCCATCGCACAGCCAGAATAGGGGGCAATATATTGGAGCGGGGCCGGGTCAGAAGAATCTGCCGCTACAACAATCGTATATTCCATCGCCCCAAACTTCTCGAGAGTCGCTATGGCCTGAGCCACCTTGGAGGTTTTTTGTCCGATAGCCACATAGATGCAGATCAGATTTTGACCCTTCTGGGCGATGATACTGTCAAGGACAATGGCTGATTTACCTGTAAATCGGTCGCCGATAATCAGCTCGCGCTGCCCTCGGCCAATAGGGATCATGCTATCGATTGCCTTGATTCCTGTCATGACGGGCGTATTGACGGGTGCTCTCTTTGTTACGTCTGGTGCAACTCTTTCAACTGGCCGGGTCTTCTCTGTTTTAATGGGTCCCTTACCGTCAAGGGGACGGCCCAGAGGGTCAACGACCCTTCCTATCAGAGCATCTCCTATGGGCACCTCTATGACTCTGCCTGTAGCTTTGATCTCATCCCCCTCTTTGATTTTGCTACAATCGCCAAGGACAACAGCACCCACATTATCCTCTTCCAAGTTTAATGCAAGGCCAGTAATATCATGAGGGAATTGGAGTAGTTCATTATAGGCCACTTCTCCTAACCCATGGATGCGGGCGATCCCATCGCCAACTTCGATCACGGTTCCCACATTCGTTACCGTGAGTGCGGCACCAAAACGCTCAATTTGTTCTTTGATCACAGCAACAATCTCTTGTTCGCGGGTAGCCATCTTAACCCCTCTCTTGTTTAAAAAGTGAATGCTGAAAAGGTAACGGTCAAGAAGCTCGTTTCGTTAAAGGGTTTTGTTGTTCCTGCCTGCGGCAGGCAGGCAAACGGGCTTCGTAACCTTTACCCACAAACAGAGTACCATTTATCTCCTCGCCTCGACCAGGCTCTTCTTCAAGGTTTCTAATTTCTGACGGATGCTACCATCGATCAGTTTATCGCCCATCCGTGCAATAAAGCCCCCTATAATGGTGGGGTCGACTTGACCATCAATGGCAACCTTGCGATCGGCCATTTCTCCAAGATAACGGGATATGGCCTCTTTTTCCTCGTCACCCAAGGACAATGCCGTCGTCACCTTAGCCCTTTCAATCCCACGATGAATATCAAGCAGGGAAATATATTGTTGCAATATTTGTTGGCCGATTCTTAGAAGACCTTTATTAACTAAGAGTAAAGCGAGGTTAAAAGCAAGGGGATTGATCTCGCCCAACTGTTTTTGGAAAAGATTTTTTTTGGCATGGAAAGGAATTCGAGGGTTTTGAAAGAATGCCATGAGTTCTTCATTTTTTATTAACTCGGCAATTTTCTCCAAGCCCTTTTGCCAACTCTCCAGCTCGTTTCTTTCCAATGCAAGCTCAAAAGCCGCCTGCGCATAGCGTTTACCAGAACTTATTCTAGGCATGTCTTCAGCTTTTCTTTAAGACTGCACTTTCCTGAAGCGTCTCCTCAATGAGCCTGCGGTGTTTTTTCTTGTCCAGCGTCTCTTTGATCACTTTTTCAGCAGCCGATATGGAAATATCAACAAATTCCTTGCGCAAATTTTCGACGATCTTATCGCGCTCTGCCTCAAATTCAGCTCGAGTTCGGTCAAGAATCAATTGTGCCTGCTTTGCGGCTTCCTGTCTTGACTCTTCTTTCAGTCTTTCGCCCGTTTGGACCGCTTGAGCGATGATGGCCTGGCCTTCCTGTCGCCCCCTGTCAATCTGGTTTTGCACTTCTCCCTTCGCTTGCTCATACTCTCTTTTTGTTGCTTCAGCCAGTTCCATTGCATCCTTTGTCCTTTTTGCCCTCTCGTCAAGCATCTTCAGGACAGGATTATAAAGGAAGAGACGCAACAGAATAAACAGGACAATGAAATTGATGATGAAAACGACCAACAGTGGTAAATTAATACCAAGACTGGCAAAACCTCCCATATTGTCCTCTTCAATTATTGATTCACGGGAGACAAAGTGTCTCCAATCAGTCTAACCTCGCAGGACCAGAAAAGTAACCAGCCCCGCCATAGAAAAAACGAGCAGCACTATTGTGATCATGATGAGCGCCAAACTAATGGGTAACCCACCACCTCCATTGTCCATGGTGACACCTCCTTATTTGACAACCATTGCTAAGATGATACACACGATCAAGACGTAAATCCCGATGGCCTCAGCGAGTGCTCCGATCAAGATCATGTTGGTCAAGATTGCTCCTCTGGCCTCAGGGTTTCGTCCAAGAGATTGCATGGCTGAAAAGCCGATCAATCCCAAAGCCAATGCTGGGCCAAAGAAGCCCAACCCCGCCGCTAAGCCAATCACTAACATTTTCATTACTTCCGGTGTCATTGATAGCCCTCCTTTCATCTTTTATTAGTCCTCTTCTTCATGCGGAGATACAGCAATCGTACCAAATACTAAGGTTAAACCGGAAAAAATAAGCGCCTGAATCATACCGATCAATAGTTCTAAACCATAAAAGGGTATGGTGAAGACCAAAGGAATGAGAAAACAGGAGACTAAGATTAAGATCTCGCCAGCAGTCATATTACCAAAGAGACGGAAAGTAAAGCTCAGCATCCTTGTCAGATGGCTGAATATTTCGAGGACCCCGACGAATAAACTGATAAATCCGAAGACAATATTCATAGGGCCTGTTTTAATCTTGCCTGTTAAAAGTTCCTTGAGTCCCTGCCCAAACTGACGGACGTTGATGAATTCACTGAGGTAATGAGAAACGCCGATCGCTCTCATCCCCCAGGTTTCAACAAAAAAGAAAGACATGAGGGCAATGGAAAGAGGGACATTGACATCTGTATTGGCTGATCGGAATAGAGGCGCAAATTTCCCGTCATGCTCGATCACCCCGATGGAGCCAAAAAAGGGCAAAAGGGCCAGGAAGGCGTTCGATATAACATAGATGAAGATGGTAGCTACCCCAGAGAAGAGCATTCTGGCATGTTTTTTACCGGCCACACTTTCAACAAAATTCAATAATCCTTCTACGATCGCCTCGGCAATGGCTTGACCTCTACCTGGGACGAGCTTGATTTTTCGGGTCAATAGAATTGATAAGACAACCAGCACAATCATCGTAAACCAGGAGGCAATAAGGGTGTTCGTAATTGAAAAGTGCTCTATATGAAATACTGGCTCCGAAGGAAGCTCAACTGTTGGTCGGGGGACTTTGAAAATACTGGGAGGTTCTTTCCCCAAAAAGCTGGATCCGAGGGGGCCGAAGACCAAGCCGACAGCAAAGAGAACTAAAACAGGAATGAAGAAGAAGATGAGAATTTTTATGCGACCGCGACCCATTATTTTTCGTTCTGCTTCGTTTCTCTATTTTTTCTTATTTTTTCATCTTCGGCCATATAACGCAGAAGCAAACGAAATAGACCGAAGAAAGCAATGACGGTTCCTACGCCAAGACCGATGAAGGTGAACAAAGGGCCCTTATTAAACATCTCCGGACGATCAAGCCAATAACCGATCGCTACAGGGATGATCAAACTCAGGGCCACATACCAACCTACTGTAAGCAAGAATTGAAGTGGTCTTGCCCACTCTTTCAGATAAACCTCCTTCTCCTTTATACGGAAAATAAAAGGAAGTTTTAAAATGTGAATTAGCTAACATACAACCAGAAAGTTGTCAATCATTTTTTCGTCCAGTCATAGAAGAGGGGTTTAAGGGACTTATCATATTATGCCTTGAAGTCTTTTCCCCTTTAATATTAAGCAGATAAAGGATGATCCACTTCCTGAGAGATGCGATGAAGATCATCCTTTTGCTCAAATGTCCCTTCCATTTTACAATGGCCCTCAAGGATTCCACCCTCGTTGATGACGAGGATGGGTGTGAATAGAGTTCCATAGAATTTACCCGTTGAGTGAATCTCCACTCGCTCCTGAGCATGGATCTCTCCTTCAATAAGACCATTGACGACGATCGTTTTCACTCTGATCATACCCTTGACGGTGGCTGTTTCACCAACGATTAGAGTGCCACCTTCAAAGATCTCCCCTTCGAACTTTCCCTCTAATCGAAAAACACCCTCAAAGGTCATCTTTCCTTCAAAGGCAGTCTCTTTTCCTAAAAAGGCACTGATCTCTTCTTGGACAGGGGATGGTTTTGCACTGGTTTTGGCGAACAAGGATTTTCCTCCTGACATGGGTTACTCCTTTCTTATTTTGCATAGCGCCGAGGGCATGGAGCATACCGTTTCCTTAGATTCAAATTCATACTTTTCTAAATTCTCTATGCGCCATGCCCTATGCTCTATGCATTTTTCCCAAGGATGGCTTCTACAATTCTTTCCAAATCTTCAAAGGAGTAGTATTCGATCTCAATCTTTCCTTTTTTTCCTTTCTGAGTGATATGCACCTTTGACCCGAGATGTCGCCTTAATGAATCCAGGATACTGCTGAGCTGACTCTCCAGGTCACTCCTTTTTTTGGCAGGAGGGCTTATTTTTTTAGGCCTCTCTGACCATTGCCTTGCCAAAGCTTCGGCTGCCCTTACCGAAAGGCCTTTCTGGATGATCAGAGCGCAGAGTTCCTTTTGCTTCTCTTTGGCCTCAAGGCTGAGGATAGCTCGGGCATGGCCAGAAGTGATGCGATTTTGAAGGAGTTGGTTTCTCACTTCCGAAGGGAGCTTTAAGAGGCGTAGAGTATTAGAGAGGGTGGTTCGATCCTTCCCAATCCGTGTCGCCAGTGCCTCTTGACTGATCCCTTCTTCAATCAAACGTTTGAGACCCTCGGCTTCTTCAATCGGGTTGAGGTCCTCTCTCTGTAAATTTTCGATGAGCGAGAGTTCCAATGCCTCTCGATCCTCAGCCTCTTTAACAAGAATAGGAACTTCTTTGAGACCTGCCTTCTGAGCTGCCCGCCACCTGCGTTCACCCACAATCAGTTCATAGCCCTCGGCGACTTTTCTCACTATCAGAGGTTCCAAGATTCCCTTTTCTTTAATAGAATCTGCCAGTTCCTGGAGTTTCGATTCATCAAATTGCTTTCGAGGCTGAGATCGATTGGGACGGATCTCCTCAATCCCGCAGTGGAGGAGTGATTTTGACTCCGTTTGTTCAAATTCAGGGAGAAGGGCTCCCAACCCTTTTCCTAAGGCTACTCTCTTAGTCACCATCGACTTTTCCATTGGCCATAATTTCTTGAGCCAGGTTCAAATAACTTTCTGCACCTTTCGAATGAATATCATATAAGAGGACGGGTTTTCCATGGCTTGGAGCTTCACTCAGTCGAACATTGCGCGGGACGATCGTCTTAAACACCTTGTCTTTGAAGTGGCTTTTTACCTCAAGGGCAACTTGGTGGGAGAGGTTGTTCCGGCTGTCGAACATGGTGAGCAGGATTCCTTCGATCTCAAGTGTTGGATTGAGGGACTGTTTGATCAGGCGGATCGTTTTGAGGAGCTGCCCCAGCCCCTCCAAGGCATAGTATTCGCATTGAAGAGGGATGATGACAGAATGGGCTGCTGTGAGCGAGTTGATGGTCAGGAGCCCCAGGGAGGGAGGACAGTCAATGAAGATATAGTCGTAGTCAGCCTCCACTTCTTTGATCAGACCGTCCAACTTTCTTTCTCGGTCCTTCTCCTGTATTAGTTCCACTTCTGCACCGATCAGATCTGTATTGGAAACGACCACATCCAAATAGGAAAGGGAAGTTTTCTGGATCATCTCCCTGAGGCCTGAACCACGAAGTAGGGCATGGTAAATGGTGCCATTGGAACTCTCTTTGTTTAGACCCACTCCGCTTGTTGAGTTTCCCTGGGGGTCGATGTCTATGAGCAGAACCTTCTTCTCTGCTACTGCAATGGAGGCTGAGAGATTGACAGCCGTCGTCGTCTTTCCCACTCCTCCTTTTTGGTTGGCAATACAGATCACTTTTGCCATTCCATTATCCCAGCATTCCCTTATTCCAATGGTAAATGAGCTTTATATACCATAAAAAAGGGGTGGATGGAAAGGTAAAAATTATTCCTTTCCAAACAGGAGAATTGTTCGTTTAAAATCGCTAAAGGGAAGAACAAAAGGAACGGTCTTCTGTAAGCGGTACGGAGTCCCTTCTATTTCATGGAGGTGTAGAATTTCCTCACTGCTCACATTGCCTTTCATCGCTAATACCTTTCCTCCCGTTTTGAGGAAGGGAAAACTCAGGATGAGAAGTGTACGGAGATCAGAGAAGGCCCTTGAGATAACGATATCAAACTGTCCTCGCATGCTCCAAAGGATTTCCTTATCCTGGATACGGCCATGGATCGGTTCGATACCCTTTAGGCCGAGCACCCGAACGATATGCCTTTGGAAATCGATCTTCTTGCGAGTGGAGTCGATTGAGATGACCTCCAGGGAAGTTTGAACTATTTTTAAGGGGATTCCAGGAAAGCCCGCGCCTGAGCCAACATCTAAGAGCGTACAGATTTCAGGGAGATAAGGATGGACAGAGAGAGAATCGAGAAAATGATTTAGGACGATCCCTTTCTCGGATCGGATAGCAGTGAGGTTAATCTTTTGGTTCCATTTGAGAAGTTCCCTGAGGAATTGATCGAAGGCCTCGATTGTCTTGTCATCCAAATGGATTCCAAAGCCCTTCGCCCCTTCGATAAGAAATTGCCTGTTCTCCCTTTCCATGTGAAGAATTCATATCATAAAAGGTCTTTTTTTAAAAGGACGGGGTCCACCGTTTCTACACGGACCAAGGGAATTGGTTGACCTTCCAAAACGATTTACATTTTGAATCAATTTGGTAGAATGGCGATAGAAAAGTCAGGTGTAAAACTTGGGGGAATGAAAAGTGTTAGGTTCAGCCGGTGAGGTTCAGCTCCCGATCTCGAGAAAAATAATTATAGTAGCGTTTCTAATCATCTTTGCATGCACCGTTGCAGAGGTCTCGACAAGGACAGGGTGGCTCAATACATTGGATCATATTTATTATGACCTCTGGAATATCTTAGCAGGTCTTAGGACTGAACCTAAGTACGTTGCCATTGTGGTGATTGATAATGAGACCTTGCTGAAGTATCGAGACGAACCATTAATATTTTGGGGACCCCATTTTGCAAAGGGGATTGAGGTTCTCCGCCGAGTCGGGGTGCGGGTCATTGGGCTCGATTACCTCTTTTCCATAAGCGCAGAATCTTGGCTCAAAAAGCTTGAGGTGCCAGGAAGCGAAAGGAGTCGTACCTTTGATATTCCAATGAGGGCGCAGTTAGCCACTGGCAAGGTCATTCCCATCGGTTGGGTTACAAGCAATGATAAAGGGGAAAGTGAACTTCTTCTACCTATGAGAGATTACCTTTTCGCCCTGCCGGGTGGCACTGCAGATGTCGGTCTGGCCAATTTTTACTCCGACGACGATGGTGTGATCCGTCAGTTCGTCCCATCCCTTTTTGATGATGGCACAGTGCCGAACCTGACTTTCGCCACTCTTTTAGCTGTGAAGGCCAGAGGTCTGGAGTCCTCGAGTGTGAGTTGGTCGTTGGCCGGCCAAGAGGTGTACAACAGTCCTATTCCTCGCCCCATTGGTTTTGCAGGTCCTCCTGGAACCATCCCACGCGTTCCCTTTGCTCGGTTACTCAAACCCATGGCTGAGAAGGATCCTGAGGTTCAACGCCTAAAGGACAGAGTGGTCATTATTGCTTCTGAACATGTAGGAATGCAGGATATACATCTGGTTCCGTATTCCCGGGGCTTTTGGAAAATGGAAGGCAGGATTATGGGCGGAGCGGAATTGCATGCTAACATTGTAGAAACTCTATTATCGGGGCAATTTCCAAAGCCTATTCCAAATTGGATCAGAATTATCTACATGTTAGTGATCGTCTTCGCCGGGACCCTTCTCTTTTACCGACTCCATCCCTTACGGGGCTTGGTCGTTGGTCTTCTGCTTGGCCTCTTCTGTGCCATCTTCGCCTATTTCCTGTTTTGCATCAACTGGGTCCATCCCATAGCCAGTGTTCATTTAGGTCTGGCCTTGAGTTATTTAGGCACCTTAGGGCTCAGGCTGACCGGAGAAGAAAGAGAACGGGCACATCTGAGACAGATGTTTGGCCAATACGTCTCTGATGAGGTAGTGGAAAAACTTCTTGCTATGGGACATAGGCCTGATCTTGGCGGTGAGGCCATTCAGGTCACCGTACTCTTTACAGACCTTCGCAATTTCACAACGATCTCAGAGCGGTTAAGTCCCCATCAGGTGGTTGAAATGCTTAATGCCTATCTGAGCCGTGCCTATGAGTCCATTCAGAATCAGGGTGGGACAGTGGATAAATTCATCGGTGACGCGATCATGGCGGTTTTTGGATCTCCAATCCCTTATAAAGACCATGCTCAACGGGCAGTTCGTGCAGCCTTTGCTATAAGAGAGACGGCCCATGAATTTCGCTCTTGGATGCACGAGCATTTTGTGAATGTAACATTGCCCGAATTCGAAATCGGTATTGGGATTCATACAGGGGAGGCGGTCATCGGTAACATTGGGTCTCCAAAGCGGATGGAGTTCACAGCTATTGGTGATGTGGTGAATACAGCGTCGCGTCTGGAAGGCTTAAATAAAGAGTTTGGATGGACGATTGTCGCCAGCAGCGCAACCATCCAAGCAACTGGCTCAGGTGTGTTGACCGGAAGGAAAGAGAAGGTGATTCTCAAAGGACGAGAAGGAGAGATTGAGGTCTTCGAAGTGATCGGTCTCAAGGAAGAGAAAGGAGGCAACCTGTGAGATTTTTAAGTCTTGTTTTCTTAATTGCAATCGTTGTTCTGTTTATAGATGTTACCCCATATGCTCAAACCCTTCCACCAGATGTGGGACTGGTGACCCAGTTATCTGGTGACGCAACCTACTGGAATGAAGGGTATCAAAAGACGCCAGAGAAGGTTCAAACATTTATGAAGGTACGTCGGGGAGACCATTTTAAATTATCCCAAGGAACTACCATCCAATTGGTCTACTTTCAAAATGGTCGTCAAGAGACCTGGAAGGGGCCAGTTGCCCTTAAGGTGGGTGATTTCGAGACTCGGGTAGAAGGTGAAAAACAAGCCAAGCCAGAGGTAGTGATGTTACCTACGGAGACTTCCCAGGGGATGCGTCGCATCCCGGTGCTGCTTCGTCGGGCAAGACTCAGTCGTTCAGGGGGCATGCAGTTACGCAGTGCGGGTGATGCCTCTCAAAAACCCATTATACCCAGCAAGGAAGAGAAGGCTGAGATCGCTATGGCGAAAGAAACTTACCAAAAATTGCGTAAACAGACAAAGCCGGATGACATTACTCCTGAATTGAATCTTCTTGGAATATTGGCAGATTACGAACAATATGAGGAGATGGAAAAGGTCATCAAGGACGCCCTGAAGATACAGCCAGACAATCAGGTTTTGAAAGAACTGGAAGAATGGGTAAGAACACAGAGATCGCAGCCTACGAAAAAATAGAGGAGAATGAAATAAATGGGGATATGTAATCGAATTCTTAAGTTTGCACTAATATTGTTCATCTTTTTTCTCCTGAACGGTTGTATGCCGAGAGTGAGTGTCAAGGAAACCGCCAATTACAAACTCTATGAAAATATTACTCTTTTAGCCGGAAACAATTTTGGAAGCTGGATCAAAACAGACGTCCGTATCCCGAAAGGAGCCATCGTTTCAGTCATGGCTAGCGGGGACGTATCGTCCGGTAGACGGCGTTGGCAGCCATATCAATATTTAAGGTTTAAAGTCGGAGAGGAGGGCAGAGAAATACATATTTTCGCCGGGATTGACCCCAAAAAT